>Ga0307310_10000601_pt1 | contig 12349 bp, 9 predicted proteins | sample ER_DNA_197_FD_194502 | JGI IMG/M metagenome (GOLD analysis project Ga0307310, IMG submission 194502) | Bulk soil microbial communities from the East River watershed near Crested Butte, Colorado, United States - ER_DNA_197 | ecosystem: Environmental > Terrestrial > Soil > Floodplain | place: USA...
CGCGCTTCTCGGGCTTCGCGGACTCGCTCGGCTCGACGCTGTCCGAGCTCGAGTCGGCGCTGCTCGAGCCCGGCGAGCTCGAGGGTGAGCTCGCGGAGCTGTACTCGGCCTATCGCGAGAAGCTCGACCGGCTCGGCGTCTGGGACCGCGAGCTCGAGCGGCGGCACGCGGCCGAGCGCGCGGCCGGTGATCTCGCGGCCTGGACGCCGCGGCCGGTGTTCGCCTACGGCTTCGAGGACCTGACCGGCGCCGAGTGGGCGCTGCTGGAAGCGCTGGCCGCGCGGGCCGACGTGACGGTCTCGCTGCCGTACGAGCCGGGCCGTGACGCGTTCGCCTCGCTCTCGCGCACCTCCGAGGACCTGACCCGGCTCGCCGAGGGCCGGATCGAGGAGCTACCGCACGCGATCGCCCGTACTCGACCACCTGGAACGAGCGCTGTTCGCCCGCGATCCGGGCACGCCCGGCGTCGAGCTCGACGGCTCGCTCCGTTTCCTCGAGGGCGCAGGGATCCGCGGCACGCTGGAGCTCGTTGCCGACGAGATCCTGGGACTGCTACGCGACGGCACGGCTGCCGAGGAGATCGCGATCGTCTGCCCGACGCTCGAGCGCTGGCGCGCGCCGCTCGACACCGCCTTCACGACCCTCGGCGTGCCCTACGCGTTCGAGGGCCGGCTGCGGCTTGGCCAGACGCCATTCGGCCAGGCGCTGCTCTCGCTGCTGCGCTATGCCTGGCTCGAGGGGGAGCGCCGCGAGCTCTTCAGCTTCCTGCGCTCGCCCTACTCGGGCCTTCCGCGCTGGCATGTCGACTTCCTCGAGGGCCGCCTGCGCGGCCGCGGCGTGAGCGGCCCGGAACGGGTCGAGGAGGAAGTTGCGAAGTTGCGCGGGCAACCGCTGCCGCACCTCGAGGCCCTGCGCAGTGCCGCCGACCCGCTCGCCGCGGTGCAGGAGCTCGCGCGCGCGATGGCGCGCGCGGCCTACGGCCTCGAGGCACCTCCGACAACGGAGATGGCGCGGCTCGACCTGCGCGCCCACGAGGCCGCGGCGAAGCTCGTCAGAGAGCTCGAGGGCTGGCGCGACCTCGGCGGCGAGCTCGGCCGCGACGAGGTGGTCGCGCTCGTAGGCGAAGCGCAGGTCCGGCTCGCGGGCGCGGGAGAGGCCGGGAGGGTCGCGGTGCTCGACCTGCTGCGCGCCCGCACGAGGCGGTTCGAGGTCGTCTTCGTCGTCGGGCTCGAGGAGGGCCGCCTGCCGCGCCGCTCGCAGAGCTCGCCGTTCCTCGACGAGGAGCAGAAGGCCGAGCTCGAGCGCTCGTCGCGTGCCGGCCGCCTGCTGCGCACCGATCCTGTTGCGCGCGATCGCTACCTGTTCTACACGGCGTGCACGCGGCCGACGCGGCGGCTCTACCTCGTGCGGGAAGCGGCCAGCGACGACGGTGCGCCCCGCCAGCCGAGCCCCTTCTGGGACGAGACGCGTGGGCTCTTCGCCGCCGAGGAGGTCGAGCGCTGGACGAGGTGCCGTCCGCTGGCCGCGCTCACGTGGCCGCTGGAGGCCGCGCCGAGCGAGCGCGAGCGCCTGCGCGCGCTGGCCTCGCTCGCGCCCACTGACCGGCCGGCCGCCACCTCGCTCGCGCGCGCGAACGGCTGGGAGCGGCGGCTCGAACGAGCGCTCGGCGCGTTCGACCGCCCGACGCAGCTGACGCACCCCGCCGTGCTGGAGGAGCTGCGCCAGAAGGCGAGCTTCTCCGTCACCGACCTCGAGCGCTTCGCCGACTGCTCGTCGATGTGGTTCTTCGACCGTCTCGTCTCGCCGAGGACGATCGACGCCGAGGTCGACGCGCGCCTGCGCGGCACGGTCGCGCACCAGGCGCTGTTCTCGTTCTTCAAGGGCCTCCCCAAGCGCACCGGCGACGAGCGGCCGCGCCCGGAGAACCTCGACGACTCGCTCGTGTTCCTGCGCGAGTGCCTGAGCGACGCGCTGCAGGCCCACCTGCGGATCGACGTCCCCGAGCTCGAGCGGCGCGAGCTGGAGCAGAGCCTCGCGCGCGACCTCGAGAAGCTCGTGCGCAAGGAGGCCGAGTCGCCCTCGCCGCTCGTGCCGAGCCGTTTCGAAGTCTCGTTCGGGTCTGAGCGCTCGGCGCCGGAGCTGCAGCGCGGACTCGACCTCGGCGGCTTCAACGTCTCCGGGAAGATCGACCGCATCGACCGCGACCCGTTCGGCGCGCGCGGGATCGTCGTCGACTACAAGTCGGGCCGGCGCGCGCACACCGCCGCGGAGATCGAGCGCGAGCTGCACCTGCAGATCCCGCTCTACATGCTCGTGCTCCGCGACCTAGTCGGCGTCGAGCCGCTCGGCGGCGTCTACCGCGCGCTGGCCGGCGAGGGGCAGGCGCGCGGATTGCTGCGAGCCGAGTCGCAGGACGACGGGCTGCCCGGCTTCCAGCGCAACGACTACCTCGACGAGGACGCGTTCTGGGGCCAGATCGAGCGAGCGCAGGAGCACGCGCGCAAGATGGTCGGCCGGATCCGCGAGGGCGATGTCAAGCACGACCCGAAGAGCGGCTCGTGCCCGCAGTGGTGCGAGCTGTGGCCCATGTGCCGGGTGCGGCGCTCGTGAGCGCGGTCGAGAGTCCGAACAGAGAGCAGCTGCGGGCGATCGAGGAGCCCGGCGTCGTCTTCGTCTCGGCAGGGGCAGGGACCGGCAAGACCACCGTGATCGTCGAGCGCTTCTGCCGCGCCGTCTGCGAGCGGGGCTTCGACGTCGACTCGATCCTCGTCATCACCTACACCGAGCGCGCGGCCGGCGAGCTGCGCGGCCGGATCCGGCGGCGGCTGCAGGAGCTCGAGCGGCACGACCTCGCGCGCGACCTGGACGCGGCCTGGATCTCGACCATCCACGGCTTCTGCCATCGCCTGCTGAAGGCGCATCCCTTCGCGGCGGGGATCGACCCGCGCTTCCGCGTCGTCGACGACAGCCAGGGCCGCGTGCTGCGGGGCGAGGCCTTCCACGCCGCGCTCGAGGAGTTCTGCGGCGAGGACGAGAGCCGCCTGCGCCTGCTCGCCTCCTACGGAGGGCGGCGGCTGCGGCGGATGCTCACCGGCGTGCATGAGACCTTGCGCTCGTCCGGGCTCCCGCTGCAGATCGAGGCTCCAGGCGACCCGGGCCTGGGCGAGCGGCTCGAGGAGCTGCGCGCCGCGGCGCGTGAGACCGGCGCCGCCGAGACGCTGCGCTTCCTGGAGACGCCGCCCGGCCCCGACGGGCTGCTCGACCTCGCCGACTTCGCGGGCGCCGACGACGGCTTCGAGCAGGCGCGGCATGCGGTCGAGCAGGCTGCGCTGGAGGAGCTCGCCGCCCGCGATCGCGAGCAGCTGCAGGAGCTGCTGCTCGCCTACGACGCCGCCTACCGCGACGCCAAGGACCGCGAGTCGGCGCTCGACTTCGAGGATTTGCAGGTGCTGGCGCGCGAGCTGCTGCGCGAGAACCCTGAGATCCGCGAGCGTGAGAGCTGGCGCTTCCGCTCGATCATGGTCGACGAGTTCCAGGACACGAACCGCCTCCAGTGCGAGCTCGTCGATCTGCTCGCACACGAGGACGCCGAGATCTTCTTCGTCGGGGACGAGTTCCAGTCGATCTACCGCTTCCGCCATGCGGACGTGGAGGTCTTCCGGGAGCGCCGCGAGCAGGTCGGCGGCGTGCTGGCGCTGACGCAGAACTACCGCTCGCGGCCCGAGGTGCTGGACGTGATCAACCACCTCTTCGCCGCCGACTTCGGCGAGAGCTTCCAACCACTGGCCGCGGCAGGGCGCTTCCCCGACCCCGCGTTCGGCCCGGCCGTCGAGCTGCTCGTGACCGACAAGACGAGCTACGCCGACACCGACGTTCACTGGCGCAAGGCCGAGGCGAAGCACATCGCGCAGCGCGTGCGCGAGCTCGTCGACCTGGGCGAGGCGACTCCGGGCGAGATTGTGCTGCTCTTCGCCGCGGGCACCGACGCGCGCCTCTACGAGGAGGAGCTGCGCTCGCTCGGCCTGCCGACCTTCCGCGCGACCGGCCGCGACTACTACCACCAGCAGCAGGTCGTCGACCTGCTTTCGTACCTGCGCCTCCTGCACAACCGCTACGACGACGAGGCGCTCGTGGCGGTGCTCGCGTCGCCGTTCGTCGGCGTCTCGAACGACGCGCTCGTGCTGCTGCGCCGCGCCGCGCCGAAGCGGCCGCTCTTCGCCGGTCTCGAGAAGGCGTTTCCGGAGGGGCTCTCGGCGCGGGACGGGCGGCTCTTCCAGGCGTTCAAGCAGCGCTACGACCGGCTAGCCGCGCAGGCGCCGACGCTGAGCCTCGAGCGGCTCTGCGAGCAGATCGTGGCCGAGCACGACTACGACCTGGCCGTGCTCGCGCAGTGGGACGGCCGCCGCCGGTACGCGAACCTGCGCAAGCTCGCGCGGCTGGCACGCTCGTACGAGGAGCTGCGCGGTCCGGACGTGCAGGGCTTCGTGCGCTTCGTGGCCGAGCAGGACGCCGTCGGCGCCTCGGAGCTCGAGGCGGTGGCCGAGGAAGAAGGCACCGACGTGATCCGGCTGCTGACGATCCACTCGGCGAAGGGGCTCGAGTTCAAGGTCGTGATCGTCGCCGACGCAGGGCGTGACCGCGCCCGCACCGACGCTGATGAGATCCTCTGCCTCCCGGACGGGCGGCTCGGCTTCCGCGTCGCCGACCCCGAGACCGGTAAGCGGCTGACCACGCCGGAGTACGAGACGGTCAAGGCGGCCGAGCAGGACGCCGAGGAGGCCGAGCGGCGACGGCTGTACTACGTGGCGATGACGCGCGCGATCGACCGGCTGATCGTCTCGGGCGCGATCGGCGAGCGCGGGGCCGACGCGGGCACACCGATCGGCTGGGTGCTCGATCGCCTCGAGGTGAGCGAGCTCGAGACCGAGGCCTACGCCGGCCCGGTGGAGATCGAGCGGGGTGGCGGGAAGGTGCTCGTGCGCCTCGACCGCTTCGCTCCGGAGCCGCCGTCGCCCGTGCCGGCCGGGCTCGTGGAGCAGCTCGAGCTGTTCGAGATCTCCGAGAACGGCGGCGCCGCGCTTGAGGCGCCCGAGCTGGCGCCGCTTGGAGAGATCCCCGCGCCGCCGCTGCACCGGGTGCGTCGGCTGTCCTATAGCGCGCTCTCGCTCTTCGAGCGCTGCTCGTACCGCTACTTCGCCGAGCGCGTGGTCGGCCTGCGTCCCGGCGAGGCGGCGGGCACGGTGCCGGGCCAGAGCGGCCTCGCTCCGACCGAGATCGGCGACGCCGTGCATGCGCTGCTCGAGCGCATCGACCTGCGGGCGCCCGCGGTGCCAGAGGACCTCGCCGAGCTCGTGAGGGCGCGCTACCCGGCTGTGACCGACGACGAGCTCGAGCGGATCCGCGCCTTCGTCGCCTCGTACTGCGACTCGGAGCTGGGCGCGCGCATCGCCGGGCTCGAAGGGGCCACCGCTGAGCTCCCGTTTGCCTTCGAGCACGACGGCGTGCTCCTTCACGGCCGCATCGACCTCCTGCACCGAGACGGGCCTCGCGCGCTCGTGCTCGACTACAAGACGAATTCGCTCGCGGAGGGCGAGCCCGAGGAGATCGTGGGGCGGGACTACGGGCTGCAGAAGCTCGTCTATGCGCTCGCCTGCTTCCGCGCGGGCGCCGAGGAGGTCGAGGTCGTCTACCACTTCCTCGAGAGGCCCGACGCGGTGGTAACAGACTCTTACAAGCTCGAAGACGTCGCGCCGCTCGAGGCCGAGCTCTCGGCGGCGATCGCGCGGATCCAGGCGAACGACTTCCGGCCGACGCCTGACGAGTTCGTCTGCTCCGACTGTCCCGCGCTCGACCTCGTCTGCGCAGGCCCGCGCCTGCACAGCGCCTAGTGGCCAGGAGCTATGTGCCCGAGGCCCGTCGCCGGGTCGGGCCGAAGCGCGAGCGGATCGTGCCGATCGTCGAGCGGCTGCTGGCGGAGCATCCGGACGCGACGATAGCGCTCAAGTACCGCAGCGATCTCGAGCTGCTCGTCTCGGTGATGCTCTCGGCGCAGACGACGGACGTGAACGTCAACCGCGTCACGGAGCGCCTGTTCGAGAAGTACCGGCGCCCCGAGGACTACCTCGCCGTCCCACAGGAGGAGCTCGAGAACGACATCCGCGCGACGGGGTTCTTCCGCCAGAAGACGAAATCGTTGCGCGGGACGATGAAGATGCTGCTCGAGGAGTTCGACGGCCGCGTGCCCGAGCGCATGAGCGACCTGCTCCGGCTTCCCGGGGTGGCGCGCAAGACGGCGAACGTCGTCATCGCCGAGCGGGGCGAGGCGCAAGGCATCGTCGTGGATACGCACGTACGGCGGCTGTCGCAGCGCCTCGGGCTCACGCGCCAGGACGACCCGGTAAAGATCGAGCGCGACCTGATGCGCCTCGTGCCGCGCCGCTACTGGAACGTCTTCCCGCACCTGCTGATCTGGCACGGACGCCGCGTGTGCCTGGCGCGCAGGCCGCGCTGCGAAGTGTGCGTCCTCAACGACCTGTGTCCTGCAAGTCGGGTTGATGTTGAGACCGTTACGTCACACGCGCGCGCGTAGCCTCGGGTCATGCGTGGCGTCGACCTCGCGATTTACGCGGACGCGCTCGCGGGCGAGGCGGCGAGCCTCTCGGCGCGGGCCGAGCGAGCACGTTCGCGGTTGCGGCAGGCAGAGATCGAGAAACGGGCGCGGGGCGAGCTGACCACTGTCGCGGTCGAGCGGCTCGAGGCGCTGGGCCTGCTCGGCGCGGTGGACGAGGCCGCCGCCCGCGCCGAGCTGCGCGAGCTCGAGTCGGCGCTCGACGCGCTGGAAGAACTTCAGGCCTGGGTCGAGGCCGAGCTCGGGGAGGCTAGCGCGGCGTGACGGCGACGAGCAAGCCGCCATCCTCGTCGTAGGCCGGGAAGAAGTCGGCCGTCACCGGCTTCAGGTGCCCGACGCGGGAGCGGAGCTCCAGCTGCTGCCCCATTCGCCGCACGCCCCATTCGAGGGCGACCTTGGCTGGGCTCTCGCCCTCGAAGCCCTCGAGCCCGAGCGCCTCGACCACGTCGCGCCCCATCAGATCCTGCTCGCGGTAGCCGGACAGCTCGAACACGTCGCGCCCGGCTGCGATCACGCGCGCCTCGCGGTCGCAGACGACGAAGCCCGTGTTCGGCGCGGGGTAGTAGTCCTCGAGCAGCTCGAACAGGAAGCCGAAGCCGCACCGGTGGCAGGACACGGCCTGCTGGGTCAGGCCCTCGCGCCGGTCGTGGTCGATCGAGCGGTCCTTGCAGTTCGGGCAGATGAAGTACGGCACCGGCCGCGATGGTAGCTAGCTGCCGTCGGCTGGCCTGCGACGCCGGCCGGCCAATGAGCGCGGGTCGAGGCGGTGCAGCGGCGGGAGCTTCGGGCGGCCCAGCGGGGGGCCGCCGATCCAGCCGAGCCAGCGGTAGAAGAGGAGCTGTGCGGCCGTGGTGGCCACGATCCAGCCCCAGCTCCACCAGTAGCCGAAGCCCCAGCGGAGCTCCGGGATGTGGCGGAAGTTCTGGCCGTAGAGGCCGACGATGAACGTCGGCACGAGCAGCACCGAGGCGATCACCGTCAGCCGCTTCATCACCTCGTTCTGGTCGTTGGCGATCTTCGCCTGGTGGTAGTCGCGCGCGCTCGAGAGCAGGTCGCGCGAGAGGTCGAGCCCGTCTACGGCGCGCAGCAGCTTGTCGTAGACGTCGGCGAAATCGAGCTCGATGTCGCGCGGCAAGACCTCCTCGCCCTCGCCGACGTCGATCCGCCGGTCGACCACGCGCCTGATCGCGTCGCGCGTCGGCGCCACCGTGCGCCGCACGTGCAGCAGGTCGTGGCGCAGCTGCGAGATGCGGCCGCGGATCTGGCTCGACGGCCAGCGCTCGATTCCTTCCTCGAGCTCGTCGATCTCGTCGTCGATCGCGTCCACGAGGTCGAGAAAGTACTCGGCGATCAAGTCGATGACCCTGTAGACCATCAGACCGACGCGTGGCTCCTGCTCGCGCTTGATCGACGCCTGCGCCGCCGAGATGTCGAGGGGGTGTCCGTGCTCGGGGGTCTTCCGCACGGTCACGAGCTTCTCGCGCGTCGCGACCACATCGACCTCCTGGTAGAAGACGCGGTCCTCCTCGCGGATGCAGATCGGCACGAGGAAGACCCCGAAGACGTAGCGGTCGTGCCCTTCGAGTCGCGGGCGCGGCTCGTCGTCGTGCCGCGCCGGTCGCAGCAGCTGCTCCAGCGCTCGCTCGTGAACCTCGCGGCCGAGCGCGGTTCGCAGCTCGGCCTCGGAGGGGTCGAGCAGGTCGATCCACTCGGCCACGCGCCGAGGCTAGCGGCGGCGTCGGTCGGAGCTAGCCCTCGCGGGGAGCCGCGAGCGCGGTGGCCGGGTGGCCCTCGCTAGCCGCGAGCCAGCGCTCGGAGTCGAGCGCGGCCATCGCGCCGCTGCCGGCCGCGGTGACGGCCTGGCGGTAGGTGTGGTCGACGACGTCGCCGGCTGCGAAGACGCCTTCGACGTTCGTCGCCGTCGAGCCGGGCTTCGTCACGAGGTAGCCCGCCTCGTCGTGATCGAGCTGGTCGAGGAAGAGCTTCGTGTTCGGGTCGTGCCCGATCGCGACGAACAGGCCCTGCGCGGGCAGGTCACGCGTCCCGTCGGTGTCGAGGTCGCGGATCCGCACGCCGCTCGTCTGGCCCTCCTCGCCGAGCACCTCTTCGACCACCGCGGGCGTGACGAACTCGATCTTCTCGTTCGCCCGGGCGCGGTCGATCATGATCGGCGACGCCCGAAAGTCGTTGCGCCGGTGCACGAGGCTGACCTTGGTGGCGAACTTCGTCAGGAAGATCGCCTCCTCCATGGCCGAGTCGCCGCCCCCGACGACCACGACCTCCTTCTCGCGGAAGAAGGCCGCGTCGCAGACCGCGCAGTACGACACGCCGCGGCCCTGGAGCGTGCGCTCCGACTCGAGCCCGAGCTGGCGCGCGCTCGCGCCGGTGGCCACGATCACGCTGTCGGAGGTGTACTCCTTGTCGCCGACCCACACGCTGAAGGGCGGCTCGTTCAGCTCGACCTTCGTAACGTCGTCGGTGATGAACTCCGCGCCGAAGCGCTCGGCCTGGCGGCGGAAGTCCTGCATCATCGCCGGGCCCATCACGCCGTCGGCGTAGCCCGGGTAGTTCTCGACGTCGCTCGTGATCATCAGCTGGCCGCCCCAGGCGAAGCCCTCGATCACGAGCGGCTCCAGGTTCGCGCGCGCGGCATACAGGGCGGCTGTGTAGCCCGCGGGGCCGCCGCCGATGATGATCAGTTCTCTTGTTTCCCCGTTCATTTCTGCCTCCGGAGTATTAAACGAATGGGGTCGGTCGAACCTTCCTCAAAAGTAAGCGACCCGCAGGCCCACAGCTTGCCTATTTCGGGTCTCCCGACGCTCGGAACCACGGGCGGCGGCGGGGGAGCTGTTCGCGCGCGTCCTCGCCCAGGGTAGTCGCGGCGGCGGCGAAGTCGTCGTCGCTCAGCGTCATCAGCTCGTCGATCTCGAGGTGCCTGAGCGCCTGGCCCGAGACACCGGCGAGCCGGAGCGCCTGCGCGTTCAGGGCCTGCTCGAAGATCGTGCGCGCATAGCGCGCGTTGCCGAAGCCCTCGCCGCGCTCGACGCGGCCGAAGATGCGGCGCAGCTCCTCGGCTCCGTCCCCGGTGACCCGGTATTCGCTCTGCCGCGCGAACTGCTCCGTGATCGCCAACAGCTCCTCGGTCGAGTAGTCCGGGAAGGTGATCTCCCGCGAGAAGCGGGAGCGCAGGCCGGGGTTCGAGTCGAGGAACTCGCCCATCAGCCGCGGGTACCCGGCGACGATGACGACCAGCCGGTGGCGGTGATCCTCCATTCGCTTCAGCAGCGTCTCGATCGTCTCCTGCCCGAAGTCCGGGCCGTAGCGGCCGGGCCGAGCGAGGGCGTAGGCCTCGTCGATGAAGAGCACACCGTCCAGCGCCTTTCGGATCGCGCGGTCGGTCTTGATCGCCGTCATGCCGACGTACTCGCCGACGAGGCCGGCACGGTCGACCTCGACGAGGTGGCCCTTCTTCAAGAGCCCCATCGCGCGGTACATCTGCGCGAGCAGCCGCGCGATCGTCGTCTTGCCGGTGCCGGGGTTGCCGAGGAACACGAGGTGCTGCGAGGTCGCGACCTCCGGCAGGCCATGCTCGAGCCGTCGCCCCTGCACCTCGAGGAACGCGAGCAGCGCGCGCACCTGCTCCTTGACCGACCCGAGCCCGACCAGGGAGTCCAGCTCGGCCTGCAGCTCCTCGAGGCTCCGTGGCGGCGGTGCCTGTCGCCTCGGATCGAGGCGCTCCAGCCAGTCGGCCTCGCCGCCGACGCTCTGCCTCACCTGCTCGCGCAGGACGTTCAGGCCAAGCAAAAGGTCGCCGAATGGATTCGCCATCGGAGGACACCTACCCCGAGGCGCCGTGATTACAATCGCCGCCTTCCGGCGAAGGGACTCTGGTGGCCACGACAGTGACGTGGGACGGCCTGCGCGACCTGGCGGGCTTTCGGGCGCAGAACGGTTGCGCGATCAGCCTCTACCTGGATCTCGATCCGAGTGACACGCCGATGCCGTCCGACGCGGACACGCGCGTGAATGCACTGATCGACGGGATCGAGCGCACGGACGCGGCGCGGCGGGCTGAGCTCACGCACGAGCAGAAGGAGGGGCTGCGCAACGACGTCACCCGGCTGCGGGAGTTCTTCGAGCAGGAGTTCGAACGCGAGGGCGCGACCGGCTTCGTGGTCTTCTCCGCGCGTCTCGACAACGTTTGGAGAACGCTCTCGCTGGGGGCTCGGGTGCCCGACGTGGTCAAGGTCGGACGCAGCCTCCATCTCGCGCCGCTCGTCTCGCTGGTCGGCCGCGGCGAGGGCGCGCTCGTCGTCGTCGTCGGGCGCGAACGGGGTGACCTCTACCGGCTGCGCGCGGGCAGGCTCGAGGAGCTCGCCGAGCAGGCCGACGAGACGCCCGGCCGCCACGACCAGGGCGGCTGGTCGCAGTCGCGCTACCAGCGGCACATCGAGAAGCTCGTCCACGACCACCTCAAGGACGTGGCGGAGCTGCTCGACCGCGAGTTTCGGCGCTTGCGCGGCCCGCGGGTGATCGTGGTCGCGTCGGACGAGGCGCGCGGCGAGTTCGAGGACGAGCTCTCGCACGAGCTGCGCAAGGCGATCATCGGCTGGACGACAGCCGACGCGCATGCGACCCCCGCCCAGCTGCTCGAGGTGGTCGCTCCGTTGCTCGAGCAATGGCGTGGCGCTCAAGAGATCGAAGCGGTGGAGCGCTGGCGTGCCGAGGCCGGCCGCAACGGGCGCGCCGCCTCCGGCTGGGGCCCGACGCTGGAGGCGGCCTCGGACGGCCGGGTCGAGCTGCTCCTGTTCCAAGACGGAGCCGAGCGGCCGGCCTGGGAGTGCCCGGCTTGCGGCCGCATCGGGACCGAGGGCGGCGCCTGTCCGCTGGACGGCACCCAGATGGAGCAGCGCAACGAGGGCCTCGACCTCGCCGTCCACCAGACGCTCGCCCACGGCGGCACGGTCTGCGCGCTACACGAGCGCCAGGACCTCGAGCCCGTCGAGGGCATCGGCGCTCTGCTTCGCTTCTAGGTCTTAGGCCGCGTCGACCGCGCGCGGGAGCTCGTGCGCTTGGGCCGGCTCGAGCTCGGGCTCCGAATCGGCCGCCTGCTCGAGCTTCGTCTCGAACTTGCCGAGGTGCTTCTCGGAGTCGAGGAACTTGTTCTGCGCCCGTCCCAGGTGCGTCCCGACGAGCTCGAAGTCCTCCTTGAACTTCCCGAACTCCTTCTGCAGCGTCGCGCAGTAGGCCATCACCTCGTGGGCGTGCTGCTCGATCTGAAGGCCCTTCAGCCCGAGCACGACCACTTGCAGGTACGCGGTCAGTGTCGTCGGTGAGACCGGCAGGACGCGCTTGTCGTTCGCGTACGCGAGTAACGCGCCGGTGCGGCCGCAGGCAAGCTCGTAGTAGATCGCCTCGGAGGGCAGGTACATGAACGCGAAGTCGTAGGTGCCCTCGTCCGGGCGGATGTACTTGCTCGCGATCGCGTCCACGTGAGTCTTGACGTCGCGCGCGAAGAGCTTCTCGAACTGCTGGCGCTCGATGTCGTTCTCGGCGTTCAGCATGCGCTCGAAGTTGTCGAGCGGGAACTTCGAGTCGATCGGGACGATGCGGTCGACCTTGATCACAGCGTCGACGCGCTCGCCGCCGGCGAAGCCGTACTGGAACTCGAACGCGGTCGGCGGCAGCCGGTCGCGCAGGAGGTTCTCGAGCAGCAGCTCG
>Ga0307310_10000602_pt1 | contig 12334 bp, 11 predicted proteins | sample ER_DNA_197_FD_194502 | JGI IMG/M metagenome (GOLD analysis project Ga0307310, IMG submission 194502) | Bulk soil microbial communities from the East River watershed near Crested Butte, Colorado, United States - ER_DNA_197 | ecosystem: Environmental > Terrestrial > Soil > Floodplain | place...
ACCCTGGCGTCCCGTCTTGCCGTGGTCACGACGATGCGAGAAGAACTCGTCCGGCCCGCACGAGGTGCAGATGTCGAGCCGTTCGACGTCGTCGACACCCGCGGCGCGGAGTGCGCGCTCCGCTGCCGTCCAGAGGTCGAGCTTGGCGTCGCGCACGACGTCCTCGCCGAACGCCTCGCGAAACGGTGTCGCCACCTCGTCACCGACCTCGTAACAGCAGGGGCCGATGCTCGGCCCGATCACGGCGGCGAGGCTCCGCGGACCGAGCGCGCGAACCCCGGCAGCGACGATGCCGGCGAGCAAACCCCGCCAGCCGGCGTGCAGGATCTCGACGCCGGGTCGCTGCCCTTCTTTCCGCGCGATCGCGATCGGCATGCAGTCAGCGGTCAGGAGCAGCATCGCGCGGCCAGGCTCGTCGGTCCACAAACCGTCGCAGTGCGCGTACACGGTTCCCGGCGTGACGATGCCGCGCGGTTGCGCGCGCGTGACGGTCGAGCCGTGCCGTTGCCACGCCATCGTCGCGCCGTCGGGATCCGCGCCGACCGCATCGCACAGGCGCGTGCGGTTCTGGACGACGCGCGCCGGATCGTCCTCCGTGAGGATCCCGAGATTCAGCGAGGCAAAGTCGCCTTCGCTCACACCGCCCGTGCGTTTCGAGAACGCGACACGGTATGGACCGGGTGCAGCCCACTCGATCAAGGAGAGATCGGTCACCGGCTCACCTTCTCACGGGCGCGCGCAAGGAGGGCCCGACGCGTGTTGAGCGTCGGATCCTCGACGACATCGTGTAGGAGATCGCGCAGTGCGCGCCCGAGATCCGGGCCAGGACGGAAGCCGACCTCGATCAGGTCGCTGCCGTCGATCGCGAGGTCGGAGAGCCGGTGCGGCTGCCGCCGCTCCGCTTGCAGGAGCTTGTGGAAGCGCGCGAGCTTCTCGAGGTCCTCGACCGGCGGCCCGAGGCCGTCTGGCCCCGGCTTGCCGCGATAGTCGGCGTCCTTGTGGTCCACGAGCTGGAAGGCGAGCTCGTCCCCGTGCTTCGCGAGGAAGCGTCGCGCGCGCAACGCGTCCGCCTTGCCGATCTGGAACATGTGGTACCGCACGATCCGAACGACGCGGTCGCGCAGCGCGTTCGGATACCGCAGCCGCAGCAGCGCGTCGCGCGCGAGATCGCAGCCGACCTGCTCGTGGCTCCGGTCGGAGAACCCGGCCTTCGCGTAGTAGTGCAGCCGCCCGTCCGTCCCGCGCCAGGCGACGTATGGCTTGCCCAGATCGTGGAACAGCGCCGCGAGCCGCACCGGCAGGGCGTACCCCGCATCGGCCGCGGCCTGGACGACCTCGAAAGTGTGCTCGTCGACGGTGAGCGAGTGGTAGCGGCTCTCCTGGTCGAAGCCGATCGCACGCGCGAACTCCGGCAGGACCGCGACGAGGACGCCGGTGTCGCGGGCGAGGCGCAGCGCCTTCGCGGGATGCCGGCCGAGCAGCAGCTTCGACAACTCTCCCATCCCGTCCGCGGCGAGCCCGCCGCCGATGCGCTCGCCGGAGACGAGCTTCACGGACGCCGCCTCGTCGCGCATCTGCCGCAGCGTCGACTCGTCGGGGTCGAGGGCGAGTTGCGAGACGAAGCGCAGCGCGCGCACGAGCCGGAGCGGGTCCTCCGCGAAGCTCGTCGGAGAGACCGCGCGTAGCACGCGCTGCTCGAGATCCCGCCGTCCGTTCAGGGGATCGACGAGCTTGCCCGTCGCGAGGTGCCGCGCGATGGCGTTCACCGTGAAGTCGCGCCGGCGCATGTCGTCCTCGACCGAGAGCGACGCGTCGGCGACGATCTCGAAGTCGTGCCTTCCCGGCCCGGTGCTCACCTCCTTGCGCGGCGGCGCGAACTCGATGCCGGCGGGCGCGAGCTTCCGGATCTCCCTGTCGCGCGGGTGCAGGCGCACGCCGACGAGCCGGCCGGCGACGACGAGATCCTCGACGCGGCCGTGCGGCTCGAGCGCCCGCTTCAACCCGTCGGTGTCGACGCCCGGAACGAGGAAGTCCGCGTCCTTCGACTCGAGGCCGAGCAACTCGTCGCGGACCGCTCCGCCGACGAGATACGCGTCGAGACCTAACGACCGGACATAGTTCTCGAGCGCTTCACGCGAGGGCGATCGCCTCGATCTCGACGAGCGCTCCCGACGGGAGCTTCGCCACCTCGACCGTCGAGCGTGCAGGCGGCGTCTCGCCGACGTGCTGCGCGTAGACCGAGTTCATCCCCTGGAAGTCGTCAAGGTTCTGGAGGAACACCGTCGTCTTCACGAGCCGTTCGAGCCCGGTGCCGGCCTCGGCGAGGATCGCGCGCAGGTTCGCGAACACCTGCTCCGTCTGCTCCTCGATCGACCCGCCCGAGAGCTCCTTGTCGCCCGGCTTCAGGGCGAGCTGCCCCGAGACGAAGACGAAACCGTTCGCTGCGATCGCCTGCGAGTACGGCGCCCCCTGGAACGGCGCGGGCGCAGCCTCGGTGCGCACGACGGTCTTATCGGCCACTCTGTCCTCCTTCGGTCGAGCACGCTTGCGCAAGGGCGACGCCCAGCGCCTTGAAGATCGCTTCGAGCACGTGCTGCGAGTCTGTCCCATTCAGGAGGCGCACGTGCAGGGTGACGCCGGCGCCCTCGGTGAAGCGCTCGAGGAAGCGTCGGGCGACATCGGTGCCGAGGCCGCCGATGCGCGCCTCGGTGAGGTCGACGTTCGTCACGAGGAGCGGCTCGTCGGTCACTTCGAGCACAACGCTTGCAAGCGCCTCGGAGGACGTCATCGACGCGAAGCCGTATCGGCGCGCTCCCTCGCTTCGCAGTGGCTCGGCAAGCGCGCGGCCGAAACCGCTGCCGGCCTCTGCGACCTCGAGCTCCGCGGCACCCGGCTCGACCTCGAGAGCGAGGTCGAAGCCCGCGTAGTGCACGAGCCGCTCGAGCAGGCGGTCCAGGACAGGCAAGCCGGTCGCCACGTTCGCAGAGCCGCTGCCGCGCAGGTCCACCTTGACTTCGCTGCGTCTCGCTGCTGCCATCGCTGTGAGCGGAGGCTACAGAAGATGGGCCGTTCGGCCCATGCGCTCGGCCGGCGGCATCCCCGATACTCGTCGCAGATGGCCTGGCTCGCAGCAGTGCTCGCAGGCCTCGCGGTACAGCCGACCATCGCCGTGGTCGACACGGGGGCCAACCTTCGCGTGCCTCAGCTTGCGGCGGCGCGGCCCGCGCTCTACGACATCCGCTCCCAAAGCCGGGACGTGCGCGACCTGAACGGGCACGGCACGCGTGTTGTGGCGGTCATCGTGCGCGAGAACGCGAGCGCACGCATGCTGATCATCCGCGCCGGCAGCTCGAGCGGCGCATTCAGCGACGCGAACGAAGCCGCCGCGATTCGCTACGCCGTCGACCACGGCGCGCGCATCATCAACCTCAGTCTCGGCGGCCCGACGACAACGCCGGTCGAGCGCGCGGCCGTGCGGTATGCGATCACCCGTGGCGCGCTCATCGTGGCCGCGGCGGGCGACGACTATGCGAACCGCCCCGAGTATCCGGCGGCGCTGCTCGGCGCAGACGGGCTCGCGGTCGCTGCCGTCATGCGCGACGGCATGCGCGCCTCCTTCTCGAACACCGGCCCCTGGGTCTCGCTTGCGGCGCTCGGCGAAGAGGGAACCTCGTTCGCGGCGCCGGTCGTCTCTGCGGCCGCGGCGAGGGTCTGGGCTGCGAATCCGAGGCTCACCGCCCGGCAGGTCGTCGCGATCCTCCAGGCAACAGCTTCGGGCGGCGGCGCCCACACGAACGAGGTCGGCTTTGGCGTCGTCGACGTCGCGGCTGCCGTCGCGCGTGCTCGGGCTGGCCTCTAGGCGTCGACGCGTTCGATGTTCGCGCCGAGCGTGCGAAGTCGTTCGTCGATGCGCTCGTAGCCCTTGTCGATCTGGTGGGCGGCGCCGATCGTCGACTGGCCGTGCGCAGCCAGTGCTGCGAGCAGCATCGCCATGCCGGCGCGGATGTCCGGGCTCTCCATCCGCTGGCCGACGAGCTGCGAGGGGCCGGTGACGACCGCGCGATGCGGGTCGCAGAGGATGATCCGCGCGCCCATCGAGACGAGCTTGTCGGCGAAGAACAGGCGGTTCTCGAACATCTTCTCGAACATCAGCACTGTCCCGAACGCCTGCGTCGCGACGGTGACGGCAATCGACGTGAGGTCGGACGGGAACGCGGGCCAGGGGCCGTCCTCGATCTTCGGGACCATCCCGCCCAGGTCGTCCTCGACGATCAGCTGCTGCCGCGCCGGCACGTGGACGGTGTCCTCGCCGATCTCGACGCGGACGCCGAGCTTCTCGAAGACCGGGATGATCGACACGAGATCGTGCGGGCGGACGCCCTCGATCGTCACGTCACCGCCGGTGATCGCGGCCATGCCGATGAAGCTGCCGACCTCGATGTGGTCGGGGCCGATCGTCCAGTCGCCGCCGGAGAGGCGTTCGACGCCTTCGATGCGCAGCACGTTCGACTCGATCCCCGCGATCTGCGCGCCGAGCGAAACGAGAAAGCGACAGAGGTCCTGCACGTGCGGCTCGCACGCCGCGTTGCCGAGCACGGTCTCGCCGTCGGTCAGCACGGCGGCCATGATCGTGTTCTCGGTGGCCATGACGCTCGCCTCGTCGAGAAACACGTTCGCGCCGCGCAGCGCCGTCCCGTGGATGTCGTAGGTGCTGCCGATGTCGATCGTCGCGCCGAGCTCGTTGAACGCGTGAATGTGCGGGTCGAGCCGCCGGCGCCCGATGACGTCCCCGCCGGGCGGCGGCATCGTCGCGCGGCCGAAGCGCGCGAGGAGCGGCCCGGCGAGCAGGAACGACGCGCGGATCTTGCTGCAGAGCGCGAGGTCGGGAGCGGACTTCGCAACGGAGGCCGCGTGCACGCGTACCTCGTTCATGCCGGTCCACCCCGCGTCTGCGCCGAGGTCGACGAGCAACTCGAGCATCGTGTCGACGTCGCGGATGCGCGGGATGTTCGCGAGCGTGACCGGCTCGTCGGTGAGCAGGCACGCTGCGAGGATCGGCAGCGCGCCGTTCTTGTTCCCCGCGGCGCGGATCGTCCCGTTCAGCGGCTGCTTTCCTTCGATGACGAAGGCGTCTGCGAGTGTGGGTGTGACGGCCATAGCGGGCTATGCTAGCCGCCTCGTGGCACCCACTCGCGACCAGGCCTGGCAGACGCTCACGACGTACACGAAGAGCGAATCGCTGCTCCGGCACGCACTCGCGGTCGAGGCGTCGACAGCCGCGTACGCCCCGAAGCTCGGCGGCGACGAGGAGGAATGGCGCATCGCGGCGCTGCTCCACGACTTCGACTACGAGATCCACCCGACACTCGACAAGCACCCGCAGGACGGCGCGCCGATCCTCCGCGAAGAGGGCTACCCGGAGACGATCATCGAGACCGTCCTGTCGCATGCGGAGCACCTCTCGCTGCCGCGCGACACGCCGCTCAAGAAGGCGCTCTTCGCCTGCGACGAGCTCTCCGGCTTCGTGCACGCGTGCGCACTCGTGCGGCCGACCGGCCTCGAGGGCCTCGAGCCGAAGTCGGTGCGCAAGAAGCTGAAGCAGCCGTCCTTCGCGTCGGGCGTGCACCGAGAGGACGTCTTCAAGGGAGCCGAGGAGCTCGGGGTGGAGCTCGACGACCACATCCGCACCGTCGTCGAGGCGCTCAAGCCGATCGCATCGGAGCTCGGGCTGCCCGCGTAGCTGCAACCAGGTTTCAACCTGGTTTGCGGTCGTTGCAACGACCGCAACCCGACTGAAGTCAGGTTGCTTGTGTGACACCCGCAACGAGCCGCTGCAAGTCGTCCTCGTTCGTCCACCAACCACACGATGCGCGCATGAGGTTCCGGCCTGGCAGCTCGCGCACGATGACGCCCTGCTCCTGGAGCGCGACGACGAGGTCCGTCGGATCCGACGGTGGCCGAAACGAGACGAGCGTCGAGTGCCCCGGCGGTGTCACGACTTCCACGTGCGCAGCGACAAGGAGCTCGCGACAGCGCGCCGCCATCTCCGCGGCGCCCGAGTACCGCCACCCCGGATGCGTCGCGAGTGCAGCCACGAGACCACATAACGTCGGGACGCCGATCCAGCCCGCGTCGAACCGTGCGCTCGTCGTGCGTGCGACGAACGCACCCGACAGCTCGTACGACTCCTGCGAGAAATACGACGGCGACTTGACGCGCACGAGCTCGGGATCGCGCACGTAGAGCGCGCCGGTCGGGTCCGGCGCGCACAGCCACTTCTGCGCGGACACCGTGTAGAAGTCGAGCTCGCCGACGTCCACCTCGATCGCGCCGGCGGATTGAGCCCCGTCGACGAGGACGGCCAGCCCGCTCTCCCGCTTCAACCGGTGCAGGTCGAGCCGCCGCCCGGTCGTCCACAACACGTGCGAGGTGGCGATCAAGCGCGTACGCGGCGTGATCGCCTCGAGGATCGCCTCCTCCTCCGCCTCGACGATGACGACCCGGGCGCCCGTCGCATAGAGCGGACCGGTGAGACCGAAGTGCTCCTGGTCGGTCGTGATCACCTCGTCTTCGTCGTTCAGCCCGAGGCCCGCGAGCACCGTCCCGCAGCCACGCGTCGTCGAGTCGACGAGCGCGATGTGCTCGACGTCGACATTCAGCACCGCCGCAAAGCCGTGCCGTGCTTCCTCGCGCAGCTCGAGCATCCGCTCGAAGTACGTCTTGCTGCTCCGCCCTTCCGTGAGGTCGCGCTGCGCCTGCTCGACGAGCGCGTCGACGGTTGCGCGCGCAAGCGGGCCGTTCGTGCCCGCGTTCAAGTACGCGAGGCGCTCGAGCACCGGGAACTGCGCTCGTGCCTCTTCGAAGGTCATCCGACGGTGAGCTCTACCGGTGCGTGATCCGAGAGGAGCCGCCCGTCGACGCGGCGTCGCTCCTCGGGCCAGGCGAAGGGCGGCGACAACGGCAGGCCGCGGACGAGGATCTGGTCGATGCTCCCCGGCAAGGACTCCGAGTAACCGCGCTCGCGCAGCAGCCGGTACGCCCCGTCCTCCTCCGGCCGCAGGTTCGCGTCGCCGCCGAGGATGGTCGCTCCCGCGTCGTTTGCCTCGGCGAAGTCGGCGACGGCGCGGAGCTGCTCGTCGGCCACGGCTCCGCCCGAGACGTGGAAGTTCACGACGGCGATCCGCCTGTCGAGCCGAAGCGAGTGGCATACCCGGCGTTCGCCCGAGCGGCTCACGACGAGCGTGCGCTCGGCGTCGACCTCGAACTGCGGCGCCGCGAGGATGGCATTCGCCTGGCCCGACACCGCCGAGCGGAGGACACCGTGGTTGATCGTCGTGACCCAGCGGCCGAGCGCGACGCTCCGCACCCGTGGCCCCCGTGTGACCGCGCTCGCCGCCTGCATCCCGCTCCAGGCAGCGAGAAAGGGGAGCGCCCAGAGCGGGAGCTCCTGCAGGCAGACAACCGCCGGCCCGTCGGCCGAGATGAGCTCGACCATCGCGCGGAGGTACGCACGGCGCTGCGGCGGCACCGTGTTGCCGTGGAAGACGTTCCAAGTGCGGACCACGAGCGGCATGCGACGTAGCCTACGGTCGGATGCGGGTCGTCCTGGCAGATCCCCCGGCGTTCACGCCGACCTACGACCACGAGCTCGCGGCCGGGCTCGCGCGCGCGGGCGTCGAGGTCGAGCTCGTCACGTCGCACTTCCGCTTCGGCGCGATTCCCACGCCCGACGGCTACGCCCGCCGCGAGCTCTTCTATCCGCTCTCGTCGCGGCTTTTCCAACGCTCGCCGCTGCGGCTGCCGTTGAAGATCGCCGAGCATCCGTTCGGCCTGGCGGCGCTCCGCACGCGGCGTGGCGACGTGCTGCATCTCCAGTGGCTCGTGCCCGAGCTCGACCGGCGCCTCTTCCGACCCCATGTTCCGTCCGTGTTCACCGCACACGACCTGCTGCCGCGGCGAACCGCGAGCAAGGCGGCGCTGTGGCGCGAACTGCTGCGGCGGTTCGACCGCGTCATCGTGCACAGCGAGCGCGGACGTGAGACTCTCGCGTCGCTCGGCGTGGCTGCGCAGGTCATCCCCCACCCCGTCTTTCCGAGCGACCCGGCGCGCCAGGACGACGGGCGAACGATCCTCGCGTTCGGCGTCATCCGCCCGTACAAGGGGCTCGGCGACGCGATCGCCGGCGCGCGCGAGGCCGACGCGCGGCTCATCGTCGCGGGCGACCCGCTCGAGCCGATGGACGCGTACCGCACCGCGGCGCTCGGGCTCGATGTCGACTGGCGGCTCGGCTACCTGCCGCAGGCAGAGGTCGACCGTGCGTTCGGCGAGGCGACGCTTGCCGTCTTCCCGTACAGGCCGGAGCTCGATCAGAGCGGCGCGCTCCTGCGCTCGCTCGGCGCCGGTGTGCCTGCCGTCGCGTATGACGTCGGCGGCGTCGCCGAGCCGATCGCACGCTTCGGCGCCGGCCGCGTTGTGCCGTCCGGTGACGTGGAGGCGTTCGGCGCTGCGATCCGTGAGCTGCTCGACGACCCGGCGGCGCTCGAAGCGGCACGTACGGGTGCGCGCCGCGCGCGCGCGGAGCTGACCTGGGACGCATCGGCCCGAGCGCACCTCGAGCTCTACGAGGAGATCGCATGATCTTCCGGCGGGGCCGCTTCGCGGACGTCGTCGTGCGGCAGCTCGATGTCTTTGCCGAGGACGAGGCGCACGGTCTCCTCGAGGAGGTGCGCGAAGCAAAAGCCGTCTACGACCGCGCCGAGCGCGACGAGGCGGAGGAGCGGTACGGCGACTACGTCGACGTCGTCGAGGCCGCGACGGAATCGCTCGCCGACATGCGTTGGCAGTACGCGAGCACGCTCGACGAAGCTGCGGCCGAGGAATACGAGGCGGCGTTCAACCGCGCCGTGCGCAAGCGCTGGCCGCCACTCGGGCTCGAGATCGAGAATCGGTAGCGATGGCGAGGATCGAGGACTACGCACTGATCGGCGACCTGCAGACCGCCGCGCTCGTCGAGCGTGGCGGCTCCGTCGATTGGCTCTGCTTCCCTCGCTTCGACTCGAGCTCATGCTTCGCCGCCTTGCTCGGGGAGCCGGATCACGGCCGGTGGCTCCTCGCGCCGGTCGGCGACGCGACCTCGTCGCGCAAGTATCTCCACAACACGCTCGTCCTCGAGACGACCTGGGAGACGCCGGACGGGACAGTGCGGGTAGTCGACTTCATGCCCCCCCGCGGCAAGGCACCTGACATCGTCCGCATCGTCGAGGGCGTCGAAGGATCCGTACGCATGCGTTCGGAGCTCGTCATCCGGTTCGACTACGGACACGTGGTGCCGTGGGTGCGGCATGTCGGCGACGCCCGGCTCGCGGTCGCAGGCCCCGACGCGCTTGTCTTCCGGACGCCCGCCCCGTCGCGCGGCGAGCACATGCAGACGGTCTCCGAGATCACGGTCGAGGAGGGCGAACGCATTCCCTTCGTGCTCACGTGGTACCCGTCACACGAGGATCCGCCCGAGCGCATCGACCCGGAGGTCGCGCTCGCCGAGACGGAAGCCTTCTGGCGCGAGTGGAACGAGCGCTCGAAGCTCGACTTTCCGGACGAATGGCGGGACGTCATCCAGCGCTCGCTCATGGTTCTCAAGGCGCTGACGTATGCGCCCACCGGCGGCATCGTCGCCGCACCCACGACGTCGCTCCCGGAGCACATCGGCGGCGTACGCAACTGGGATTACCGCTACTGCTGGCTGCGCGACGCGACGTTGACGCTGCTCGCGCTTCTCAACGCGGACTACAAGGAGGAGGCGCGCGCCTGGCGGCAGTGGCTCCTGCGCGCCGTGGCGGGTGACCCGGCCGACATCCAGATCATGTACGGCGTCGGCGGTCAGCGCCGCCTCCCCGAGCTGGAGCTCCCGTGGCTGCCCGGTTACGAGGGCTCGGCTCCCGTGCGGATCGGAAACGCTGCGAGCGAGCAGCTCCAGGTCGACGTCTTCGGCGAGGTGATGGACGCGCTCTACCAGGCACGCGTGCATGGGCTTGCAAAGGAGCAGCCCGCGTGGGCCCTTCAGCGCGCCCTCCTCGCCCATCTGGAGCGGATCTGGCGCGAGCCTGACGAGGGCATCTGGGAGATCCGCGGCGACCGCCGGCATTTCGTGCACTCGAAGGTGATGGCGTGGGTCGCCTTCGACCGCGCCGTCCGGACGGTCGAGGAGCACGGGCTCGACGGGCCGGTCGACCGGTGGCGCAAGCTTCGCGCGCAGATCCATGCGGAGGTGTGCGAGCGCGGCTTCGACGAGTCGCTCGGCTCGTTCGTCCAGTCGTACGGATCGAAGGACGTCGACGCAAGCCTTCTGCTCATCCCGCTTGTCGGCTTCTTGCCCGCAGACGACGCCCGTGTGCGCGGCACAATCGAGGCGGTCGAACGCGAGCTGCTGCGCGACGGCCTCCTCCTGCGCTATCGCACCCACGAGCAGGTCGACGGCCTGCCACCCGGCGAGGGAGTGTTCCTTCCGTGCTCGTTCTGGCTCGTCGACTGCTACGAGCTCCTCGGCCGGCACGACGATGCGCATGCGCTCTTCGATCGCCTCGTCGGCCTCGCGAACGACGTCGGCCTGCTCGCGGAGGAGTACGACCCGGCGGCGAAGCGACAGCTCGGCAACTTCCCGCAGGCGTTCACGCACCTCGCGCTCGTCAACTCCGCGTTCAACGTGCTGCCGCACCTGCCGTCGCCGATGCACCGGCGGCACGCGCAGCCTCAGCGGTGACCGAAGTGGTGCGCGGCCGGCAGTGAGCCGTGCACGTCGGCGCCCTCGGTGAGCGCGCGGGCAAGCGAGCCGAGCGAGACGAGCTCCCGCACGAGGACATTCCGGTTGCGGTCCGCGTGCTCGAAGCGCCCGCGCGCAAGGAGCAGCGGCTCGCCGCGGACGACGCCGCGGAACCGGTCGTACACCTGCGGCGGGACGATGAGGTTGATCTGCGCGAACTCGTCCTCGAGCAGCATGAAGACGACGCCGTTCGCGGTCGACGGACGCTGGCGCGCGACGACCATGCCGGCGATCGCGACCGTTGCGCCGTTCGGCCGTCCGGCGAGCTCCTCCGTCGAGAGCGTCCCTGTGGGCAGGTGCGGGCGCATCAGCTCGAGCGGGTGCACGCCGACGGAGAGGCTCGTCGTCCGGTAGTCGGCGAGCATCCGCTCCCACACCGTCGGCTCGGGGAGGTCGGGGGTGCCGACCGTCGGCTCGAGCGGCAGCGCGAGCTGCTTCTCCTCGCCGTCCGAGCCGGGGACGCTCTGCGGCCGCGGCACGAGCCCGAGCTGCCACAGCAGCTCGCGCTGTTTCAGGCCGAAGCTGTCGCACGCGCCTGATTCGACGAGCGCGGTGAGCTCGTCCTGCGACAACGGCGTCCGTTGCGCCAGCGCACGGATCGAACCGTACGGACCGGCTGCGTCGCGCTCGGCGACGACGGCTTCCGCGTCATCCTCCCCCACGCCCTGTACGTACTTCAACCCGACCCGAACCGCCCCGTCTTCGATCTCGCAGTGAACGCCGCTGCGGTTCACATCGGGCGGCCGCGTCTCGACTGCGCGGCGCTGCGCGTCGCGCACGAGCGTCGCAGGCGGGTAGAACCCCATGGGCTGCGCGTTCAGGAGCGCGGCGAGGAACTCCGCGCTGTAGTGGTGGCGAAGCCAGGCCGACTGGTACGCGAGCAGGCCGAACGCGGCTGAGTGCGACTTCGGGAAGCCGAAGCCCGAGAAGGCGACGAGCTTGTCGTAGATCGTGTGTGCGAGCGCCTCGTCGACCTCCTTCGCGAGCGCCCCCGCGACGAAGCGCGTGCGGTACGCCTCGAGTGCGGCGTGCGAGCGCTTGCGGCTCATCGCGCGGCGCAGGCCCTCCGCCTCACCCACGGTGAAGCCGGCGAGGTGGATCGCGACGTCGAGCACCTGGTCCTGGAAGACGACGACGCCGAGCGTCTCGCGCAACGGCTCCCGCAGCAGCGGGTGGTCGGCCGGCGGCTCGTAGTCCGGATCCTCGCGCAGTCTCTGCCGGCGCTCGATGTACGGGTGGACGGCTTTTCCCTGGATCGGCCCTGGGCGCACGAGTGCGACCTGGATCGTGATGTCGTCGAGGTTCTCGGGGCGCGTGCGCAGGATCGTCTGCATCTGCGCGCGGCTCTCGATCTGGAAGCAGCCGATCGTGTCGGCGCGCTGGATCTCGGCGAAGACGTCGGGGTCGTCGAGCGGCACGCGTGACAGGTCGATCTGCTCGTGGCGGGTCTGCGCGATCAGGTCGACGCACTCCTCGACTGCTGACAGCATCCCGAGACCGAGCAGGTCGATCTTCAGG
>Ga0307310_10000603_pt1 | contig 12330 bp, 15 predicted proteins | sample ER_DNA_197_FD_194502 | JGI IMG/M metagenome (GOLD analysis project Ga0307310, IMG submission 194502) | Bulk soil microbial communities from the East River watershed near Crested Butte, Colorado, United States - ER_DNA_197 | ecosystem: Environmental > Terrestrial > Soil > Floodplain | place...
CGCCGTGCTCGGCGTCGACGCGTCGGAGGCGGTCGTCTTCGAGGACTCGCCGAACGGTGTCAGGGCCGCTCGCGCCGCGGGGATCTTCGTCGTCGCGATCCCGAACAACGTCACGCGCGACTTCGGCCTCGACGAGGCTGACCTCGTCGTCGATTCGCTCGCCGACCTGCCGCCCGACGAGCTGCTCGCACGCTTCAGCTGACGAGCCGGACGAGCGCAGTCGCAGCTGCACCGGCAACGACGACCGCCCACAGCGGCGCGCGGAACAGCACCGCGACGATCCCTGCGGCGACGCCCGCGAGCCGCGCGTCGAGCACGAGTGAACGGCCGCTCGCGAACGTCTCGGTGACGACGAGCGCTGCGAGGATCGCCGGCGCGATCAGCTCGAGCAGCTGGTCGACGCGTGCCGGCAGCCGCCGGTCGGCAACGCCGACCGGCCCGACCGACTTGAGCACGACCGTGCCTGCACCGACGATCAGGACGGCCGTCCACGCGTCGCTCAAGCACGCCTCCAGCCGATGAGCACCGCAGCGGTCGCCGCGACGATCGGGATGCCCGGAGGCGTGAACGGAATGAGGGCGACGGCGATCAGCGCACCGAGAGCCGCGGCGACCGTACGCCGGCGCTCGGTGAGCTGCGCCGCGAGGAGCGCGACGAAGAGCGCGGCGAACGCACCGTCGAGGCCGAATGCAGACGGATCGCCGATCGCCTGGCCGAGCAGGGCGCCGACGGCGGTGCCGCCGACCCAGCCGACCCAGAGCAGTGAGCCGACGCCGAGCAAGGCGCGGCGGTCGAACCGCGGCGTGCCGCCCCCCGCGAGGGCCCACGACTCGTCGACGACGAGCTGGGCCTGCGCGATCCGCCGCACGAGCGAGCCGCGGAACGAGCTCGCGATCGTGATCCCGATCGGCGCGTAGCGCGCATTCAGCAGGAGCGCGGCGGCGACCGCCGCAGCGACGCCGCCTCCGGCCCCGAGCACCGAGACCGACGCGACCTGTGCCGAGCCGGCGAAGGTCGTCGCCGACATGATCACTGCCGCAAGTGCGCCGAAGTGCGCCGTGCGCGCGAGCACGCCAAACGACGCACCGAGCGCGAACGCCGCCGGAAAGAGCGGCGCCGCAACCCTCGCGCCCCTACGCACGCTTCGACCTGAACGTGCGGGCCTTCGCGCGGTTGCCGCATACGGCCATGTCGCACCACTGTCGCGACCGGTTGCGCGCATGGTCGATGAATGCCCATCGGCACGTGTCGGACTTGCAGGCCTTCAGGCGCTGCCACGAGCCGTCGGCCATCGCCTGGCCGACCGCGGCGAGCAGAAGCCCGAGGCCGCGGGCGGTGCCCGCCTTGCGCGGGACGAAGCGGACCGCACCGTCGACGAAGCGCACGTCGAGGCCGACACCCCGAGCAACGCTGTCGAGCGTCTCGGAAGCAGCCTCGCGATCGACCTCGAGGCCGTTGTGCGCGCGGAGCAGCTCTCGCAGCGCCTCGCGGAGCGCACGGGCGTCGGCCGCCTCAGCCTCGGTTGCGCGGTCGCGCAGTTCTGCGAGACCATGGAAGAGGAGCCAGTACTGGAGCCCACGAGCGTCGCCCAGCTTGTCCTCGCCCGCTTCGAGGTCGGCGGTGTTGACGAAGTCGCGGACGAGCTCCAAAGCCACCATAACCTGTGTTAGTGTAACACCGGTTACTCAGCCAAGGAGGCCCCAAGTGAGCGGTTACAGCGCAACGCACCTCGACGAGATCGCCGCGGAGCAGTGGCCCTACTGGGCTCCGATCCGGCACCACTTCGACATCAAGACGTTCGGCGCGAACGCCTGGCGCGGCGCCGACGGTGACGAGGTCATCAAGCGTCACGACGAAGCCGAGTCCGGCGCCCCGGAGCTGTACGTCGTCATGAGCGGCCACGCGACGTTCACGCTCGGCGAGGACGAGGTGGATGCCCCCGCGGGAACGTGCGTCTACGTCCGAGACGCGAGCCTCGAGCGGGTAGCGTTCTCGAAGCAGGACGGAACGGTCGTGCTCTCGATCGGGGCCGCCGCCGAGGGCAAGGCATTTGCGCCCGCCGGGTGGGACACCTCGTATCTGGAGGGCGAATGATCGCGCGCGTCTGGCAGGGAACGACGCTCGCCGAGGACGGCGACGCCTACGCGGGGTATCTCGAGGAGACGGGAATGAAAGGGGCGCGCGAGCTGCCGGGCGCTCGCGGCACCCTGGTGCTGCGCCGCGAGCGCGCGGGCCATGCAGAGTTCGAGACGATCCTGCTCTTCGACTCGCTCGCGGATGTGAAGGTGTTCGCTGGTGACGAGCTCGACGCAGCGGTGTTCTTCCCGGAGGACGACCGATATCTGATCGAGCGCGACCTCGAGGTGCGGCACTTCGAGGCCGACGTCAGCCTCGTGACGTAGCCGGTGCCGGGCACCGCGACGCGGAGCCCGGCACCGTTGATCGCTCTCAGCCCGCGGTGATCGCGCCGAAGAGCCCGTGCGCCTCGCCGCCGGGTCCGGCCGCGAAGTAGAGCGAGGTCGTCGGCCCGCCTGCCGCGCCGTTCCCGAATGCAATCGCCCAGAGGCCGTCGATCGTGATGAGCGTCTGGTCGCCGCGGCGCAGCTGGCCCTTGTAGACCCACTTGCCGCCGCCGCGATCCTGATACGCGCTGATGCGCCCGTTGCCGAAGTTGCCGATGAGGAGGTCACCCGAGAAGACGCCGTAGCTCGCCGGCGCCATCGCGAGCCCCCAAGGCGCGTTCGGCGGCGCATTCTTGCGACCGCCCGACGCGACGCGCGCGACGAACTGACCGTCGGTGGTGAACTGGTCGACGTAGCCGAGGCCGCCACCCGCCGTGTCGTCCTTCTTCGCGGCGTCCTGCTTCGCGTAGGTGACGAAGATGCTCGTCCCGATTGCCTGGATCCCGAACGGCGCGTACCCCTTCGGCAGCTTCGGGTCGGTGAACGGAAGCGAGACCGGCGCAAACAACTTGTCGAACACGTCGACCCGGCCGTTGTGGAAGTCGGTCGCGTACAGGCGGTCGCCTGTGGTCGTGAGGCCCTTGTAGACGGCGCCGCTCGACGACGAGTCGGCGCCGGGGATCGCCAAGGTGCCGTTCACGGTCGGCGACCAGCCGAGGATCTGGCCGCCTTCGGTTGCGAAGAGGAAGCGCGCGGAGCCGCTCTTGCCGTTTTGGCTGACGACGAAGTCGGTCGCGACGCCGTTGAAGACCGTGCCGGTCGGCCCACCCGGCACTGAGACGGTGAGCGCTTGCTTCGCCCCAGTCGCGTTGTAGAGCGTCGAGTTGTTGGTGCCGTTGTCCGAGACCCACCACGGTGTGGTCGGCCCGGCTGAGAGACCCCAGCCGTTGACGAGCGCGGCGTCGGCGCTCGGCGCCGAGCCCGTGGAGTCGCCGACGAGATTGTGGACGGAGTACACGTCGTCCTGGACACCCGCGGATGCAGTGCCCGCGACGAGCGCAGCGGCGACTGCCACCGTTACGGCGGCGTGACGGATCGTGAGCATCGAGCCCCCTTGGTTCGTGCCGGGATCCCCCCGGACGGAAAGGAGATACGCGCGCGAGGGCCGCGCGGTTTCACGACACGTTCTCCCAACCTCCGCAGCAGGCCCTCACCGCGCTCAGCTCGACCGGCTGGATCGGGGACGGCTGGACATATCGTGTGCCGCGGAGCGGCAGGGCCCGGTGGCCCAGCCGGTCTTCAAAACCGGTACGCCGTCGTAACCCGGCGGTAGGTCAGTTCGACTCTGGCGCCGCTCCGTTTCGTTCGTCGCCGTGTAAAGCGTCGGCAAAACCGCACTCGCTGCGGCCGCATCCGTCGCCGCCGCGGGTGACACTCGAGCCGACATGTCGAGGTTCGCCGCCATGGCCGCAACCTTCGCCGCCGCCGCGCTCGTCGGCGCCGCCTCCGCGGCTGCCGCCGCACCGGCCGCGACCACAGGACCGGTCACCGCGATCGGCGCCACAACGGCCACCGTCGCCGGCAGTGTCAACCCGAACGGCACCGCGACGAGCTGGTACGTCGAGTACGGGGTAGCGACGAGCTACGGCTCGAAGACCTCGGCGGCAAGCGCCGGCTCGGGCACGAGCAGCGTGTCCGTCTCCGGGTCGTTGACCGGGCTCAAGTCCGGGACGAGCTACCACTACCGCATCGTCGCGACGTCGACCGGCGGCACGACGCATGGCGCCGACGGCCTCCTCATCACCACGGCCGCGCCACAAGCGACGACAGGCGGCGCGAGCAGCGTGACAGCGACGGGTGCGACGCTCAACGGCGAGGTCAACCCGAGCAACCGCGCGACGACGTGGTACTTCGAGTACGGGGCGTCGACGAACTACGGCACGAAGACCGCACCGAAGGACGCGGGCTCGGGCGGAAGCCCGGTCGCCGTGTCCGCCGCGGTCACGGGGCTTCAGACCGGCAGCACGTATCACTACCGCCTCGTCGCGACGAGCGACGCGGGCACGAGCCGCGGTGCCGACCGCACGTTTGCTCCCGTTGCGACGCCCACGGTCACGACGACGCCGGCGTCGAGCATCGGCGACTCGACCGCGACACTCCGGGGCACCGTCAACCCGAACGGCCAGACGACAACGGTTTACTTCGAGTACGGCACGACGACGGGCTACGGCTCGAAATCGTCGGCGAAGGGCGGCGGATCCGGTAAGAGCCCGACGAACGTCGCGATCGGCGTGAGCGGGCTCGCGCCGGGAACGACCTATCACTTCCGTCTCGTCGCAACGAATGCGACCGGCACGTCGACGGCCGGCGACCAGACGTTCTCGACGAACGGCGCGCCCGCGGTCCGGAGCGGCTCGGCGACCGGAGTCGGCGAGGGCGCCGCCACCCTGACCGGCACCGTCGACTCGCGCGGGCACTCGACGACCTGGTTCTTCCAGTACGGCCCGACCGCGGCCTACACGATGCGAACGTCCTCTCGAAGTCAGAGCTCGAGCGTCGGCGCGCGATCGGTGTCCGAGGCGATCGCGGGCCTGACCGCCGGGACCGCATACCACTTCCGCATCGTCGCCACGAACAGCGTCGGCACGAGCTACGGCGCCGACAGCGCGTTCACGACCGCGGGGCCGGCGGTGAGCATCGCTGCGTCCGCGTCGTCCCTCGTCGCGCATCGCCAGGTCATCCTCTCGGGCCGCGTTGCGAACGGACGGGCGAACGAGAGCGTCGTCGTCTTCGCCCAACGGTTCGGCGGCGGCTCGTTCGCAGCGGCGGCGACCGTGCTCAGCGACTCCGGCGGCTCGTGGTCCCTCACCGTGCGGCCGTTGATCGCGACGACGTACAAGGCGGTGTGGAACGGCTCGACGAGCGCGACGATCACCGTGGGCGTCCGCCCCGCCGTGTCGATCCGCGCGGTCTCACGCTTCCGGTTCGCGACGCACGTGAGCGGCGCGCACTCTTTCGCCCACCGCGTCGCGCAGCTCCAGCGCCGCCTGGCCGGCGGCGGCTGGCGTACCATCGCGCGCAAGCGCCTCAACAGCGGGTCGTCCACGGTGTTCGCACCGAAGCTCGGCCGCGCGAGGTGGACGCTCCGTGTCGCGTTCAGCGTGAACCAGGCGGGCGGCGGCTACCTCGGTGGCTTCAGCCGCGTCATCACGGTGCGCAAGCGGTAACTCGCGCTACGGGACCGAGCAAGCCGCAAGATACTGCGCCATGCGATCGTGCTCTGTTGGCGTGACCCAGAGCGTGTACTTCCTCTTGATCGCAACCTGCTGCGCGACGTAGCGGCACGTGTACTGCGGCGCCACCCAGCCCGAGGCGTCGTTGTCGCTCTTCTGCTCGTTCGCCGGCCCGTCGACTGCGAGCAGTACGTCAGGGTCGTTCGCATAGAAGAGCCGCCGGTGCGGTCGCCAATCGGCAGCTCCCGTGCGCCACGCTGCGGCGAGTGCAACGACGTGGTCGATCTGAACGGCGGTCGAGGTTGCACCGCGGACGAAGTGGATGATCTTGCCGGTGTAGGGGTCGTTCAGGTCACCGCTCACGACGACGCAGCTCGAGGCCGGCTTGAGCGTGAACGGCTTCAAGTCGCGCCTCAGGATGTCGTCGCGTGTGTCGCAGTGATTGCGATCCACGTCCTGCCAAGCCGGACCGAACCTCGCGCGTGAGTAGCCGGCCATCGGCGCAGCCGGCTTCACCACGAGCTTGGCGAGCCGGTTGATCGCTGTTCCGACCCACCTCGGCGTCGTGGCGCGCACCGCCGGTGACGAGCTTGCGGTCGATGCCGCCGAGCCGAGACAGACAGCGGCGATCACCACGAGCGCGAGCGCCCGTCTCATGCGCTCATCGTTAGAACCAGTCGTCGTCCTCGTCAACCGTCAGGCGCAGCAAGGCGCGGTGACCGCGCAGGTACCAGATGCCGAAAGCGCCGGCGAGGAGCGGGGCAAGGAACGCGGGCTCCGTCAAGGTGACCGTGAGCCAGAGCGACACGGCGACGACGATCGCGGAAACGCGGGACAGACGGTCGCCCCAGACAGCGGTGATCACGTCTCGCGACCACTGCATCCGATCATTCCGTTTGGCCGCATGGCTTCTTTCACGAGCCATGCCAATCCCCCTTGTCACTCGACATCATCGAGCAGAACGGGAGATCGCGCATCCCCACTTCGCGGGATCTGCTCGAGCTACTCCGACTCTTCCGGCGCATCCCGGGCGGAGCGGCGCGCCCGGTCACCGTCCTCGCTCTTCTTCTTCGTGCGGAGGCGATCGACGCCGCGCCCGATCGCGCTCGTCAACGGCTTCGCGTTGTCGTCGTTCACGGCTTGCGGCGCCGTTCCGTCGAAGTCGATGGTCACACCGCGCACGTCGGAGGTGAGCCGCACCTCGACGACGCCGAGCTCGACAAGTGCCTCGCGCCACGTCGCGACAGCGTCGTCGCCGGCACTCTCCTTGGCCGCGAGCTCCGCGAACCAGGCCGGCGGTGGCTTCGCAACGACCCACGGTGCGGGCGACGGTGCAGAGACGGGACTGTTCCAGGTTTGCGACGCCACCCCCGAAGTGTGCCTGGGCTCCGGAACTTCTGCTCGAATTCGGCAGATGAGCAAGAAATCCGAGCAGGACGACCGGCCGCCCATCTGCCCGGCGTGCGGTGTGACGATGGGAATCGCCGTCGAGGACGGCGGCGTCCGGTACGTCTGTCTCGAGTGCGGTTTCTCGGAAAACCGGGTCGAGCGCTAGAGCCTGTTAGAATCCGTAGACCGGAGCGAGCGCACCGCGCACGCACCCCTGAACGGAAGGTTTCTGCCGATGCGCGGACGCATGATCTGGTTCAACGCCGAAAAGGGCTATGGGTTCATTCGCACGGAGGACGACGAGCGGCTCTACATCCACGAGTCGGGATTCGCCGACGGGCACGTTCCCACAGGCCGCTGCGCCGGCACCGAGATGTCGTTCGACCGCGAGCCCGCGGACGTCGAAGGCGGGCACCAGGCGGTCCAGGCGATGGTCGTCCAGGACGTTGTGCAGCGCCGCGCGCGCTCACACCGCCGCTCGATCGGCTGACGCAGCCAGCTCGCCGAGAGCTCGGCGGAGCGTCGGCTCCACGAGAGCCGCAAACCCGACCGCGAGCCCCGGAGGCTGCGGTGCGATTGCGTGCTCGCCGACCCCGTCGACCGCGATCCCGCGCTGCCTCGCCTCGGCGAGCAACGCCGCCTCGTCGGCGCCATCGGGAAGCGAAACGGAGAGGTAGAGCCCTACCGCCGCGCCGCCGACGGCCGCGCCGGGCAGCCGCCGCTCGAGCGTCGCGATCGCCAGCGCTCGGCGACGCTTGTACGCCACGCGCGCACGGCGCAGGTGGCGATCGAGGTAGCCGCGCTCGATGAACTCGGCGAGCGCGAACTGCGGCAGCCTCGGCGTCGCGACCGCGTTGGCGAAGACGTGCAACGCCGCGGGCTCGACGAGCCGCGCCGGCAGCACCGCCCATCCCAGCCGGAGCGTCGGCACGAGCAGCGGGCTGAGCGACCCCACGTATGCAACGTGCTCCGGCGCAAGCGCCTGCAACGATCCGGCGGGCGGCCGGTCGTAGCGGAAGTGACCGTCGTAGTCGTGCTCGACGACGAGCCTGTCGCCCGCGACGGCCCAGTCGAGAAGCGCACGGCGGCGTTCGGCGGAGAGCGCGACTCCAAGCGGGAACTGGTGGTCCGGGCTGACGATCACCGCGGCGACGTCGCCGGGCAGAAGCTCGACGCGAAGCCCCTGTGCATCGACCGGCACCGGCACGAGCTCGAGGCCGGAGGCGCTCAGCACGCGCGTCCGCCAGCGGTGACCCGGGTCCTCGACCGCGATCCGCGTCGCTCCCGACTCACGCAGCACCGACGCAATCGTGAGGAGAGCGTGCGTCGAGCCGGCGAAGACGCCGGTGCGGTCGGTGGCGGCGAGCACGCCGCGCGTGCGCGCGAGGAATGGCGCAAGCCGGCGGCGAAGCGCAACGGCGCCGTACGGCTCGCCGTAGGCGAGATCGGTGTTCGCCGCCTGGTTCAGCGACGCGCGAGTCGCGGCCAGCCACTGCGGGCGCGGAAAGAGCGCGAAGTCCGGGAGATCGGGACGCAGGTTGAAGCGCGCTGCCGCGACCGGGACGTCGAGCCCCGTCTCGCACTGCTCGGCCTGCGCCTGTGGGACCGCGGCGACTGCGGGGGCCGCGCCACGACGGAGCGTCAGGTAGCCCTCGGCCGCGAGCTGGGAGTAGACGCCGACGACGACGCCGCGCGACACACCGAGATCTGCGGCGAGCGCGCGTGTCGACGGCAGCTCGCGCCCTGCCGGCAGACCGCCGGAGCGGACGAGCGCGCGCAGCTGCCGCTCGATCTGGACACCGAGCGGCTGCCGCCGGTCGAGGTCGAGCGCGAGAAGTGGTCCTGTCGACATATGTGAAAGTGGCTCTTCCGAGTGGACCATGCGCATCCTACGCTCGGAGCCGCAGTGATGGCCCTCCACCCATCGATGCTGGCCGCGACCGCGGTCGCGCTCGCCGCCGGCCTGTGCGCGGGCGCGGGCGCGGCCGTGGGCGGCAGCGCGACGGCGCGGGCCCTCACGTTCGAGCAGATCGCCTCGGGCTTCACCGACCCGACCGACGTCACGAGCGCGCCCGGCGACCCGTCGACGCTCTATGTCGTCGAGCAGGCCGGCCTCGTGAAGATCGTGCACGCGGGCGTCGTCACAGGGACGCTGCTCGACATCCGCGACCGCGTCTCGACGGACAACGAGGAACGCGGCCTCCTCTCGATCGCGTTCCATCCGCGTTACCCGCAGAACCATCTCTTCTACACCGACTACACCGATCTGAACGGCGACACGCGCGTGATCGAGGTCAACGCGGCGACGAACGCGACACGGGAGCTCCTCTCCGTCGCGCAGCCGCACCCGAACCACAACGGCGGGCAGCTTGCATTCGACCGCGCCGGCTTGCTCTACGTCGGCATGGGCGACGGCGGCTCGGTCGAGGGCGTCGTCGGCAACGATCCCGAGAACCGCGCTCAGAACATGACGTCACACCTCGGGAAGATGCTGCGCATCGATCCTACGCGCGCGGGCGCGAGCTGGCAGATGGTTGCGCTCGGGCTGCGAAACCCATGGCGCTTCTCGTTCGACCGCACGACGGGCGATCTCTGGATCGGCGACGTCGGCGCCGGCACGCAGGAGGAGGTCGACTTCCGTCCGAAAACGCAGATCGGCAAGCTCGCGAACTACGGCTGGAGCCGCTACGAGGGGACGTCCGTGTACGGGATCAAGAAGCCGCTCGTGAAGAAAGGGAAGCTGCTCTTCCCGGTGTGGACGTACTCCCACAGCGACGGCAGCCTCTGCTCGATCATCGGCGGCTTCGTCTACCGCGGCAAGGCGGTGCCCTCAGCACGCGGCCGTTACGTCTTCGGCGACTTCTGCCTCGGTTCGGTCTGGAGCTTCAAGGTCGGCCCGAAGGGGCGCGCCGGCGCTCCCACGCGGCTCTCGGGCATGCTGCCCGGCCTGACATCGTTCGGCGAGGACGGGAACGGCGAGCTCTACGCGACGACGATCGACGGCCGGCTCTACCAGCTTCGCTAACCCACGCGCACGCGCGGATCGAGATACGCGTGCACGAAGTCGATCGCAACGCTGAAGACGACGATGAACGCCGCGCCGTAGAGCGTGACGCCCATGATCGGCGGCAGGTCGAAGTTGTTGATCGACTGCGCTGCATACTGCCCGACCCCGTGCAGGTCGAACACCGTCTCGGTGAGGATGGCGCCGCCGCCGAGCACCGCGGCGAAGTCGAGCCCGAAGAGGGTGACGACCGGGAGCACGGAGTTCCGCAGCACGTGCCGCACGAGCACCCGCCGCGACGGCAGCCCCTTCGCCTTCGCGGTGCGCACGTAGTCCTCGTTCAGCGAGTCGAGGACGTTGCCGCGCAGGACGCGGCCGTAGAAGCCGATGTAGCCGACCGCGAGCACGAGCCACGGCACGAGCAGGTGGGTGAACCAGCGCCACGGGCTCACGAGCAAGCCGACGTATTCGCCGTCGGGCACGATTCCGTGGCGCTCGGCGAGGTAGTAGCGCACGACGACGCCGAGCCAGAACACCGGCAGCGAGATGCCGATCAGCGCGATCACCGTGATGAAGACGTCGACGGCGCGTCCGGCGGTGAGCGCGGCGAACGTGCCGACCGCGACGCCGAGCATGAGCCAGATCACACCGGCGCCGATCGTCAGCGAGAACGTCGCCGGGGCACCGGCCACGATCTGCTGCACGACGTTCTGCTGGCTCGTGTACGAGACGAGCGTGCCCGAGAGCATGCGCTGCATCAGCCGCGCGTACTGGACGGGTAGCGGCCGGTCGAAGCCCCAGGTGTGGCGGACGTTCGCGATGCCCTGTGCCGTCGCGTTCTTGCCCGCGATTCGCTGCGCGGGATCGCCGCCCGGGACGACGACGAAGATCACGAACACGACGACGCTGAGCGCGACGAGGACGACGACCGCTCCGGCGAGGCGGCGCACGAGATAGAGCAGCATCAGGCGAGCGGCGAGTAGATGGCGTCGAAGCTCGTCGTCCAGGTCGAACCGCCGTCGAGCGAATGTTGGATCAGCTGCCCGATCTCGCCGTCCGCCAAAGCCGTGAGCGTCGTCCTGTCGGGGAACGCCGCGCCGTCGACGTAGGCAAGGCCCTCGAAGCGGATTCGCCCGGGCTCGGCGAGGACGAGTCGCTTCTCCTTGACATAGCCGTCGATCACCCAGGCCTGCTTCCACGTGTCGGCGGACCGATCGAAGTAGAAGAGGCTCTTGCCCTCCTCGCCGGCCGCGCTTCGCCAGTGTTCGAGAATCGCGTACCCGTCGAGGACGCGTTCGACCAGATCGGTGCCCGCGTGCCCGCCGTCCCGCCTCCTGACCGACCAGTGGCCGAGCCAGAAGTCGAGGACGGCGAGCGCCGCGGAAGGGAGCGGTGCCCCTACTTCCACTTCCACTCTTCGACGTTCCAGGTGAACCCAACCTGGCTCGGGTTGTTCTTCATGCCGGTGATCGCCGACTTGAAGATGAGCGGGTTCGGCCGCGAGTAGAGCGGGATGCTCGGCACGTCGTTCGACATGAGCGCGTCCGCCTGCTGGAAGAGCGCCGCGCGCTTCGCCGGGTCGAGCTCGGTCTGGCTCGCGTCGAGAAGCTTCGTCGCCTTCCGGTTGCAGTAGTTCAGGTAGTTCGACAGGCCACCGCAGCCCCACGTCGGCACGAATCCTGCGGGGTCCGGAAGCGTGACCCAGGCGAAGTTCGCGAGGTCGTAGTTCCCGCTCGGAACGCCGGTCGGGCCGAAGACGACGTTCGCGGGCAGCGCCGCGTCGACGATGTCGATGCCGATCGCCTTGAGCTGCGCCTTGACGATCGCCTCCTGTGTCGTGCGCGTCGCGTTCGACGCCGTCCACGTGTAGCGGATCGAGGCCTTGAGGCCCGCGCACGTGAAGATCGCCGAGTTGCTTCCCGACGGCGACGACGGGCCGCCCGTGCAGTGCTTCTTGAGGAGTGCGAGCGCCCTCGCGGGGTTGTAGTTCCATCTGGCGAAGTCCGGCTTGTACGACGAGTCGGCCGGGTAGTAGACGAGGCTGTCGAGCGGCTTCGTGTTGCCGGCGAGCGCGCCGTACACCGTCTTGACGATCGCCTGCCGGTCGATCCCCAGCATGATCGCCTGCCGGAACCACGGCGCACGCAGCAACGGCTGGCCCTTGGGGCCGAACTGAATGTCGATGTGCTCCTGGAAGAGCCCCGGAACCTGGTTGAAGGTCAGGCCGGGCGTCGTCTTCAGTGGCAGCAGATTGATGCCGAAGGTCGGGTTGATCGCGTCGACCTCGCCGCCGCGCATCGCC
>Ga0307310_10000613_pt1 | contig 12205 bp, 8 predicted proteins | sample ER_DNA_197_FD_194502 | JGI IMG/M metagenome (GOLD analysis project Ga0307310, IMG submission 194502) | Bulk soil microbial communities from the East River watershed near Crested Butte, Colorado, United States - ER_DNA_197 | ecosystem: Environmental > Terrestrial > Soil > Floodplain | place: USA...
GACCGAGGAGGAGGCGCGCGCGGCCGGCGCGGACGCACTCTTCCGCAAGCCGTTCAGCCCGCTGGAGCTCGTCGGCCGGCTGGAGCGATTCGCCGAGCGGGCAGAGACCTTCGCCTACGCGGGCCCACAGACGAGCATGGGTCAGCTGATGCTCTACGCCCGCGACCTCAGCCGGCTGCTGGAGATCGAACGGGGGCAGCGTCGGCTGCTGCAGCATGCGTACCGCCAAACGACGACGGCGCTCGCCGACGCGCTCGAAGCGAAGGATTACCGCACCGGTCTGCACGCGCTGCGCGTGCAGCGTTATGCACTCGAGCTCACGTCCGCATACGACAGGAGCCTGCTCGACGATCCAGGGCTCGAGCATGGCTTCCTTCTGCACGACATCGGCAAGATCGCGATCCCGAACCGGATCCTGAACAAGCCGGGCCCGCTGACCGACGAGGAGCTCGAGACCGTCCATGCGCATCCGCAGATCGGCGAGGAGATCCTGCGCGACGTGTCGTTCCTGCACGGCGAAGCCCTCCGCGTTGTTCGCTCGCATCACGAGCGCTGGGACGGCACCGGTTATCCCGACCGTCTCTCCGAGAATGCGATCCCCGTCGGCGCACGGATCTTCGCGCTCGCCGACACCCTCGACGCGATCACCACCGATCGCCCCTACCGCAGCGCGCGCACCTGGGAGGAGGCCGTCGACGAGATCCTGGGCGAGGACGGACGGCAATTCGATCCCCGGGTCGTCAGCGCCTTCGCCGTCCGCGAACCGAGGCTGCGTCAGCTGCACGGTGAGCTCTCGATGACGCTCGGCTGAGCAAGCCGACGGCTCTCCCCGCTTCCCGCCGATAGATTCCCGCCATTGGGAGGCGACGCGAAGGGAAGGTGAGATCGGTGGACATGAAGCTCGAGGTGGTCGTCATCCCGGTTTCCGACGTCGATCGGGCGGTTCGCTTCTACGGAGGCCTCGGCTGGCGCCCGGACGCCGACCTCGCGACGAGCGACGACTTCCGGGTGGTGCAGTTCACGCCTCCCGGCTCGAACTGCTCTGTCATCTTCGGCACGGGCGTCACGTCAGCCGCGCCGGGCTCGGCACAGGGCCTCCAGCTCGTCGTCTCCGACGTCGACGAAGCGCGCGCCGACCTCAGCGCGCACGGCGTCGACGTAAGCGAGGTATTCCACGACGTCGGCGGGGTGTTCCATCACGCGGACGCGGAAGGGCGCGCAAGCGGCCCGGCTCCGGAACGAAGCAGCTACGGCTCCTTCGTCTCGTTCGGCGACCCCGACGGCAACCTCTGGTTCGTCCAGGAGGTGACGACGCGGCTGCCCGGACGCGTCGCGACGAAGACGACCTACGAGTCGGTGCCCGATCTCGCGACCGCGCTTCGACGCGCAGCAGCGGCACACGGCGAGCACGAGAAGCGGACCGGCGAGGAAGACGCGAACTGGCCGGACTGGTATGCCGAGTACATGGTGAAGGAGCAGGCCGGAGAAGAACTGCCGACGTGAGCAGCGACTACGACGTCATCGTCATCGGCGGCGGGTCGCCGGGCGAGCACTGCGCCGCCGCGCTGGCCGAGGGCGGCCTCCGTGTCGCCCTCGTCGAGCGCGAGCTGGTCGGTGGCGAGTGCTCGTACTGGGCGTGCATTCCGTCCAAGACGCTGCTGCGTCCCGGCGAGGCGGTGCACGCCGCGCGCAACGCGGCGGGACACGCGGAGGTCGACGTCGAGGCGGCACTCGCGTGGCGGGACTTCATGGTCTCGAACTACTCCGACGAAGGCCAGGTGCGTTGGCTCGCCGACACCGGCATCGACCTGCTGCGGGGCACCGGCCGGCTCGCCGGCACCGGCGTGGTCGAGATCGACGGAGTGCGTCATACCGCCGAGCACGTCGTCGTCGCAGCCGGCGCCGACCCGATCGTGCCGCCGATCCCCGGCCTGCGCGAGCTCGAGGGTGTCTGGACCAATCGGGAGGTCACCGGCATGAAGGCCGTCCCGCGCCGCCTGCTCGTGCTGGGCGGCGGGCCGGTCGGCGTCGAGATGGCGCAGGCCGTTCGCCGCCTCGGCGGCGAGGCGGTGCTCGTCGAGGGGGCCGATCACGTGCTCCCGCGCGAGGCGGCGCCGCTCGGCCAGGCGCTCGGCGAAGCCCTGCGCCGCGACGGCATCGAGCTCGTTGTCGGCATGCACGCGACCGCGGCGCGGCGTGACGGCGAGGACTACGCCCTCGCACTCGACGACGGCCGCGAGCTGCGCGGGGAACGCATCCTCGTCGCCACGGGGCGGCGTCCGCGCGTCATCGGGATCGGCCTCGAGACGGTCGGCATCGACGCTGACCCGAAGGGCATTCCCGTCGACGCCCACCTCCGTGCGGGCGAGCGCCTGTGGGCGATCGGTGACATCACGGGAATCTGGCCGCTGACACACGTCGGCAAGTACCAGGGCGAGGTGGTCGCGGCGAACATCCTCGGCGAGCCGCGCGAGGCCAACTACGACGCCGTCCCACGCGTCGTCTTCACGGACCCGCAAGCGGCCGCGGCCGGCGCAGGGGAAGCCCGCTTCAGCGCGACCGCCAGGGTGTCGGAGGTCGCGAAGACCGCCACCTACACCCGCGCGTACGCCGACCACAACGGCTTCCTGACGCTGCTCAGCGACGGCGAACGGCTCATCGGCGCGTACGCGCTCGGCCCGGAGGCCGGCGAGTGGCTGCAGCAGGCGACGCTCGCGATCCGGGCCGGTGTCCCGCTCGACATCCTGCGCGACACGATCCAGCCGTTTCCCACCTTCTCGGAGATCTATGTCGAGGCGCTGAAAGCGCTTCGCAGCTCCGTGGCCAACGAAAGGAGGAGTGACCTGTGAAGGACCTCAAGGAGTTCCTGCTGCGCGGGAATCTCGTCGACATGGCGGTCGGCATCGTCATCGGCGTTGCGTTCGCCGCCGTCGTCGCAGCACTCGTGGCCGACCTGGTCACACCGCTCATCGCCGCGATCGGGGGCAAGCCCGACTTCTCGAGCCTCAGCTTCACGATCAACAAGAGCCACTTTCTCTACGGTGCCTTCATCAACGCCCTGATCACGTTCGTCGTGATTGCGGCGGTGATCTTCTTCCTCGTCGTGAAGCCGGTCAATGCCTTGATGGAGCGCCGCAAGACGGAACCGGCCGTCGCGGCGACGACGCGCGAGTGCCCGTACTGCCTGAGCCAGATCCCGGTCGGGGCGCGGCGTTGCGCCTTCTGCACGCAGGAGGTCGCAGCGCCCGCGTGACGAATCCCCTGTTTACGCCTGCGGCCTAGGCGCGTAGGCTTCGACGGTTATCGCCCCAGGGGAGCGGCCCGTGCACGATGCCGTACAAGCGTTTCGGTACATCAACCTGGTCGCGTACATCGCGCTCGGGGCGGTCACCTTCGGCTTCTGGATGCGTCGCCGCGACCGGGCGAGCATGTGGGCGGCGATCGCCTTCGGGTCGCTCGGCCTGCTCGAGCTGCTGTCGCTCATCCCGAACCACCCAGGGAACATCGCGGAGCGCGCGGTCGGCCGCGTCGCGATCGCGCTGCTCGTCCTCTTCCCGTACTTCCTCTTCCGGTTCACGAACGCATTTCGTCCGCCCGGACAGAAGCTTGCGAACGCGCTCGTCGGGCTCAGCGCCATCCTCGTCGTCTGGACGTTCGCGCTGCCGTCGATTCCGCAATCGGGAGAGCACCGCAGCCCGGCGTTCCAGGCTTTCATCATCGTCTTCTTCATCCACTGGACAATGCTCTCGATCGTGGCCGCGGCGAGCCTCTGGAGCGCCGGCCGCGCGCAGCCGACCGTAGCGCGCAGGCGCATGCACTTCCTCGCGGGCGCAACCTGGCTCATCACGCTCGCGCTCCTCGTCTCGATCTTCACGACGAACGAGGACTCCGGGCTCTCCCTCGTTTCCGGCGTGATCGCCACGGTGAGCGTCGTCGCCTTCTTCCTCGGCTTCACGCCGCCGCAGCTCCTACGCCTGCTCTGGCGCGGGCCGGAGCAGGCGCGGCTGCAAGACGCGATGGCCGGGCTCCTCAGCTTCGCGGAGTCGCAGGAGGAGGTCGCAGCCCGCGTGCTCGAGCCAGCGGCCGCGATCGTCGGTGCGAGCGCCATCGCCATCCGGAACGCCGAGGGCCGGATCGTCGCCGCGTGGAATGTCCCGGCCGACACGTGGGAGAGCCTCGAACGCGGGAGCGTGCCGCCCTCGCAGACGCGCACGGGAGAGGTCGTCGACCTCGAGGTGCCGGGCGGCAGCATGGTCGTGTGGACATCGCCGTACGCGCCGTTCTTCGGCGACGAGGAGCTTCGCCTGCTCAACACACTCGGAGCCCTCACCGGCCTCGCGCTCGACCGTGTCCGCCTCTACCAGGCGGAGCACGACGCCCGGATTGCGCTCGAGCGCGCGGACGAGGTGAAGACGAACTTCATCGCTCTCGCCGCACACGAGCTGCGCACGCCGATGACGACGATCCACGGGTTCGTGTCGACCCTTCACCACCTCGCCGACCGGCTCGACGACGTCCAGCGCGAAACGGTTCGCGAGGCGCTCCTCCAGCAGACCCAACGCATGGCGCGGCTCGTCGAGCAGCTCCTCGATCTCTCGCGACTCGATGCCCAAGCCATCGACATCACGCCGGAGCGGGTCGACATCCGCGAACAGGTCGAAGAGATCGTGAGCACGACGGCCGTCGACCGGAACGCAATCGAGATCGACGTGCCGGATCACGCGGTCGCGGTCGTCGACCGCGGCGTTCTCGAACGGATCGTGACCAATCTCGTGACCAACGCCTTCCGCTACGGCGAAGCGCCTGTGAAGGTGCACGCCGAGCAGACCGACCGCCATCTGCGACTGAGCGTCGAAGACGCAGGCCGCGGCGTGCCGGCGGAGTTCGTCCCCGACCTCTTCGAGCGGTTCACGCGCGGCGAAGGGACACGCGCGTCCGCCATCGGGACCGGCCTCGGCCTCGCGATTGCCCGCTCATACGCACGCGCGCACGGTGGCGACCTCTTCTACGAGGACGCGCTCCCGCATGGCGCACGCTTCAACCTCATCCTCCCCACCGGTCGATGATGACCGACGGGCCCGCGCGGATCTCGCAGATCGCGCTCCTAGGTGAGGCCGCCGCGTTCCTCGGCGACGTCGCTATCTTCGTGTGGGACGACGATCGCAACTACGTCACTGCGAACGACGCAGCCTGCGCGCTCGTCGGCAAGACGCACGAGGAGCTGCTCCAGATGAAGGTCGGTGACATGACAGCGGATCAAGCCGAGCCCTACTTCTCGACCGTCCAGGACGGCGCCGCCGTGCACAGCGGCTCCTTGCAGGTCGATCGCACGGACGGCCCGGTCGAGATCGACTGGATGACCTGCCGCACGAAGCTCGCGGGAATGCCGTACATGGTGAGCGTCTGCTGGCGAAAGGAGCCGTCATAGACCGCTGGGAAGAGGGCTTCGACGGCTGGACGCCGGGTGGCGGCCGTGGCGCGTCGGAGGACACCGGCGTCGACCGGGACAAAGCGGCGCTGCTCCGCCTCGCGCGCGAGCTCGCCGAGCAGCGGCATGCGGACCAGGAGCAGGCGCGGGCCGAGATCGAACAGCTGAAGCGGGCGCTCCGCGAGCGCGCCGAAGCGGTGGCGTCGCGCGAACGCGAGCTCACCGAGCTTCAGCGCCGGCTCGACAGCGGCAAGCCCAGCAAGCACAGTCGCAAGGAGCCCGCTACAAGCGACGCGCTCGTCGCACGCGAGCGTGCTGCGCTCGAGCGGGCGCAGGCGCTCGACGCGCGCGAGCGGGAGCTGCAGGCGCGGAACGCAGAGCTCGAGGCCGAGGCGGCGCAACTCGCCGAGCGCGAGCAAGAGCTCGATGCAGCGCTCGCCGGCGCGCACACGGAGCGCGGCGCCTCGGAGTCGGAACGGCAGCTCGCGGCCGCCGAGCGCTCACGCCTCGACGAACGGGAGCAGGAGGCGCGGCGGATCGAGAAGGAGCTCGCCGCACGGCGGATCGAGCTCGAGGCCGAAGCCGGTGCGCTCGAGGCTCGCGCGAGGGCGATCGAGGCGCAGGCCGCCGAGCTGCTCGGGACGACAGCGACGCCCGCTGGCGAGCCCAAGCCTGCCGCACCGGCACGTGACCCGTACGCGATGCGCAAAGAAGAGCTTGGCCGCGTCGAAGCGAGGCTCGAGACGCGCGAACGCGAGCTCGCACTCATGCGCCAGGGCGTCGACGCAGAGCGCAACGCTCTGCTCGAACGCGAGCGCGCGCTGCGCCGGCGCGAGGTCGCTGATGTGCGACAGACGTTCGAAGCACCGCTTGCGCCGCCGAGCTTCAGCGAAGGTCTCGCCGCACTCGCGCGCAGCCGCTCACGCGACTAGCACCAGATGTTAGTACACCCGGCCGCAAGTTCGGCAGCTTCCCGGCGGCGTCTCGCCGCCCGTGGCCGCGTCCTCGGTCGCCCCGATAGCAACCGCTATCGGGGCTCCCTGCGTCCTTGCCACGAACGCCGAGCCGGGCGCCGGATAACCCACTGAACTTACGGCCGGATGTACTAGTCTCGGTCACCAGCTCGTCCAGGGGAAACGACAACTTCGGGCGGGCGTTTTCGCCATGCCCGAGCACCCGAATCCCGTCGATCCGCCCGACCTCGGCCTGCTGCCGACCTTCCGCAGGCTGCTCCGGCTCTGGCGTGAAGAGTGGCGCCTCGGCGTGCTCGGCCTCTCGCTCGCGTTCTGTTACACGCTGATCTCGATCGCGATCCCGGTACTGACCCAGCGCGCCGTGGACAACGCCATCGTGTCGCATTCACGGCCGCTCTGGCCCTACATCGCGGCCGTCGTCGCACTCGCCGGAGTGCGCTTCCTTGTCAACTTCTCACGCCGCTACGCAACCGCGCGCATCGGCATCCGCATCGAGGCCCGCATGCGCGAGCTGCTCTACACGGCGTATCTCCGCTACCCGCGCGCGTTCTACGACCGGCACGCAACCGGTCAGGTGCTTTCGCGCGCGACGAACGACCTCTACCCCATCCGCTACTTCATCGGCTGGGGGCTCGTGCAGGGCATGCAGAGCGTGATGATGATCGCGGCTGCCGGCACCGTGCTCGTGCTCGTCAACCCGCGGCTCGCGCTCTTTACCGCGGTGGCGATGCCGCCCATCACCGTTCTCGCCCTGCGGTTCGCGCGTCTCGTCTCGCCGCTGTCGCGGCAGGTCCAGGAGCGGAAGGGGAACGTCACCGAGGCCGCAGACGAGTCCGTCGTCGGGATCGAGATGGTGCAGGCGTTCGGGCGCGAGGACGACGTCCGCTTCCGCTTCGGCGAGAAGGCGGAGGCAGTGCGCGACACGGTCCTCCGCCAAGCGGGTGTGGAGGCGAAGCACCTGCCGGGGCTGTACTACCTGCCGTCGCTCTCGATCGCCGCCGTCGTTTTCTTCGGCGGCCGCGAGGTGATCTCCGGCCACTTGACGATCGGCGAGTTCGTCCTGTTCGAGACGCTGCTCCTCCAGCTCGTCTGGCCCCTCGAGGCGCTCGGCTGGATCACGAACCTCGCGCAGCGGGCGCTCGCATCTGCGGGCCGCAGCTTCGCGTGGCTCGAGGGCATCCAGCCGCTGCCCGAGCCCGCCGCGCCGAGGCACCTGCCGCCCGGGCCGCTCGGGGTGCGGTTCGAAGCCGTGCGTTTCGCGTACGGCGGCGAGGAAGAGGTGCTGAGCGAGCTCGACCTCGTCATCGAGCCCGGTGAGATCGTCGCGGTGTGCGGCCCGACAGGAGCAGGCAAGACGTCGCTCCTCAATCTGCTGCCGCGCTTCTACGACCCGACCGGAGGCCGCGTCCTCGTCGGCGGAATCGACACGCGCGACCTGCCGATCGCGGAGCTTCGCGCCGACGTCGCGCTCGTGACGCAGCGGCCCGTGCTCTTCTCGGTGCCGCTGCGCGAGAACCTCACGGCCGGCCGCGACGACGCCGACTGGGCCGACGTGCTCGCCGCCTGCGTGGCAGCCGGCGTCGACGCGTTCGCCGAGGAGTTGCCGGATGGCTACGACACGCTGATCGGCGAGCGAGGCGTCAATCTCTCCGGCGGCCAGCGCCAGCGTGTGGCGCTCGCGCGCGCCCTCGTCACCGGTGCACGCGTCGTCGTCCTCGACGACCCGCTCTCCGCCGTCGACACGCTCACCGAGCGCCGCCTCGTCGAGCGGCTGCGACCGGCGCTCGAGGGCCGGACGGTGCTCGTCGCGACCCAGCGGCTCTCGACCGTCGAGCTCGCGGACCGCGCGGTCGTGCTCGTCGACGGGCAGATCGTCGAGTCCGGCGCGCCGGGCGAGCTTCTCCGCGCGGGCGGGCAGTTCTCGGAGCTCTTCGGCGACGAGGTGGTGGCCGCGTGAGGGGTCCCTGGACGCGCAACCTGCTTTCAAGCAGGTTGCAGTCGTTTGTTCCGGTCGATCACGCCAACGACTGCAACCAGGCTGAAGCCTGGTTGCCGAAGGCGGTCGCGGCATGAAGCGGCTCTGGCAGTACCTCGAAGGCCGCAAGGCATGGGCCGCCGTGCTCGTCCTCGTCGGCGTCGGCAACGCCGCCTGCCAGACAGGCGGCTGGCTGCTCGTCCGCGACGCGATCGACAACGGCATCCGCACCGGCGACGAGCACCGGCTGACCGTCATCGTCGGCATCTACCTCGGTGTCGCCGCCGTCGGCTGGGGCCTCCAGGCCTGGCTGATCCGCGGCCTCGCCGGGCTCGGGCAGCGGATGGTGCTCGGCCTGCGCAAGGACCTCTTCGACCATCTGACGAGCCTCTCGCTCCGCTACTTCTCGCAGCAGAAGGCGGGCTGGATCATCGCGCGCCTGACCTCGGACGTCGACGCTGTCTCCGACGTCCTCTCTCAGGGCATGCCGACGCTCATCGCCAACGTGATCCTGCTGCCGGCTGCGGTGATCGCGCTTCTGATCGCCGACTGGCGGCTCGGGCTCGTCGTGTTCGCGGTCATCCCGCCCGCGCTCGTGCTGACGCGCTGGTTCCAGCGCACGTCACACGTCGCGCTCGTCGAGACGCGCAACCGCATCGGCATCGTCACCGCGCAGATCGCCGAATCGGTCTCGGGCATGGCGGTCGTACAGGCGTTCAACCGCGAGGGCGCGTTCCAGAAGCAGTTCGACGACCTGAACATTGCGAACCGCGAGCAGAACGTCTACACGCAGAAGATCTTCTCGATCTTCTTTCCGTCGATCGAGTTCCTCGGGGTGATCGCGACCGGTGCGGTGCTCTTCACGGGGAGCGCGCTGCTCACGAATCACACGATCACGATCGGCACGCTCATCACCGCGCTCTACCTGCTCCAGCTCGTGTTCCAGCCGCTCCAGGAGCTCTCCGACGTCTACGGCCAGCTCCAATCGGGTGCGGCCGCGATGGTGAAGATCGCGACGATTCTCGACGAGGAGGCCGAGATCAAGGACCGGCCGGACGCGCGCGAGCTGCCGCGCATCGAGGGCGACCTCGCGATCGACCACGTCGTCTTCGCGTACGGCAGGGAGCCCGTGCTGAAGGGGGTCGACATCCACGTTCCTGCAGGCGGCTGCCTCGCGCTCGTCGGTGAGTCGGGCGGCGGCAAGTCGACGCTCGCGCGGCTGGTCGGCCGCTTCTACGACCCGGACGAAGGGGCGGTGCGCGTCGACGGCGCCGATCTTCGCGGCGTCGAGCTCCGCTCGTACCGCCGCCAGCTCGGCGTCGTCCTGCAGGACCCGTTCCTCTTCAGCGGCACGATCGCGTCGAACATCCGCTTCGGCAAGCCGGACGCGACCGACGAAGAGGTGCGCGCCGCTGCCGCGGCCGTCGGCGTCGACCGAGTGGCCGCACGCGTCTCCGGCGGGCTCGACCACGCGGTGCGCGAGGGCGGCTCGGGGCTCTCGGCGGGCGAGCGCCAGCTGATCTCGATCGCGCGAGCGCTCCTCGCCGATCCACGCATCCTCATCCTCGACGAGGCGACCTCGAACATCGACCGGCCGACGGAAGTACTGATCGAGCGCGCCCTCGACCGGCTGCTCCACGGGCGAACGTCGATCATCATCGCGCACCGGCTCTCGACCGTCCGGCGCGCCGACGAGATCATCGTGATCGAGCGCGGCCAGATCGTGCAGCGCGGGACGGAGAGCGAGCTGCTCGGCGAGGACGGGCCCTTCCGCCGGCTGGCGCACGACCTGGCGGCGTAACGCAACTGCTTTCAAGCAGGTTGCGGTCGTTCGCGCCGACCGCTCACTTCGACGACTGCAACCAGGTTGAAACCTGGTTGCTGGTTCAGGCTTCGATGACCTTGACCGCCACGTCGACGACATCGCCGTCGAACTGCGAGCCGGCGCCCTCGCGGAGGCGGCGCACCGCTTCCGGATGGCTGAGCCGCTTGCGATACGGGCGATCGGTCGTCATCGCGTGGTACGCGTCGCAGACGAAGATGATGCGCGACTCGAGCGGGATCCTCTCGTCCCCGAGGCCGTCCGGATAGCCGCCGCCGTCCCACCGCTCGTGACAGTGGCGGACGATCGCGCCGACCTCCTGAAGACGCTCGATCGGCGCGATGATCCGCTCGCCGAGCTCCGGATGGGTCTCCATGATCGCTCGCTCGTCGGCGGTGAGGCGGCCGGGCTTCGAGAGGATGTCGCTCGGGATTCCGATCTTGCCGATGTCGTGCAGCAGCGCGCTGAGCTCGAGCCGCTTGAGCTCGCGTTCGCCGAGACCGATCTCGCGACCGACGCGCATCGCGAGGTCGGTGATCCAGCGCGCATGTGACGACGTGTATTCGTCGTTTGCCTCGAGCGCGTTCGCGAGCGCCTCGACTGTCGAGACGAAACTCCGCTCGAGCCCTTCGTAGTTCGACGCGTTGGCGATCGCGAGCCGCGCCTGATGGGCGAGCCCGCCGAGCAGGCGAAGCTCACGCTCGGCGAAGTCACCCGTGGGGAGCGCCGCAACGATGCAGCCGCCCCATTTGCCGGCAACGAGCGGCGCAATCGCGTACGAGGCGGTCGGGTCGATCGGAGCCGCCTCGATGCGTGCGTACTCCTCCGGGCTGATCACGAACGGCTCCAGACTGAAGTCGAGATCGCGTTGCAGGTCGGCGATGCGGAAGCTGCGCTCCGCGACGAGGCGCTCCTGCTCCTCCGTGTGCCCGAAGACCTTGCACAGAGTGAGCCAGCCGTCGTCGTCCGCGATCCACATCGATGTGCGCGGCGAGCCGATCAGGTCAGCGGTGAGGCCGACGATGCGCCCGTAGATCTCGTCGAGGCTCGATGCCGTCGCGAGAGAGCGCCCGAACTCGAGTAGCGTCGTCGCGCTCTCGGCCTCGCGCCGCGCCGACTCGTAGAGGCTTGCGTTCTCGACCGCAACCGCGGCGTGGCCCGCGAGCACCTCGAGCAAGCGCACGTCGTCCTCGTCGAACTGGTCGAGGCCAAGCTTCGAGATCACGATCACGCCGACGACGCGCGAGCCGTAGCGCATCGGCACGGCGACGAGGGACTCCTCGATCGACGGCGTACCCGGGATGCGAGCGCCGAACTCGCAGTTCGCGGCGTCTCCGATCAGCAGCGACTCCGAGAGCTCCGCGCAGCGGCCGGTGATGCCCTGGCCGATCTTGATGCGCAGCAGCTCGAGCGGCAGCGCGATCGTCTCGACGACGAACTCGCCCCGGAACGCGACCGGCTCCAGCTCCTCGCCGTCGACGACGAACACGCGACAGTTGTGGTAGTCGATGAGCGAGCGCAGCTCGCCAGCGATCTCGTCGCCGATCTCGCGCACGTCGTTCAAGCGGTTCAGCTTGCCGCTGAGGCTCTGCAGCATCTTCATGTGCGCGATCGAGCGGACATCGCGCTCCCGCAGCGGCGCGCCCGGCCGGACGATCGCCTGCTCGTCGTAGAGGACGACGCGGTTCTTGCCGTGCGCCTTCGCGGTCATCATCGCGGCCTCGGCGCACGCGGCGAGCTCGCGCGGGTTCATGGCGTGCTCGGGCCCGAGCGAGAGCCCGACGGAAACGGTCAGCGTGCCGACGCCCGCGAGGTCGAGCTCGGCGAGCCGGTCGATGAGGCGCTCGGCGATGCTTGTCGCATCCTTGCCGTCGCAGGCGTGCATGATCACGCCGAACTCCTCGCCGCCGAGGCGGCAGACGACGTCGTCGGGCCGGACGCAGGAGCGCAGCGCCTCTGCGAGCAGACGCAGCAGCTCGTCGCCGACTCCGTGCCCGTGTACGTCG
>Ga0307310_10000615_pt1 | contig 12200 bp, 15 predicted proteins | sample ER_DNA_197_FD_194502 | JGI IMG/M metagenome (GOLD analysis project Ga0307310, IMG submission 194502) | Bulk soil microbial communities from the East River watershed near Crested Butte, Colorado, United States - ER_DNA_197 | ecosystem: Environmental > Terrestrial > Soil > Floodplain | place...
TGCTCGCTTCCGCCAGCGCGCGCGCGAGCCTCTCGACCGAATCCAGCACACCCGGTGACCGCGCAATCACACAACGTCCCGCCGCGCGGCGGCCGCGGCGATGAATCCGGTGCGCCATGGACGTCTTGCCCACGCCGCGCTCGCCGCTAATCATCACGTTGAAGTTGCATTCGAGGGCCGACGCGACGTCGGCCTCCACATCGCGCATCGCCGCGCTGGCCCAGAAAACGCCTTCACGCTGACGCGCATGGAGACCGAGCGAACTCCGTCCGACCGTCCGAACCGTGTCGGAGTTGTTGTCTGTTACAGATTGAGTCATCGCCGAAGTCGCCGTCTAGATTCGGCCCATCGAAGGGACAGAATCGCACTGGATACTCGAGCGTCCATCGGCGCGATCCTCGTTGAGGATCTTCCAGACGGGCTCCAGCCACTCCCCCGCGCTCTGCGGCTTGATCAGGCACTGGATGTTCATGCTTCTGGCATCAGCCTCGAGTCCGCGATTCTTCACGGGCGTCGTGACGATGGCGCTCACATCCGGGTGATCGGCGCGGGCTCTGAGGATGACGTGCAGCCCGTTGTAGGCGCCCAGCCGTTCATCGGCAATCACGAGATCGGGCGCCCTGTCCGCCAGCGCGCGCGTGGCTTCCTCGAAGGTCGACGCCCCTCTTGCGCGATATCCGGCCGCGTTCAGGACGCTCACGACGTGGGTGAGGCGGGCGCCGTCGTTGTTGACCACCAAAATCTGGGACATTAGACCTTCTCCACTCTTTTCAATTCTTCGTGTGACTGCCGGGGGAACGCGAACTGTCGGGATGAGATACAAGAGTTACACCAGGGCCTCGCGCCAGGGCCGATCGGGCTGGCTGTGGCTCTAAGACTCTGCGCCTGTTATGGTTAACTTGTTTCCAAAGTTCGGGCGAAATCGGGCGAGGCGATACTGAGTATTCAGTTAGCCTGTATATCGATAACTTAGTATCCAGGTGGGTTTGAGGTATTCTCGGCCTGCCTGGAGGCCCCCCATGAAACCAATGTCACGAACGTCACGACTATCACGACTGTCCCTGGCGCTTGCGCTCGTGCTCACGGCCACGCCCCGCGCTCAGCAACCCGCGCCGCCCGAAATTCCATTCGACTCCGTCGTGAACGCCCTCAAGCTGCCCGCCGACATGAACCTGGGCGAGGGCGCCGGCGTGGCGGTCAACTCCAAGGGCCACATCTTCGTCTTCACCCGCGGCAACGTTTCCGGTCCGGCCTTCGGCGCGTCGGCCGCGCAACTCCTCGAGTTCGGCCCCGATGGGAAGTTCCTCCGTGAAATCGGCCGGGGACTGTACGCCTTTGCCTATGCCCATACGGTCCGGATCGACAAGGACGACAACATCTGGGCGGTGGACAAGGGGACGGACATGGTCGTCAAGTTCAATCCGGACGGCCATGTCGTCATGGTGTTCGGCAGAAAGAAGGAAGCGTCGGACGAAGCGGTGCCCTGGAGCCGGACGCTCAATCCGCCGCTGCCGCCAATCAACGGCATGTTCAGGCAGCCAACCGACGTGACGTGGAACGCGCAGGGCGACATCTTCATCAGCGACGGGTACGTCAACGCGCGCGTCGCCAAATACGACAAGAACGGCGACTGGGTGAAGTCGTTCGGCGACCCGGGCAAAGGGCCCGGTCAGCTCAACGTGCCGCACAGCATCGCGAGCGACGTGAGCGGCAACATCTACGTCGCCGATCGCGGCAACAACCGCATTCAGGTGTTCGACGGCGACGGCAAGGTGCTTCGGCAGATCAAGATCAGCGTGCCGGTGCCGGCCGGCCTGCAGCCGATCATCGGCAACCCGGCGGATCCCGACGCAGCCCCCACCAACCAGGCGCCGGGCACGCCGTGGGCGATCTGCATCACGCCCGGACCGAATCAGGTGCTGTACGCGGCGGATGCCTTTCCCGGGCGCATCTACAAGCTCAGTCTCGATGGACGCGTGCTCGGCTATCTGGGAAGAGCGGGCCGGCAGCTCAAACAGTTTGGCTGGATCCACGAGATGGCCTGTCCATCTGAAAACGAACTGTACGTCGCCGAGGTCATCAACTGGCGCGTGCAGAAACTGCTGCTGCACCCCGACAAAAGCGCCTCAATCGCCGCGCGGTAGCGTGCCATCCTGCGCAGGTTCCGGCGTCATGGGCTGCTAAGATCGCCGCATGACGCCGCGAAGCGGGCGCTTTCTCCGGGACAACGCGTTTCTCGTGGCAGCCGTGTCGCTGCCGCTCGTCGTCGTTGCCTTCTTCCTGTTGTCGACCGCGATTCCCCGCTGGACGGTTCCACCGCCTGCGTACGATCTGCTGCTGCGCGCGAACGACGTGTACAACTCCAACCAGACGAATCCGCGCGTGACCGAGTTCAGCGTCCGCGATGGAAAGGTCGAAGCCAAGATTCGAGCGATCCCGGCCAATGCATATCTATCGCGAACGGCCCTGTTCCTGTTCGACCATGCCACGTTGACTGTTAGCGAGATCCCTGTCGAACTCCCGGACAAACTCGTCCTCGTCGAGGGTGACCCGCCGCGCACGATCGTGGTCGACACGCCCCAGGGACGGCGAGTGCTCGCGCAGGCCAGGGCGCCGGACGGCTACCAGCTTGAAACCCGCAGTCAGCGCGGACCCGGAATTGTCGGCGAGTTGTTCGGGATGCACCGGTACAACTCGGACTCCGTGCTGACCAACCGAGGACGGGTGGTCCAGGTCACATTGCCCGGGCCGTACCAAAATCAATACGTCTCCTCTGTAAGCGCCCTCGCCTGGCTCGTCCCTGAATCCGAGAACGGGCAGCGCTGAAGTGCCTGAGATCGACGCCCGCACGCGCGCGCTCGAGGACGTCGCCGCTATCGCGCGGCAACACCGGCTGACCGCCGCCGAGATCTCGGCCGCCGTCGGCGAAGCACCGGCCCTTCGCCAAGATTCGCGCGAAAGCTCAGGGCAGGCCGGCGCCGGAGACAATCGCGCGCGCGCCGTGCTCGTCCGCGTGCTGGGGTTTCTCGGCGGCACGTTCGTCTTCGCCGGCATCGGCGTCTTCATCGGCCTCCAGTGGAGCCAGATGAATTCGGCCGCCCGCGTCATCGTCACGCTCGGCTCGGGACTGGCGGTGTTCGTCCTGGCGATGCTGGCCAACAGAGAAGAGCGTTTCGAGAAGGCGGCAACGCCTCTGCTCCTCATCGCCGCGGTGCTCGAGCCGGCTGGAATGCTGGTCGCCTTTCAGGAGTTCGGATCGGGCGGCGACTGGCGCGTCGCCGGGTTGATCACCGCCGGCGCGATGGCGGTGCAGTTCGGCGCCACGTTCGGCCGGCTCCGCCGATCGACCCCGCTCTTCGTGGCGCTCGTGTTCGGCACGCTGTTCTGGTGGACGGCGCTCGATCTGCTGGATATGGGCGACAAGGAGATCGCGCTGGTTCTCGGCGGCAGCATGCTGCTGGCCGCGGTCGGCATCGATCGCACGGGGCATCGCGACATCACGCCGGTGTGGTATCTGCTGGGGGCATCGGCATTCCTCTACGGATTCTTTGATGCGGTCGAACGGACGCCGTTCGAGATCGCGTTCGTGGCGGCTGCTGCCGCGTTCGTCTATCTCAGTGTCGTGCTACACACCCGCACGCTCCTCTTCGTCGCGACGATGGCCATCCTCGGGTATACGGCCTGGTTCACCGGCGAGCACTTTGCCGACTCGGTGGGATGGCCGCTTTCGCTCATCGTGTTCGGCATGTTCATGATCGCGCTGAGCGCGCTGGCCTTCCGAATCGATCGGGACTACGTCAGGGTTCTCAAATCCGGCTGAAGCCGGATCCCACGTACACGTCGTCGGTCAGGTATGCACAGGCATCGACCAGATGCGTACAAGCGTCGATCAGAATTGTTTTGGCGTGTGCCGTCTGCACACATCAGCGTTGTGCCTCCATGTGCAAGTCCGTGCAGGAGTAGTCCGGCATGGAACTTGGTGACACCTGAGTCCAGGACGACATGGACCAGGATCCCAAAGTTACGTTGCGGTGGGCGCTTCGGAGCCTCGAGCGGGCGCTTCAGAATCTGGACGATGGCTGGGCGGAGCGGCGCGTCCGCCGGCAGTTTCATCAACTCCTGCTCGCCGTCGAGCGCGACGAGCAGCACCTCGAAATCGACCAGACCATCGTCAAGCTGGCCGTTCAGGAATCGTTAAGTACGTAGTGTCCGGCTTTAGCCGGACCGGGAAGGCAGGAGGCGAACGTGTTTTGGTGGTTCGAGCGCGGGGGACATTATCTCCGCTGCGAAGCGCAACAAATGGCGACGGGCGGGTACGAGCTGCGTATCGTCACCCCCGACGGGGCCGAGCGTATCGAGCACTTCGAAGACTCGAACGATCTGGAGAAACGCCAGCACGCCGTGATCGATGAAGTCACTCGCGAGGGCTGGACCGGCCCGCACGGTTGGGTGCTGTAACTCGAGTGAACAGAGAAAGTTTTACCGTCTTGGTTTCTAACGCCCCTTCCACCGCACCGACGACTCCCCTATAAGTTAGACACGATTGTCGGCGCCACGATTCTTGCGTGACGGCAGAGTCATGGCTCCCAACCAAGACAAGCCTCAATCCAAAGTGCAACAGAAAGTGGTGTGGCAGGAGAAGGACGGGACGACCGGAGACCCACGTCCCAGTTCGCGATGTCCCGCCTGCGGCGCGACCGGATCGACGATCGACCAGACGGCCAGAACGGCGTACTTTGTATGCCCGGATTGTCAGAACACCTGGCAGCTCGATCTGCACGACCGGTCGCAAACCGGCTGATGGCCGGCTGGTAGCAGCCGGCTTCCCTCCTCCGGTTCATCGTTGCGCTCCGCACTCCATCGGGCTATATTGCAGCCCATGCGTAGACGACTCTTCCTTCTGGGTTGCTTGTGCGTGTGTTCCGCATTCGCCGCGCCGGGACTCGCTCAGGAAGGTCACCCCTTGACGGGTACCTGGACCGGGGACTGGGGCCCGAGTGCGACACAGCGGAATCACCTCACGATTGTGATGAACTGGGACGGCTCGAACGTCACCGGCACGATTAACCCCGGGCCCGATTCGGTTCCGATCGCCAGCGTCTTCGTGGATGTGACGAATTGGACCGTTCGGATCGAGGCGGACGCCAAGGACGGGCACATCTCGGCGGAGGGCCGCCTAGAAGATATCGCTTCCCCCCACCGGAAGCTCGCCGGCACGTGGCGTCAGGGGACGGCCAAAGGCGATTTCCGGATTTCCAGAGATTAGTGATGTCCCGTACTCGCCTCGCCCTTTCGGCTGTGATGTTCGCCCTGTTCGCGGCGACTGCGCCCGTTTCCACGCAGCCCCCGTTCAGCGCAACCTACGACGCCAGCAGGCAGGTGAAACTTCAGGGACCGGTCACGAGAATCGACTGGGTCAATCCGCACGCGTTCTTCTTCATCGATGTCCGCGACGCCGGCGGCACGACCACGAATTGGGCCGTCGAATTCGGCAACCCGCTGGAACTCGAACGCGATGGCTGGAAACGAAGCGCGCTGAAAATCGGCGACGTGGCGACAGTCGAAGGCGTCCCGGCCCGCGAACGGCGGCAGGCATTTGCCAAGTCTGTGGTCGTCGCCGGCAAGCGATTGTTTGCGCCGGCGGCACGCCGCGCGGCCGCCGCGCGTCAGCCGACGCCAAAATGGCCCGACGGCCAGGTTCGGCTCGGACCGCCGGCAGGTAGGAAGGGATATTGGGGGGCGGCAAACGCGAAAGCGCTGGTCGAAAGTACGGCCGCCAACGTCCCGATGACCGACGATGGTCTGCTGGTCAATCTGGCAGATGCGGACAAGGTGGCGCCATTCAAGCCCTGGGCAAAAGCGCTCTATGAGCTCCGTCAGCGGACCCTGCTCAAGGGCGACCCGCTCTCGCGTTGTATCCCGCCGGGAGGGCCGCGGCAATTCATGGGGCCCAACGGATTTCAGCTCGTCGAGCAGCGCGACCTGGGCCGGATCCTGGTGCTGTTAGGGGGCGGCGACCGGAATTGGCGGTACATCTTTACCGATGGCCGTCCGCAGACCCCGCCCGCGGAGCTCGTGCCCACCTACTACGGCAGTTCCGTGGGCAAATGGCAGGGCGAAACGCTCGTTGTCGACTCGGTCGGCTTCAACGAGAAGTTCTGGCTGACCAGCGGAGGGCTCCCCCATACCGAAGCTCTCCACCTGACCGAACGTTTCTCCAGACCGGACCTAAACACGCTAAAATACGAAGTCACCGTGGACGACCCTCAGACGTATACCAGGCCCTGGACAGGCGGCTGGACGAGCCAGTGGGTGCCCGATCAGGATATCCAGGAATACTTCTGTGAGGAGAATGCGGAATCCACGTTCATTCGCTAACCGCTGAAGGGAAGACGAGGCATAACCATGAAGGCTTCGAAGGTCGGTTTAATCGCGGCGGCGAGTCTCCTGTTGCTGACGGCAAGGACGGCAACGGCGCATCACTCATTTGATGCGGAGTACGACAATAAGAAGCTCGCCAATATTACCGGGTACATCACGAAAGTGGACTGGGTCAATCCGCACGCCTTTGTCTTCATCGACTCGAAAGATGAAAGCGGCACGGTGAGGAACTACCGCGTGGAAATGGGTCCTCCCTACGCGCTCGTCCGTGGCGGCTGGAAACGGGACACGCTCAAGGTGGGAGACAAAGTGACCGTCGAGGGTGCCGCGCTCGCCAAGGACGGCAGCGACGCCGCGGGATCGGACCAGCCGACGCGCATGGTCCTGGCATCCGGACAGAAGCTGGTCATGAGATGAAGGCCGCGGCGTTGGCGCTCTGCGCCGTCGTGATGTCTCCGGCATCAGTGTCGATATCTGCCCAAGCCCCGGCGCCGGCCGCCGGCGCTCCGGCGCAGGCGACGCCTCCGGCGCCTCGCTTTCCCGATGGTCACCTCAACCTCGGGTCGGCGCCCGATCAGAAAGGCTATTGGGAAGTCAGGCCCGGCCTCGGTGGTTTTCCACGTCAGGCCGACGTGCCGTTTCAGCCATGGGCGAAGGCTCTGGCCGAGTATCGGGCCTCGAGGGTCGATCTCTATCCCCCGCTCGTCAATTGCAAGCCGGGCCCCGGACCGTCTTTCTTCAATGCCCCGGGGTTCGAGATCGTCGACGTACCGGAACTCAAAACCATTTTCATTCTCAACATCGCCGGGCCGCACTCCTGGCGCGCGATCTACATGGATGGACGCCCGCATCCGACGGGCGACGATCTGAGGCCGACTTATCTGGGCCACTCGGTCGGGCACTGGGAAGGCGACACGCTCGTGATCGATTCGGTGGGTTTCAACGAGAAGATGTGGGCCGGCGGCGGAGGGTTTCCGAGTACCCAGAAGCTGCATCTGATCGAGAAAATCTCCCGTCCCGATCTGACCACGCTCAGCTACGAAGTCACGATCGACGATCCCGGGGCGTACACCAAGCCCTGGTCCGGCAAGTGGACGATTACCGCGAAGACCGCGTCGAAGTGGATTCCTGGCGGCGAGATGTTCGAGTACATCTGCCAGGACTCGCGCTACGGACCTGAGTAGCTAACAGCTAGCCCTTCGTCACGCCGAAGCCGCTGATCACCGCTTCGACGTTGTGTGTAAAGCGCAGCCCGAATACGCCGTCGATCGAACGCAGCTTGCCTGCGGTGACAAGTGCGGCCCTGTCGTAACCCGCCACCACCATCCCGTTGATCGAGCATTCGGCGCGTCCGCCCTTGACGCGCCACGCGATCTCCTGCGTCACCGGCTGCCCCTTGCCGGCTGCCTTGTGCACGGCCGCGTTCGGCGACGTGCCGAGCAGGGTAAAGACCGCCGGGCCGCTGAATCCGCGAACAAGGGCATTGCCGTCGCCGTACGCCACGCAGTACACGAGCGACATCCCCTCGGCGCCCATATCGTTCCCGCCGATGAAAATTCCGTACGAATGCGCATGGCTGTTCAGCTCCATGAACCGGGGTTCGCGGAACGTGGCCTTCACCGTGTAATCGCCGCTGGCGGTGTTGGCCGGGTTCCAATACGTCGTCGCCGGGCCGGCGATGACGTGCAGGTCGGCGCCCTCCTGCGCCAGTTTCGAGTCATTCAGCGTGCGGCCCTGACGGACCGACGATGCGTCGATTTTGCCGGTCCAACCCGACACGAACACGCCGCCGCCGGGAACCGCGCGATCGGGATCGACTTGAAACTGCGCCGACAGCATCGCACCAGCGGTGACGATCGCCGCGACGGCCGTGATGAACGTGACACGTGCCTGCATGATTCTCCTGCCCTGCTTTCTTCAATGGCGCCGGGGCCCCACTGCCCTAACGCCTCCGCTGAAACATCTTGAGCTGCGCCAGTTGACCCTGGAATTCCCCGTTCTCGGGTTCGAGGTCCACGGCCTTCTGCACATTGGTCATCGCCGACTCATCATCGAATTTCCGAGTATACGCAAAGCCGATGAGCGCGTAACTGCTGGCCGATCGCGGATTGAACTCCAGGTTCAACTGCAGGAGCGTAATCGCATCGTCGGGCCGCGCCGAAGCGATCGGCCTCGCGACTTTTACGAGCTCGTCGTCGCCGAAATCGTAGCTTCCGCGGCCATAGTAGCGGGTTCGCAAGTCGCGGTACTGCGCGATCGCGGCGTCGGCGCCCTTGTACTGAACCGTCTCGGCGATGATCTGACCGAGCGGCTTCGGAATGGCGACGCCGCGGTGGCACGTGGCACATTCAACGCGGGTCGCCTCGACTGGCGCTTTCCCCGTCGCCAGTTGGACCTGGATGTTCACGTCGCGCGTCATCGCGATCATCGTGCGCGCGATGTCCTTCTTCGGTTGAGGAAGCCCGCTGTTTGCCGGAGCGACATGGCAGTACTCGCATGTGACGCCAAGAGCCTGAGCATAGCTCTGCATGTCCGCAAGCAGGTTGCGTGTCGCTGGCCGTGGCGGCTGCTGTCCGGCCGCTGTGAATGGACAAAGCGTCGACAGGCCAACAACCAGGACGATCGACAGTAACCGTTCCATGAACTCCTTCCCGACCAGGCCCTTTCTGGATTCTAACCTCTTCCAACCTCAGCGAGCTTCCCGGCGTCCAAACGTCAAATCGAACGTGATTTTCATCCAGATCAGAATGCACGGCACGGCCTTGACGGCGTAAGGAACAAGCAGCGTCGCCTTGAGCGAACGCGGGAAGAGGTCGGTCGGCGACAAGCTGGTGAAGATGAACGCCAGTGACGCCAGCGCGAGGTTGAGGCCGCTCATCGGCTGTGACAGGAACCATAGCGCCACGCCGCACATCGCGATGACGTAGGTGGACGACTCGGCCTTGTGATTGAAGATCACCACCCAGATGAGCACGTTGCAGAGAACCAGGAGCCGGAAATTGAAATCCCGATGGCGCCGGACATACATCAACGGCCAGCAGAAGAGCGCGATGCCGACGAGCGTGACGGTGGACCTCGGCGGGTCCAGGTGAAACCATATCTTCAGCCATGCCATGACCGACAACCCGGCCGGGCCCAGGTAGTCCATCGACAACAATCGCCACCAGCTCTCGTAAAGGCGCACGAGTTCGTCGAATGGCACGACGGCCAGCGGCAGCAACCCCGCCACGATTCCCCAGAGCGCCGAGTACAGGATGAATTTCTTTTTCTCCGGATACAGGAGAAACAGACTGAAGGCGACCAGGCCGAACAGCTTGGTGAACGCGGCAATGACGATCATCAATGACGCCAACGCCATCCGTCGCCGCTCGAGAAAGCTGAAGGCGAGCAGGAGCAGCCCCGCGATCAGTACGTTGCTCTGGGCGTTCTGAAGCGCCGTCGTCACTTCGATCACGGCAAACCACGCGGCCGCGACACTGATTTCATACCCCCGCGCACGGGTGGGGAGCGGCAACGCCATCCAGCCAAAAAACAGCACGGCGGCGTTCAGGATGTTCCAAAGGATCAGCCCGGGGAGATCCGGCATCCATGTGAACGCCCCAAAGGCCAGGGCAAACGACGGGCTGTACCGGAAGTAGTCCGCCTGTTCAGGCAGGTAAAGCGTGTAGATGTCCAGATGCCTGACGAGGTGAACGAACGACTGACGAAAGATGACGTAGTTGTTGTAGTGGGTGTACGGATCGCCCGGCCGTATCAGGGACCATTGCTGGACGGAGGCGCCGCACGCGAGCAGCAGATATGCGGCCAGGAGCAGCCCGCGGCTCTTCAGCAAAGACGGAAATGGCCTGGACAAGCGGCTATATTTTATAGAAGAGGCGGGCTACAATGTTTTGGTATGACCAAACACTTTGCGGCGGCGCTCGCGATCGCGTGGACCGTGGCCGGCGTGCGCTTCGGCGCCGAACAGACCTGGGCCGGCAAGATCAGCGACAACCTCTGTAACGCATCGCACACGAAAATGGCCACCGGGGTGTTTCCCCCGTTCGAGGATCCGCAGTGCACGCTCGAGTGCGTGAAATCGGGCGGCAAGTTCGTCTTCGTGGACAAGGACGAAAAAGTGCTCCAGATCGCGAATCAGGACTTCGAAGATCTCAAAAAGCATCCGGGCGTCCTGGTGAACCTGACGGGCGAGCTGAAGGGCGACGCGATCACCGTCACGAAGGTCGAACCGGCGCCGGCAAAGTAATGCCACGGACCGCGATCGTTCTGGCGGTCCTCGGCTGCGTCGCAGTCGCGACTTTTCTTGCGCCCGCACGAACTTCACTGGCCGCGCAGGGTCCGCTGGCGTTTCGCGGGTCGCCGGATCATCCAGCGATCCAATACTCGACCGCCTCGACGAACGACGCCGTGTCCGTTCTCACTCGCCGCATCGAGACCGGCGCCGTCCAGCTCGCGTTCGACCCCGTCCAGGGCTATCTGTCGTCGGTCCTCAAGGCGCTTCAAGTGCCGAAGGAGTCGCAGATCGCGGTCTTCTCGGCCACCAGCTTCCAGGCAGACAAGATAGACGTCCAGCACCCGCGGGCCATCTATTACAACGACAGTGTCGCCGTCGGATGGGTCCGCGGTGGATTGCTGGAAGTGGCCGCGCAGGACCCGCGGCTCGGTCCTGTTTTCTACTCGCTCGAACAGCGCCCGGCATCTTCCCCAGGGATCTCAAAGCCCCAGTTCAAGCGGTCGGCCGAATGCCTCGAGTGCCACCGATCCTGGGAAACACTCGCCGTCCCAGGGCTGATGGTGTTGAGCACGTTCCCCCCGACGACGCGAAACGGGTACGCGAGCGGGGGCGCCACCGATCAGCGGACGCCGTTGTCGCAGCGGTGGGCCAGCTGGTACGTGACCGGCCGGCCCGGCCCGAATCGCCATATGGGCAACAAGCCGATCCCGAGCCAGTCGGACACGAGCCCGCCCGTGGTGCTCAACTCGCTCGAGGGACGCTTCGACCTGAAAGGCTATGCGACACCCTATAGCGACATCGTGGCGCTGATGGTCTTCGAGCATCAGACGCACATGACCAATCTGTTGACGTACATAGGTTGGGAAAGCCGCATCGCGGAATTCGAGCGGCACGCGGCAACGATCACACCCAGTCGCGCCGGCGCGCCGAACACCATCCGCGAGATCGCCCGCGACGTCGTCGACTACCTGCTGTTCGTCGACGAGGCGCCGATTGCCGGAAAGATCGAAGGGACGTCGGGGTTCACCGAGATGTTCTCGAATGAGGGACCGCGCGACTCGCGCGGGCGGTCGCTTCGGCAGTTCGATCTCGAGCGGCGGCTGATGCGCTATCCGTGCAGCTACTTGATCTATTCGCCACTGTTCGACAGCCTGCCGGCGGCCGCCAAGGACGCGATCTACAGCCGGATGTGGGAGGTCCTGTCGGGACAGGAGAAGGAACCGGCCTACAGCCGCCTTTCAGTCGCCGACCGTCGCGCCATCGTCGAGATCCTCCGCGACACCAAGAAAGATCTGCCGGGCTATTTCAAGTAGCCAACCTGGACCGCTAATTGTGTCGCGGACGGGAATCGAATTTGTTATTCTCCATGTCGGGAGTTGAAATGATGAACAAAGGGCCGGCACGCGAAACGGGACATTTCCATGCAGTGCGCTTCTACGAGGACGCGCAATCGCTGTCCCGCATGGTGGCCACATTCGTGGCCGAGGGTTTCCTCGAGGCCCTTCCTGCGATCATCATCGCCACTCCCGAGCATCGCGATGCCATCCTGGAAAAGTTGAACGCGATGTCGTTCGATCTGGACCAC
>Ga0307310_10000616_pt1 | contig 12197 bp, 11 predicted proteins | sample ER_DNA_197_FD_194502 | JGI IMG/M metagenome (GOLD analysis project Ga0307310, IMG submission 194502) | Bulk soil microbial communities from the East River watershed near Crested Butte, Colorado, United States - ER_DNA_197 | ecosystem: Environmental > Terrestrial > Soil > Floodplain | place...
GACGAACGAAGCGACGGTCGATGCGGCGCTCGATGCGCTGAAGTCTGTAGGCGTCGCGACAGGCGAGATATTTCTCCGCGAGGCCCAGTCGGGTTCGGTGGAGATCAAAGAGGGTGCCATTGAGTCGGTCATCGCTCGTGGCGAGCGGGGCGTTGGCATTCGCGTCTTGGATGATCAGCGGCTCGGCTTTTCGTACACGAGCGATCTATCAGCAAATGGAATATCGGCATGCGTCGACATGGCCCGACGCATGTCCGCACTGACTGAGCGCGACGACGACCTCGCTCTGGCGACGCGCCCCATCGATGACGCGGATCTCGACATCTATCAGGCAGGCATCGGCGATCGGCCGTTGAGCGAGCGCGGCGCGATCGCGCTGGCGGTCGAAGAGGCGGCGCGATCGACAGATCCGCGGGTGAAGCAGTTCCGCAAGACGACCTACAGCGATTCCGAGTCGACGACGATGATCGCCACGACCACGGGAGTACGCGCCTCGTTCCGCGAGTCGTACTGCGGTGTCATGACCTCGGCTGTCGCGTCAGAGAACGAGGACCGGCAGATCGGCTATCACGGCGAGGCGGCCCGCCGCTTCGGCGAGTTGGAGCCGGTTCGCGTCGGCCAGCGCGCTGCGCGACGGGCAGTCGAAAAGCTCGGCGCGAAACCGCTCGCCACGCAAAAGGTGCCGGTCGTGCTCGATCCGTGGATGGCGATGGAGCTGCTCCGCGCGATCGGACCGCTCTTCTCCGCGGACAACGTGCTGAAGGGCCGGAGCCTCTTTGCGAACAAGATCGGCCAGCGCGTCGCGAACGAGAAAGTGACGATCGTCGACGACGCACGGCGGCCACGCGGGCTCCGCAGCGCGCCGTTCGACGGCGAGGGCGTCGCCACGACAACGCGAACGCTGGTCGAGCGGGGCGTGCTCCGCGGGTACCTCACGTCACTCAAGACCTCGAAGAAGCTGGGCGACGTTCCGACGGGCAATGCCCGGCGGGGTGGGTATGGGTCGCCGGCGCGGATCGGTCCATCGAACCTGTTCGTGGTCGCCGGGAACGACGATGCGAAAGCGATCGTCGGCGATCTCGACCACGCCCTTGCCGTCACGTCGCTGCTCAACCTGCACACGGTCGATCCGGTGTCGGGCGAGTTCTCGCTCGGCGCGACCGGGAACTATCTCGAGCGCGGGAACCGGGTCCACCCGGCTCAGGGGATCACCATCGCCGGCAATCTCACCAATCTGCTGAGCTCCATCGTCGGCGTCGGCAGCGATCTCGTCTTCGGACCGGGCGGCCTCGGGAGTCCCACTCTCGTCATCTCAGAGCTGTCGGTCGGAGGCGCCTGATGGCGTGGCGCTCGCTTCTGAAGGGCGACCCCATGCCGTGGCTTCTCGAACGCAGCGATCCCGCCGTGCGCGCGCAGACGCTCCGTTCTCTCCTCGACAAGGGTCCGCGCGATCCCGACCTTCGCGACGCGCAGCAACGCGCGATGAGCATGCCGCCGATCTCGACCATCCTCCGGCGTCAGCAACCCGACGCGAGCTGGCCCGGCGCGAGCCTGTACGGTCCCAAATACGAAGGCACCCATTGGGCGAACCTGCTCCTCGTCGAATACGGCGTCGATCCTGGCGATCCGCGGGTCCGCCGCGCCGCGCGCCACGTCCTCGAGGAGCTCGCGAGCCCGGGGCGCGGTGGCATGGACTGGGTGTTCGAGCAGGATCACGGCGCGTCCTGCTTCACCGGGAATGTGGTCCGCTATATCGCGATGGCGGGCTACGGCGCCGACGAGCGCCTCGAGCCGCTCGTGCAGCGACTCGTGCGGGACTCCAAGAAGTTCGACGCAGCGTGCTGGATCAACGGTGACCAACCCTGCGGGTGGGGCTATGCGCGACTCGTCTGGGGGCTTGCTGCGCTACCCGAGACCGCGCGCACCCGCGAGGTTCAGCGCACCCTGCGCCGCGGAGTGGAGTTCCTGCTTTCATTCCGTGTCGAGCGCGGCCGCTATCCGACCGATACGGCGCCGAGCTACCTCTGGCGGCAGCTGTCGTTCCCCCTCTTCTATCAAGCCGACGTCCTCTTCGTTCTGCGCGCGCTCGATGCGGCCGGCGCGATCGACGACGACCGCGCCCAACCTGCGATCGGTTTTCTTCTCGCGCGACAGGACGCGCGCGGGCGCTGGGGCGGGCGCGCGCCGTACGCCGCGCGAATGCCCTCGCGAGTCGACGCGAGCAAGTGGGTCACGCTGCAGGCCTGCACGATCCTGAAGCACGCGTTTCCCGAGATCGCCGCCTGACCAAGCGCCGCATCCTGAAAGACGTCGGGCCTCTCCGGTTCGGCGAGGGTCACGACACCACATTCCCGTACGCTCTCGCGCTTGCGACCGGAACGGACTACGACTGGCTCATGGGATCGTCGGGCGCGGCATTCACGACGACGATCGATGAGGTGGGTTGGGATCCGCTCGCAGCGGCCCCGCGCGACGCCGAGACTCTTGCGCGCGCGGCGCGGGCCGCCGGTGTACGCCTCGATCCCGAGCCTCCGCCATATGACGAGGAGATGCGGGCGTTGATCCTCGATCGCGCGAAGGAGGCGATCGACGCCCACCTTCCGCCGCTCGTGTTTGGTCTCGGCGGTGCTCCCGAGTACGGCCTCATCGTTGGCTATGACGAGGAGGGCCCGACGTTCTTCGCGCGAACCTTCTTCGACAAGGGAGACGATCCGCGGCGCGCAGGCTGGTCCGAGTTCGAGAGCGAGGACCGCGGCGGGTTGATCTTCTTGGACAAAGGGGTCGCTCCCGCCCGCGATCACTCGGCGAAGGAGGGGATCGACGCGGGCCTCGAGAGCGCAGAGGCGAGCGATCACGCACTGATGTCTTGGTCGGCGGCGCTGCGCGACGACGAGCGCTGGAGCGATGCGAAGCACGCCGGGACCGCGGCATTCGCGGATCACGCCATGCGAGCCATCCTCGTCGACAAACGACGCGCGGCGGCGCGGTTCCTTCGCGCCGCACGCGGGCTTTTCCCCAATGCACCCGGCGGTGACCTCCTGCGCGCGGCCGAGTCCTACGGTTACTCGGCCGACGCCGCCGCGAAAGGTGGAGTCGGAGAGTTCAACGGAAGCATCGCGATGCGCTTCATCGATCAAGGCCATCGCCGAGCCTGGTCCAAGAATCTCGACACCGTCCGCGAGAACGATCGCGAGGCGCGCGAGGCGCTCACCTCGGCGCGAGGAGGAATGCGATGAACGATCTCGTCGCGGCCGCGCTGCTCGGCGTCGTCCAGGGGCTCACGGAGTTCCTGCCGGTGAGCTCGACGGCCCACCTCATTCTCGTAAGCGACCTGCTGAAGCTCGACCCGGAGCGATTCGGCCTCTCCTTCGACGTCGCGCTGCATCTGGGAACCGCGCTCGCCGTCCTCCTCTATTTCGCCCGAACGTGGATCGATCTCGTCGTCGGCCTTTTCCGCGGACGGTGGCGCATACCCGCGCTGATCGTTCTGGGCACCGCGCCCGCCGCCATCGCCGGCTTCCTCTTCCAATCGACGATCGAGCGCGAGATGCGTGGACCGCTTGTGATAGCAGCCGGTCTGGTCGTCGGATCGATCGTGTTCGTCACGGCCGAGGCGATCGCGAGACAACGTCGCCTGATGACCGAAGTCGGAGTTCTCGACGCCGTTGTCATCGGCATCGCGCAAGCGATCGCGCTGATCCCCGGCATTTCGCGCTCCGGCATCACGATCTCGGCGGGGCTCGCGCGCGAGCTGCGTCGAGAGGACGCGACCCGCTTCGCGTTCTTGCTGGCGACGCCGGTGATCCTCGGCGCCGGCGCCAAGACCCTCCTCGACGCGCGGAAGGCCGCGGCGCTCTTTGCTCAGCCCGACGTGCTCGCCGTCGGGTTCGTGCTGTCGTTCCTTTCGGGCCTCGCGGCGGTCGCCTTCATGGTCCGCTTCCTTCGCGGACATTCGCTCAATTGGTTCGTCGCGTACCGGCTCGTGCTCGCGGCGGTGATCGTCGCCGCGGTGGTCGCCGGGGTCCTGTAGGCGCTGCAACGTCCGGCGCCAAGCGCGCGAGCGCTCCGAACATCAGCGCCGTCATCACAAGGAAGAGCGCGATCGCGATGAGCGATCCACCAGGAATGAACTCGCTCATGGTCCACGGCCAGAGCGCCGAAGGAAGGACGAACCAGGCCACGAACGAGAGAGGACCGTTCCAAGGCGAGATGTCTCCGGTCCCGGATGGCGTGAGCGAGAGCTCGAACGCTGTCTGCCAGACCACCCCGACCGTGAGGTAGGCGAGGGCGGCCGCGAGCAGAAGGCGACCGATGCGCGCAATGTTTCGCCGCATGGTGGCACGATAGCCCTGTGGATCTCGGGCTCCGCGACAAAGTCACGATCGTCGCCGCGTCGAGCAAGGGTCTGGGCCGCGCGGTCGCCGAGGAATTCGCACGTGAGGGCGCTCGCGTCGTGATGTGCAGTCGCGACGAGGCCGCGATCCGCGCCGCCGCCGAGGAGGTGCAGCGGAAGACCGGGGCGGATGTTCAGTGGACGGTCGCCGACGTCGGCACCGAGGCAGGCTGCCAGAAGCTCGTGAAGACGGCCGTCGACAAGTTCGGCACGATCGACATCCTCGTATCCAACGCGGGTGGTCCCCCACCGGGGCGCTTCGACGATCTCGACGACGCCGCGTGGCAGAAAGCCGTCGGCATCACCCTCTTCTCGGCGGTGCGGCTCACGCGCCTGGTCCTCCCGCACATGCGCCGAGCCGGTGGCGGCTCCATCGTGTACATGACTTCGACCACAGTGCGGCAACCCACGCAGTACCTGAACCTCATCCTCTCGAACGCGATCCGCGCGGCGGTGCAGGGCATGGCGAAGACGCTCTCGAGCGACCTCGCGAAGGACGGCGTCCGCGTCAACTGCGTGCAGCCGGGACGCATCTTCACCGAGCGCATCGAGCAGCTCGATTCCGACACGGCGAAGCGGCAGAACACGACGCCGGATGCGATCCGCGCGCACTACGAGAAGACGGTGATCCCGATGGGGCGCTACGGAAAGCCGGAAGAGTTCGCCGCCGCGGTCGTGTTCATCGCCTCCCCGAAGGCGTCGTACATCACCGGAACGTCGCTCCAGATCGACGGCGGCATGCTCATGAGCATGTTCTAGGAGGTGATCGTCACCGAGCGCTTGCGGCCTCACGTGTTCCGCCTACCGATCGAGAAGATCCGCGCCGGATACAAGAGCGACATCTACTTCGCGCGCACGAAGCTCATCCTCGAGCGCGACGAGCGGAACGATCGAGTCACCATGCAGGTCTTCCAAAAGCACCCCGATGCGGTCGTCGTGGGAACCGACCAGACACTCGCGATCCTTCACATCGGCACCGGTCACTACCGCGACCGCGCTCGCGCCGATGCTCTTCTCGATCGCTACCTCAGCGCGGAGCGGCGGCTCTACGCGGCTTGGACCCTGCTCCCGGCGATCGACTGGTCCGCGTACGAGCCGGTGGCGCGTGAGGTGTTCGAGATCTCGCGGGAGCTCGCGTCGATCTGGGAGCCTGCGTGGGCCGAGCTCGAGGTCTCGTCGCTCTACGACGGCGAGACCGCCCAAGCGCACGAACCGGTCATGCACATCGAGGGCAAATATCTCGAGTTCGCTCATCTCGAGACGCTGTACCTCGGTGCGCTCTCCGAAGGAACGCGGGTCGCGACGAACACTCGCGACGTCGTCGCGGCCGCGCGGGGTAAGCCTGTGATCATGTTCGGCGCGCGCCACCAGGGACACGAAGCTCAGGCCGGATCGGGCTACGCGGCCTACGTCGGCGGCGCGAGCGCGGTGTCCACCGACGAGCAGGGCGAGTGGTGGGGCTCGACCGGCCTGGGCACGGTCCCGCACGCGCTCATCGCGGTGTACGGCGGCGACACCACTGTGGCGACGCTCAAATTCGACGAATACATCAACCGGGCGCCCGATGCGGTCGGACATCTCACGGCCAAGGGGACGCCCGAGGGGCACGTGAACGTCACGAGCCTCGTCGACTTCAACAACGACGTGGTCAACACGTCGCTCGGCGTGGCCCATGCGCTGGGGCCGCGCCTGTGGGGCGTCCGCGTAGACACGAGCGAGTCGCTCGTCGACCGCGCGGTCCTCCGCGAGCTCGAAGAAAAGGAAGGTGTGGCTGGCGACGAGCTTCGCGGGGTTACGCCGCGACTCGTGGGACTGCTTCGCGAAGCGCTCGACCAGAGCGGATACCGGCACGTGCGGATCGTGGCGTCGGGCGGATTCGACGCCGACAAGATCCGCCGGTTCGAAGAGCTTGGCGTGCCGGTGGACGTATATGGGGTCGGGTCCGCGCTCGTGCACGGGGCCGGTTTCGACCACACCGCCGACATCGTCCGTGTCGGGGGCCGTCCGCTGGCAAAGACGGGACGTCGCTACATCGCGAGCGACCGGCTCCACCCCGTGGACTGGCGATCGCTGGCGGCCGAGCCGGATTGGGCGCGCTCCAGCTCCTGACCCTCGTCGTCGGCCTGGCGATCGCCGGGTTGGCGAAAGGCGCGACCGCGATGGGACTTCCGCTGATCGCCACACCCATCCTCGCTTCGGTGTTCGGCCCGAAGGAGGCGGTCGTGATCATCACGATCCCGATCTTCGTCGCCAACACCCTCCTGGTGCTGCAGTCCTGGCGCGTGATCGGCTACCTGCGGACGCTCGTGCCCCTCATCATCGCGAATGCCGCCGGTACGGTCCTCGGAGCCCTGCTCCTCGCCGGCCTCGATCAGAAGACGTTCGCGATCCTCATCACGGCGATGGTCGTCCTCTTCCTCGCGCGCGGGGACCGGATCGTCGGTGAGCCAGGCGCACGCCGCGCGCAGCTCCTGACGCCGGTCGTCGGGTTCGTCGGCGGGGTCATGCAGGGAACGACGTCGATCTCGAGCCCCGTGATCGGGTCGTTCTTCCACGCGATGAAGCTGCCGCCGCGCGAGTACGTGATCACGTTGGCCGCCGTGTTCCAGCTCTCGTCCGCGGTGCAGCTCATCACGTACGGCGCGCTCGGACTCTTCACACCCGATCTCGTGACGCTCGGCGTGATCGCGTGCATTCCGATGCTCGTCGCGCTCATGGCCGGCATCGCGATCCGCGGCCGACTCGACCAGGTGCGCTTCCGGCAGGTGATCGTCGTTCTGCTCGTGGCGAGCGTCGCGAACCTCCTCTGGCGCACATTCGTCGCCTAAGACACGTTTTTCGCGTCACCGAGACCTAGCATCCAGGGTGATGGAAGTCCTACCAAACGTGCATGTCGTTCGGCTCATCGGCGCACAGGCATATCTGCTCGTGGACGGGGACGAAATCACGCTCGTCGATGCCGGGCACGCTGGCTCGGCGCGGCTTCTACGGCCCTACCTCGCGCGGATCGGGCGTTCGATGGAGCACATCACGCGCATCGTGTGCACGCACGGCCATCCCGACCACATCGGCGGCGTCCACGAGATCGGGGCACTCTCCGGCGCTCAGGTCCTGCTCCACGCCGCTGACGCCGAGCGCCTGCGCATCCGCTTTCGCGAAGTGATCGCGAACTTTTCGCCCGGCCCGATCGTCGCGCTCTTGACGCGGGCCCCATCCCATGCCGAGCCGATCGCGGAGGGCGACGAGCTGCCGGTGCTGGGTGGCCTCCGCATCCTCCACACGCCCGGTCACACCCCGGGGAGCGTGTGTCTGTACTCGCCCCGGGACCGATTCGTCATCGTCGGGGACCTCCTGCAGCGGGTGAAGGGAAAGGTCACGCTCCCGAACGCCTTCTTCACCGACGACATGGCGCTGGCGCGCCGGTCGATCGGCCGCCTCGCCGAACTTGACGTGGAGACCATTCTGTTCTCGCACTACGCACCGTACCGGGAGGGTGCCCGGGAGGCTCTTCGCGCGCTCGCGAGCTAAGGGGGAAGGGTGGAGACACTCAACGACATCGTCGAGGAGTCGGCTCGGAAGTTCGGAACCAAAGACGCGCTGACGATCCGACCGGGCTTTCGCACACGCGCGTGGTCATATCGCGACCTCGGCGAGGTGGTGCCCCGCGTCGCACGCTATCTCTCCGACATCGGAATGAAGAAAGGCGATCGCGTGCTGATCTGGGGTGTGAACCGCCCTGAGTACGGCATCGCCTTCCTCGCGGCCCTGCGCCTCGGCGCGATCCTCGTGCCGCTCGAGGCGAACTATGCGGCTGACTTCGCCAAGAAGATCGCCGAGCGGACGCGCGCGAGCGGCGCCATCGTCTCGTCCCAAACCCTCGCGCGCGCGAAAACCCTAGGGCTGCCGCTCTACGAGATGGAGCTGCTGCCGGATCTCGCGCGCCAGTGCGCGCCACTCGAGAAAGCGGCGATCACCGGTGATGACCTTGCCGAGGTCGTGTTCACCTCGGGCACGACCGGAGATCCCAAGGGCGCGATGTTGAGCCATCGCAACATCCTGTCGAACGCGATCGCGGCGTCGCAGATCTTCCCCATCGGCCCGAAGCAGCGCCTCTTGTCATTCCTCCCGCTTTCGCACATGTTCGAGCAGCTCGGCGGCTTTTTCACCGTGTTGCTCGCGGGGGCGTCAGTGATCTACCCAACGAGCCGACAGCCCGCGGTGGTCCGGCGCACATTCAAGGAGCGCAAGGTCTCGATGGTCCTCATTACGCCGGCGGTCGTGAAGTCGCTGATGCTGGCGATCGAGCGCAGCGCCGAGGCGCAGGGCAAGAAGGAGCTGTTCGAGAAGCTGCGCCGTATCGCGCGCCGCTTGCCGATGGGGCTGCGCCGCCTCGTCTTCTTCAGCGTGCATCGCCAATTCGGCGGCCGGTTCCGCTACATCATCTCGGGCGGCGCGGCCCTCGATCCCGCGCTCGGCGAATCATGGCGCGAGCTCGGAATCGACGTGATCCAGGGCTATGGGACGACCGAATGCGCGCCCGGGCTCACGTTCAACCGCGTCGAGCTGAATCGACTTGGCTCAGTGGGGACGCCCCTGCCCGGCGTCGAGGTGAAGATCGGTGCGGACGGAGAAGTCCTCGCGCGAGGGCCGAACGTCTTCAAGGGCTACTGGGAGAACGAGGAAGCTACACGCGCCGTCCTCGAAAAGGACGGCTGGTACCACACAGGCGATCTCGGCGAGATCGACAAGGACGGGTTCCTGTGGCTGCGTGGCCGCAAGAAAGACATGATCGTTCTCGCCGACGGCACGAACGTCTATCCAGAGGACATCGAGAACGCGCTCGCGGCCGATCCGCGGATCGAGGCGCTCGCGACGCCGCTGCGCCCCGCCGTCGCGACCGTTGTCGGCCTCCAGCGGCCAGACGAGGACGTCCAGGTGCACGCGGTCTTCCTCATGAAGGACAAGGAGCAGGTCGCGTCGATCGTTCGCGACACCAACGTCAAGCTATCCGGCAGCCAACAGATCCGCGGCTGGACGATCTGGCCCGAGGACGAGTTCCCCACAACGCCGACGCAGAAAGTGAAGAAGCGCTTCGTCGTCGATCATCTCCTCACGATGGGCCGCGTGGACCAGGCCCGCGCGGTCATCGGCGATCAAGCCTCGACGCGGACGCTGACCGACGTCGAGCGCGTCATCACGCAGGTCGCCAATCTCCCACCGGCCGCCGTGCACCCTGGTGCGACCCTTTCCGCCGACCTCGGCCTCGACTCGCTGGGGCGCGTCGATCTGCTCGGTGCGATCGAGGAAGAGCTCGGCGCGTACGTCGACGAAGCAGCACTCGAACCAAACGCGACCGTCGCCGAGCTCGAGCGCATGGTCGCCGCAGCGCGCGACGTGAAGCGCGATACCGGCATCTACGGCTGGCCCCTCAGCCCGCTCGTGCGCTCGTTTGGTCTCCTGCTCCAGCAGACCCTCGTGTATCCCCTGGTCCACGTCTTCTACAAGGTCAAGGTCACGGGCCAGGAGAAGCTCGTCGGGCTGCGCGGGCCGGTGATGTTCGCGCCCAACCACTGCCTGCACTGGGACAACGGCATCATCCTCATGGCGATCCCGCTGTCGTGGCGCTGGAAGCTCGCGGTCGCCGCGGCCGCCGACGACGTTTTCGGGAACAAGCTCAACGGCTTCGCATCGTCGGTGCTCGCGAATGCGTTCCCTCTCGCGCGCGAAGGCGCGATCCGCCGCAGCCTCGAGCTGCTGGGCGCGCGTCTCGATCGCCACTTCTCGGTGCTCATCTATCCCGAGGGCAAGCTCACCATCGGTGGACCGATGCAGCCATTCAAGTCCGGGACGGGGCTCATCGCCGTCGAGGGCGCAACGCCGGTCGTCCCGATGAAGCTGAAGATCGGAAAGGTCTCGGCGCTCGATCATCTCGACAAGAAGTGGGAGCCGTCCCGTTCGAATGGATGGCGCGGCGATGTCGAGGTCGTCTTCGGCGATCCCCTCTTCTTCCCGGCGGGGACCCCAGCGAACGAGGCGACCGCGAAGATACAGGCGGCGGTGGCGGCGCTCTGAGGACGGCCCGCGAGACATCGGTGATCATCCGGCGCGGCGAGGACTTCTTGATGCTCCATCGCGGGGGTGACGATTACTGGCACGTCGTCGCAGGAGTCGTCGAGGAGGGCGAGACATTCGCCCAAGCGGCGGCGCGTGAGCTTCGCGAGGAGACCGGGCTCGCGGCGAGCGTTATCGATCTGCGGATGAGGCAGAGCTACCGGGTCCCCGAAGAGATGCGCGGCGAATATCTCAGCGGAGTGGACACGGTGGCGGTCGAGAATTTCGCCGCGGAGGTCCCGCCGGGTTGGGAGCCCGTGCTCAACGAGGAGCACGACGACTACCGGTGGCTCAGTGCCTCCGAGGCGATCGCGATCGCGCACTGGCCCGAGACGAAGGAAGTCCTCGCCGCGGTCGGCGCGTCGTTCGCTTGACGACCATGCGCGCCGCGAGCGTCGGCTCGGGCATCTCTGTAGTCATCCACACGTAGCGGCGGCCATCGCGATTCGTCGCGGAGGCGTGTACGCCCTTCGGGCTCAGCACGACGATGTTGAAAGCGGCATCCTCGAGCTCGTTCGCGTCGGCGATTGCGGCGCGGGCGACCATGTCCGGCGGCATCCCCCCGGCGAGCCGATCGACGGCCGTCTTCGCGGTGACGTTCCGGATCGCGAGCTCTCCGTAGCCGGTGCAGGCCGCCGCGCCATATCGCGAATCGCAGTAGTTACCCGCCCCAACGACTGGCGAATCGCCGACGCGCCCGGGGTACTTGTATGCCCAACCACTCGTCGTCACGGCCGAGGCGATGTCGCCACGCGCGTCCACCGCGAGGAAGTTCACCGTGCCGCGGTCCTCGCCGACGATCTTGCGGACCACGGTGAGAAGCTTCGTGCGACGGCGGATGCTGGATGGTGTCTCGCCGACGGCGTGGAGGCGCTCGACCCAAAGCTTGCGGGTCGAGGCCGTGAGGTTCTGCGTTCGCAGGGCGCCGATCTCGCGCGCGAAGCGTTCCGCGCCGTTGCCGACGATGAAGACGTGCGGCGTGCGCTCCATCACCGCGCGTGCCACGGAGATCGGGTGGAGATACCCCCTCAGGGCCGCGACCGCGCCGCTGCGATGCGTGGTGCCGTCGACGATCGACGCATCGAGCTCGACCTCGCCGAGGACGTTCGGCTTGCCGCCGCGGCCGACGCTCGTGTCAGTGACGTCGGCCTCGATGATCTTCGCGCACGCCTCGACGGCGTCGAGCGCGGATCCGCCGCGCGCGAGGATGCGCACGCCCGCCGAAAGCGCGGCCGCGCCGTTGCCGCTCCCGACGATGACTCCGGTCGTGCGCGCCATCTAGCGGCCGGTCATCCCGCGAACGATCCGAAAGCCGATGTCTGCGAGATCCTCGCCGGCGAACAGGCGCGCCGCCGGGTCCGCGCCCGCGCGCAGCACGCGCCCGCCGTCCTGCCAGCTATTGGTCCACTCGCGTAGCGCGCCGAGACCCTCGAGCGTGCCCGGCATCCGTGCGGCCTTTTCCCACTCGCGTTCGTCGGGAAGGCGATAGATGCGGCCGGTCCCGACGGTGAGCCAGCGGCAATAGGCGACCGCGTCGGCCCATGACACGCCATCGAGTGCGCGATCGCTCGGGCGCCGTCTCTCTTCCCACTCGGCCGGGGCCCCTCCGCTTGGGGGAGAATGCCGCGTCGCGTCGACGAACTTCGCGTACTCGCCGACCGTCACCGGCCGGCGGGCAATGGCAAAAACATTT
>Ga0307310_10000619_pt1 | contig 12177 bp, 12 predicted proteins | sample ER_DNA_197_FD_194502 | JGI IMG/M metagenome (GOLD analysis project Ga0307310, IMG submission 194502) | Bulk soil microbial communities from the East River watershed near Crested Butte, Colorado, United States - ER_DNA_197 | ecosystem: Environmental > Terrestrial > Soil > Floodplain | place...
AGTGCTGCGCGTGCCTCACGCTCCGCCTGCTCAGCCGCGGCGCGTTTTGTTGCCGCACGCGGCCGCGGCGGTGCGTCCCCTGCGAGCTCGCGGACGATGTCGAAGCCTTCCGCGCGCGACGGCTCGCTGAAGCGTCCGCGCGCCAGAAGCTCCCGGCCCGTGGTCGAGATCGACGCCGTTCGCAACGACTCGGTGACCTGGTTGACGACGTTGCGACTCGCGCTCCCGCGCGTTTCCAGCAGCTTCTCGGCCTCGCCGGTCAGCCGCCGCAACGCGTCGCGCTCCGTCTCGCGCGCCTTGTCGAAGGTCTGTTTCTCGGAGCCGCTCAGGACGCCGGCCTGGGCTTCGCGGAGTCGATGACCGGCGTCGAGCAGAAGATCGATGTCCCGGCGGTGTTGACGCGCCAGCCGGTTGAGCACCCAGGCGGCCACGGACGGCTTACGCAGCTTCGCGAGCGTGTCCGCGTCCGCGCCGTTTCCCGACTCGCGCAGCTCCTTCGCAAGGCGCGTCCGCAGCTTGATGAACTCGTCGAGATCGGCTCCGTAGAGCTCGTCGGCTGCCTGCTCGAGGTCCATGACCTCGCTCATTTTGCCTTTTGCTTCGACCTCGTCTTCTTCTTGCCCCGCTCGGCCTGCTCGATGCTCAGCCGCAGCGCTTCCATGAGATCGGGGACCTCGTCGTCCTTCGTCTCCGGCGCGCGGTGGACCTCCTTGCCGTCCAGCTTGGCCTTCACGAGCGCGCGGAGCGCGCGCGTGTACGAGTCCTTGTACTTCGTGGGCTCCCATTTGTCCGAGAAGCCGTCGATGAGGTTGAGCGCCATGTCGAGCTCGCGCTTGCTCACCGCCGGCAGCCGGCCGGGCATGATCCCGGAGGGCGGGTCGACCTCGTCGGCGAAATAGAGCTGCTCGAGCGTCAGCGTCCGGTCGCGCACCCGCAGACAGCCGAGGTACTGGCGGTTTCGCATCACGAACTTCCCGATGCCCGCGAGTCCCGACTCCTCCAGCGCGCGGAGGAGCAGCGCATATGTCTGCTCCGCCCCGTCCTGCGGCCCGACGAGGTACGTGTGAGCGAAGAACGTCGGGTCGATGTCCTCGTACGGGACGAAGTCCTCGAGCTCGATCGTGTGCTTCCCCTCGACCTGCACCGACTCGAAGTCCTCATCGGTGAGGTGCACGAGCTCTCCCTTCTTGTACTCGTACGCCTTCACGATCTCGTCGTTGCCGACGGGCTTGCCGTCGAGCTTGCAGACCTTCTCGTAGCCGATCGGGCCGTCGTCCTTCTCGTGCACGAGGTGGAACTGGAGCTTGTGCTCGTGCACGGCGCTGTAGACCCGCACCGGCACGTTGACCAGGCCGAAGCTGATCGATCCCGTCCAGAGCGCGCGAGGTGCCATCGCACAATCTCTACCGCCCTCGCCCGAGCGGAAACACGGATGTAGGTTCCGACGATGGAGATCGTGCTGATCGGCCCTGGCGACGGCGGCAAGGTGCGCGCCGCCGGCCACCTCTTCGACGGGCCGCCGCAGGACGACGCAGTCGAGCGCTTCCTGGCGGACGACCGCCATCACCTCTTCGTCGCCTACGAAGAGGAACTCCCCGTCGGCTTCGTCTCCGGCGTCGAGCTCACGCACCCCGACAAGGGGACGGAGATGCTCCTCTACGAGCTCGCCGTCGACGAGGCGCACCGGCGCCAGGGCATCGGCCGAGCGCTCGTCCAGCGGCTCGCCGCGCATGCGCACGAACGCGGCTGTTACGGCATGTTCGTGCTGACGGAGGACGGCAACGACGCCGCGCTCGCGACGTATGCCGTCGACGCGCCTGTCCGCGAGGACGGGATCGTCATGCTCACGTGGGAGCCGCCCGCCGGCGCCAACATGTCAAAGCCGTCCGGAGCGGACGATGCCCCAGAAGAGCCACATCCCGAGCACCGTCGAGAGGATGAAGCCGACGACCGAGACGAGGTTGACGCCGAGTAGGTGCGGCCCGCCGGTCGCGAAGACGCCGATCAGGCTCGACCCGATCAGCCCGCCGACGACGATGAGCGCGACCACGAGCCGGTTGAAGACACGCTGCGTCTGCTCCATGAAGTCGTCGAGCCCCTTGTGCACGAAACCGACCTCGATCTGCCCGTCGCGTACCTGCTCCATCAGGTCGTGCCACTGGAACGGCGCCTCGCGGAGGATGTGGACGTAGGCAAGTGCGTCGCGGCGCGCGCGCTTCGCAACCCGCTGCGGCGTGAACCGGTCGAGCAGCAGCCCGCGCGCGTACGGCTTCGCAACCTCGAACACGTTGAAGTCGGCATAGAGCTCCATGCCGACCGAGCCGAGCGTCGCGATCGCGCGGTCGAGCAGCAGGTAACGCGTCGGCAGGTGAAGGTTCATCGAGTAGATGAGCTGGAACGCCTCGCGGATCACCTGGATCGGGTCGATCTCGCTGACGCTCGCGCCGTAGTAGCGGTAGTACATCTCGCGAAGCTCGGCCTTGAACTCCTCCTCTCGCTCCTTCGGAAAGCGGACGCCGAGGTCGGCAAGGCGCTTGGGGAGAATGTCGACGTTGTCCTGCGCGGCGTCGATGAACAACCGCGTCAGCTTCGACATGTCGTCGTCGCTGAGCTTTCCCACCGCACCGAAGTCGACAAGGCCGATCGTCCCCGCTTCCTCGAGCACCATGATGTTCGCCGGGTGTGGGTCGCCGTGGAAGAAACCGTGCCGGAAGATCATCTCCATCCACGTCTCGGCGGCGAGGTAGGCGAGATCGCGGCGCTCCTCGAGCGAGAACGGGAGCGTGTCGACATCGGCGAGCTGTGTGCCCTGTAGCCACTCGAGTGTCAAGACGCGCGTCCGCGTGTACATCCAGTAGACCTTCGGCACGCGCACGTGCGGGTTGCCCGCGAAGTTGCGGTAGAACGTCTGCGCGTTCCTGCCCTCAAGCCGGTAGTCGAGCTCGTGCCGGATCTGCCGCGCGAACTCGTCGACGAGCGCGTGCGCGTCGATGAAGTCGAGCGCGCGGACGCGCTCCTTCACGAGCTTCGCGGCCTGGTAAAGCAATGCGAGGTCGGCCTCGATCTGCCGCGGTGCGCCGGGGCGCTGCACCTTGACCGCGACGAGCTTGCCGTTCGGGAGCGTCGCGCGGTGCACCTGGCCGATCGACGCGGCTGCTACGGGAGTCGGGTCGAACTCGAGGAACAGCCGGTCGATCGAGTTGCCGAGATCCTCCTCGATCACGCGCTCGGCCTGCTCGAACGGGAATGGGCGCACGTCGTCCTGGAGGCCGCGCAGCTCCGTGATGATGTCCGGCGGCACGATGTCGGGGCGTGTCGAGAGCAGCTGCCCGAACTTCACGAACGTCGGCCCGAGCTCGTCGAGCAGCTCGCGAAGATGCTGGCCGCGGGCCGAGGACCCCGCGTCGTAGATCTCCGCAAGCCGAGCCTCGGCCGAGCGGCCCGGCAGGAGATCGGTCAGCTTGTGCGCCTCGAGGAAGTAGCCGAAGCCATGTCGCACCATGACCTGGGCGATCTCCGACAGGCGGCTGAGGCTTCTCGTTGCGGGCTGCGCCACCCTAGAAGTGTGACACGGGAACGCGCTTGCGCCACCGTGACGGCGGCGTCAGCAGCTGCTCGACCCGCAGATACGCGAGCCCGACGAGCGGTAGGTCGCCGAGCTTCTCCACACAGAGGTAGCGCGGCCGCCACTCGGGATGGAACTTGCGGCTGAACGAATGGAGTCGCTCGAGCTGGAAGACGTTGTCCGCGGAGAGGAGTGCGCGGCGGAGCACGCGCCTCGAGACCGTCACCGCGAGCTCGGGCGAGAGGAAGTCCGCGAGCGCGCAGAAGTTCAATGAGACCTCGGCGACGCCGCACTCCTTCGCCCAGACGAGGGTCTCGACGACGAGGAACTCCATGAGGCCGTTCGGCGTCGTCGGCCGGCGGCGCATCGTCGAGAGCGACCATCCCCCGCCGCCGGACGAGGGCGCCATGTGCATGAAGCCCCCGACGTCGCCCTCTGGCGAGATGGCGACCGCGAACATCGTTCCCTCGGCGTAGAGATCGTCCATTGCCATCGAGAAGCCTCGCTCGACCTGGTTGCCGCGCCACACGGCGGAGACGGCCTCGAGCTCCGCGCGCAGGCTCTCGTCGAGGTCGTCGGCGGCAATCACCCGAAACGCGTAGCCGGCCTTCGTCAGGCGCGCGACCGACTGTCGCACCTTGCGGATCGCGCGCCCTTCGAGCGAGAACGCCTCCGGTCTCAGCACGGCTTCGTTGCCCATCGCTATCGCGCGCATGCCGAACCGCTCGTAGAGCGGAACTCTCTCGCGCGACGCACCGAGGATCGCAAGGCGCCAGCCGCGCGCGTGGGCGACGCGCCGGAACTCGGCGAGCAGCGCCTCGAACTCGGCCTCGTCACCGACAGGATCGCCGCTGACGAGCGCCGCGCCCGACACGACGCGATAGGCGAGAAACGCGCGGCGCGTCGGCGAGAAGAAGAAGCTCTTGTCGCGACGCAAGGCGAAGAACGAGAGGCTGTCGCTGCCGTACCTCTCGACGAGGTCGCGCGCGACCCGCCGCTCCCCTACCGTCTGCGCGACTGCCTCCGACAGCGGGCGGAGCCACAACGCCAGCACGGCGAAGCCGCCGACCATGCCGACGGCAGTGAGCAGGTCGCCCGCACGGTCAGGGAGCTCGGCGCCGCGGAGGTCGATGCCGAGCGTCACCGCCGCGATGGCGAGCGCTCCGATCGCGATCATGGTCACGGGCCGAAGGGCGCGAGGGTCTCCGGGGACGTCGAACCTGCGACGCCACCGCACGAGCGCCGCGAGCAGGAGCAGCGAGATGGTCGACTCCTCGAAGTCGAGACCCTTCGCAAGATGCGCAAGCGCCGCCGCGACGACGACGAAGACCGCGAGCTGCCAGGCGCGCTGCTTGCGACGCGCGAGGGATCGCGAGAGCCAGACGAGCGCGATCCCGAAAGCGAGAGCGAACACTCTTGCAGCGGTCGGGACGCCGGGAGGAAGGACGCCGTTGACGACGTCGTAGCGGTTCGCGAATTCCGGCGTCAGCGCCGACGCGATCCCGATCGCGCCGACGACGGCCGCGGCCCAGGCAAGCAGCGACTCGGGCTTGGGCCTGCGGAGAAACACGCGGCCAGGGTACAACCTGTTTGTGGCATTTCCCCGCTGGATCACGGCCCTCCTTGCTTTCACCGCAGTGGCGCTCATACCTTGGACGCTCTGGCTGACGTTCGCCTTACCGTCGCGCCACGTCAGCGAAAACTACGACTTCGCGTGGGTCGGTTTCGACATCGGGCTTGCGCTCGTTCTGGGGCTCACGGCGCGCGCCGCCTACCTCGGCTCCCGCTGGCTCGCGCCGCTCGCTGCGGCGACCGGGGCGATGCTCGTCTGCGACGCCTGGTTCGACATCGTCACGTCGACGCCCGGTGAGCGGCTCGAGGCCGTCCTCGAGGCGGTCTTCGCAGAGATCCCGCTTGCCGCCCTCTGCGCGTACATCGTGTACGACGTCGAGCGCGTGCACGCGTCGGTGCGCCGGCTACGGCGGCGTTGAGGACTGCTCGAGCAGACGCAGCCGGTGCTCCAGCTGCGCGACGCGGAGCTCGAGCTCGTCGAGATCGTCGCGCGTCACGAGGTTCAGCTCCTCGACAAGCGCGCGGACGGCGCCGAGCGCCTGCTCGGAGAGCTTCGTGCGGCTGCCGCGCAGCCGCGCCGGAATCTCGACGAGCAGCTCCTCGACGACCTCGACGATCCGGTCGCTAGCGCGCGCGGCCATGTGGCCTCGTGCGCCGGCGCTGGCGGCGCTTCTCGCGGCGTTCCTGCGCGTCGGGAGACGACGGGGACGCCTGGATCACGTCCACGAGCTCGGGCGTCGGCTCGGCGGCAAGAGCGTCTTCCGACGCGGCCAGCGCCGCGGTGCCCACATCGACCTTTCGCCGCCTGCCGGACCCGCCGATCGTGCCGGGGATCTCATCGTCACCCGCGAATCGCTTGCGCTTCGCGTACTCCGGCTCACGCTCCTTCCACCAGCAGAGGAGCGGTGCGGCGATGAAGATCGACGAGTAGGCACCCGAGATGACGCCGACGATGAGCGCGAAGGCGAAGTCCTTCAGCGTTGCGCCGCCGAGCACCTCGAGCGAGATCACAGGCAGCAGCGTGATGAACGTCGTCGCGAGCGAACGGCGGATCGTCTCCCACAGCGACACATTCGTAATCGTCGCCATGGACTGGCGCCTCATCAGCGGGATGTTCTCGCGCACGCGGTCGAAGATGATGATGGTGTCGTAGATCGAATAGCCCAGCACGGTTAAGACCGCCGCCACGGTTGCGATCGACACCTCCTTGAAGGCAATCGAGTAGACGCCGACCGTGATGATGATGTCGTGCAACATCGCAACGATCACGGGGACCGCGAATTTGATGTCGAACCGCAGCGTGATGTAGATCACGATCAACATCAGCGAGACGATGATCCCGTAGATTGCGTCCTTGGCTATCTGGCGGCCGAAGCTCGCAGAGACGTTCTTCGTGCCGCTCGCGAACGCCCCGACCTTCTGTTTCAGATCGAGCTGGAACGAGTTCTGCTCCGCCTGCGACAGGGCGCGCGTGCGCACCTGCCACGTTGTGTAGCCACCGTTCACCGCCTTGCCGCGACCCTGCACGACTGCGTCCGGGCGCTTGACGTCGGGCGCCGCGGCGATCTTGCGGATGTCGTCGGTCGTGTACGGCTTCGGCGTCTTGAACGTGACCTGCGTACCGCCCTTGAAGTCGATGCCGAGATTCAGGCCGCGAACGCCGAGTGAGACGGCGCCGGCGATGATGATCACGCCGGAGAGCGCGAACCACAGCTTGCGGTACTTCATGAAGTCGATCTGGAGCCACTTCGCCGTCTGTTGCCCCTGCGCGCCCATGAAGCGCGGGTTGTCGAACCACTTGAACCCGCTCAGCACGTGCAGCAGGGCCCGGGTCGCCGCAACCGCGGTCAGCAGCGAGATGACGGTGCCGATCAGGAGGAAGAGCGCGAAGCCCTTCACCGACGCGACGGCGATGAGGAACAGCACGAGCGCGGTGATCGCGGTGACGACGTTCGCATCGAGAATCGTGTGGAAGCCCTTGCCGTAGCCGGCGGCGATCGCGGCGCGCACGGACTTGCCGGCGCGCACTTCTTCCTTGATGCGTTCGAAGACGACGACGTTCGCGTCGGCGGCGACGCCGATCGTCAGGATCAGGCCCGCGAAGCCCGGCAGCGTGAGCACGACGCCCGGGAACAGCAGGATCGCGGCGTAATAGAAGAGCGCGTAGATGCCGAGGCCGATCACGGCGACGAGGCCGAGGAACCGGTAGAGCACGAGCAGGAAGATCGCGACGAGGACGAGACCGACGAGCGCCGCGTGCCACGCCTGCGTCAGGGAGCTCTTGCCGAGCGTCGCCGAGACGTCGGTGCGCTCGATCTGCTTGAAGCTCACCGGCAGCGCACCGGTCTGGAGGACCAGCGCGAGATCCTTCGCCTCCTTCATCGAGCCGCCTGCGCCGAGGTCGATCTCGGCGTTCGGGCCGGCGATGCCGTCCGGGTTCTGCTTGAAGTCGATGTACGGCGTCGACTCGAGCTGGCCGTCCAGGACGATCGCGAAATGCTGGACGTAGTTCTTGTAGTCGCCCTGGCTGCCGGTCGACGTAAAGCGGAGCTTGCCGCGATCGGCCTCCTCGCGTGTGATCTTCTGGAACTGGTCGGAGCCGTGGTTCGTGAACTGGAGGAGCACGACCGGCTGGCCGGTCTGCCCGAAGTCCGCGCGCGTGCCCGAGAGCACGAGGTCGCCGCCGGTCATCTCGGGGACCTGGCTCTGCTTCCCGACCGCCTCCGGGTAGTACTTCATCAGGTAGTAGTAGGTGCCGGTGGTCGACGCGGAGGTTGCGCCTAGGCAGCCCGTGCTCGCGGCGCAGCGCACGACAAGCGTGTGCGCCGGCACCTTCACAAGCTCGTAGCCCTTCGGTACGTTGCCGCCGAACTTCTTCAGCAGCTCAGTCTCGGTCGGCGCCTGCGTGACGAGCGAGTGCTCGACGGTCGTCGTCGGCTTGCCGCCCTTCTTCACCGGCTTCTTCGTGACTGTCTTGTTCTTGAAGAGGTAGAAGGCCTCCGGCTCGCCCTTCGCCGCCTGAGGCTGCACATGCTTCAGCAGCGTGTAGAGGCTCGGGGTGGCGAGCGGATTGCCGGCCCCGTCGATCGACGGCCCGGTGAGGTCGTTCTCGAAGTCGAAGAGCATCAGCTGGGCGGTCTTGCCGATGAGGGCGGCCGCCGCCTCGGGGTCGTGGACGCCCGCGAGCTGGATGACGATCTGGTCCTTGCCCTGCTTGCGGATCTCCGGCTCGGACACGCCGAGCTTGTTGATCCGGCTCTGCATGATCGAGATCGAGCGGTCGAGATCCGCCGGCGTCAGCGTGTGACCCTTCGGCGGCACCGCCTGGAGGACGACCTCGAGGCCGCCCTGAAGATCGAGGCCGAGCACCGGCTTCTGGTAGGCCGGGGAGCCTGGGATCGCGATCAGGAGCGCGCCGACAACCGCGGCCGCGATCGCGCTCATCAAAAGGAGGTACTTCCGGCGCTCGCTCACGGGTTCGCGTAAGGGTACCGACGCTACGTGCCGGGGGTTGGGCCGGTAGGCCCTGGCTCCTCCGGGGCCTCGAGCTCCTCGGGCTCGGGGGTGATGACCGCCGCGATCGCCCGGCGGGCCACGCGGACGTCGAGCTCCGGCGCGATCCGGACGAGCACGTCGTCGTCGTGGAGCTCGCGGATCTCGCCGTACATGCCGCCGGCGGTGACGATCTCGTCGCCGACCTTGACGTCGTTCAGCATCTTCTGCTGCTGGAGCTGGCGACGCTTCTGCGGCCGCACGAGCACGAAGTAGAGAAAGACGAACGCGATGATGATCAGAAAAAAGCCAGAGCCGCCCATTAATGCTCCACCGGTTGCCGGGTCAGGCGCGAGAGCGCGTCGTTCCGCCAGCTCTCGAACGCTTTGCGTTCGATCGCCTGCCGCGCCTCGCGTACGAGATCGATCAGGAAGCGCAGATTATGCAGGCTCAGGAGGCGCAGGCCGAGGATCTCCTCCTGATTCACGAGATGCCGGATGTATGCGCGGCTGAACGTTGTGCACGCAGGGCAGCCGCAGGTGTCGTCGAGCGGGCGCGGGTCGCGTGCGAAACGGGCGTTCCGCAGGTTGAGGCGGCCCTCCCACGTCAGCGCGCTGCCGGTGCGCGCGGTGCGGGTCGGCAGCACGCAGTCGAACATGTCCACGCCGCGCGCGATCACCTCGATCACGCCTTCGGGGTCGCCGATACCCATGAAGTAGCGCGGCTTCTCGGGCGGCAGAAACGACGCGGCGTGCGAGGTCGCCTCGAACATCGGCGCACGGAGCTCGCCGACGCTGAGACCGCCGATCGCATAGCCGTCGAAGTCGAGCGGGACGAGCTCCTCGCTCGACCGCCGGCGTAGCTCGGTGTCGAGGCCGCCCTGCGTGATCGCGAAGCGGAGCTGACCTGGGCCGCGCGGCAGGTCGCGCTGGCGCGCCGCCCAGAGCGTGGTGCGCCGCACGGCGATCTCGAGCTCGTTGCGCGGGACGCCCGCGGGCGGGCAGATGTCGAGGCACATCGCGATGTCCGAGCCGAGGTCGGCCTGGATGTGCGCGGCGAGCTCAGGCGTGAAGCGCTCTGCGCTGCCGTCGTAGACGGAGCGGAACGTGACGCCGTCGTCGTCGGAGGCGATGAGCGTGTCGCGGAGCGAGAAGACCTGGAAGCCGCCGGAGTCGGTGAGGATCGGGCCGTCCCACGCCATGAATTTGTGCAGGCCGCCGAGCTCGGCGATCAGGTCTTCGCCCGGGCGGAAGTGCAGGTGGTACGTGTTGCCGAGGACGATCGACGCGCCGAGCGCGCGCAGCTCGGCGGGATCGACGCTCTTCACCGTCGCTTTCGTGCCGACGGGCATGAACACGGGGGTCGGGACGTTGCCGTGCGCGGTGTGCAGCACGCCGGCGCGCGCAGGGCCGTCGGTCGCGGTGAGCTCGAATACGCTCATGCCGCCTCGAACCAGTCGTCGATGCGTCCCGCGAGCTCGGCGTCGCGTTGTGCGTCGGGCGGGCGGCGCAGCTCGTGCTCGCGAATTCGCGCGAGCTCGGCGACGAGCGCCTCGCGTGGCGCGCGGCTCCCGAGCAGCGTCGCGATGCGCGTGAGGTGCGGCTCGTACTCGTCGAGGATCGACGCGAGCTCCCGCTCGCCGCGGTCGCGCCAGAAGTCCCGCCATTCGTTGGCGTTGCGTGTCGTCACAGGATCAGCATTGCATCGCCGAAGGAGTAGAAGCGGTAGCGCTCCGCGACCGCGAGGGCGTAGAGATCGCGGGTCTGCTCGATGCCGGCGAATGCCATCACGAGCGCGAGGAGCGTCGAGCGCGGCAGGTGGAAGTTCGTGAGGAGTGCGTCGACGCGGCGGAACTCGAAGCCGGGCGTGATGAAGAGCTCGGTTCGTCCGGCGAGCGGCGCTCCGCGTGCGATCGTCTCGAGTACGCGCGTCGTGGTCGTGCCGACCGCGAGCACGCGCGGTGCCGCTTCGATGCGCTGCCAGGCGTCGGCTGCGACGTCGTAGCGCTCGCCGTGGATCTCGTGCTCTTCGAGTGTCGGCTCGTTCACGGGGCGGAACGTGTCGAGGCCGACGTGGAGCGTGACGCGTGCGACGTCGAGCGACGCGAGCAGCTCCGGTGTGAAGTGCAGGCCCGCGGTCGGCGCGGCGGCTGAGCCGGCGTCGCGCGCGTACACGGTCTGGTAGCGCTCGGGATCTGCAAGCGGTGCCGTGATGTACGGCGGCAGCGGCGTGTCGCCGTGCGGCTCGCCGTCGAGGCGCAGGCGCCAGCGTCCCTCTCCCAGGTGCTCGATCAGCTCGACCGGGCCGTAGCGGACGCCGGGCTTCAGGCGCCGTGTCGGACGGGCGAGGCCCTCCCAGAGGTTGCCGTCGATGCGCTCGAGCAGTAGCACCTCGCCGCGCGGCGAGGCGATCGGGATGCGCGCCGGCACGACGCGCGTGTCGTTGACGGCGACGAGCTCGCCGTGCAGCTCCTCCGGCAGCTCCGCGAACCGGCGGTGGCGCACCGCGCCGGTCGCCCGTTCGTAGACGAGCAGCCGCGACGCGTCGCGCTGCTGCGCGGGCTCCTGCGCGATCAGCTCCGGCGGCAGGTCGTAGTCGAGCTCGACGACGTCCATCGGCGCCACGGTAAAGGCCGCCCGGCGTTCCTCAGCGTGTCTGACACCAGGACATGTCCTCTAGGCGGAGGTGAGTGTCCGTGGATACGCGCTTCTCTCGTTTGTGTCTGACACCGGGCGATGTCCGATCCGGGCGATAGCCTCGCCCCCTAATGGACGCCGACGCCATCAAGCGCGCCCAAGCTCGCATCGACCAGGCCGCTTCCGGCCGCGTGGAGCCGGCACAGGTCGACGCGGCGCTCGAACGGGCCCGCGAGCAGGTCGAGGCGCTCGCCGCCACTGCGGCCGAGCTCGAGTCGACGCTGCCGGGCCGCGTCGGCGACGCGCTCCAGGACGGGCTGCGCGAGCAGGTCCGCCCCGTCGGACGCAACCTCGCCGAGATCCGCGGCCTCATGAACCAGGTGATCCGCCGGCTCGAACGGGTCGAAGGCGACCTGCTCGCGGAGCGGCACGCGCGCGTCGACGACCTCGCCCTTCTCGTTGACCTCGTCAGCTCCGGCTGGCGCGGCGTCGAGCAACGCCTCGCGCGAATCGAAGAGCGCGTCACCGCCGACGATGCGGTTGTCTACCGCATCGACCGGCAAGCCTCCTAAAGCTCGGAACGCTCCGCCGGCAGCACGAGCTCGAAGCGGCTTCCCAGCCCGGGCTCGCTCTGGAGATCGATGCGCCCGCCGAGCGCGACCGCAAGCTCGCGCGCGATCGCGAGGCCGAGCCCGGTGCCGCCGCCGTCGCGCGACCAGAACGGGCGGAAGATACGGTCGCGCTCCTCCTTGCTGATCCCTGCACCCGTATCGGCGACCGCGACCGAGACGGCGCCGTTCTCCGCCGACAGCGTCAGTTCGACACGCCCGCCCGCCGGCGTCCAGCGGAACGCGTTCGAGAGCAGGTTGACGATGATCTGCAGCACGCGGTCGCCGTCACTCATGATCACTG
>Ga0307310_10000620_pt1 | contig 12175 bp, 11 predicted proteins | sample ER_DNA_197_FD_194502 | JGI IMG/M metagenome (GOLD analysis project Ga0307310, IMG submission 194502) | Bulk soil microbial communities from the East River watershed near Crested Butte, Colorado, United States - ER_DNA_197 | ecosystem: Environmental > Terrestrial > Soil > Floodplain | place...
CATCCTTGACGAGTACATCGCAGACGATTTCGTCGCGCACAATCCTGCGATTCGCGGAGTCAGCCTGGATCGTGAGGGAATGAAGCAAGCGGCAGAGATCTTTCGGGTGGCGACTCCCGGGACTCACGAAATCGGGCTGCAGGTCGCCGAGGATGATCTCGTCGTCAGCCAGATCTTCGGCCGCGGCGTCCACGCGGGAGAGCTCCTAGGCATCCCCGCGACGAACAAGGCGGTCGAGACTGAAGGGATTGCGATCCACCGCGTCCGCGACGGCAAGATCGTCGAATACTGGTCGGTCACCGACATCGCGCGGGTGCTGCAGCAGGTCGGCGTGCTCCCTGGGCCGCCCGGCTGAGGCTCAATCGGCTCTGTAGTACGGCCAGCCCGACAACCACGCCCTCAGCGCCCGTCCGGCAACGACGGTGTCGAAGCTGACCGTCTCAGGATTGCCCGAATCCTCGCCCACGCGGTACGAGCCGCGGTCGCCGGGAACCAGAGGTTGCTCGGTGTCGAAGCCGTCGGGCGCTCCCGCAAAGATCAGCCAAGGCTGGTCGCCACGCAGGGCGATTCGGAAATTTGTCGTCCACGGGTTGTGCGAGCGATAGTGGCCGGCGATCGCCTGCAACTCGGCAGATGGCTCGGGGAGCTTCCGCGCCGCCGCCCCTACGCGCACATAGCGTTGGCCTCCGTGCCATAGCTCCACGACGTCGTCCGTTGGTCGCTGCACCCGAAAGGGGAAGCGATCGAAGTCCGGGTCCAAGGCCAGGAAGAGGTCGTCTTCCAGTTCCTCGAGCGAGATGTCACGGCCGCCGTGGCGAAGAAGCGGTCCGTTCTCGGAGGCAACTATCTCCAGGGATGGTTCGTAGAGGCCGGGAAGCTCTTCGTGTGCAGAAACCGCGCCGGTGCTTGCGGGCTTCGGCTCCCCGTCTGCAATCCGGATCACCGTTCGAGCGAGCGCCATCGGATGCGCCCCCATGCCGTTCTGCAGCACGATGACGCCGAGGTTCGCATCCGTGTCCGCCTGCATGCCCGCGAGGTAGCCGACCATGCCGCCGCCGTGCCCTATGAACCGCCGTCCGTCGAGGTTGCGCATCAGCAGCCCGTAGCCATACGCGTCGTTCTCGTCCTCTACAGGATTTCCGGTGCTCATCTGCGCGAATGCCTCCTCGCTGAGCAGATCGTCTCCCTTGCGCAGGAGTAGCCTCACGAAGGCACACATGTCTGCCGCATTCGAGGCGATCGAGCCGTCGGCCGTTTCGGTCTCGAGCCACGTTGCGGGGGCGAGCGGCGCGTCAGGGTGACTCAGCCGGTCATCGTGAAGATATTCGTAGCCCACGGCCAGGCGAGCGCGAATGTCGTGCGTGATCGCGGGCTCCGTCGCCGACATCTCGAGGGGAACCAGGACGCGATCGCGAATGATCTCGCGATACGGGCGGCCTTCGACCGCTTCCAGCACGAGTCCGAGCGCCTTGTAGCCGACATTGGAGTAGTGGAAGCGCTCGCCCGGCGCAGAACGCGTCGGTAGGTCGCGCAGCGACCAGACCTGGAACGCCGCCTCCGGGGTTCCGTCGATGCCGGCCACGATCCCGGAGGTGTGTGACAGCAAATGCGCGACGGTGATCGGCGCATGACCTGCAGGCTGCGGCACCGCGAACCACGGGAGATAACGCGCGATGGGTGCGTTCAGGTCGATTTGCTCCTCGTCGACGAGCTGGAGGGTTGCCACCGCGGTGAACGTCTTGCCGATGGAGCCGATCTCGAACAGCGTCTCGGGAGTTACGGGCTGTCGCGACGCGAGATTCGCAAATCCGTAGGTACGGATCAGAAGCGTCTCGTCCCGATCCGTGAGGCCAAGCGTCAATCCCGGCTGTCGCGCGCGTTCCATCTCGGTCCGAACGGCGTCGTCGATGGCCGCCACGGCTGCCTCATCGATCACGCAGCCATCGTAATCGTGGCGCTGAGGGCCGGCTCGGACGTTTCAGTGCGGCGCTTCGCGGCTACCAACAGAGCATGCCGAAGACCTGGACCGACTTCTTGCGCGGGGCTCCGACCGGCGGCCACGGCGTCCAGATCTATCGGCATGAGAACGAGTTGGCCGACTCGGTCGCTTCGTATCTCGCGGCGGGTTTCGCGGTGGGCGATCCGGCGCTGGTCGTCGCTTCTCCCGAGCACCGGGCTCTGTTCGCCGATGCGCTCGCGACTCGCAATTGGGACGTCGCCGAACTTCAGGCGGAGGGGCTTCTCACCATCGCGGATGCCGAGACCACGCTGGCGGCTTTCATGTCGGGCGGACGTCCTTCGCCGGTTCGCTTCGAAGACGTCGTAGGCGGTGTGCTGGATTCGATCTCGCACCGTCACCCCGGCCGGCGGATCCGGGCGTTCGGCGAGATGGTCGACCTGCTCTGTCTTCGTGGCGAGCGCGAGGCCGCGTTTGCCCTGGAAGACCTCTGGAACCGGCTTGCACGGAAGCGGGACTTCTCGCTCTTGTGCGGTTATCAGCTAGACGTGTTCGACCGTGCCTCGCAGACAACGACGTTACCGGAAGTCTGCCGGAGCCACACGCACGTGAAGCCGGCCGTCGACTCCACTCGTCTCACGGTCGCGGTAGACCGCGCACTTGGAGAGATCATCGGCCGCGCGGAAGCGGGCAAGGTCTATCTGCTCGTCGCCGAGGAGGCGCGGCGGGAGCGGATCTCAGTGGCGCAGCTCGCGTTGATGTGGGTCAGCGCGAACATGCCCGTCAGTGCCGATCGAATCCTTGCCTCGGCACGCGGGCACTACGAGCGTCTCGCTCCTTCGCCGGGCGTCTGACCACGCAGGCTGCCAAGCCAGCGCCCTGGTGCGGTAAGTCGAACGTCGGGCCTCCGTCCGCTTGTTCAAGCTATTCTGCAGGCAAATCAACAGAGAGGAAGGGCTGCGTTGGGCTCCAAGAGACAGACGACAATGGCCAAGCTGACGCGCGAGCGGAAGGTCAAAGAGAAGCGCGAGCTGAAGGAAGAGAAGAAGGCGGCAGCAGCCGCGGCGAAGGCCGCCGGTACATATTCATACGACGGTGAGCCGGTCGAGGCTCCCGTGGGCAACACGGCGGACCCGATTGACCCGACTGACGAAGCGCTCACGGCCGACTCGACGGTGGCCGCGTCCAGCGACGATCGCTAGCGCTCTACAGTAAGGGCGAGCCAGACGTCCGTTCCACCGCCGGGCGCATTCGCGGCGCGTGCTTCCCATCCGTGGGCTTCGGCGATCGTCTCGACGATTGCCAGGCCGAGCCCGCTTCCGTCGGCGGTCGTTTTCTGCGCCCGGCTGAAGCGCTCGAAGGCGTGGTGAAGGAAGTCGGCCGGAAACCCCTTGCCTTCGTCGAGTACGTGTAGCTCCGTAGATCCGTTGCGTTGCTCGGTCGTGAGACTGACCCGGCCGGCACCGTGGGTGAACGCGTTGTCGACCATGTTCGCGAGCGCTTGCTCCAGGAGCGAGCGGTCGGCCGAGACGACGAGGGGATCGCTTGCCGCCGCGGATAGGTCGCGTCGCTCGGAGTCGGCGCGAGAGCGAAAGCGTCCCGCGACTGTTTCGAAGACGTCCGCGACGTCGACGGGCTCGGAGCGCAGCGGAACGCGGCCCTGCTCGGCCCGGGCGAGCAGCAGCAGGTCGTTCGCGATCCTGGAGAGACGCTCGGTGTCCTCGGCTGCGCCGCGAATCGCTGCCTCGAGCTCTTCGGTGGAGCGTGAGCGCCTGAGCGCCAGCTCGAGCTCTGTCTTGATCAGCGCGAGCGGCGTTCTCAGCTCATGGCTTGCATCCGCGACGAACCGCCGTTCGCGGGCGAGCCCGTCGCCGATGCGCGTCAGCATCTCGTTGAGCGTTTCTCCGAGCCGCGACACTTCGTCTCTGCTCGGTGGGACCGGGAGCCGGTCGTCGAGCGACGACGCCGAGATGTCCGCCGCTCGTCGTCGCATCGCTTCGATCGGACGCAACGCTGCCCCGGCGAGCCCGTAGCCCCCGAACGCGGCGAGGAGCAGGGCCAGCGGGCCGCCGATCAGGAATGCATTGCGCAGGCTGCGGAGCGTCTCCGCTCTGTTCTCTCGCGTTGCGCCGACGACAAGCACCAGGCGGCTGGATCCCCGCTGGACGGGCACCGCCAGCAGGCGTGCCGGCTCGTCGAGTTCTGGGGCGGAGCCCCGGTTGAGGAACATCGGACTGCGAAGTGCGCGGCTGAAATCGCGAGGAGGGAGGAGGGGCGTACGGTCGCGACGAGTCGTCGCGTCGAGAACCGTGCCGTTGGCGCTGAGCAGTTGCGCAAACGACTCTCCGTGCTCCACGAGGGTGCCGCCGGTCGACCTCAGTGTTCCTTCGCGGCGCACGAGCGCGGAGACGTCCTGCGCGCGGGAGCGCAGCTGCTGGTCGAGAGCGTTGGAAAGGCTGTGCGACACGCGCGCGTAGACGAGCCAACCTGCAAGCAGAAGCACGACGGCCATCGCGAGCGCAAAGACGAGGGTCAGCCTCAGCCTGATCGGCAGCCGGTTCACTCGGCGTCGTCCTCGCGGAGGCGATAGCCGACACCGCGCACCGTCTCGATCGACTCCGTTCCGAACGGCCGGTCGACCTTCTCACGGATGTAACGCACGTAGACGTCGATGACGTTCGAGCGATTTTCGTAGGCGAAGTCCCACGCATGCTCGAGCAACTGCAGACGGGAGAGAACCTGTCCAGGGCGGCCCATGAACGCTTCCAGCAGGGCGAACTCCTTCGGGGAAAGACTGATCTCCGTCTGGCCACGCCACGCCCGGCGTGCTGCGGGGTCGAGGCGAAGCGTCCCGACGATCAGTTCGGTCGGTCGCTCTCCGCCGCCACGTCTGACGAGGGCGCGGAGTCGCGCAAGGAGCTCGGCGAACGAAAACGGTTTCGTCAGATAGTCGTCGGCCCCGACATCCAGCCCGGCGACCCGGTCGTCGACGCCGTCGCGCGCCGTCAACATGAGGACGGGCGCCCACACGCCGGCATTCCGAAGCTGTCGGCAGGTCTCGAAGCCGGTCAGCCCTGGGAGCATCACGTCGAGCACGATCGCCTCGTACGGATGGGCTTGAGCCATCCACAAAGCGTCCTCGCCCGTGACTGCGACGTCGGCCGCGTGTCCCTCCTCGACCAAACCCCGGCGGAGGAGACTGGCCATCTTCAGTTCGTCCTCGACGATCAAGACGCGCATCCCCCGGAAGCCTGCCTGTCGGCGGTGAGAATCAGATGAGAAACCCTGGCAGCTAGTCCAAAGCGGCCGCAAGCGCCTGCTTGCCGCCGCTGACGATCGGGACGCCGTGCGAGACGAGCACGCTCTCGACCGGCAGGTCGAGGAGCGGCCGCAGTGTCCTGCGCAGCTCCTCGTGTGTTCCCTTTCCCAGCCAGCGTTCGGGACAGAGACGCAACGGATCGGAAGTCGGACGCGGCTTGGCGCCCGCACCGAGGAGCACGTCACCGACAACGACTGCGCCCTGGTCGGGCAGCCAGTAGACGACCTCTGCCGCGCGCGCGGTCTGGATGGCGCGGATACCCCCCGGCAAGTCGTCGCCCGTGTGGAACGGATCCGTTACTTCGACTCCTCTCGTCCTGAGCGGCCGGTTCGAGCGCGCCGAAGCCCAGACGCGCTTCGCGCCGATCTCGCCCGCGCTGCGTGCATGCCAGTAGACGGTGACGAGCACGTGGTCGGCTTTCGCAACCTCGCGTGGCGGAGCGATCGGGTCGATCAGCACCAGGCCGTCACTCGTCTCCACGGCGAGCGAGCCGACCTCCTCCTCCCAGTGATCGTGCCGCGCCGTCCAGCGGCGCAACCCTGGTGCGATTTGCTGGAGCACCCCACCATCTTCCCTAACAGGACCTCAGTAGGCTGCGCTCATTCGTAGCCTCGTCTCCATCGGCCTCGTCACCGCGGCTCTGTTGGCGGTTTCCTCGGGGTGCGGCGGCTCCGACAAGTCTTCGGCTCCGACGGGTACGAACACTCTCCCGTCTACGACACCGACGACCACAGCGAGCACGGGTGGGATCGATCCGCTCGAGGGCGCCGCGACGACCCCGGTCGAGGGGACCGGCTCAGGGAGCGAGACCGCGCTGCTGGAGCGAGTAGCGGTGGGACGTCACGAGGACTACGACCGGGTCGTCTTCCAGTTCAAGAACACGCTGCCGGGTTACCGGGTCGAATATGTCCAGCCGCCGCTCAAGGAAGACGGGTCCGGAAATCCTGTCGAGATCAAGGGCACTGCGTTCCTCGTCGTGCGTATGGAGCCCGCGTCGGGCTTTGACCTGAACACCGGCGAGGGCGTGATGGTCTACAAGGGGCCGAGGCGGCTCGAGGGGTCGGCCGCTGGCACGTCGGTCGTGCAGGAGCTCGTCCGGACCGGCGACTTCGAGGCGGTGCTGACCTGGGCGATCGGGGTCTCGGACAAGGTCGACTTTCGTGTCAGTACTGCAACGTCGCCGCTTCGGCTGATCGTCGACTTGCGCAACCATTAGGGCATGAGTGGTCCCCCCGAGCGGGAGCAGGCGAAGGTGCTGGCGAAGCTCCGCGGGATCTGCCTCGCGCTTCCCGAGACGAGTGAGCGGCTCAGCCACGGAGCGCCGACCTTTTTCGTGCGGGAGAAGCGCGCGTTCCTGATGGTGTTGACAAATCACCACGGCGACGGGCGCTTTGCGATCTGGTGCGCTGCTCCCGACGGGATGCAGAAGATGCTCGTCGAGGCAGATTCGGAGCGGTTCTTCGTGCCGCCCTATGTCGGTCACCGAGGCTGGCTCGGCGTCCGGCTCGACCGTGGTGTCCACTGGGACGAGCTCGCCGGGATTGCCGAGGATGCGTACTCCGAGGTTGCCCCGGCCCGGCTGGTCCAGGCCGCTGGTTTGCGAGACCGCTAGCCCTATTGATCCTGGGCGGTCGGCGCGAGAGAATCCGCGGCACCCTAACCTAGGAGGGACTGTGGCCGATCACTCGGCGCACGAGAAGGACCGACGCATGCTCCACGCTCTCGGGTACGCCCAGGAGCTGCGGCGCGGAATGAGCGGCTTCTCGAACTTCGCGATCTCGTTCACGATCATCTCGATCCTGTCCGGGACGCTCACGCTGTACGCGACAGGCATCAACTACGGCGGGCCGGTCGAAGAGGCGTACGGCTGGCCGATCGTCTCGATGTTCGTGATCATCGTCGCGCTCGGCATGGCCGAGATCGCCTCGAAGTATCCGACTGCCGGCGGTCTCTATTACTGGGCCTCGAAGATGGGAGGACCGACCTGGGGCTGGTTCACGGGCTGGTTCAACCTGATCGGGCAGATCGCGATTACTGCAGGGATCGATTACGGCGCGGCGATCTTCACCGACGCGCTGCTGAATCTCCTCTGGCCCGGGACGTTCCACGCCTCGCCGCACGAGATCATCTATGTGTACGCCTGCATCCTCGGGCTGCACGCGCTGATGAACATTTTCAGCGTCAGGCTGGTCGCCTTGCTGAACGACATCTCGGTGTGGTGGCACGTCTTCGGTGTGCTGATCATCGTGGGCTTTCTGGCGTTCAAGCCGGACCATCACCAATCAGTCGGGACGGTCTTTTCCAAGACGATCAACAACAGCGGCTTCTCGCATCAGTGGCTCTGGTTCGTTCTGTTGCTGGGGCTCCTCCAGGCGCAGTACACCTTCACGGGCTACGACGCCTCGGCTCACATGAGCGAGGAGACGCAGGATGCGGGGAGGGCGGCGGCTCGCGGCGTGGTGATGTCGGTTGTCGTCTCGGCCATCTTCGGCTACATCCTGGCGCTGGGCGTCACGTTTGCCATCCAGAGCTTTGACTCCACGACGGGGGCGGGCATCTTCGCCGTCAAACAGGTCTTTCTGGACGCCCTTGGGTTAAGGGCGGCGGAGTTCGTCCTGTTCATCGTCGTCGGTGCGCAGCTCTACTGCGGGATGTCGTCCATCACCTCCGCTTCGCGGATGCTGTACGCCTTTTCCCGTGACGGTGCCACACCCGGTCACCGGATCTGGCGGCGGTTGAACGCGGCGCGGGTGCCCTACATGGCGGTGCTGGCGATCGCGGTGCTCGCATTCCTCTGCGCATTTCCGGCGTACTTCTCCAAGGACATCGGCGTCGGCGCGGGCTACATCGCCTACGCGGCGGTCACGTCGATCGCCACGATCGGGCTCTACATCGCCTACGCGCTGCCGATTTACCTGCGGCTCCGTTTGGGAGACGCGTGGGAGCCGGGCGAATGGAACCTCGGTCGCTGGTACAAGCCAATCGGGTGGACAGCCATCATCTGGGTGGGGTTCATCTCGGTTTTGTTCATCATGCCGATCACGCCGACCGGAATTCCGTTCAAGGACGGCTTCACGTGGTTGAGCTTCAACTACGCACCGATTGCCGTCGTCGGCACGATGCTGCTCGTCGGCGGTTGGTGGTTCCTGTCGGCGCACAAGTGGTTCAAGGGCCCAGTCGCGCAGGGATCCGAAGAGGAGCTCGCACGGATCGAGGAGCGCTACGGGGAACGGGCCGGTCCCCCCGTGACCACACCAGCGGCATAGGATCGATTACTACGGGAGGGAGCCGGGTCAAGCCGGCTCCCTCCGGTCTTTGCCGATGCTGACTGTCAACGAGTTGAAACGCGAGGTCGAGGCAGGGTCGATCGACACCGTCGTCGTCGCGTTCACAGACATGCAGGGTCGGCTGATGGGCAAGCGCGTGCACGCGCAGTACTTCGTCGACGAGCACGTCGCCGACCACGGCGTCGAGGGCTGTAACTACCTGCTCGCGCTCGACATGGAGATGGACCCGATTCCCGGCTACTCGATCGCGAGCTGGGAGCAGGGATACGGCGACTTCGCGATGCGGCCGGACCTCGACACGCTGCGCCGTATTCCCTGGTTGGAGGGGACTGCGCTCGTGCTCTGTGACGTCGGTTGGGGTGATGGTTCGCCCGTCAGGCCTTCGCCGCGGCAGGTGCTCAAAGCGCAGGTCGAGCGCGCAGGCTCGCTGGGCTACGAGCCGATGATCGGCTCCGAGCTCGAGTTCTACTTGCTCAAGGAGAGCTTCGAGGAGGCGCATGCGAAGCATTACCGCGACCTCACGCCCTCGGTGCCGTACATCCTCGACTACCACGTGCTTGCGACCACATATGACGAGCCGCTGCTGCGCCAGATCCGAAACGGGATGTACGGCGCGGGCATCACGGTCGAGAGCTCGAAGGGCGAGGCGTGGCCCGGGCAGCAGGAGGTCAACTTCAAGTTTGCGGATGCCGTGACGATGGCGGACAACCACACGATCTACAAGAACGGCGCCAAGGAGATCGCGCACCTGAACGGCTGTTCGCTCACCTTCATGGCCAAGCCCGACCACACGTGGATCGGCAGCTCATGCCACATCCACGCGAGCCTCTGGCGCGACGGTGCGAATGCGTTCGACGGCGGCCCCGATGTGTTCAAACAGTTCCTCGCGGGTTGGATTTCCGGCGCGAAGGAGATGGCGATCTTTCTCGCGCCGACGATCAATTCGTACAAGCGTTACGCGGCGGGCTCCTGGGCGCCGACGACGCTCGCATGGGGGCATGACAATCGCACCTGCGGCTTCCGGATCGTCGGCCACGGGGCAGCCCAGCGGATCGAGACGCGCATCCCGGGCGGGGACGTCAATCCGTATCTCGCTTTTGCGGCGCTGATCGCTGCGGGGCTCCACGGAATCGAAGCCGGGCTCGAGCTGCCGCCTGCGCTGGAAGGGAACGCCTACGAGTCGGATGCGGAGCGGTTTCCGTCGACGCTGCGCGAGGCGATCGATGCGCTCGAGCGAGGGACGATCGCGCGGCCGGCCCTCGGCGACGACGTCGTGGATCACTACCTCAACTACGCACGCACCGAGCAGCGGTTGTTCGACGAGGTCGTGACGTGCTACGAGCGGGAGCGGCTGTTCGAACGTGGCTAGACCGGTCATAGGCATCACGACGTACGTCACTCCGGCGAAGTGGAGCTACTGGGACACGGAAGCGGCACTCATTCCTGCCGATTACGTGTATGCCGTGGAGCGCGCGGGTGGTCGCGCGTTGCTCGTCCCGCCGAGCGAGGACGGAGTGGAGGAGACACTGCAGGCACTGGACGGGTTGTTGTTCTCCGGTGGCTCCGATCTCGATCCCGGCCTCTACCACCAGGAGCCGCACGAGGAGACGTTCGGCATCCACGAGGCGCGCGATCGCGCCGAGCTCGCGCTCCTCGAGGCTGCGCTCGAGCGCGACATGCCCGTGCTTGCGATTTGCCGCGGCAGCCAGGTGCTGAATGTCGCGCGTGGGGGAGACCTCGTGCAGCACCTCCCCGAGGTCGTCGGCGACGAGAAGCACAAGCACACGCCCGGCACGTTCGCGGATCACGACGTGACGTTGGGAGAGGGAACGCGTCTCGGGTCGCTGCTCGGCGACCATGCGCCGGTGAAGTCGCACCACCACCAGGGAATCGGGCGGATTGGAGAGGGTCTGCGGGTAGCAGCGCACGCCGAGGACGGAACAGTCGAAGCGGTCGAGGATCCCGACAGACGCTTCGCCGTCGGCGTCCTCTGGCATCCGGAAGCCGGCGAGGACGCACGGCTCTTCGAGGAGCTAGTCCGCGAAGCAGCGGAGTACCGAGCGGCGCGGAGCGACTGAGCAGCGAGTCCGTCCTTCCGTGGGGCCAGCTTCATCCACGGCAGGTGTCAGACACCGTGACGAAAGTGTGACGCCGCGATGCGAGTGGCCGACTGACCAGCGAACCAGGCTATTCCGGGTGCCGGCTCCAACCACGGCAGGTGTCAGACACCCGGCCGTGGGACAACGTGGCGTGGGGGAGCCCGCCATGGTCAAATGCGCCAGATGGCTCTGATCGTGACCGACCCCGCAACCGAGGAGACGATCGCCGAGCTCGACCCAGCCGGGATCGAGGAGACCGACGCGGCGGTCGCTCGCGCCAAGGCTGCCTACAAGGAATGGCGCGCCGTCGCGCCGACAGACCGCGCACGCCTCCTCCGCCGGCTCGCGACGCTCGTCGAGGAGCACGCTGAGGAGCTCGCCCGAATCGAGTCGCAGAACGTGGGCAAGCCGATCGCGGGCGCCCGCGCGGAGGTCGGGATGGTCGCGCAGGTCTTCCACTTCTACGCGGGCGCGGTCGACAAGCACTACGGCCAGACCATCCCCGTGGCCGGCGGGGTCGACATGACCTTCCGCGAGCCGCTCGGCGTCGTCGGGCTCATTGTCCCGTGGAACTTTCCGCTCAACATCTCCAGCTGGAAGCTGGGACCTGCGCTTGCCTGCGGGAATACCGTCGTCCTCAAGCCCGCCGAGTTGACACCGCTCTCCGCGCTGCGCCTTGCTGAATTGATTCTCGAAGCCGGGATCCCGGAGGGCGTCGTCAATGTTGTGGTCGGCCCGGGCCGTGTCGTCGGGCAGCGACTCGTCGAGCACCCCGATGTAGCGAAGATCGGCTTCACCGGCTCCACGGACGTCGGCCGCGGTGTCATGCAAGGCGCTGCGGAGACGATCAAGCGCGTCACGCTCGAGTTGGGCGGCAAGTCGGCCAACGTCATCTTCGCGGATGCCGACCTCGAACAAGCAGCGGCAGCCGCTCCCTATGCAGTCTTCGACAACGCAGGGCAGGACTGCTGCGCCCGCTCACGCATACTGGTCGAGCGCTCCGCCTACGACCGCTTCGCCGAGTTGCTGATCGAAGCCACGCGCAACGTGAAAGTCGGCGATCCGTCCGACGAAGCGACCGAGATGGGCCCACTCATCTCGGGCCAGCACCGCGATACCGTCGCCTCGTTTGTGGAGGGCGACCCACTTTTTCGTGGCGATGCGCCGAACGGGCGTGGTTTTTGGTTCCCGTGCACGCTCGTCGAAGCGTCGAACGACGACCGCGTTGCCCGCGAGGAGGTTTTCGGCCCGGTCGCGGCGCTGATTCCGTTCGCCGACGAAGAAGACGCCGTCAGGATCGCCAACGACACGCCGTATGGACTGTCGGGCTCGATCTGGACGGAGAACGGCGCGCGCGCCCTGCGTGTCGCCCGTGCTCTCGAGACCGGTGTGCTTTCGATCAACTCGAACAGCTCCGTGCGCCCGTCCACGCCGTTCGGCGGCTTCAAGCAATCGGGATTCGGCCGCGAACTGGGGATGCACGCGCTGGACGGCTACTCCGAGATCAAGAACG
>Ga0307310_10000621_pt1 | contig 12174 bp, 9 predicted proteins | sample ER_DNA_197_FD_194502 | JGI IMG/M metagenome (GOLD analysis project Ga0307310, IMG submission 194502) | Bulk soil microbial communities from the East River watershed near Crested Butte, Colorado, United States - ER_DNA_197 | ecosystem: Environmental > Terrestrial > Soil > Floodplain | place: USA...
GACGGCGTCGACGCCGCAGTCCTTGGCGGCATCGACCAGCTGCTTTGCCTGCTCGAGACTGCCCTGATGGTTGTTGCCGATCTCCGCGATGACGTAGCAGGCGCCACCATCATGGATCTCGACTCCATCGATCGTCAGCCTGCGCTCGTCGCTCATCGTTCCATGCTAGTTGCGGGGGTTTTCAGGCGTTCGAGATCGGCGTCGACGAGCAGGTGCACGAGCTGCTCGAAGCCGAGCTCAGGCCGCCAGTCGAGCCGCTCGCGCGCGTGCGACGCGTCGCCGATCAGCCGGTGGAGCTCCGCCGCCCCGCGCTGCAACGCAGGATCCACCCGAACGTGCTTCTGCCAGTCGAGCCCGACGTGAGCGAAGGCACACTGCGCGAATTCCCGCACGGAGTGGCTCTCTCCGGATGCAACCACGTAGTCCCCCGGCTCGTCCTGCTGGAGCATCAGCCACATCGCGCGGACGAAATCACCGGCGTAGCCCCAGTCGCGCTTAGCGTCGAGGTCACCGAGCATGAGCTCGTCCTGCAGACCGAGAGAGATCGCGGCCGCACCGTGGGCGACCTTGCGCGGCAGGAACTCCAGCGGACGACGCGGGGACTCGTGGTTGTAGAGGATCCCGGAACAGGCGAAGAGACCGTACTGACGGCGATACGAGGTGACGATGAAGTGCGCGTAGGCCTTTGCCACGCCGTACGGCGTCACGGGCTTAAGCGGCGTCTCCTCTGTCTGCGGGCTCTCGTGCGGCTCGCCGAAGATCTCGCTGGACGAGGCCTGGTAGAAGCGAATGGCCGGATTGACCGCACGAATCGCTTCGAGGAGCGACGTCGCGCCGACTGCCGCGAACTCGGCGGTCGTGACCGGCCGTTCCCAGGATGCCGGCACGAAGGAAGGCGACGCCAGGTTGTATACCTCCGCAGGGCGCGCCGACTCGAGCGCCGTCGCAAGAGAGCGCTGGTCGAGCAGGTCTGCCTCGAACAGGTCGATCCGATGGCGGATCGGCTCGAGGTTCGGGTACTCGGAAGCCCCGGGACGGACCACTCCGGCCACCGCGTAGCCGCGCTCGAGCAGGAGCTCGGCGAGATACGACCCGTCCTGACCGCCGATTCCGGTGATGAGCGCTCGTTTCACGACTCCATTGTCCCTACAGCTTCGGCGTATGCGGTGAGGGTCGCGTCCGTGACGCGCTCCCAGGAAAAGTGCGTCCGGGCACGATCGCGTCCCGCCGAACCCAGCTTGCGGCGCAAGTCCGGATCGGCGAGCAGCCGTTCCAGAGCTGACCGGAGCGCCGCAGGATCGCGCGGCGGCACGACGATTCCGGTCTCGCCGTCGACGACGAGATCGAGCAAGCCACCCACACGGGTTGCCACGACGGGACGGCCGTGCGCCATTGCCTCGAGACAGGCCACGCCGAAGCCCTCACGGCGCGACGGGCATGCGATCACCGCAGCGCGCGCATAGAGCTGTTGGAGCTCGTCGTGCGGCACGAACCCACGGGCAAACGGAATACGGTCGCGAAGAGGTCCGTCACCGGCTACGACCAGATTCAAGCCCTCCGCGGCGTCGAGCAACTCGAGCACGCCCTTCTCTGCCGAGAGACGACCCGCATAGAGCACCTCGGCAGGCTCGGCCTCTGCGCCAACGCGCTCAGGCAGCTCCACGCCGCTCGGAATCACGCGCACCTCACGAGCGCCGAGAGCACGTGCGCGTTCGGCGAGGTCGTTCGACGCGGCGATCACCAGCCTCGCCCGGCGCAGAACACGGCGCGCAAGCCAGGGCGAACGCCGTGCAAGCTCCACATCCGTCCCCCACACCTGCACGACATAGGGCTTGCCGCTCCTCTCCGCGACCCAGCCGGCCGGCAGCCAGTGAGCGTGCAAGAGATCGGCGTCGACATGGCGCACAGCACGGACGAAGCTCGCAAGAAGTGCCGGGACGAGCAGCGCGAGCCAGGGTCGCCGTCGCAGGTTCCCGACCATGCCGTGGCCGTACGCGATCCCGAAATGGCGGTATTGCTGGGGCCCCACGACCTCGACGTCGACCCCGCGCAAGCGAACGTGCTCGACCGCATCCGCGACGAACCGTCCCGCTGCGTCGCCCGCAGAACGAGGGTACGAGGTCGTCAGCACGGCAACGCGCATCAGTTTTCGACGCGGAAGACCGCGTAGCCCTCGGAACCGTCGGAGAGCTGCGTCAGGTGCGGAGACTGACAGGCGGCCCAGAACGACGGCTCTCCGGACACATGCAGGAAGTCCTCCATGTAGCGCTTGCTCCCCGCGTCCGTTGCGAGCACGAACACTCGGAACCGCCGCAGGTTCTCACATGAGCCCGGGAACGACTGTTCGACATGGCCGGGGTAGAAGAACCGGAACGCGCCCTCCGGCGACAGCAGCGAGTCACCGGGTCTCATCTCCTTCGTCACGATCGCAAGCGCACGGCTGAACGCCGGCAGCACAATCGCGCGCGTCTGGTCGCGATCGAGCCAGTCGTTCGTCCGCCGCAGCTGATCCCAACCGGGCTTGCGCAGCTCGTCGATGTTGTAGACATTCGAAGCCACCACCACGGCGAAGAGTGCGAACGGTAGGGCCAAGGCGAGTGAACCTCGGCGAGCCAGCGCACTCGCAGCCGGAAGCGCCGAGAGCACCATGAGAGCCACGAGCGGGGGCCACGCCGGTGCGAGCAGGCGCTCGTCATAGGCGCCGTAGACGGCCCAAGCCACCGCCGTCGGCGCCGCCCAAATGGTGAAGCGCGCGAGCTCTCCTCGAGATGGAATCGCATTGCGATCCGTGAGGAGGCCGAGCGCGAGGAAGCAAGCCGTCCCGAGCGCAGCCGCCGCCGCACCCGGCGAGTGGAGCGCGCCAACAGCGATTCGATCCTGGTGGGCCGCGAACCACGGCCCGAGCCAGCTCACGAGCAACGCACAGGGAACGCCTACGAGAACCGCGATGCGGTGCCCGATCCCCGTCAGGCGCATGACGGCGTACAGCAGCGCGAAAAAGGCGGCGACTCGCAAGCCGTCCCCGAACCAGTTCCCGTCGAAGAGCGCGTAACGTCGCGCCTCGTCGGCGAGGGTCCGGTAGTAGTCGGTGTTCACACCGGCTTGCAAGAACGTGCGCAGGCCTTGATGGACGTAGTGGGCTTGAGTGAGGTCGTAGGCGAGACCGGCTGCGAGACCGGCAGAGAGCGGCCCGATGCGGTAGAGGATCCGACTGCGCCACGACTCGTCCACAAGGAGTTGCGCAAGCGCGAGGCCGACGAGTGCGAGGACTGCACTCGGTTTCGTGAGCATCGCGAGCGCCGCGACTACGGCTGCGGCCGCCGCACGTGCCGGAGTGGGCCGGCGGCCCCAGACGAGCGCGCCCGCCAGCGCGATGAATGCAGCGACCGGCACGTCGGTCAGCCCTGAGACCATCTGGAACGCAAAGACCGGCGTCGCCAGCACGGCGAGCATTGCCAGCAAGCCGGCGAGAATCCCCCAGTCCCGCTCCTCGCGCACGAGCCAGACGACTGCGCCGACCAGCAGCATCGAGAACAGGAGGCTCAGGATCCGGCCGGAGGAATCGTCGACGCCAATCGCTCCCCACAGCCCGCCCTGGAGGACGTAGAAGAGCGGCCGGCCGTACTCCTGCCCGGTCACCGTCGGATAGTGGAAGTGCCAGTCCTGCGCGATCAGCCGCGACCACTCCCCGAACGTCAGTGCATCCTGAGCGTGCAGCGGGATCACGTATGCGATCACGAGCGCTGTCGTGAAGAACAGAACCGTGATCGTCCACGTGATCGCGGCCGCGAACCGCCCCGCTGACTCCTCCGTGATCATCGGCCCTGAGCCTTGCCGAAGACGATGGGTAACGCGAGCACGAGCACGGCGAACGCGTAGAAGTAATAGAACTGCATCGTCAGGTAGAAGAAGTTCGCCGCCATCGTTCCGGCGAGCGCCGCCGTCATGCCCCACGCGAGTGGCCGCACGCGGCGCGCGACCGCGAGTCCCTCGAGGGCCAGTTGACGGCCCAACGCTCGTGCCGCGCGCAGTCGCGAGAACAGGTACCGGAGGAAGAGTAGGAACACCACGGCACCGACGAGCCCGGTCTCGACAATCAGCGCGACGTAGAACGAGTGCGGCCCCCAGTTCGACTTGCCGGTGACGAACTCGTAGTAGACCGAGAACGTATTCAGTCCGAGGCCGAACAGCGGATGCGAGTGAATGACCTGGGGCACGAAGTCATAGACGGCGAAGTGCGCGGTCTCCGAACGGCCCCCCGTCTGCACGCGAGATTTGAGCAACACCTCGAAGTAGTGGCGGCGACTCCACACGACGGCGACGAGCAGCGCGGCGACGCCCGCGAGCGGCACGAGCAGCGCACGCGACACGAGCCGCCGCCGATAGGGAATCGCAAGCACCAGCAGCCCGACGATCAGGCCGAGGAGCCCGCTGCGGGAGAGCGTCGAGAGCATGACGAGGAAGAAGAAGCCGAGCACGAGGGCGAGGGGCACCCGCAGTCGGTGTCCTCGCTCCAGGCGCAGGTAGACGGGCAGCAGAGTCAGGATCGGGATGCAGAGCATCACCGCGAGATGGTTCGGATCGCTCGTGAGCGCGTTCGGGCGGTAGACCGCCGTCCCGCCGATGGCGCCGTAGACGTTGATCGAGCTGGCGCCGCCGGTGAGCGGCGAGAGCAGGACCTGGTCGAGGTTCGTGCCGGCCCGTGCCGCGAGCAGCTGCAGCACGCCGTAGGCGCCGTTGACGACGAGCCCGACCGTGAGCCCCGCGACGGCCTGCCAGTAGAAGTAAATGGACCGACGCGCCAGGTACGCAACACCCGCGCCGAGGAAGAGGAAGTGAAGGACGAACTTCACCATTCCCTTGCCCCACTGGTCGAGCGACTGCTTCGTCTCGATGTTGAAGAAGCCGATCAGATAGATCACGAGCAGTGCGGTGAAGATCGCGAGCACGATGACGGTCGTGCGCGGGAAGCGGGGGCGCCCCCACTCGAGCGCGAACGCGACGAGAAACATCACGGTCAGCACGTCCGCGAGGCCCACCGCGCCCGCCACGTTCCAGTGCACCTTCTCCCAGGTGACGCACAAGAGCGTTGCGAGGAAGAGCGTCCCGGTGATCCTCACGCGAGCCTCCGAAGCACCTCGGCGAGCTCCTCGACCCGCGCGGCGCGCCCGAGGCGCTCGCGGTCGTCCGCCGAAAGCGGGGTCCCGTTCAGCTCGCCGGCCCGCCACTTCGTATGGAGCTCCGAGAGCGCCACGGTGAGGGCCGCAACGTCGTCGGCTGCGGCGACCACCCCGGCACCGGTCTCACGGATGAGATCCGCTGCCGCACCGTCGGGCGGCACCGCGGCGAGGATCGGACGCTCGGCAGCGAGATACTCGAACACCTTCCCCGACAGCACCCCCCGCCCACGTCCACCAGCCTCGGGGATCAGCAAAAGGAGGGCGTCGGAGTCCCGCTGAAGCGCGAGCGACCGTCGGCGCGGCACGTAGGGATGCAGCTCGAGCCTGTCCCCGAGCCCGAGTGACTCCGCCCACTCGCGATCGGCAACGCGGAAATCGCCGACGAAGCGGGCGACCACGTCCTCGAGCCCCGATTCCGAGAGTGCCGTCAGGAACGGCCTCGGATCCCGCTTGCCGAAGAAGCTGCCGGTGTGTGTGATCCGGAAACGGTCACCACGGTGGTACTCCAGACCGGCAAAGTCGTCGAAGTCGGCGCCGTTGAGGATCGTTGCCACGGCTCCGGCTGGCTCGAGCGTGCGTGCCTCGTCCGCGATCGCCTCGGACGCGGCGACGATGACGTCGGCCTGGCGCGCGACCAGGCGTGCGACCGACGCGCTGACTTTCTCCTTGGCGCGCACCGAGGCCCGCTCGACGCGCCTGTGCGGATGAGCGCCGACCGAGTCACGGAGGTCGGCGACCCAGCGCGCGCCGGTGATGCGCTTCACCGCGGCACCGATGAGATGCACCGAGTTCGGCGGGGAGGTCGTGAGCACCACGTCGATCCCTTCGGCGCGGGCGATGCGCACCGCCGCCGGAATCGCGGTCAGGTTCCAGCCGACGTTCTCGTCCGGTACGAGCACACGACGAGACAGGGAACGCGCCTGTCGCGACAGCCGGTCGAGCCCTTGCCGGCCGTGCAGCTCGTCGGCGAGCTTGCGCGAGCGGGGCCCGAGGTAGCGGGCGCGGTGGATCCAGGCCTGGGTCGGCAGCACGAGGTCGGGGTCCGAGTGGATCCACTTCGCGTCGTCCGGCGCGAGCACGTGCGTCTCGATCCCGTGCGCCGGCAGGTGCGTTGCGAACTTCAGTGGCCGCTGTACGCCGCCACCGCCGGACGGCGGGAAGTACATCGTCACGAGCAGCACTTTCATCCGGGTCGATGGTAGAGCGCGTAGCGCTCGTCCTCGTAGACCAGCTTCCAGGACACCCGAATGTGGAAACGCTGCTTGTCCACGACGAGCCAATCCGCATGGAACGGATCAAGGAACGAGAGGTCACCCGTACTGAAGAAGCGATTGACCGCAAGGCGGCGCCTGTACGGATGATTCGACGGGGTGTCCGCCACATGCGCGGGCGGCGCGGCCGCGACATAGACCGGCGCGTAGGCACCGATCCGGTAGCTGGTCTCGAGATCGGAGAAGACGACCGCACGCTCGGGCACCTCCGTGCGGAGAGCCTGCAGGAGCCCGGGCGTCAACGCATGCCGATCCACCGAGGCCGCTGCGGACCAGTCGCCGAAGCCATGCACCGCCACCGGGATACAGAAGAGCATGACCGCCGCAGTGACGATCCAGGTCCGCGCCTCGATCCTGCGTTCCCGACGCAGGCCGACGGCGATTGCGAGGACGCCGCCGATCGCGGCGATCCACGTCGCCAGCGCGGGACCGCCGTGCTCCAAACCGGGGCCGAAGTCCCCGGGGAAGGCCAGCTGCAGCGCGATGCCTGCGCCGAGCGCGGCCGGAAGCACGAGCGGGCCAACCATTCCGGTGAGTACCGCTGTTCCACCGGCGAGCGCAAACGGAATCGGGACGAACCCCGCCAGCCGCCGAGCCTGCGAAATGGAGACCGCGTCCGCGAAGTGCGGGAACACCCAGGGCAGGAGCTCGATTCCGAGCACGGCGAGCGTTCCGCCGAGAACAAAGGCCGCCCAACGTTGCCGCGCGGCAAACGCCGCGAGGGGAACGAGCACGAGCCCCGCGAGCGCGACTGCGCCGGCGCGCGAGATCACCTCGGGACGAAGCGCGTAGTGATGTAGCGAGTCGACGTTCAGTTCACCGGCGTATTTCGTAAATGCGCGCACGAGCTCGCTCCTCGGCGGCGAGTGCGACTTCGTCTCGCGAATCAGAGGCAGGAGCCACGCGAGCGCCGCGCCCGCCGGCAGGAAGAGCGCGGCGAGAGCCGTAGCCGAGCTGCGCGCATCCGTACGGGTGAGCAGCACGCGGGCAACTGCGAAACCGAGCAGCGGGACACCGAGGAAAACGGCTGTGCTCGTATGCACGAGCAGCACCTCCACGCCGATCGCTGCGAGCGAGAGGCCGAGCGCCCAACCGGGATGGCGCAGGAAAAGGAAGAAGAGCGTCAACGCCACGGCGACGAGCACGTGGCGATCGAGCGTCCCGGGCTGACTGAGCAGTGCGAAGGAACCGCCGTGCCCCGGCGCAAGCGCAACGGCGGTAACCGCCGCCGTCAGCACGGCAGCTCCCAGCCACGCCGAGCGAAACAACGCGAGCCCCGCCTCGTAGACCACCGCGAACGCAACGGGAGCGATCGCACTCGGCTCGTGCAACATCACCTGGGTCGGACCGACTCCGCCGACCTTTGCGACAAGAGAAAGGAAAGCGTGCCAGAGCGGAAACGCATAGCCGGGGTGCAGGCCGCCGTCTGCGAACTCGTCTACCGAGCGGACGTGGAGATCGCCGAAGGCGTAGAGCTTCTGCACTCGGCCGAGATGAAACAGCGCGTCGCCGCTGACCACGCCGGCTACGTGCCAGAGGGCGACACCGAACGCGAGCCCGACAAACGCAATCCCCAGCGTGTCCCACGCAGGCGGCCCCGAGACAACGCGAAGAGCAAATGGCAGCGCAACGAGGCCGACGGCACCGAGCACGGCGAGCGCCAGCAACATCGAGCTGTGCACGATGAAGACCAGGAGCAACGCAGGCCCGAGTGCGCCGAGCCCCCACACCACGGTCGCGGAAGCGCCGCGCAGACGCAATGCGCGTGCGACGAGCGCCCCCGGCAACAACAGGACGAGCGACGCAGCGACAAGGCGCAGCCAGAGTCCAAAGCCGTGCGTGGGCAATAGGCGCGCGACCCCCAGCAGCGGCAGCGAGAGCAGCAGGATTGGCGCGCCGCTAGCTCTGCGGCGCAGCGCCCACACGGCCGTTCCATTCGTCCGCCAACTCGCGCAGGCCCGGCCCCGTCACGCGCCACGAGTCGCGCGCGTGGAGGCGCATGCGCGCTCCAGCTCCGGCATCGCGTCGAGCGATCGGCGACAAGACAGCCCGCACCGCATACTGCGCTCCGGTCGCGAGGGCCGCGACCCGGGCACCCGCACCGCTGTGATGCTTCTGCCAGTAGTGGTGACGGCTGCGCCACATCTCGTTGATGCGCCGCTCGGGGATGTCAGCGCTGAACTGCGACTCGTGGTGTACGACGCTCACCCGGGGGAAGTAGTGCACCTCCCAGCCCGCGCTGTGCAGTCGCGCCTGCAGGTCGACCTCCTCCGAGTAGAGAAAGAAGCTCTCGTCGAAGAGCCCGATCTCGTCGAGCGCCTCTCTTCGCAGCACGACCGCGGCTCCTGTTACCCAGTCAACGGCGCGCGGCTCCTCCCCGCGCGATTGCGTCACGCCGAGCCGGCCGAGAGTGGCCAGCGAAACCGTGCTCACCAGCGGCGTCGGGAACCGCCACGCCGAATCCTGCAGGCGGCCATCGGGATAGACGATCCTCGGACCGAGCGCGGCCACACGCGGATGACCGTCGAGATATGCGGTCAGAGTCGCGAAGCCCCAGTCGCCGGCGGTGGTGTCCTCGTTCAGGACGAAGACGTAACGGCCCGTCGTCGCGCGGATGACGGTGTTGTGATTCGCGCCGAACCCCGCGCGGTACGACTGCGCGATCACGCGCACTTCGGGAAAGCGGTCCCGTACGGCCTCGGCTGACCCGTCCTCCGAGGCGTTGTCGAGCACAACGATCTCGGCATCAGTGCCTGCGAGCGAGTCGAGACAGGCGAGCAGGAGCTCGCGACTGTTCGTATTGACAATCGAGACGCTGAGATCGGGCACTAACGGGCGAGGCCGCGCGCCACGAGCGCTTCGCGCGCCGCGTCAACCGAGTCCGACGCCTCTTGGCCCTCGAGCCACTCGAGCAGCTCGTGCATCCCGGCCTCGAACGGAATCTCCGCACGGAAGCCGAGCAGCTCGTTGGCGAGTTGCGTCTCGGCGTAGCAATGGCGGATGTCGCCCGCGCGATACTCGTTCACCACCTCCGGCTCGAGCTCTTTCCCGAGCCCGCGTGCGATCACCTCTGCGACCTCGACGATCGACGTCGGCCTCCCCGTGCCGACGTTCAGCGCTCGCCCATCGGCGCCGTCTTCCTGCAGGGCGAGCGCGCAGCAGCGTGCAATGTCCCGCACGTCGATGAAGTCGCGCGTCTGCTTTCCGTCCTCGAAGACAAGCGGCGGGCGGTCGTTCAGCAACCGTGACGAGAAGATTGCCGCGGCTCCGGTATAGGGATTGGAGAGCGCCTGGCGCTGGCCGTAGACATTGAAAAACCGGAGCGCGACCGCGGGAATCCCGTACGCAGCTCCGACGGCGAGCGCCATCTCCTCGTGGTCGCGTTTGCCGATCGCGTAGATGGAGGTCGGCCGCAGCGGTTTCGTCTCGGCGGTCGGCTCGGATTCGAGCGGCGTGCCGTCGTCCGCGAGCACGTCCCACTCGCGCGCGGCGAGCTGGCTCTCGGGCCGCAGGCCGGGTGCGAGCCCGGACTCGCCCGTCTGAGGATTGCGGTACTGGCCCTCACCGTAGATCGACATCGACGAGGCAACGAGGAGCTTGCGGATCTGCTCACGGCGCTCGACCGCTTCTTCCAGCACCACGGCGGCGCCGATCGCGTTGATCGACGTGTAGCGCTCGATCTCGTACATCGACTGTCCGACGCCGACGGCCGCGGCGAAGTGCACGACGGCTTCGATCCCGTCGAGCGCATTCCGGACCGCTTCGTGGTCGCGAACGTCGCCGACCTGGAGCTCGACGTCGTTGTGGAGGTAGTCGGGCCTTTCCCCGGCCGGATGAACCTGGCGGTCGAGGCTGTCGAGCGCCCGGACCTCGTGCCCGTCGGCCAGAAGCCGGTCGGCGAGATGTGAGCCGATGAAACCGGCGCCGCCGGTGATGAGAACGCGCATGACCGCGGCGGAGGCTATCTCAGCTCAGGCGCGCGGGGACGCGCGACCCCGCGCAGGTTCTCGACCGCGAGGATGACAGCGCCAGGCAGGGCGAGCGCGATCGTGACGACGAAGAACAGGAACCCGCATGCCAACGCGGACTCCTTGTCGACCCCGAGCTGCGTGAGGAAGCTGACGAAGAACGCCTCGCGCACCGCGAGCCCGTTGATCGTGAAGGGGACGAGAATGACCAGGAAGAGCAGCGGGCCCATCACGTAATAAGGGCGAGGCGAGAGCTCGATCCCGACCGACCGGCCGGCCATCCAGATCGCCAGGACCCGGAAGCTCTGCACGCCGAGCGTCAACAGCGAGATCCAGGCCATCAGCCGCACGTGCCGGCGAAAGACGTGCACGCCTTCGTAGAGGGCCCGCAGCGGCCGTTCGATTCGCAGGCGGCGAAGCAGTGGAACGAAACTGCGCAGCAGCCCCCGCGCGCCGTGCGAGAAGAACAGGATCCCCAGGACGATCGTGCCGACGACGAACGCTCCCTCGATCCAGAGGTAGGCGCCGACGTCGTAACGGCCGACCGCGAGCGCGAAACCGATCGCGGCGAGAGCGAGTGTCGCGACGCCGCCGAGCGCGCGTTCGAGCAAGACGATCGCCGTCAGGTCGCCGAACCTGCCGGGATGGCGGCGCGCGCTCTCGTAGATACGTGACGCGTCGCCACCCACTGCGGTCGGCAGAACTTGCCCTGCCGTGTACGACACGAGGTACGAACGCATCAACCAGGACAGGCGCTCGCGGATTCCGCGCGCCTCCAACAGCTTCTGCCACCGAAATGCCATCGGTGGAACTCCTGCCAGCATCACGAAGACCGCGCCCGCGAACCAGGCGAGATTGGAATGGACGAGGATGTGCGCCGTCCTCGTCACGTCCAGCTGCCAGAGGATGTAGGCCAGACATCCGCCGGTGACTGCCAGCGTCAGGAGGACCCTGACGAGACGTTTTTGGGTCATCCCGTGAAGCGCTCGTGCACGCGCCGCAACGCCGCGACGGCGTCGGCGATGTCGTCGTCGGAGTGCGCCGGCGACAGCGGGAGCGAGAGGATCTCGTCGCCTGCGCGTTCGGCCACCGGCAAGGCGGGCTGGTCGGGGAATCGCTCCCGGTAGAAGGTCAGCTTGTGAACGGGGAGGAAGTGGATCGACGTCGCGATGTTCTCCTCGGCGAGTGCGCGCTGGTACTCGTCGCGGGTCGCGCCCCCGGTTTCCGGATCGACGCGGACGACGTACAGGTGCAGCGCGTGCACGTCACGGTCGTCGCGCGTGAGCGGCGTGATCCCAGAGAGCTCGGCGACTGCTTCGTCGTACGCCGCGAACTGGCGGCGTCGGATCTCGGTGTGCCGCTCGACCTTGTCGAGCTGGCAGAGCGCAATTGTCGCAAGCACGTCCGAGAGGTTCGCCTTGTAGCCGGGAACCGCGATGTCGTAGCGCGAGCCGTCGCCGCGCCGCATCAGCCGCAGATCACGCACCGCTTGCGCGACATCGTTGCGGTTCGTCGCGATCAGCCCACCCTCGCCGGCTGCGATGTTCTTCGTCGCGTAGAGCGAGAAACAGGTCACGTCGGCGATCGCCCCGACCTTCCGTCCGCGATACCAGCTCTCCGCGGCATGGGCGGCGTCCTCGACGATCGGGATTCCGAGCTCGAGCAGTGGATCGAGATCGGCCGGCTGTCCGGCGAGGTCGACCGGCACGATTGCCTTCGTTCGTTCGGTGACGGCCTCGGCGACCAGGCCGGGAT
>Ga0307310_10000622_pt1 | contig 12172 bp, 10 predicted proteins | sample ER_DNA_197_FD_194502 | JGI IMG/M metagenome (GOLD analysis project Ga0307310, IMG submission 194502) | Bulk soil microbial communities from the East River watershed near Crested Butte, Colorado, United States - ER_DNA_197 | ecosystem: Environmental > Terrestrial > Soil > Floodplain | place...
TGCGCCTCCCGCACGAGCCCGACGTCGCCGAGCCGTAGATAGCGCAGGCCGCCGTGGATGAGCTTGGACGACGCACTCGACGTCGCACCCGCGAAGTCGCCTTTGTCGACGAGCGCGACCGAGAGCCCGTGCGCCGACGCCGCCTCCGCGATGCCCGCGCCGACGATCCCGCCGCCGATCACGAGCAGGTCGAACTCGCGCGACGCGAGTTGCTCGAGCGCCGCTACGCGTTCGTCCACAGCGGGTTCGTCCAGGCCTTTCGCCCCTGGGTGTCGCAGACTTCGATGCGCCCGAACGGCGCGAGCGGCGGCTTCTCGAGCTTGCACGCCGTGATCAGGCCGGCCGAGTCGCGCTCGAGAATCGTCGACGCATTTGGATAGCCGAGCCGGCCGGCGTTCGCGCGCGCCCCGCGATGGCGGCTCGAGACGAGCGTTACGCTCTGCGCGGGCGAGCAGCGCACGACGACCGTGTTGTCGTCGTGTTCCACATGGTGGATCTCGGGGCCGGTCGAGCCGTAGAAGCGACCGCTACGCAATGCGTCGAGCACCGCCGCCTGCGAGCGCTCCGCCGCGTGCACCATCGTCCAGGCGAAGCCGCTGTCGTAGCCGGGGTGGTGGGAGTCATCCGTTGCGAGTGCGAAGAGCGCGTGCCCGCCCTCGAGCGCCTCGTCCCAATGCACCGAGGAGTCGCCGCGGCCGATCTCGAGCTCACAGCCCGTGTTCCACACCTCGATGCCGACGAGGCCCTCGCACGCCTCCCACTCGGAAGTTCGGAGTCCGCTCCAATACGTGTGCGCGAGATACGGAACGCCGCGATTTTCCAGGATCCACGCAACGACATCGGGCAACGCGGCGAAGTCCTCCGGCGGCTCGGGATCGGCTTCGACGCCGAGCGCGAGTACGTGCGCATCGTGACCATGCGCCACTGCATTGAGCTCGGTCGACGGGATGACGAGCAGTTTCCGCCTCGACGGCTCCGCCGTCCGGACCCAGTGGTCGGTGATTGCGAGCACGTCGTAGCCGGCCCACTCGTAGTGGCGTGCGAGCATGTCCGGGGCCATCTCGCCGTCGGAGTTCGTCGTATGTGCATGGAGGGCGCAGCGCAGCCAGACGCCGTCGCCCTCGAACGGAGTCACGAGAGCGACCCTAACGCTCTGGTGAACGACCGGTGACAGGGCTGCGTATCCCCATTGAAACCCGGACCCGGACGTGCTGTGATCACCACACGTTCACAATTCCCGACCGGGAGGGTCGCATGGAAGATTACGAGGCGCAAGAGCAGGAGTTCTGGCGCAAGCTCCACGAAATGGACATGAGCCGGGCGCAGATGCTGAAGCGGAGCTTCGCAGCGGCCGCCGGCCTGACGATTCTCTCGAGCCCGGGAGTTGCTCTCGCCGCGCGCCGCGCCGGCGAGGCGGCGCCGCCGCTCAAGGGTCGCGGCTTTCCGCTGGCGACGATCGTCAAGAATGCAAAGAAGGAAGGGAAGCTCAACACGATCGCGCTGCCGCCGGACTGGGCGAACTACGGCGAGATCATCTCGACCTTCTCGAAGAAGTACGGCATCCCGATCGACAACCAGAACCCGAACGGCAGCTCTGCGCAGGAGAACGAAGCGGTCCGCTCGCTGAAGGGCGACTCGCGCGCGCCCGACGTCGTCGACGTCGGTCCCGCGTTCGCCGTGTCGGGCGCCGCCGAGGGTCTCTACGGCAGGTACTTCGTGTCGACGTTCTCGACGATTCCGCGCTCGATGAAGGACACGCGCGGGCTCTGGTGGGGCGACTACTGGGGCGCGATCTCGTTCGGGTACAACCAGAACCTGATTCCGAACCCGCCGAAGACGTGGAAGGACCTGCTCAAGCCGGAGTACAAGGGCAAGGTCGCGCTGAACGGCAGCCCGCTCACATCGAACTCGGCAGTCGCAGGAGTGTTCGCGGCCTCGCTCGGCAACGGCGGCTCCGTGAAGGACGTCGGCCCGGGAATCGACTTCTTCTCGCAGCTGAAGAAGTCGGGCAACTTCATCCCGGTCGGCACTACGCCGCAGACGGTGGCCTCGGGCCAGACGCCGATCTCGATCGACTGGGACTACAACAACCTCGCGTACGTCGCGGAGTTCCCGGCAGCTCGCTGGAAGGTCAACATCCCGAGCGACGGTGTCTACGGCGGTTACTACGCGCAGGCGATTAACAAGACCGCGCCGCATCCGTGGGCGGCGCGACTCTGGGAGGAGTTCCTCTACTCCGACCAGGGGCAGATCCTGTTCCTGAAGGGCTTCGCGCATCCGGCGCGGTTCAACGACCTCGCCAAGCGCAAGAAGCTCCCGCAGGCACTGCTCAACGCGCTGCCGGCGCCGACGCTCTACGCGAACGCGAAGTTCGCAAGCCTCGGCCAGCAGACCGCGGGCAAGGCGAAGATCGCCACCGACTGGCCGTCGAAGGTCGGGTAGGTAGCGGGCCATCGCAACGGAGGCAGCACCTGAGGCACTCCGGCCGGACGCACTGTCCGGCCGGAGACGTCTCTCACTCGCATGGGTCGGGACGCTGCCCTTCTTCGCGTACACGATCCTCTTCCTCTTCCTGCCCGCCGGATCGGTGCTGGTCGGTGCCTTCCAGAAGGCAAAGGGGAAGGGCTACACGCTCGAGAACCTGCGCGTGCTCTTCAACCACCCGTACATCGACGCGTACAAAACCAGCATCGAGATCAGCCTCGTCACCGCGCTGGTCGGGGGCGTCATCGGATTGATGGTCGCGTACGCGGCGCTCCGCGAAGGAACGCCGCGCTGGATCCGCTCGGCTCTCACGACGTTCTCCGGCGTCGCTGCGAACTTCGGCGGCATCCCGCTGGCGTTCGCGTTCATCGCGACCCTCGGCCCGCTCGGAATCGTCACCGTCCTGTTCCGCGACCACGGGTATGACTTCACGCAGCACGGCTTCAGCCTCTTCACGAAGACCGGCGTCGAGCTCGCGTACATGTACTTCCAGCTGCCGCTGATGATCCTCGTGATCGCGCCGGCGATCGAAGGGCTCCGCAAGGAGTGGCGTGAAGCCTCCGCGAACCTCGGCGCGTCGCAGCTCCAGTTCTGGCGCTACGTCGGGCTGCCCGTGCTGATGCCGTCGCTGCTCGGTGCGATCATCCTGCTCTTCGGCAATGCGTTTGCCGCATACGCCACGGCTTACAGCCTCACGTCCGGCACGGTGAACATCGTCCCAATCCTGATCGGCGCGTACTACAGCGGAAACGTGCTCGACAATCCGCATCTCGCGCAGGCGATGGCGTTCGGGATGTTCGTCGTGCTCGCGGTGATGATGTTGCTGTACATCCCGCTCCAGCGCCGCGCGGCCCGGTGGGCGAAGTGAAGCCGCGGCGCTTCATCGCACCGTCGGCGCTCTTCTGGCTCCTGCTGGCCGGCGCGTACTTCCTCATCCCGCTGGTCGCGACGTTCCTGTTCAGCCTGAAGAGCAACCAGACGGGCAAGTGCTGTACGGCAGCGAATTACAGCTGGGTGATCCACAATCACGGTTTCTGGGAATCGCTGAAGATCTCGGCACTTCTCGCGCTCGAGACGATCGTGATCAGCCTCGCCCTCTTCGTGCCGACGATCTACTGGGTGCACCTGAAGGTGCCGAGGCTGAGGCCCGTGATCGCGTTCCTCGCACTGATCCCGTTCGTGATCCCGCCGATCGTGATGGTCGTCGGCCTGCTCCGCTTCTTCAAGGGGACGCCGGACTGGTTCTACGCCAAGCCGTGGGGCTTCCTCGCCGGCGCATACGTGATCCTCGCGTTCCCGTACATGTTCTTCTCGCTCGACGCCGGGTTCAGGTCGATCGACGTGCACACGCTCACCGAGGCGTCGCAGAGTCTCGGTGCGAAGTGGACGACGACGCTCTTCAAGGTGATCCTGCCGAATATCCGTTCGGCTGCGCTCGCGGCGTCTTTCCTCACGCTCGCGATCGTGATGGGCGAGTTCACGATCGCGAACCTTTCGGCGTTCAACACCTTCCCGATCTTCATCCAGTACGTGAACGAGTCGCAGGGCTTCCCTGCCGGCGCGCTCACGTTGCTGAGCTTCGGCATAACCTGGGCGGCGATGCTCTCGCTGCTCCTCGTCGGACGTAAACGTGGCGCCCGCAGCGCCGTTATCGCCGGAGGGCGCTGAGATGGCATTCCTCGAGCTTCAGAATCTCCACCGCGACTTCGGCACCGTGAAGGCTCTCGACGGAATCGAGATCCAGCTCGGCGAAGGCGAGTTCCTCTCGTTGCTCGGCCCGTCCGGCTGCGGCAAGACGACGGCGCTGCGCCTCGTCGCCGGCTTCGACCGCCCCAACGAGGGGCGCATCGTGGTCGATGGGAAAGACGTGACGAACGTCGCGCCGAACAAACGCGACATGGGGATGGTCTTCCAGGCCTACTCGCTCTTCCCGAACATGACGGCACGCCAGAACGTCGAGTACGGGCTCAGGATCCGCGGCCGCGACAAGGCCGACCGGCGCAAGCGCGTCGCCGAGCTGCTCGAGCTCGTCGGGCTCGGCCACGCGGGCGACCGCTACCCGCACCAGCTGTCCGGCGGCATGCAGCAGCGCGTTGCGCTCGCGCGCGCGCTCGCGATCGAGCCGCGCGTGCTGCTCCTCGACGAGCCGCTCTCCGCGCTCGACGCAAAGGTGCGCGTGCAGCTGCGCGAGGAGATCCGGCGTATCCAGCTCGAGCTCGGCATCACGACGCTCTACGTCACGCACGACCAGGAAGAGGCGCTCTCGGTCTCCGACCACGTGGCGGTGATGTACGGGGGGCGCATCGAGCAGATGGGCTCGCCCGCCGAGATGTACAGCTCGCCCGCGACGCCGTTCGTCGCAGAGTTCATCGGCACGATGAACCGTTTCGAAGGGACGATCGTCGACGGCGGTGTCGACCACGGCGGGAAGATGCTGCGCATCGAGGCCGCGAACGGGCGGCCGAAGGGTCAGCGCGTGCTCGTGCTCGTCCGGCCGGAGACGGTCGGTGTCGCCCGCGCGAACGGCGCCGCGCCCACGGGGAACACGCTCGTCGGCGACGTGGTGACGCAGACGTTCCTCGGCCCGGTGACGCGCCTCAAGATCCTCGGCGACGGCGTCGACGTGATCGCGGATGTCCCGACGCAGATCGCGCTCGGGCTTCCGGTCGGTACGCGAGTCTCCGCCGCCCTCCCTGCGGATGGCGTGCGGCTCCTCGAGCTCAAGGAGGACATCCCCGAAATATCCGAAGAGCCGTAGCCGGCCGGTCGGTGAAGATGCCGGCGGCTCCGGCGTCGGCGAGCTCGCGCATTCGCCGCTCGTCGTTCACCGTGTAGACGAGCGGGACGAGGCCGAGCGCCTGCGCGGCGCGCAGCCCGCGGCGGGTGACGCGCGGATCGTAGAAGCCGGCGCCCCACGCACCGCGAGCGCCGCGGATCGAGACGGCAAAACCGACGTGCTGCACCGTTCGGAGGCCGCTGCGGAGCGCGCGCGCCTCCTCGAGTGCCGCACGCTGGAAGCAGATGAGCACGTCGTCGGGTCCGAGGAGCCCGACAGTGCGCGCGACGACGTTGTGTCTGCGATACCGGCTCGGCGTCTTCAGCTCGGCCATGACGCCGATGCGCCCACGCATCAGGTCGAGCGCCGCCGCGAGTGTCGGGTACTCGCGTCCGGCACGCGGTGGATCGTGGGTGACGACGAGCCTGCCGGCCGCGTCGGCGTGCACGTCGAGCTCGACGTAGTCAGCGCCGACTTCGATCGCGCGCTCGAACGCGGGCAGCGTGTTCTCCGGGAGCTCCGAGGAGACGCCGCGGTGCGCTATGACAAGCATCGTCGCATGACGTCGACGTCGATGCGGTCGATCAGCTCGTCCGCTTCGCGCAGCCGGTGCGGGTCGAGCGTGCCGGTCATCGCGAGGATGCGCTCGATGCCGGCGGCGCGGGCGGACGCGATTCCCGCTTCGGTGTCCTCGAAGACGGTGACGTCGGCTGCGTCGACACCGAGGAGCTCGAGCGCCTTGAGATATCCCTCGGGGTCGGGCTTCCCCTCGACCACGTCGTCGGAGCTGACGATGCCTCGCAGCAGCGGTGCGAGGCCCGACGACGCGACGACCGGCTCGATCTCCGCGCGCGCGGCACCGGAGCAGATCGCGAGCGGCACCCGCTCGGCGGCGTAGCGGACGGCCTCGCGCGTGTGCTCGTGCACCGAGGAGCCGCCGGCGACGGCGGCGCGGTAGCGCTCGACGCGCTCGGCGATCACGGCGTCGACGTCGGGGTGGTCGCGGCCGAGCCACGTGCGCACGATCTCGGGGTCGGAGAGCCCGGCGAGCTCGTCGAAGTACTCCTGCGCCGACAGCGGCTTGCCGTGCTCGCCGAAGAGGTGGATAAAGATCTCGCAGAGGATCGGCTCGTCGTCCGAGAGCGTGCCGTTGAAGTCGAAGATCACAGCGCGGGTCGCCATCGGGTGAGCATCGTAGAGTCCGGGCCGGGGTGCGCCTCGTCGATCGGGTGCACTCGGTGGTGTGAAGCAAGGACGCAGGGAGCGGCGCTAGTGGTACTAGCGGCGCGACTGAGGACGCCGCATCACGGCGTCGAGTGCGGCCGAGCGACTCAGGCTCACCCCGGTTCGGGCTCTACTGTTGGCGGATGCCGACATCGGCCTTGCTGCTCGCGCTCACGGCCGCGTTCGTCCACGCGCTCTGGAACGTGCTGCTCGCGCGGGCGCGCGATCCGCAGGCGGCGACGGCGGTCGCGCTCCTCACCGCGGAGGCGGTCTTCGCGATCCCGGCGTGGCTGACCTTTCGCATGGACCGGTCGGTGTGGCCCTATCTCGTGGCGAGCGGCGTGCTCCAGCTCGTCTACTTCGCGCTGCTCGTCACGGCGTACCGCGTCGCGGCCCTCTCCGTCGTCTACCCGATCTCGAGGGGCGTGGCGCCCGTGCTGGTCCTCGTGCTCGGGATCGTCCTGCTCGGCCACGGCACCTCGGCCGGCCAGGTCGTGGGTGTGCTGCTCGTCGGCGCCGGCGTCCTGCTCGTTCGCGGCCTCCGGCCGAGCGTCGGGCGGGGCGTCGCGCTCGGGCTCGTGATCGCATGCGTGATCGCGACGTACACACTTGTCGACAAACGCGGGGTCAGCCGCGCGGGCGCGCTTCCGTATCTCGAGATCTCGATGGTCGGGCCGGCCGTTGCATACGCGTCGTTCGTTCTTTTGGCGAAGGGACGCCACGCATTGCGTAGCGAGCTTCGGCCGTCGAACTTCGTCGCCGGCGTGGCGACGTTCGGTGCGTATTGTCTCGTTCTGCTCGCGCTGCAGCGCGCAGCGGCTGCGCCGGTCGCCGCCGTGCGCGAGACGAGCGTCGTCGTGACTGCGCTTCTCGCAGGGCGCTTTCTCGCGGAGCCGGTCGGCCGTGCGCGGGTCGCGGGGGCGGCTGTCGTCGCCGGCGGCATCGCGCTGCTCTCGCTCACGTAGGAATCGGAGCCATTGACACGAACCGGGCGCCGTGAATCAATCCGGGGTCACAGCGACCGAGGAGGGCTACCGATGGAAGGAATGTCCCGCGACGAGCAGGACCTTGCGAGGTTCGGCTACAAGCAGGAGCTGAAGCGCAGTCTCGGCGTCTTCAGCTCGTTCGCCGTCGCTTTCGCCTACATCTCGCCTTCGACGGGCATCTTCGCCCTCTTCTTCCTCGGCCTGACCACCGTCGGGGGCGTCTTCATCTGGAGCTGGCCGATCGTCGCGATCGGGCAGCTCTTCGTTGCGTTCGGCTTTGCGGAGCTTTCGAGCCACTACCCCGTTGCCGGCTCGGTGTTCCAGTGGACGAAGTACCTCGCCGGCAAGTCGTACTCGTGGTTCACGGGCTGGATCTACCTGTTCGCAGGGATCCTCACCGTCGCATCCGTCTGCGCGACGCTGCCCTATGCGCTCATTCCGGCGTTCAACAACATGGGCTGGAACCTGACCGAGAGTACGAACAACCTGCGCTGGATCGCGATCATCACGCTCGTCCTGATCACCGTCATGAACATCTTCGGCGTCCGCCTCGTTGCGATCGTGAACAACACGGGCGTCGTCTTCGAGATTCTTGGAATGGTCGTCTTCGCGTTCGTCGTCGCGCTCTTCCACCACCACCAGAGCGCGGGCGTGATCTTCCACACCGGTGGCACGAGCCTTACGACGGGGACGTTCCTCGTCGCGATGTTCATGTCGCTCTACGTGATCTACGGCTTCGACACGGCGTCGACGCTTGCCGAGGAGACGAAGAACCCGCGCTCCGAGGCGCCGAAGGCGGTGATCGCGTCGGTGATCGGCGCGTTCGTCGTCGGTGCGGTCTTCCTCTACGCGATGTTGCTCGGGATCCCGGACATGAAGACCGCAATCAAGGAGGGCTGGGGCCCCGCGCAGATCATCGACGCCAACTTCGGGAACGCGTTCTCGACCGTGTTCCTCCTCACCGTGGCCGCGGCGATCTTCGTCTGCTGCCTCGCGATCCTCACAGCGACGATCCGCCTTTGCTTCGGCATGGCGCGTGACGACACACTGCCGGGCTCGCGCTATCTGAGCAAAGTGAATCCCGACCTGCACACGCCGGTGTGGTCCTGCATCGTGGTCGGGCTGCTCGCAGCAATTCCCTTCATCCAGTTCACGGGGGTCGCGATCATCGCGATTGCGGCGACCGGGATGATCTATCTCAGCTACCTGATCGGGAACCTTGCGCTCTTCCGCGCGCGTCTGCGCGGCTGGCCACGCGTGAAGGCGCCGTTCTCGCTCGGTCGGTGGGGCGTGCCGCTCAACGTCCTCGCGCTCCTCTACGGCGGCGCGATGCTCGTGAACATCGCGTGGCCGCGCGCGGCGACGAACCCGCGGCCGAGCCCCGAGGCGCCGGGCCTGAACTTCCACTGGCACTGGCTGAACCGTCAGCCTGTGCTCTGGTCGACGCTTTGCGTGATCGTGATCGTCGGAGCGGTGTACTACCTGCTGGTGCAGCGGACGAAGCCCGCCCACCTGCAGGTGCCCGAGGAGAACGACCCCCCCGAGGCTGCGGTGGCAGTGCCGACGACGTAGAAACGGATCGAACGACCGCGATCTGGCGTGCACCAGGTCGCGGTCGTCGCATTGCTCAGTCGGGCCGCTTCACGTCTGCGAGCAGCCGCTCGAACTCCGGCCCCTCGAACTCGATGACGGCGCGGTCGTACTTCTCCATCGCCCAGCCCCAGAAGTCGAAGTCGAGGTCGGAGATGCCGTCCTGGATCGAGCCCCAGAGCGTCCAGCCGTACTTCGACATGAGGCCCCAGAGCCGCGCACGCGCCACCTTGTTGCGCAGCGGCCGGCGGTAGTAGTGGGTGACGAGCTCGTCGAGCTGCTCGAGCGACAGGTTGGACTCGCTCCAGACGTTCCCGAGCTCGAACGACGGCTCGTTGTTGCCGGAGTACTCGTAGTCGATCAGCCGCATCGCGCCGCCGACCTCGATGAAGTTCTCCGCGAGCAGGTCGTTGTTGCACGGGACCGTCGGCTCGCTCCGTAGGCGCATCGCGTGCTCGAGCTCGCGCACCCGCGGCTCGAACTCGAGGTAGCGGTCCGGCAGCCGGAAGCCGCGCTCCTGCACGACCTGCACGTAGCCGCGCTGGATCGCGAACATGTCGAAGTCCTGCCGGAACCGCCGCCCGCCGTGCAGGCGCCGGCACGCCTCGGCGATCGCCTCGAGCCGGTCGCCGCGGCGCAGCTTCTCGGCATCCATCACCTCGCCTTCGAGGAACTCGAGGACGAGCGCGTCATGCTCCGGCAGCGCGGCGACAACGGGCGCGCCGACGCCGGTCTCCGCCGCGGCGACCGTGTTGTGGATCTCGTTCGCGCGGTCGATCGCAAGCAGGCCGGTGTCCTTGCCCGCGATGCGGACGACGTAGGAGCCGCCCGGCGTCGTCACCCGGTAGTTCGTGTTCGTGAGGCCGCCCGCGAGCGGCTCGACTCGCCGCTCGCCTTGCAGCTCCGGCACGAGGTCGAGGACGTCGTCGAGAGCCACCGCGCGATCCTACATTTGGACTAGACCGAATCCAACCGCGCGTGATTTACTCGTTTCCGTGATTCCAGAGCGCGCGCGGGCGGTCGTGATCGGGGGCGGCGTCATGGGCTGCTCGATCCTCTACCACCTGGCGAAGCTCGGATGGACGGACTCGCTCCTCGTCGAGCAGTACCAGCTCACGCACGGCTCGACGTGGCACAGCGCAGGGCTCGTCGGGCAACTCCGCTCGTCGATCTCGCTGACCCGGATGATGCAGTACTCCGTCGGCCTCTACGCCGAGCTGAAGGAGCTGACCGGCAACGACCCGGGCTGGCACCAGCTCGGCGGCCTGCGGCTCGCGTCGTCGCAGCCGCGGCTCGAGGAGATCCGCCGCCAAGCTGCGTGGGCGAAGACATTCGGCCTGCCGATGGAGATCGTCAGCGCGCAGGAGGCGCAGGAGCGCTTCCCGCCGATGAGCACCGACGGCGTGCTCGCGGCGGCGTTCATCCCCGACGACGGCTACCTCGATCCGAGCCAGCTCACGTTCTCGCTCGCGGACGCCGCCCGGCGGGTCGGCGCGCAGATCGAGACGCGCGTTCGCGTCACCGGCATCGAGACGACGGACGACGGCCGCATCGCCGCCGTCGCGACCGATCAGGGCCGCATCGAGTGCGAGGTCGTCGTCGACGCCGCCGGCATGTACGCGCCCGAGCTCGCGCGCATGGTCGGCGTCGACCTGCCGATCATCCCGTACGGGCACCAGTACCTGATCACCGAGCCGTTCGCCCCGCCACTCGAGCCGCTGCCGACGCTGCGCGACCCCGACAACCTCGTCTACTTCCGCACCGAGGTCGGCGGCCTCGTCATGGGCGGGTACGAGCGCAAGCCGGCCCCCTGGGCGCTCGACGGCATCCCCGAGGGCTTCGAGGCGAAGCTCCTGCCCGAAGAGTGGGATCGCATGGAAGAGCTCTTCTCGAATGCGATCGCACGCGTGCCTGCGATCGAGAACGCCGAGGTGAAGATGTTCTTCAACGGGCCGGAGGCGTTCACACCCGACGCGGACTTCCTGCTCGGCGAGACCGATGTGCCCGGCTTCTGGGTCGCCGCGGGCGGCTGCGCGCACGGGCTCGCGGGCGCGGGCGGCATCGGCAAGATCATGAGCGAGTGGATCGTCGACGGCCGCCCGGAGTGGGACGTCTGGCCGCTCGACATCCGCCGCTTCGGGCGCCAGTACCGAAGCCAGGCGTACACGCTCGCGCGCTCGTACGAGGCGCTCTCGCAGTACTACGACATCAAGTACCCGGGCGAGGAGAAGCTCGCCGGCCGGCCGCTGCGCGTGTCGCCCGCGTATGCGCGCCACCAGGCGCTCGATGCGTCGTTCGGCGAGAAGGGCGGCTGGGAGCGCGTCAACTGGTACGAGTCGAACGCCGCGGGCGGCGACGAGTCGCTGCGCCCGCGCGGCTGGGCGGGGGAGAACTGGTCGCCCGCGATCGAGGTCGAGGCGCGCGCGGCACGCGAGTCGGCTGCGCTCTTCGACCAGTCGAGCTTCTCGAAGCTCGAGGTGCTCGGTCCCGGTGCTCTCGCGTTCCTCGAGCGCATATGCGCGAACAGGATCGACCGCCCCGTCGGCACGATCGTCTACACGCAGCTGCTGAACGCGCGCGGCGGGATCGAGGCCGACCTCTCGGTGATGCGGCACGCCGATGACCGGTTCCTGCTCGTCACGGGGACCGCGTTCGGCACGCACGACCGTGCGTGGCTCGAACGCAACGCTCCGCGCGACGGCAGCGTCTACGTGAACGACGTCACCTCGGCGTACGCGTGCCTCTGCCTTTGGGGGCCGCGCGCTCGCGATGTCCTCCAGCCGCTGACGAAGTCGCCGCTCGACTTCAAGTACATGAGCTCGCGCGCGATCTCGGTCGGCAACATCCCAGTCACCGCGTCGCGTGTGACGTACGTCGGCGAGCTCGGGTGGGAGCTCTACTGCCCGTCGGAGTACGGCCTACAGCTCTGGGACGTGCTCATTGCGGACGACCGCGTCACGCCGGGCGGCTACCGAGCGATCGACGCGCTCCGGCTCGAGAAGGGCTACCGCGCCTGGGCGAGCGACCTCAATGCCGAGACGACGCCCGACGAGGCCGGCCTCTCGTTCGCGGTGAAGCGCGACAAAGGCGATTTCATCGGGCGCGATGCGCT
>Ga0307310_10000624_pt1 | contig 12151 bp, 12 predicted proteins | sample ER_DNA_197_FD_194502 | JGI IMG/M metagenome (GOLD analysis project Ga0307310, IMG submission 194502) | Bulk soil microbial communities from the East River watershed near Crested Butte, Colorado, United States - ER_DNA_197 | ecosystem: Environmental > Terrestrial > Soil > Floodplain | place...
CAGGTCCAGGGTGATGGTCCCCGGTCCGCAGCCGACGTCGAGGACGTTCGCGCCGGGGGCGAGATGCGGAAGCAGGTATGCGGCGGAGTTCGCCGCCGTGCGCCACTGGTGGGCGCGGAGCACGGACTCGTGGTGCCCGTGGGTGTAGGTGTCCCGCCGGCTCACCTCGCCATCGTGCGTCGGAACGTCGGCTCGGCGCGGGTCGCGACCACATCGTGACCCCCCTCGGTTAGATTTCGGGCGTGCTGCGCGTTGCCGCGCTCCTGGCCGTGCCGTTGCTCGGCCTGCTCCTGCTGCTCACCTGGTCGGACGCGGACGGTCGCTGGGAGCACCACCCGTCGCACTTCTGGCTCGTTCTCTCGACCGGCCTGGTCAACCTCGCGCTGGGGGTCGTGGCGGCCGATGCGGCCAGGCGGCGGAGGGACGCCCGGCTCGTGCTGGTCAGCCTGTCCTTCATGTCCGCGGCGGGGTTCCTCGGTCTGCACGCCCTGGCCACGCCGGGGGTGCTGCTCCCGCAGTCGAACGCCGGCTTCGTCGTGGCGACGCCGGTCGGCCTGCTGCTCGCCTCGGTCCTGGCCGCGTGGTCCAGCCTCGACCTGCACCGGGCGGGACCGCGGATCGTCGAGCTACAGCGGCCCCTGACCTACGGGCTCGTAGCCGTGATGGCGGTATGGGCGGCCTGCTCGCTCGCCGGTGTCCAGCCGCTCAACACGCGCCTCGACGAGGACGGCGCCAACGCGGTGCTGCGGGTCCTCGCGGTCCCGGGGTTGGCGTTCTACGTGGTCGCCTCCTGGCGCTATCTCGCCCTGTACCGCGTCCGGAAGTCCTCGCTGGCCCTCGCCCTCTTCGCCGCATACGTGCTGCTCGCCGAGGCGCTGCTGGCCGTGACGCTCGGCCGCAACTGGCACGCCTCGTGGTGGGAGTGGCACGTCCTCATGCTGGTGGCGTTCGTGATCGTCGCGCGGACCGCCCGTCTCGAATACCGGCGGTCGGGATCGTCCGTCGCCGCGTTCAGTGGGATTTACCTGGACCAGACCCTCAAGCGTGTCGACCAACGCACCGCCGCCGGGCTGGAACGCCTCGTCACCGCCATCCAGCGTGGCGAGCCCACCGCGCCGGTCGTCGACACGCTCGTGGCGCGGGACGGCATCTCCCGCGACGAGGCCAGAGCTCTGGCGGGGGCGGCCCGGGAGATCCACGAGCTCGATGCCCTGTTCACGCCGTACGTCTCGCCGCAGGTCGCCGAGCGGCTCCGGGCCGACCCGACGCTCGCCGAGCTCGGCGGCGTCGAGCGGCAGGTGTCCGTCCTCTTCGCCGACCTCCAGGGCTTCACGGCGTTCTCCGAGTCCCGGTCGCCGGCCTCGGTCATCGCCATGCTGAACCGGTACTGGTCGACCGCCGTCCCCGTCGTGATGAGCGAGGACGGGTTCATCGAGCGGTTCGCCGGTGACGCGATCATGGTCGTCTTCAACGCGACCGGCGACCAGCCGGACCACGCGCGCCGAGCGGTGCGGGCCGGGTTGGAGCTGCAGGAGGCCGCCGCAGTGATCGCCGAGGACGACAACTGGCCGCGGTTCCGGGTCGGGATCAACTCCGGCCGGGCCGTCGTCGGCAATGTCGGGACGCACGAGCAGCGCAGCTTCACCGCGATCGGCGACACGACCAACCTCGCCTCGCGCCTGCAAGGTCTGGCCAGCCCCGGTCAGGTCGTCATCGGCGAGACGACGCGCGGCCTCCTGGACGACGACGACCTGCTGACGTCCCTCGGGTCGGTCGAGGTCAAGGGCAAGCGGTACCCCGTCACCGCCTACCTCGTTCGCGGCTCGAGCCGCGCGCTCCCGGACGACGACGGAGCGGGATCGGCTCACTGACCGTCAGTCGACTGTCAGTCATGCGACTCGACTGCCGGTATATGGGCAGCCGAGACCCTCCACTGGCAGTCGAGCCGGATTGCCTGGAACGGCAGGTCAGCGGACTGCGGACGGGAACGCGTCGCGCCACGACCGCAGCGCGACTCCGCCCTGGTCGGTGCAGTCGACCGACTCGGCGGCGAGCAGACCGTGGCCGACGGCCCGCGTCACGCAATCGCCCGCGGCGTGCATGAGGTCGAACAGCTCGAGGAACTCGGGCTCGGGCCGTGTGCCGGTCGCCATGGCGAACAGGGTGTCGCCGTCGACGATGGTGTGCACCGGGTTGATCGCCCGGGCCAACCCGTCGTGGCCGATGCCGGCCACCTTCTGGCAATGGGCCTTGGTGAGGGTCGCGTCCGTGGCGATCACGCCGATGGACGTCGCCAACCCCGGTCCGCGCCGACCGCTTGCCTCGGCGGCGGCGGCCGCCCGGGCGAGGCACTCCTCGAGCTCCGCCGGATCCGGTACCCCGATCCCTTCGAACTCGGCTCCGAGGCCGAACCGGGTCGCAAACAGCTCACCGGTCCGCGGGTCGACCGGTGAGCCCGCGGAGTTGACGGCCACGAGGGCGGCGACGGTGGTGCCGTTCTCGAGCACGGTGCTGGCCGTACCGATCCCGCCCTTGAGCCCACCGGAAGCGGCGCCCGTCCCGGCGCCGACGAGGCCCTGCTCGACCGGGCCGTCGTGGGCGGCCGCATACGCCGTCGCTCCCTCCTCCGGGCCGGGGAACCGTTCGAGGTGACCGCCCCGGTCCAGGTCGAACAACACCGCGGCGGGGACGATCGGAGCCACCTGACCCGGCTCGCCGAACGGCCACCCCAGACCGTCGGCGAACAGGGCCCGAACGATGCCGTCGGCGGCGGCCAGCCCGAACACGCTGCCGCCGCCGAGCATCACCGCGTTGACCCGGTCGACGAGGTTGCGAGGGTCGAGCAGGTCGGTCTCTCGCGTTCCGGGGCCTCCACCGCGCACGTCGACGCCGCAGACCGCGCCGCCCTCGGGCGCGACGACGACGGTCGTGCCGGTCAGCCAACCGGGCTCGCGACGGGTGGCGTGGCCGACCCGCAGCCCGGCGACGTCGGTGAGGGAGTTCGAGGGGCCGGGACGTAGCACGCCCCGAGGATGCCAGACCTTCTGGTGCCCGGGTCAGACGTTGATGCCGAGCCGGCGAGCGCTGCGAGCTCGCTGTCGTGAGGCGCGCAGCCGGCGCAGCCGCTTGACGAGCATCGGGTCGGCCTCGAGTGCCTCATGGGTGTCGATGAGCGCGTTGAGCACTTGGTAGTAGCGGGTCGCGCTCATGTCGAAGAGCTCCCGGATGGCCTGCTCCTTGGCCCCGGCGTACTTCCACCACTGCCGCTCGAAGGCGAGGATCTCGCGGTCACGGGCCGACAGGACGCCGTTCGCCGAGCGTTCCGCGTCGTCGTCCCGCGAGTAAGGCTGCGCGTCCATGGTGGCCACACTATAGGCCCAAATCACACCAGTGTCATTCGTCAGCGATGGCGTGGCGGGCTCGTCGACGCGACTCATGCCATCGTGTCGAGGATGGCCAGGATGTCGTCCTCGGTCGTGGTCGGGTTGACGATCGCGAACCGGGTCACGGTCTCTCCCTCGTGGGTGGTCGGCACGACAAAGGCGAACTCCTCAGCGAGCAGCCGGTCGGACCAGGCTTCGTAGTCCTCGCGGGACCAGCCGACGCGCCGGAACACCATCACGGACAGGTCGCGCTCACGCAATAGCTGGAGCTTCTCACGCCGTCCGATCTCGGCCTCTGCGTACCGGGCGACTTCCAGGGTCCGCTCGACGGCCCTCGAGTATGCGTCGGTGCCGTGCACCGCCAGCGAGAACCACAGAGGCAGCCCCCGGGCCCGACGGGTGAGTCCGACGGCGTAGTCGGTCGGGTTCCAGTCGGGTGCGCCGGTGAGGACCTCGAGGTACCCCGCATGCTGGGTGTGCGCCGACCGGGCCAGGGCGGGCTCGCGGTAGAGCAGGGCACAGGAGTCGAACGGCGCGAACAGCCACTTGTGCGGGTCCACGATGAACGAGTCGGCGCGTTCGACCCCCCGGAACCGGTCCCGGACCGACGGCGCCGCGAGCGCGGCCCCGCCGTACGCCCCGTCGACGTGGAACCAGATCCCCAGCTCCGCGCATACCTCGGCCACCGAGGCGAGGTCGTCGATGATGCCGAAGTTCGTCGTCCCCGCGGTCGCGACCACAGCGAAGAACGTCCGCGGGTCGTTGTCCAGCAGGGTCTTGCGCAGGTTGTCGCCGGTCAGCCGCCAACGGTCGTCGGCCGAGACGGTGACCAGTTCGGCGTCCATGACATCGCACGCGGACTGGATCGACGAGTGCGCGCCGTACGTGGTGGCCACGCGCCAGGGCTGCAGGTCGGATCCGGCTGCGTCGGCACGATGCCGAGCGGTATGCCGCGCGGCAACGAGCGCGGACAGGTTCCCGATCGTGCCGCCGGGGACGAAGGCGCCGCCGGCCTCGGGCGGGAGACCGGCGAGACCGGCGAGCCAGCGCAGGGTCTCGTTCTCCGCGTGGACCGCGCCGGAGCCCTCCAGCCAGGACCCCCCGTAGATCGACGAGGCGCCGACGACGACGTCGAACGCGGCCGCCTCCTGCGTCGGGGCACACGGGATGAACGACAGGTATCGCGGATGGTCCGTGGACAGGCACGACGGCGCGAGCACGTCGGCGAAGACGTCGAGCGCCCGGGCCGTGCCGAGGCCGCGTGGAGTGATGGTCACCCCGGCCTCCTCGAGCAGCTCCGCGTCGTCGAGCGGGCCGTCGAGAGGCACAGGATCGAGGCTGAGCCGGTCCGCCGCATACGCGAGCACGGCGTCGATGTCCGGTCTCGAGAGCGGTTGGTCGAAGCGGTGCACGCGCGGAGTCTAGGCAGCCCAGGCCGCAGGGCTCACAAAGGCCGCCCACATCTCTAAGGTGACGGACATGTCTCGCCCCATCGGCTTCTGGCTGAAGCTCGTCGACCGGCTCATCGACGAGCGGTTCGACCGCACGCTGTCCTTCCACCGCGTCACGCGCCGGCAGTGGCAGCTGCTCAACCTCCTGGACTGTGGGCCGTCCACCCTTCGCCGCCTCGACGCGGCAGTGGCGCCGTTTCTGGCGCTCGGCAAGGGCGAGTCGTCGGCCGACCACCTCTCCGACCTGATCCAGCGCGGTTGGGTCGGTCGCCAGGGCGCCATGTACGCGCTGACTCCGCTCGGCCACGACGAGCTCGGGGCCCTCAGCAGCGTCGTCGCGGCCACGCGCCGGCGGACCGCCGACGGCATCACCGAAGAGGAGTATGCGGCGACGTTGGCAGTCCTCGAGCGCATGGCCCGCAACCTGGGCTGGGACGAGGTCATGGTCGACCAGTGATGTGGTCACACCGGTGCCGAGGTGACGTCGTCGAGGACTTGGCGGATCGTCCGTAGCGCGCTGGCGGTGAAGGACGGGTGGGTCTCGCGGTAGTACGGGACGATGAGGGCGGCCTGAGTCAGGGCGTAGCCTCGGGCCCGTTCCCAGGTGCCGTCGTCGACGTCGAGCACCTCGCGGAACCGCCGTCGGCCGGCCGGACCGAAGACGGTCCAGCCCATGATGACGTCCGCCGCCGGATCGCCGGCGCCGACGTTGCCGAAGTCGATGACCGCGACGAGCCGCCCTGAGCGGACCAGCAGGTTCGGGCGCAGCAGGTCGGTGTGGATCCACGTCGTTCCGCCGGAGAAGGGCGGGGCCTCGAGTGCCCGGTCCCACGCCGCGGTGGCGGCGCCCGCATCGAGCAGGCCCGCCGCATCGGCGATGGCTGACCGCGTCGGTAAATCGAGCTCACGGAGTGGACGCCGCCCCGTGGCCGGCGCGTGATCGACCGGGCCCGACCGCAGCTCGCCGACAAACCTCGCCAGGTCATCGGCGGCCTGTCGTTCGTCGTGGACGAGCAAGTCGTCGTACGGGTCGCCGACTAGCCACCGGTGCACCGACCACGGCAACGGAAACGCGTCGCTCGGTCGCCCGTGGGCGATGGGCTCCGGTATGTGCAGGCTGACCCTGTCGCGGAGCCGCGGCAGCCAGACCCGCTCCCGCTCGAGGTCGCCCGCCGAGGCCGACGTCCGCGGCAGCCGTACCGCGAGGTCGTCGCCGAGCCGGAACATGGCGTTGACCGTTCCCCGCTGCGACAGCGGCCGGACCGGGAGACCGGCCAGCTGCGGGAGCTGCTCCGCGAGCAGCCGACGAACCAGGTCGGCGTCGATCCCCAGCTCGTCCGCATGCAAGCGTGCCGGCGTCTCGGGGGCCACAAGAGGTCAGTCGACCCGCATACCTCGGCCGTCGTCCAGCCCAATTCGGGTCGGGCTAGCGTGGCCCCGTGACCGCGCGGCCGCTGGATGAGCTCGTCGACGTCTCGTGGCTCCCGGCGCTCACGCCCCTCGCCCCCGTCATCACCGAGCTCGGCGCCTTCCTTCGAGCGGAGATCGCGGCCGGGCGAGGTTACCTGCCGAGCGGCGATAACGTGCTCCGGGCCTTCCGGCAGCCCCTCGACGACGTGCGGGTTCTCATCGTCGGCCAGGACCCATACCCGACCCCGGGGCATCCCGTCGGCCTGTGCTTCTCGGTCGCACCGGACGTCCGGCCGCTGCCGAAGAGCCTGGTCAACATCTATACCGAGCTGCGCAACGACATCGGCGAGGCGACGCCGGCCCATGGCGACCTGACGCCGTGGTCCCACCAGGGCGTGCTGCTCCTCAACCGGGTGCTCACGGTGAGTCCTGGCAAACCGGGTAGTCATCAGGGCATGGGCTGGGAGGCCGTCACGGCCGCGGCGATCGAGGCACTGGTCGCTCGCGGCGGCCCTCTGGTCGCCATCCTTTGGGGGCGCCACGCGCGATCGCTGGTGCCGATGCTCGACGGCGTGCCGAGGGTCGAGTCGGCCCACCCGTCGCCCTTGTCGGCCTACTCCGGGTTCTTCGGCTCCCGCCCGTTCAGCCGGGCCAACGACCTGCTGGTCACCGCCGGAGGTCGGCCGGTGGACTGGAGGCTCGGATGAATGCCGCCCAGCCGGCGCCGCGCATCTGGACCCGCTACGTCGCCGTCGGTGACTCGTTCACCGAGGGGATGTCCGACCCCGACCCGCAGGTGCCGGGCCAGTACGTCGGCTGGGCCGACCGCCTCGCCGTGGAGCTGGCCCGGTATGCGTCGGACGCCGGCCAGTCGTTCGGCTACGCGAACCTCGCCGTCCGCGGCCGGCTGCTCGCCGACATCGTCGGTCCTCAGCTCGACGCCGCGCTCGCCCTCGAACCCGACCTCGTCAGCATCGTGGGCGGCGGCAACGACATCCTCCGGCCCAGCGTCGACGTCGAGAAGCTGGCCGGCTGGCTGGAGGAGGCGGTGGTCCGCATCCGGGAGACCGGCGCGGACGTGCTCATGGCCACGCCGTTCGACCCGGTCGGTGCACCGGTGGTCCGGGCGGCGCGCGGTCGGGCGGCCAACTTCGCCGCCCTCGTCTGGGGCATCGCCCAGCGCCACGGCGCTCGGGTCCTCGACCAGTGGAGCCTCACCGCCGTCCGGGACTGGCGGATGTGGGCGGAGGACCGCATCCACATGACCGCGGAGGGCCACCGGCGGGTCGCGCTCGCCGCGCTGTGGACCCTCGGCCACCCCACCGACGAGGCGGACTGGCGTACCCCGCTACCACCGTCCGCTCCGGTTCCTCGCCGGGAAGTGTTGGCGGGGAACGCGAAGTGGGCGCGCGACTACCTCGCCCCGTGGGTGCAGCGTCGGCTCCGCGGCGAGTCGTCGGGCGACCTGCTGACCGCCAAGCGCCCGGACGTCACCCCGTTCGACCAGCAGGAGGCGTGATGCACCCGTTTGAGCTATATGCGGTCGACGGCCTCCTCTCCGACGAGGAGCGGGCGATCCGGGACACCGTCCGAGGGTTCGGCGCGCGCGAGCTCCGCCCGCACGTCGCCGAGTGGTTCGACCAGGGGCGGGTCCCGGCCCGTGACCTGGCCAGGCAGCTCGGGTCGCTCGGCGTCCTCGGGATGCACCTGGAGGGGTACGGCTGCGCCGGGGCCGGCGCGGTCGCCTACGGGCTGGCCTGCCAGGAGATGGAGGCCGTCGACTCCGGCCTCCGGTCCTTGGTCTCCGTGCAGGGGTCGCTGGCGATGTACGCGATCCATGCGTACGGCAGCGAGGAGCAGAAGCAGGAGTGGCTGCCCGGCATGGCCGCCGGCGAGAAGCTCGGCTGCTTCGGCCTTACCGAGGCCGATGCCGGGTCGAACCCGGCATCGATGCGGACGACGGCCACGCGCGAGACCGGTGGAGACTGGGTCCTCAACGGCAGCAAGCTCTGGATCACCAACGGGTCGGTGGCCGACGTCGCTGTCGTGTGGGCCCGCACGGATGATCGGATCCGCGGGTTCGTCGTTCCGACCGACTCGAAGGGGTTCTCCGCCAACGAGATCCACCGGAAGCTGTCGCTGCGGGCGAGTGTCAGCAGCGAGCTGGCGTTCGACGGCCTCCGGCTACCGGCGGACGCCATGCTCCCTGGCGCCGCGGGGCTGGGGGGACCGCTCGGGTGCCTGAACGAGGCCCGGTTCGGGATCGTCTTCGGCTCACTCGGCGCCGCCCGTGACAGCCTGGAGACCGCCCTGGACTACGCCCGCACCCGCGAGGTCTTCGACAAGCCCCTGGCCGCATACCAGCTCACCCAGCAGAAACTCGCCGACATGGCCGTCGAGCTCGGCAACGGGATGCTGCTGGCGCTCCATCTAGGACGGCTCAAGGAGGCCGGGACGCTGACGCCCGAGCAGGTCAGCGTCGGGAAGCTCAACAACGTCCGCAAGGCCCTCGGAATCGCCCGCGAGTGCCGGACGATCCTCGGAGCGAACGGCATCTCGCTGGAGTACAGCCCGATCCGGCACGCGGCGAACCTCGAGAGCGTGCTCACGTACGAGGGCACGACCGAGGTCCACACCCTGGTGATCGGGCGGGCCCTCACCGGCGAGAACGCGTTCGCCTAGGTGGCGGCCCGACCTCAGTAGTCCCGGCCACCCCGGATGGGACCCGGCCGCCCGTCCGGGTCGTGCATGACCTCCAGGGGAACCTTGGCCCACCAGCTGGCGAACCGGCTGAGGGTAGGCAGTGGCAGCCGCCGCAGCCGTCCCGGCGGTCGCTCCCCAACGCGACCGCCGGCGTGCCATGCGTCCAGCCGGTCCGCGCTCTCGGCGTAGGCGTCGAAGAGGCCGGTGGGCTCGACGCAGTCCGCCATAGCCTGTTCCAGCCCGTTCGCCTCGACCTCGTCGAGGCGGTCGAGGTGCTCAGCGGCAAGGGTGAGCCGCAACGACCGGGAGAAGCCCCGGTCGAGCACGACGCACGAGAGCTCGGAGTCGTGTGTCCACGAGCGGCGGTTGAAGTTGTCGGACCCCACGCTGGCCCAGAGGTCGTCGATGACGCACACCTTCGCGTGCACGTAGACCGGGGTGCCGGCGTGGTTCTCGATGCCGTAGCCCGCCACCCGTTCGGGTGCAGCGGCCATCAGCGCACGGAACGCTCGGTTGCGACCGAGCAGCTCCGGCACCCGTTCCAACCCGTCGACGTCGGGGACCAGTGGGATCACCACCACGAGGCGGAGCTCGGCGTGGTTCCGCAGCGCCGTAAGGAACGGGTCCGCAACGTCATGTCCCCAGAAGTACTGGTCCTCCACGTAGACCAGCCCGGTCGCCCGGGCGATGGCCTTGGTGTAGCCCCGGGCCACGCTGCGCTCGCCGCCGCGGGCGAAGGGGAAGTCGCGACCGTGCCGCAGGTTCGGGTAGGTCCGCAGCAGCTGAACGGTCTGCGGGCCGGCCTCTGGCGGTGGCGGCTGCTGCGGCGGGAGGGGGTTGGCATGGATGTCGAGCCCACGCACCTTGTCCGAGAGGGTCCGCAGCGGGCTGCGGCTCAGAGGTGTGGGGTCCTCCCACCGTTCGCGGAAGACCGTCTCCACGTCGTAGACCGCCGGTCCCTGGATTTTCACCTGCACGTCGTGCCAGGGCGGGTGCGGACCGTACTCGCGCGTGAGGGGCTGCGGCTGTGGGTCGCCGCGGTGTTCCGCGTCGTCGCGACGGTTGTGCGCAAGGTCGACTCCGCCCACGAAGGCGACGTCCGTCGACGGGTCGTCGTGGTGCCGGATGACGACGAACTTCTGGTGGTGCGACCCCCCGGCCCGCACGCGCATGTCGAGCAGCACTTCCGCGCCACGATGCTGGAGCCGCTCGCCGAGGTGCCGGTTCTCTGTCGCGAAGAAGCCGGTCTGGTCCAGGTGCGAGCGCCACACCAGGCCACGGACGTCGACTCCGCGCTCGTGGGCGGCGCCCAGCACCTGGAGGACCTCGGAGCCCGGCTCCCCGATGAGCCGCTCGTCCGCGTCACCCTGCCAGTCGGTGAAGAGCACCAGGTCGCCCGCCTGGGTGGCGTACACGGCGTCGTAGAGCTCCCGGAAGTACGTCGCGCCGTGGACGAGCGGCGTGACGAGGTTGCCATCCGACCACGCGCGGTCGCCGCCGTGGCGGTCGTCCAGGCGCGTGTCCCCGTTGTCGCGCTCCGTGCGGGTGAGCAGCCACTCGCCAGGTTCGGTCACGTCACCGAGGATGCCGCACTCGTACGCTGGTTCACATGTCGCTGCAGATGATGTCGGTCCTCGCCACCGCGATGCGCGAGCTACGCCAGCATCCGGTCGCCCTGCGGGTCCGGGCCGAGCTCGACGGGACGACGGTCGTCGACTCGACGGCGGCCCGCCTGGTCTGGGAGCCACGGCGGATCGTCTCGGCGTATGCGGTTCCCGTCGCCGACATCGCCGGTTCCCTCGTGAACCCACAAGCCGTGACCCCCGACCTCCGTTCCCTTCCACCGGTCCTCAGCCCACGTCAGGGGTTCACCGTGCACTCGGCGAGCGGAACCGCATACGACATCAAGACGGCCCAGGGCACGTTGCCGGGTGCGGCGTTCGTCCCTGACGATCCGGAGCTTTCCGACTACGCAGTGCTGGATTGGGCGGCCTTCACGCGCTGGTTCGAGGAGGGCGAGGAGGTCCGCGGCCATCCGCGCGAGCCGTTCCACTCGATCCGGTGCCTGCCGTCCGACCGGCACGTCGTCGTGGAGGTCGACGGCGAGGTCGTCGCCGACACCCACCGGGCCGTCATGCTGCTGGAGACGATGCTGCCGCCGCGGTGGTACATCCCCCAGGAGGACGTCCGGATGGACCTGCTGACGCGGTCCGACTCCCACACCATCTGCGCCTACAAGGGCCAGGCGTCGTACTGGTCCTACGGCGACGCGACGGACATCGTCTGGACCTACGAGGACCCGCGCCACGAGGCGCAGCCGGTGCGCGGGCTGCTCAGCTTCTACGCCGAGTTCAGCGACTACGTCGTCGACGGCGAGCGGATCCCGCGGCCCGTGACGGAGTGGAGCCGGTCACGGACCTGAGATCGCCAGGGAGGCTGAGCCCCTTTCCGCGGCTAAGGCGCGCTCGAACGCCTCCCGCGAACATTGCGGCGGCACGACGGGGCGATCGCGGGAACAACGTGACCCTCTGGGGTCAACCTTCGCCCACGATCGCCCCGGTCTGTCAGCCCGCGGCTTCCGCCTCGCCCAGCATCCAGCGGTGACCGAACGGGTCCCGGAACACGGCGGTCCGACCGTGCTCGCTGTCCTCGGGTCCGCGGTCGAGGATCGCGCCGCACTCGACCGCCCGGGCGGTCAGGCTTTCGACGTCGTCCGTCGTCAGGTAGAGCGTGACCGCGACACCGCGCCCTGTGAGAGGCGCCTCCACGTTCAGGTCCGGGTAGGCGTCGGACATCATCAGGGGCGCTCCCTCGAAGGACAGCTCGACGTGTCCGATCCGCCCGTCCTCCATGACGATCGGCTCGTACATGACCGTCGCGCCCATGGCGTCGACGTACCAGTTGACCGCAGCGCGGGCGTTTTCCGTGCAGATGTACGGGCGGATCTCACTCATCACGTGCTCCTTCCAGTGGTGACATGAAGGACCAGAGCCCGCCCTCCAGGTCGCGGGCGTCGTACTCCCGGAAGCCGTAGCTCTCGTCCCAAGGTTCCCCGACGACGTCAGCGCCCGCGGCGACGGCTCGCGCGTAGTGCGCGTCGACGTCGTCGACCAGCACAGCCATGCAATGCGTCGAGACGCCAAGGCCGGCGGGGGAGACCAACCCGTGCTCCGCCGACGACGGGTGCAGCCACACGACTCCGTC
>Ga0307310_10000625_pt1 | contig 12150 bp, 13 predicted proteins | sample ER_DNA_197_FD_194502 | JGI IMG/M metagenome (GOLD analysis project Ga0307310, IMG submission 194502) | Bulk soil microbial communities from the East River watershed near Crested Butte, Colorado, United States - ER_DNA_197 | ecosystem: Environmental > Terrestrial > Soil > Floodplain | place...
CCGCGCGTTCAAGATGGACCGCAGCGCCGTCATCGGCACGGTGCTCGCACTCGAGGAGTGGCTCGCCATGGACCACGACGCGCGCTGGACGTCCTATCGCGCACGCGCAGAACGTCTCGCTGCGGAGCTCGGGGGCACGACAGCCCAGTTCACGCTCGACGAGCGTCTGATCCCCGAGCCGGTGAACGCGTTCGTCGTCGACGCAGCCGGTCGTGAGGACGAGCTCGCAGACGTGCTCGCCGCCGGCAACCCGAGCATCGTCTGCGTCCCGATGGACGGCAAGCTCGTCTTCTGCGTCGAGACCGTCGCCGAGGAAGACGAGCCGCTCCTCGTCGAACGCGTCAAAGCCGCGCTTGCCTGAGGTACTGGCGCTCTCGGAAGCCGACGTGCGGTCGCTCGTCGGGCCGCCCGAGGCGCTCGAATGCATGCGCACCGCGTTCGCTGCGCTCCATCGCGGCGAGGTGACGCAGCCCGCCAACATGGACTTCGGCTTCCCGGACGCGAACGGCGAGGCGCACCTGAAGGGCGCGCACATCCACGGCTCGGCGTACTGGGCCGTGAAGGCCGCGACCGGCTTCTGGGGCAATCCCGATCGAGGCCTGCCGCTGACGAACGGGCTCTTCCTCGTCTTCTCGGCGGAGACGGGGATCCTCAGCGCGATCCTCTTCGACAACGGCTATCTCACGGAGCTCCGCACGGGCGCAGCCGGCGCCCTCGCCGCCGACCTGCTCGCGCCCACGGAGGTCGAGCAGGCGGCGATCATCGGCGCCGGCGGCCAGGCCCGCTACCAGCTCGAGGCGCTCCTCGGCGTACGGACGCCCACGCGCGTCGTCGTCGCGTCGCGCAGCGGCGCAGACGAGTACGCGGCGGAGATGCGCACGCTGCACGGCATCGACGTGTCCGTCGCGCCGGACGTCGAGACGGCCGTGCGCGCGTCGCAGCTCGTCGTCACGACGACCCCGTCGCGCGAGCCGGTCGTCAACGCCGAGTGGGTGCAGCCCGGGACGCACATCACGGCCATGGGATCGGACTTCTCGGAGAAGCAGGAGCTCGAGACGGCGGTGCTCGCACGCGCCGACATCGTGGCCGCCGACCATCCGCCCGTGACCGCCGCCAACGGTGAGGTGCATCACGCACTCGACGACGGCTCTATCACGCTCGACGACGTGGTCGCGCTCGGAGCGCTCGTCGCCGGTGCGACAGGCCGCACGGAGCCGCAGCAGATCACCGTCGCCGATCTCTGCGGCGTCGGCGTGCAAGACGCCTCGGTTGCAGCCGAGGTGATGCGGCGCGCCGCAGGCGCGGGCATCGGGAGGACGATCGAGCTGTGAGCGTAGGCTCGCCGGAGCTCACCAGAGAGTGGAGGCGCCCGCTCAGCCGCCGCCGGGAGCGGGAATGAGCACCGCGGCGTTCCAGCCGTTCGAGATGGAGCGCTGGCAGTCGCTCTACGAGCACGAGGTCGACTTGAACCTCGCTGACAGCGCCGTCCGGTGCGCGCCGCTCGGCCTGCTGCTCGGCCCCCGCGACCTCGACGAGCTCACGGATCTCGAGCTCTTCTACCCCGAGGTCAACGGCACCGCACTGCTGCGCGGGCTGATCTCCCAGACATACGCGCCGTCACCGGCGCCGGACGAGGTGCTCGTCACGGTCGGTGCCTCCGAGGCGAACGCGCTCGCTTGCTTGACGCTGCTCGAGGCAGGCGACCGCGTGACCGTGATCGAGCCCGGCTACCGGCAGGTGCGCGGGATCGCCGAGAACCTGGGCTGCACCGTCGACGTCGTGCAGTTGCGCGACGAGACGGCCTGGGAGCTCGATCTCGACGAGCTGCGCGCGAAGGTCGGCCCGCGCACGAAGCTGCTCGCAGTCGTCAACCCGAACAACCCGACCGGCACGGTCCTGAGCGACGAGGCGCGCGCTGCGATCCTCGACGTCGTCGAGTCGACGGGGTGCTGGCTCCTCGCAGACGAGGTGTATCGCGGGTCGGAACGAGACGGCGTCGAGACGACGTCGTTCTGGGGACAGCATCCGCGCGTCGTCTGCGTCAACAGCCTCTCGAAGGCCTATGGGCTCTGCGGGCTGCGCATCGGCTGGGTCGTCGCGCCGCAGCCGCTCGCCGACGCGCTCTGGCGCCGGCACGAATACGCGGTCATCTCGGCGAGCCTGCCGAGTGTCTTCCTCGCCGAGCGCGCCCTGGAGCCTTCGAAGCGGCAGGAGCTGCTGGCGCGGCAGCGCGACCTCGTCCGCGACGGCGCCGAGCTGTACGCGCGCTGGCTCGACGAGCATGCATCGCTCATCTCCGCGCAACCGACCGCGGCGACCGCGCTGTCGTTCCCGCGCTACACGGCGGCGCTGCCGTCCGAGCAGGTGGCCGACGCGATCCGCGCGCGCGGATCGGTGCTCGTCGTCCCGGGCTCGATGCTGGGCAGCGAAGGCCACGTTCGGCTCACCGTCGGCTTCGAGCCGGAGTACCTCGGCCGCGCGCTCGAACGAGTGGCCTCCGTCCTCGAGGAGCTCGCATGATCCCGACCCTCGACCGTACGACCACCGGCTCACAGGTGGAGCGCGTGCTCCGCGAGATGATCCTCGACGGTCGCCTCGCGCCCGGGACGCACCTCCGCGAGACGCAGGTCGCGCAGTCGCTCGGCGTGTCGCGCAACACGCTGCGCGAAGCGCTCCGCAGCCTCGCAGAGCACGGGCTCGTCACGCATCATCCGCACCGGGGCGTCGTCGTCACCGATCTCAGCGTCGAGGACGTCGCCGACCTCTTTCGCCTTCGGCTGGTGCTCGAGCAGGCAGGCCTCGCCGTGCTCACGGAGACCGACGAGCTCGAGCGCGCGACCGACGCCTTTGCGGCGGCGCTCGAGCGCGGCGACGGCGTGGAAGCGCTCGAGGAGGACTTCCGGTTCCATCGCGCGCTCGTGGCCGCCCTCGGAAGCGACCGTCTGTCAGCCGCGCACGAGCGCGCTCAGGGCGAGCTCCGGCTCGTGCTGTTCCAGCTCGACCGCGACTACGAGCCGCCGCAGGTCGAGGAGCACCGCGCGATCGTCGCTGCGCTGGAGGAAGGGAAGCGAACCATTGCTGAAGCTGCCCTGACCGCCCACCTCGAACGGGCCGCCGAACGTCTCATCGTCCTCATTCGTATGAAAGAGTCGTGATCCCTATCGAAAGGAGCGAAGCGATGCTCAGACGGCTCGCCCTCATGGCCGTCCTCGCCGCGGCGGTCGCCGTGGTCGCCGTCCAGGCCGCGGCAGCGTCCCCCGCTGCGAAGACGTTCGTCTTCTGCAGCGACATCAGCTACCCGCCCGAGGAGTTCGTGCAGTCCGGCAAGAACCTCGGCTCCGACATCGACATCGGTAGCGCCGTCGCCAAGCGGCTCGGCATGTCCGTGAAGTTCCAGAACACCGGCTTCGACGGCATCGTCGCGGCGCTCCTTTCGAACAAGTGCGACGGAATCATCAGCGGCATGAACGACACGCCGGACCGGCGGAAGAGCGTCACATTCGTCGACTACCTCAACGTCGGCCAGTCGCTGATCGGGAAGAAGGGCAACCCACTGAAGATCAACACGATCCTCGACGTGTGCGGCCGCGTCGCCGGCGCACAGGTCGCGACGACGAACCTCGAGACACTCCAGAAGTTCGACAAGCAGTGCAAGGCGAAGGGCAAGAAGGGGATCAAGATCATCTCCTTCAAGGAGGACCCGCTCGGCGTCATCGCCCTCAAGACGGGGCACCTCGACGTCTACGAGTCCGACTCGCCGCCCGCCGTCTGGTACACGACGAAGGACAAGTCGCTCCAGATCGTCGGCAAGCCGATCCAGCCGCAGCCGGTCGGAATCGCCGTCAATCCGAAGAACACCGCGCTCAAGGCGAAGATCCAGAAGGCGATCAACGCCATGTACGCGGACGGGTCGATGGCGAAGATCCTGAAGAAGTGGAACATGACCGAGTTCGCGCTGAAGAAGTAAGTCGGGGAGAGGACGGCGATGCACGCGCTCGTCGCGGCGCTCGATTGGCACCTGCTCAAGGAGCGGATCTTCGATCCGAACCACGCGTTTGCGCAGGCCCTCATCCGCACGGTGCTCATCGCCGTCCTCGCCCAGATCTTCGGCGTCCTGCTCGGCCTCGCCTCGGCGCTCTTCCAGATGTCGCGCTGGCGCGTGCTGCGCGTCATCTCCTACTTCTACGTCCTCGTCGTGCGCGGGACGCCGCTGATCGTGCAGATTTTCTTCGTCTACTACGGGGCCAGCCTGCTGCTCGGCTTCGACCTGTTCCCGCGGTCGGTCAACTTCGGTGTCGTCTCGATCGACGGCGTCGTCGTGGCCGGCACGGTTGCGCTCGCCGTCAACGAAGGCGCGTTCATGAGCGAGATCATCCGCGCCGGCATCGGCGCGATCGACCGCGGCCAGATGGAGGCGGCGAAGTCGGTCGGGATGAGCTACGGCCTCGCGATGCGCCGCATCGTCCTGCCGCAGGCCGCGCGCGTGATCGTTCCCCCGCTCGGCAACGAGTTCAACGGGATGATCAAGAACACGTCGCTGCTTGCGTTCATCGGCGTCTACGAGATCTTCCTCGACGCCGAGCAGGGCTACTCGGTGACGTTCAAGCCCGTCGAGTATTTCTTCGCAGTCTCGTTCTGGTACCTCGTGCTGACGACGATCTGGGGGCTCGTGCAGGTGCAGATCGAGCGCAAGCTCGGCGCGAGCGACCGCGCGGAGGACGAGGGCTTTATGCAGCGCTTCCTCGGAATCACGGCCCACTCGCTCCAGCGATGAGCAGCACGGACGCACCCATCGTCAAGGCCGAGAGTGTCGAGAAATACTTCGGCCGCAACCGCGTGCTGTGCGAGGTCTCGCTCGAGGTCCGCCGCGGCGAGGTCGTCTGCATCATCGGCCCGTCGGGCTCGGGGAAAACGACCTTCCTGCGCTGCATCAACCACCTCGAGCGGATCGACGGCGGCCGCATCGAGGTGAACGGCCACCTCATCGGCTATCGCACGAAGGACGACGGCACGCTGTGCGAGGACTCGGAGCGCAACATCGCGCTGCAGCGCACGGAGATCGGCTTCGTCTTCCAGCGGTTCAACCTCTGGCCCCACATGACCGCCCTCGAGAACATCATCGAAGCGCCGATCCGCGTGCGAAAGGTCGCCAAGAAGGAAGCGGTCGTGCAAGGGGAGGCGCTGCTCGCGCGCGTGGGTCTCTCGGACAAGCGTGACGCGTATCCCGGACGGCTTTCCGGCGGCCAGCAGCAGCGTGTCGCGATCGCGCGGGCGCTCGCGATGCGGCCGGCGCTGATGCTCTTCGACGAGCCGACGAGCGCGCTCGACCCGGAGATGATCGGCGAGGTCCTCGAGGTCATGCAGGAGCTCGCGAAGGAAGGCATGACGATGGTCGTCGTCTCGCACGAGATGGGCTTCGCCCGCGAGGCTGCGGACCGGCTCGTGATGATGGACGACGGCGTCGTCGTCGAAGAGGCGCCGCCCGCGGAGTTCTTCTCGTCGCCGCGTGAGCCGCGGACGCAGCAGTTCCTGTCGAAGATCCTCTAGCTGGAATAGATCCCGATGAGCGCGCCGCCCGCGACGATGAGCGCGGCGCCGATCAGCACGCGGCGGCCGACGAGCTCGGTGTGCCGGATCAGGAGCAGCGAGAGCGCGACGCCCCAGAGCGACTCCGTCGCGACGAGCGGCGAGACGACAGTGACGCGACCGCGGTAGTACGCCTCGAAGAGCGACACGTACGAGAGCCCGAACACGAGGCCGACACCGAGGAACGGCAGCATCGGCCGCCACGCGAGCCGCGCGCGTACGCGCGGGCCGAGCACGACGAGGATCAGCAACAGGCCGCCCGCGAGCGCCGCCGCCGCCGCCGTGCCCGGCGGGACGTCCGTCGTGCCCGCGAGCCAGCGCGTCAGGTTGTCGCGCACCGAGAAGAGAATCGTCGCGATGAACGCGAACAGGTAGCCGCGCCGCCGCACGTGGGCAGGTCTGGAGCGATCGCGGGCGAGCTCGACGCCGCCGCCGACGATCAGCACCGCGCCGATGATGAGCGGCCACTTGAACGGCTCACCGAGCAGGAGGAGCGCGATCGTCACCGACGCGAGCGGCGCCGACCCGAGCACGACGGACGCGCGAGACGCGCCCGCCTCGCGGATCGAGAGCGTGACGAAGAGCTGCCCGATCCCGGGCTGCATCAGGCCGGCGAGCAGGAACGGCCAGGCCGCGCTCACGTGCACGCTGCGCGCCGGCGCTTCCGCGACCATCGCAACGACCGCCACGGCGAAGGCGCCAATCACGGTCGCCACGGTCGCGAGCTCGACGTCGGGATAGCGGTTCAGCCCCATGCGGAGCCCGACGCTCATCGCGCCGAAGAGAAATGCGGAGAGGCACGCGAGGCCGATCGCGGTCAACGAAGCGCCCGTTCGACGGCGGCGAGCCAGCGGCGGCGGATGAGCGCCGAGAACGGGCCGACGGCGAGCCAGTACGCGCGGAAGGGACGCCGCGCGCTCGCGTCGACGGCCTGAACCCGCGTCTCGGTCGAGAGCAGCGACCCCGTCCCGGAGGCAACCGCCGAGATCTCGACCGCCAGGCGCACCTGACCCGGCCCCGCCGCGTCGAACCGCGCGAGCGGCGAGCGCTGCGACCACGGCCGCCCCGCAGCACCGAGCACGATGCACGCAGGCTCCTCGACGAGCGGCTTCAGGCCGATCCTGCGGAGCGCACCGTGCACGGAGCCGCCACCGTGCAGGCCGCGCAGTCGGAAGAGCGTGCGAACGAGCGCGTCCGGCGCCACCGGGATCTCGAGTGCCGCGGCGACGGCGTCCTCGGGCGTACCGGGCACGGCTCGCTCGTGGTACTCGCGCGCGTCGTACGCCGGAAGGAACTCGTCGAGCCGCGCCATCCGCGGGACGCTACATACACTCCCGCGCATGGCCACCGACACGCAGAAGGCACTCGCCGCCCAGCTCGCCGAGGACGCCGCAGAGCGCTTCCTCCGCTACGTCCGCATCGACACACAGTCCGAGGAGGACTCGGATTCGTATCCGTCGACGGCGAAGCAGCTCGACCTGTTGCGCCTCCTCGCCGACGAGTTGAGAGCGCTCGACCTCGACGACGTCGGGATCGACGCCAACGGGTACGTGACGGGAACACTGGCGTCGACCGTCGCGCACGAGACGGAGACGATCGCGTTCTTCGCGCACGTCGACACCGCGCGCGAGGTGAGCGGCGCGAACGTCAACCCGCAGCGCATCCGCTACGAGGGAGGCGACATCCCGCTCGGCTCCTCGGGCTCGACGATCAGGCCGAGCGAGTCGCCGCAGCTCGTGCGCCACGAGGGGCACGAGCTGATCACGACCGACGGCACCACGTTGCTCGGCGCCGACGACAAGGCGGGGATCGCAGAGATCATGGCCGCGGTCGCGTACCTGAAGGCGAACCCGGACGTGCCGCACGGCACGGTCAAGGTCGCGTTCAACCCGGACGAGGAGATCGGGCGCGGCGTCGTCCGCTTCCCGGTCGAGACCTTCGGCGCCGTCGCCGCGTACACGATCGACGGGTCGACGGCAGGCGAGCTGCAGAGCGAGACGTTCTCCGGCGCGCAGGTGCGGATGGCGATCAAGGGGCGCGCGATCCATCCGGGCTGGGCGAAGGGCGAGATGGTGAACGCGATCAAGCTCGCGGCCGCCGTTGTCGAGAAGCTGCCGAAGGACCGCCTGTCACCCGAGACGACCGAGGAGCGTGAGGGTTACGTCCATCCGGTCGTGATCTCGGGCGACTCGTCCGCGGTCGAGCTCCGCTTCATCGTGCGCGACTTCGAGAACGACCTGCTCGACGAGCACGTCGAGTTCCTCCGCACGATCGCCGCGGACGTCGCGGCAACCGACGACCGCTGCTCGATCGAGGTCGAGTCGTTCATCCAGTACCGCAACATGCGCGACACGCTCGCGAAGCATCCGGCGATCGTCGCCAATCTCGAAGAGGCGGTGCGCCGCATCGGGCTCGAGCCGAAGCGCACCGCGATCCGTGGGGGCACTGACGGCTCCGCGCTCACCGAGATGGGCCTGCCGACGCCGAACCTCTTCACGGGCGGCCACGACGCGCACAGCGAGCGCGAGTGGATCTGTGTCGAGGACATGGGCCTCGCGGCCGCCGCGATCGTCGAGCTGGCGAAGATCTGGGCCGAGTAGCAACCAGGCTTCAGCCTGGTTGCAGTCGTTGACTCGTCCGGTCAACGCAAACGACTGAAACCTGCTTGAAAGCAGGTTGCGGGCTACCCTTCTCGCATGGAGCCGCTCCTCGACACGCTCGGCCGGCCGCTCGAGACGCTCCGGATCTCGATCACCGACCGCTGCAACTTCCGGTGTGTCTACTGCATGCCGAAGGAGGTCTACGGGCGCGACCACCAGTTCCTCGAGCGCAAGGAGCTGCTAACGCTCGAGGAGATCGCGCGCGTCACAGGCGTCTTCGCGTCGCTCGGCGTCCGCACGGTGCGGATCACGGGCGGCGAGCCGCTCGTGCGCCGGAACGTCGAGCACCTCGTCGAGCTGCTGCACGCGATTCCCGACCTCGAGATCGCGCTGACGACGAACGGGTCGCTCTTGCCGCAGAAGGCTGAGGCGCTCGCCCGCGCGGGGCTCGACCGCGTCACCGTCAGCCTCGACTCGGTCGACGACGCCACCTTTCGCGCGCTGAACGACGTCGACTTCCCCGTGCAGAAGGTGCTCGACGGCATCGACGCCGCGGCGGCCGCGGGCCTGCGCGTCAAGGTGAACGCCGTCGTGAAACGCGGCGCGAACGACGATGGCATCGTCGCGCTCGCCGAGCAGTTCCGCGGCACAGGCCACACGCTCCGCTTCATCGAGTACATGGACGTCGGGCACACGAACGGCTGGCGCCTCGACGACGTCGTCTCGAGCGACGAGATCGTGGCGACGATCGACGCCGTCCATCCGCTCGAGCCCGTGGCTGCCCACCGGCCGGACGAAACGGCGCGCCGCTGGCGCTACCGCGACGGAGCCGGCGAGATCGGCGTGATCGCCTCGGTCACGAAGCCCTTCTGCGGCGGCTGCTCGCGGGCCCGCCTCTCGGCCGAGGGTCGGCTCCACACCTGTCTTTTCGCGCTCAAAGGCCACGATGTGCGCGGCCCGCTGCGGCTCGGCGCCTCCGACGAGGAGCTCGCCGGCATCCTCCGCGGCATCTGGAGCGGCCGCAGCGACCGCTATTCGGAGCTTCGGACGGCCGGGACCTCGAACCTCCCGAAAATCGAGATGTCCTACATCGGGGGGTGAGCCCTGACCTCCCCAGCGCCGACTAGACTCGAGTCGTGACCGCTGTCGTTGCAGCCGGACGCCGTGTCCTTCCGCGCGGTTGGCGCCATTTCGGGCTCCAATTCGCGATCTGGATCGGCTTCTACGTCAGCTATCAGGCTGTCCGAAGCCTTGCGGACCGCGACCAGACGAAGGCCATGCTGAACGCCTTCCGGGTCATCGACCTCGAGCAGCGGCTGACGAGCAGCTTCGTCGAGCAGACGACGCAGCGGATCGCCGACTCCTCCCACGTGCTGCTCACCGCGGCCGCCTGGACGTACTGGAACTCCGAGTTCACTGTGATCGGGATCTCCCTCCTCTGGATCTACCTGCGGCGGCACGACCTGTTCACCCGGTTCCGGAACAGCATCCTGCTCGCGAACATGATCGGGCTGATCGGCTACGCGGTCATGCCTACGGCCCCACCCTGGATGTTCCCGGCGTATGGCTTCGTGGACGGCGTCAACCACCAGAGCACCGTCGTCGGCGCTTTCGCAAACCCATACGCCGCGATGCCGAGCCTGCACGCGGCCGACGCGCTGATCGTCGCGGTGGTCCTCTTCCGGGCCTCGCGGCACTGGTGGTCGAAGGCCCTCTGGGCGATGTGGCCGGCCTGGGTCTGGTTCTGCGTCCTCGCGACGGCCAACCATTTCTGGCTCGACGTCCTTGCCGGGATCGTCGTGGCCCTCCTCTCGCTCTGGGCCGTCTCGCAGGTCACGAAGCGCCGGACACAGCCCGCAGAGGCTGTGCCCATCGCAAACCTGCTATAGTCGCCCCATAGCAGGATTGCGATCATCCTCGGCGATTAGGTGCCCCGCATGCACGCGATGAACGAAGCCCCGACCCCGCGTCTCAGCAGGGTCAAGGCGGGCTATACGACCGGTGCACGCTCGATCGCGAGCCGTTCGGTCACGGGCCTCGCACGCATCGGCGTCACCCCGAACGCGCTCACCGCGGCCGGAGTCACGCTCTGCCTCATCGCGGCGATTCTCGTCCCCTTCGAGAGCCGCAACACGATCCTCTTCTACTGGCTCGGCGCGGGGGTCTTCGTCGTCGGCTCGATCCTCGACATTCTCGACGGGGCGCTCGCGCGCGCCGGCGGGAACTCGACCGCGTTCGGCGCCTTCTTCGACTCGACGACCGACCGCGTCGGCGAGGGCGCGATGCTCGCAGCCATCGGGCTTGTCTTTGCCCGCGCCGGCAACGACGTCGCAGTGCTCTTCACGATCGCAGCCGTCGCCGGCTCGTTCCTCGTTCCGTACGTCCGCGCGAAAGCGGAGGCGCTCGGCCTGCGCGGCGACGTCGGTCTCGGCTCCCGGGCCGAGCGCGTCGTCGTGATCACGGCCGGCCTCGTCTTCGCACCGTGGGGCGGGCTCCAGTGGGCGATCTACCTCTTGGCCGCGACCGCGTGGCTCACCGTGGCACAGCGCATCCTGCACGTCCGCAAGCAACTCATTGAAAAAAATGGAGGCACAACACATGGCAACCACTAACGGCAGCAGCTCGAACGGGCATGCGCGCCTCGACGACGGCAAGGTGCGCGTCGCGATCATCGGCGTCGGCAACTGCGCCAACTCGCTGCTCCAGGGCCGCGAGTACTACAAGGACGCCGACGACGAGAAGTTCGTCCCCGGCCTCATGCACGTCAACCTCGGCGGCTACCACATCCGCGACATCGAGTTCACGGCGGCGTTCGACGTCGTCAAGGGCAAGGTCGGCGAGGATCTTGCCGACGCGATGTGGGCGCACCCGAACGACACGATCAAGTTCGCCGACGTGCAGAAGACCGGCATCAAGGTCTCGCGCGGCATGACGCACGACGGCATCGGCAAGTACCTCTCCGAGATCGTCGAGAAGGCGCCCGGCAAGACCGACGACATCGTCGGGATCCTCAAGGAGACGAAGACCGACGTCGTCGTCAACTACCTGCCCGTCGGCTCGGAGGCCGCCGCGAAGTGGTACGCCGAGCAGATCCTCGAGGCAGGGTGCGCGATGGTCAACTGCATGCCGGTGTTCATCGCGCGCGAGGACTACTGGAACAACCGCTTCCAGGAGAAGGGGCTGCCGATCATCGGCGACGACATCAAGTCGCAGGTCGGCGCGACGATCACGCACCGCGTCCTGACGTCACTCTTCCGCGAGCGCGGCGTGCATCTCGACAAGACAATGCAGCTGAACGTCGGCGGCAACTCGGACTTCCTCAACATGCTCGAGCGCGACCGCCTCGAGTCGAAGAAGATCTCGAAGACCAACGCTGTCACGTCGATGCTCGACTACGACCTCGGCGAGGGCAACGTCCACGTCGGCCCGTCGGACTACGTGCCGTGGCTGACCGATCGCAAGTGGGCGTACATCCGGATGGAGGGCACGTCGTTCGGCGACGTGCCGCTCAACATGGAGCTGAAGCTCGAGGTGTGGGACTCGCCGAACTCGGCCGGCATCGTCATCGACGCCGTCCGCCTGGCGAAGCTCGCGCTGAACAACGGCGTTGCCGGCTCGCTCGTCGGGCCGAGCTCGTACCTCATGAAGTCGCCCCCGCAGCAGATCCAGGACGACGAGGCGCACGAGCTGACCGAGGAGTTCATCGAGCGGAACAAGCGTCAGGCGCCCGTGACGGCGCCCGAGCCCGCAACCGCCGCGTAACACCGCCATGCGCCGCGCGGAACTGCTTCGGCTGTTCTGGATCGGGGCGGCGACGATTCTCGTCGTCGCCGCCCTGGTCGCACTCGCCGCCGTCGTCAGCGGCAGGTTCGATTCGACCGACGCGAAGATCCTCGGTTCGCTCGGGACGCTGCTGCTCGCAGGTGCGGTGGCGACCGTCGGCGCGGCTCTGCGCGAGGCGCAG
>Ga0307310_10000628_pt1 | contig 12124 bp, 11 predicted proteins | sample ER_DNA_197_FD_194502 | JGI IMG/M metagenome (GOLD analysis project Ga0307310, IMG submission 194502) | Bulk soil microbial communities from the East River watershed near Crested Butte, Colorado, United States - ER_DNA_197 | ecosystem: Environmental > Terrestrial > Soil > Floodplain | place...
CCGACGCAAGCGGATCACGACCATCTGTCTACTCCTGAATAACGCGCGAGGCTCGTACTCGTGCGTCTGTTTCGCTGCGCTGCGGCGGGTCCGAAAGGACCCGCCCTACATCTCGAGCGCCGCAGTTTACCTGCGGCTGCGCAGCATCTGCATCGCCTGACGGCGCCCTTTCTTGCCGCCACCCAGCCCGGTCATCCCGCCGAGCGTCTTCAACATCTTCTGCATCTGCACGAACTGCTTCAGCAGGCGGTTCACTTCCTCGACCGACGTGCCGCTGCCCTTCGCGATCCGTTTCCTGCGGCTGCCGTTGATGATGTGCTGCTTGCGCCGCTCATCCGGCGTCATCGAGCTGATGATGGCCTCGATCCGCCCGATCTGTCCTTCGTCCGGCTTGTTCTCGGCCAGCGCCTTGATGTTGCCCATCCCGGGCAGCATCCCCATGATCTGCTCGATCGGCCCCATCTTCTTGATGGTTTTGAGCTGATCGCGGAAATCCTCGAGCGTGAACTCGTTCGAGCGGATCTTTTCTTCGAGCCGCTCGGCGTCCTCCTGGTCGATCGCCGCTTCGGCTTTTTCGATGAGCGACAGCACGTCGCCCATGCCGAGCACGCGCGAGACGACGCGATCGGGGTGGAAGGGCTCGAGATCCTCGAGATGCTCCCCGCTTCCCACGAATGCGATCGGCACGCCGACGACTGAAACCACCGACAGCGCCGCGCCGCCCCGCGCGTCGCCATCCATCTTCGTCAGGACCACGCCGGTGACGCCCACCCGGGCGTTGAACTCGCCCGCGCTCTTGATGGCGTCCTGTCCCGTCATCGCGTCGGCGACGAACAGGCGGTCCGACGGATCGGTGGCCTCCTGAATCGCCACGAGCTCGGTCATCAGCTCGTCGTCGATGTGCAGGCGGCCTGCCGTGTCGACGATCACCGCATCGAAGCCCAGGTTCCGTGCTTCAGCGACGGCACCCTTTGCGCGCGCGACCGGATCCATCTCGCCGGCCGGATCGTGCACGCGCAAGCCGGCCTTCTCGCCGACGACGTTCAGCTGCTCGATCGCCGCGGGGCGCTTGACGTCGGTCGAGACCAGCAACGGATGGCGCCCCTGCTTCGCCAGCCACTTCCCCAACTTCCCTGCCGTCGTCGTCTTGCCCGCGCCCTGCAGCCCGAGCAGCAGAATGACGCGCGGGCGCTTGGTCGTCGGCGGCAAGCCGCCTTCGGCATCGCCAAAGAGCGCCACCATTTCGTCGCGGACGATCTTGACGACCTGCTGCGACGGCGACAGGCTCCGCAACACTTCCTGCCCCATCGCGCGATCGCGGACGCGGTCGATGAAGGCCTTGACGACCTTGAAATTGACGTCGGCCTCGAGCAGCGCCAGGCGGATCTCGCGCAGCGCGGCCTCGACCAGGTCTTCGGTAAGGCGCCCCTGCCCGCGAAGGGTCTTGAAAACGTCCTGCAGGCGTGTGCTGAGGGAGTCAAACATTGGCCGCTAACCTACTCTAGCGCAAACGCTTATCGTAGCGGACGAGCCGCCGGAGTGTCAAACGGCGTGAGGGGCTGTGGGGCGAAATACCGAACGAGCCCGGGTGTATGCTGGCCGCGATCTCTTGATCAGCTGGATTATACGTATCGTTTGCGTAATCGCAGCCTTGGCCTGGCTGCCGTCCTCGCCGGCACGCGCTCAGACTCCAGCCACAGCCGCAGGTGCCATCACGGTCAAAGATGCGACTGCCGCCGTTCCGCAGATTGAGCCGCGGCCGGCAGGCGGACGGCCGACCGTCACGGCCGTGCGCGCCAGGGAACGGCTCGTCATCGACGGTCAATTAGACGATGCCGTCTGGCGCACGGCCGCCCACATCGCCGCCTTCTGGCAGGAACGCCCCGTCGAAGGGGCAGCCGCGACGGAGCAGACGGAGGTTCACGTCGCATACGACAACGACCGGCTGTACTTCGGCATCTACGCGCATTACTCCGATCCGGGGTTGATTCGAGCGAACCGCGTCGATCGCGACCGGACGGACAACGACGACACCGTCACGTTCTACATCGATCCGTTTCTCGATCAGCAACGCGCCTACGTCTTCTCCGTCAACGCCTACGGCGTGCAGCGCGATGCATTGCTGAGCGGCGGAACGTCAGGCAGCGCGAGCGGCACCGGCGACACATCGTGGAACACCCTCTTCGCGTCGGCCGGCCAACTGGTCGAAGATGGCTGGACCGCGGAGATTGCAATTCCCTTCAAGAGCCTGCGATACCCCGCGCGCGGAGCCGGCCAGAGCCATCGGTGGGGATTTCAGATCGAACGTGAGATTCAAACGAAGAACGAGACCGTGCAGTGGGCGCCCATCTCGCGCGACGTCCTGGGGTTCCTGCGCCAGATGGGCGTGGTCGACGGCATCACGAATCTCTCGACAGCCAGGAACCTCGAGCTCCTGCCTACGGTCACCGCGATCGCCGCCGGTACGTTGAACAAGACGACCGGTGAGTATGTCACGCAGGATGTGAAAGAGGGCGGCGTGAATTTCAAGTACGGCATCACGTCGAATCTCACGTTCGACTTCACCTACAACCCCGATTTCTCGCAAATCGAATCCGATCGCCAGCAGATCGAAGTCAACCAGCGCTTCGCGGTGCAGTACCCGGAGCTGCGGCCGTTTTTTCTCGAAGGCAGAGATATCTATCAGGTGGCGAGCCCGGGAGGCGCGACGATCCTCCATACTCGAACGATCGTCGATCCGCGCTACGGGGCCAAGCTGGCCGGAAAAATCGGCACAACGTCCCTGAGTATTTTGATGGCCGACGACGAGGCACCGGGCAAGGTGGCCGATCGATCCGACCCCGCATTCGGGAAAACGGCGCAAACCATCCTCGGACGCGTCCGGTACGACTATTCAGGATCGTACGTCGGCCTGCTCTTCACCGATCGGGAGTTCCTCGACACGTATAGCCGCTTCGGCGGCTTCGACGGCCGCTGGCAGATTGGTCGCGACCATCGGCTTTCCTACAAGGCCTTCACGACGGGCCGGCGCGATTCGAAGAATGTGTGGCACACGGGCGAGCTCGCCGAGCTGGTCTTTGCGAAAGAAGGAGGACGATTCGGCTACCGCAGCCAATCGCACCTGGTCGATCCCGACTTCAGTACCGACGTCGGCTTCGTCCGGCGCACCGACCAGCGTGGTACGAGAGCGGCCGTTTCGTACCGGTGGTACCCGGAAAGCTGGATTGTGAATTGGGGACCATCACTCGATTTCCACTGGCTGTGGGACTATCAAACCGTTCTCCAGGAACGCGACACAAACCCGGGCGTCACCATGCAGTTCGCAAAAAACATCAACGTGAGCGCGGACTACAACGGGGGCATGGAGCGGTACCTCGGCATCGATTTCCGGAGGAACCGCATGTCGCTCAGCGGAAGCGTCGGCACCAGCCGGAAGATGTCGTTCACCGGCAGCTTCAGCACCGGCGACCAGATCCGGTTCATCAGCACTCCGTTCCTCGGGTCGGGGACGACCTGGGACATGGGCACGACGTTGCGGCCGGTCCCTCGCTTCCAGTCGCAGATAAGCCTGGCCACGAGTCAGTTCATCGACCGGCGGGACGATTCGGAAGTCTTCAACATCAAAATCTTCCGCGCTCAAACGACGTATCAATTCACCGATCGTCTCCTGGTCCGGAATATCAGTCAGTACAACACGCTGGACAAGACCTTCGACGGCAATATCCTCATCACCTACCGCGTGAACGGCGGGACGGTCTTCTTCGTGGGTTATGACGATCACTATCGTGAGGGAATCCAGGTCAACGCGGATCTGTTCGCGGCGGATCCGTGGCGGCGCACGAACCGGTCAATCTTCGCGAAGCTGCAATATTTGTTCAGGCGTTAAACGCCGGAGAGCTTGTGACCGAGCTTCTCTTTCTTGGTCTTCAAGTATTTCCGCGTGCCTTCCGACGCCGCGATCTCGATAGGCAGCCATTCGCTGACCGAGAGACCATACCCTTCGATGCCGACGAGCTTTCGCGGGTTGTTGCTCATCAAACGCATCGAGCGGACTCCGAGCTCCCGCAGAATCTGCACACCCATGCCGTAGTCCCGCTGATCCGCCTTGAAACCGAGGCGCTCGTTGGCCTCGACGGTGTCGAAGCCCTCGTCCTGGAGCTCGTAGGCGCGGATCTTGTTGGCGAGACCGATGCCGCGGCCTTCCTGGCTCAAATACAGCAGGATCCCCCGTCCTGCGGCAGCGATGCGCTCCATCGCGACCTCGAGCTGCGCGCCGCAGTCGCATCGCGCGGAGTGGAAGACGTCGCCCGTCAGACACTGCGAGTGCACGCGAACGAGAATGTCCTTCCCGTTGCCGATATCGCCGCAGACGAGCGCCACGTGCGTGTGATGATCGACTTGATTTTCGAAGGCATACACCCGGAACACGCCGAACTCGGTCGGCAGCTTGGCGTTGGCGACGCGCTTGACCAGCGATTCGTTCCGCATGCGGTGCTTGATCAGGTCCGCGATGGTGATCATCAGCAGACCGTGCTTCCGCGCGAACTTCGTCAGCTCCGGCACTCGCGCCATCGTGCCGTTCTCGTTCATGATTTCGCAGATAACTCCGGCCGGATACAGGCCGGCGATTCGGGCCAGATCCACGGCGGCTTCCGTCTGGCCGGCGCGCACGAGCACGCCGCCCGGCTGCGCCCGCAGCGGCTGGATGTGTCCGGGGCGCGCGAAATCGCCCGGGCGCGATGCCGGATCGATGGCCGCCAGGACGGTGGCCGCTCTGTCGTACGCCGAGATCCCCGTCGTCGTCCGCCCGATGACGTCGATCGGCGTGCAGAACGCGGTCTCGAACCGTGACGTGTTGTCGCGCACGAGCAGCGGGATCTGCAGTTCGTCGAGCCGTTCGGCGGTCATCGACAAGCAGATCAAACCGCGGCCGTACCGCGCGAGGAAATTGATCGCCTCGGGCGTTACCTTGTCCGCCGCGATCGTCAGATCGCCCTCGTTCTCCCGTCCCTCATCGTCGACGACGATGATGATTTTCCCGGCCCGGAAGGCGTCGATGGCCTCCTCGACCCGGGCGAACGGGCCCGCGGGCTCGCGCGCGCCCTTGGCGATCTTGATCGGCGTCTTCTTTTTTTTCATATCCCGCTTCTAATGCGTGACCTCTCCGGGGCGTACCCCGGTCAGCGTCAATCCCGCCAGCTCCGCGGCACGAACGACGTACTTGCCGACCATATCCACTTCGAGATTCACGCGGTCGTGGATCTCGGCACGAGCCAGATTCGTGTGCGTCATCGTGTAGGGCACCACTTGCACGTCGAACCGATCGATGCCCAGGCCCGCCACGGTCAGGCTGATCCCGTCGATCGCGATAGAGCCCTTGTGCACGAGAAAGGGCGCGAGGTGCGACGGAAAGCCGATGGTGAGCCAGTGAAAATCGGCGTCGCCCCGCAGGTCCTCGATGTGACCGATCGCGTCGACGTGACCCTGGACGAAATGGCCGCCCAGCCGGCTGTCCGCCCGCAGCGGGCGTTCGAGGTTCAAGGCGCTACCTCGCGCGATGGCGCCGAGCGTCGTCACGCGCATCGTTTCCGGGCCGACGTCGGCGTGCACCTCGCCGTTTTCCGCGAGGATCACGGTCAGGCAGACGCCATTCACCGCGAGGCTGTCGCCGGGCGACAACTCATCGGCCAGGGGCGAGGCGAGGCGCAACCGGACGCCGCCGCTCGTCGCCTTACGCTCGATCAATTCCCCGATCGCTTCAACGAGGCCCGTGAACATATCCCTCTATCAAGACATCGGGACCGAGCGGTTCCACATGCTGCTCCACGAGGGCCGCCGAAGAAAACGGCCGTCCGTCGAGCAGCTTGAGGCCGCCTGGACCGATGATGTGCGGCGTGACGTAGAGACGCACGTAGTCCACCAGGTCTTCATCCCACGCGCACGCGTGCATCGTCGCGCCACCTTCGAGCAGGAGTGATCCGACTTGCCGCGCGGCAAGTCGCTCCAACGCCGCCCCGAACGAGCCGTCGCGGGCCACTTCGATCTCCGCGCCGCGATCCTCGAGCGGCTTCCGCAGGTCCGCACGCCCCGCCGCGGCGGCCCCCGTCACGATAATGACAGGGCCGGCGTCTCGTGTCGAGAGCACACGCGCCGAGGGAGGCGTGCGGAGCCGGCGATCGAAGACGACGCGGATGAGCGGGCCCTCGCGATAGACGCCGCGGGCGGTCAGGAGCGGATCGTCGCAGAGGATCGTTCCGACCCCGACACCAATCGCGTCGACCTCCGCCCTTATGCCGTGGGCGTGTCGATTCGCCGCGGCTGACGTCAGCTCCGTCCGCTCGCCAGGCGTTCGAGCGATGCAGCCATCGAGGCTCGTTGCCGCCTTCAGAATCACAAACGGCCGGCCCTCGCGCGTCAGCGTGAAAAACGGCTGGTTGAGGCGAACGGCGGCCGCCTCCCGGAGTCCGATCTCGACGTCCACGCCGCGCTCGCGCAGATAACTGAACCCCTTGCCGTCGACGACCGGATTCGGATCGATGGTCGCCGCCACGACACGCGCGATGCCGGCTTCGACGATGCGCGGCGCGCACGGGCCGGTGCGGCCCTGATGGCAGCACGGCTCGAGGGTGCAATAGAGCGTCGCACCGCGCGCGCGTTCGCCGGCCATGCCAAGCGCCTGTACCTCCGCGTGCGGCTTTCCCGCCCGCTCGTGGAATCCCTGGCCCACGATCACGCCGTCGGGCGCGACGACCACGGCGCCGACCATCGGGTTGGGACTGGTGCGCCCGCGGCCGCGCGCGGCCAGGAACAAGGCGCGATCCATATAGTCGGCCGCCGTCACCACTTCTCCTCGAACAGCCCGTCGACATATTCGTCGGCCGAAAACGGCACCAGATCGTCGATGCCTTCGCCGACGCCGACGTACCGAATCGGCAGCTTCAGGTCGTGCGCGATCGCGACCCCGACGCCGCCCTTCGCCGTCCCATCGAGCTTCGTCAGCACGATGCCGGTGACCCCGGCAGCCTCCATGAATTCCTTCGCCTGGATGACGCCGTTCTGGCCGACGGTTGCGTCGAGCACGAGGAGCACTTCCTGAGGCGCGCCCGCGACTTCGCGCGATGCGATGCGCCGAATCTTCTCGAGCTCGTTCATCAGGTTCACACGCGTGTGCAAGCGCCCGGCGGTATCGATGAGGATCGGATCGCGCCCCTTCGCCTTGCCCGACGAAATCGCGTCGAAGACGACCGCGGCGGGGTCGGCGCCCTCGTGCGCGCGAATCATGTCGACGCCGGCGCGACCGGCCCAGATTTCGAGCTGCTCGACGGCCGCCGCGCGGAACGTATCCGCCGCGCAGATCAGAGGCTTCGCGCCCTGACGTTTGAGCAGGTTCGCCAGCTTGCCAACCGTGGTCGTCTTGCCGGTGCCGTTGACGCCGACGATCAGCACGACTTCGGGCCGCTCGGCCACGGCGACCGGTCGATCGACGGCCGCAAACACTGCACGGATTTCGTCCTTGACGAGATCGCGCAGGCTCGACGTGCGCGACGATTTCGCCTTGACAGCGGCGATGATGCGGTTGGTCGCCGCGACGCCGATATCGGCGGAAATCAGCAGCTCTTCGAGCGCGTCGAGCGTTTCGACATCGACCGGACGCGAGCGCCGGGCGGGCTCGTCGGCCTGGCGGATGATCTCGTCGAACCGGCTGACGATCTCCTGTGTGGTGCGGGATAGGCTATCCCGGATGCGACCAAGAAAGTTCACGGTAGATCGACGCTCGAATTCACGTGCTCTCTGCCTCGGCCCGTTGCCGTCGGACCATCAGCGCGTCGAGCGCGGAACGAACGTCAACGCGCCCCGCCAGCACTTCCGCCATCTGCGTCGTGATCGGCAGCTCGACACCGTGCCGCTCGCCAAGCGTGAGCGCCGCACCGGTTGTCCGGACCCCTTCGGCGACCATCTTCATCCCCGCGAGGATTTCGTCGAGTTGACGGCCGCGCGCGAGCTCGATGCCGACGTGACGATTGCGGCTCAGGTCGCCGGTGCAGGTCAGCACCAGGTCGCCCAACCCGCTCAATCCGGCCAGTGTTTCGCGGCGCCCCCCTGACGCGCACGCGAGCCGTGTCAGTTCCGCGAGTCCGCGCGTGATCAGTCCGGCCAGCGCGTTACGGCCGAGCCCGAGACCCTCGACGACGCCGGCAGCGATCGCAATCACGTTCTTGAGCGCTCCCCCGATCTCGACGCCAATCACATCATCGCTGGCGTAAAGCCGGAAGTACGGACCACGAAATTCCGTTTGCACGATCTCGATGGCGCCGGGGTCTACCGAGGCCACGACGACGGCGGTCGGCAGCTCGTGCGCAACTTCGATGGCAAAGCTCGGCCCCGACAGCGCAACGACGGGGCGAGCGGGCCCGACTTCCTCCGCAATCACTTCCGACAGCCGGAGCAGCGTTTCAGCTTCCAGCCCCTTCGTCGCGCTGACCATCGTCGCGCCGCTCTTCATGTGCGGCGCGGCAGCACGCAAGACGGTGCGACAACCGTGCGAGGGCACCGCCAGGACAACGAGATCAGCGTGGCTGAGCGCTTCATCCAGGTCGCATGTGACCGTTACGCCCTTGGGCAGCGTGACGTCGGGGAGATAGACGGCGTTGGCCCTGCGCACTCGCATCTCATCGACGAGCCGTCGATCGCGGCCCCAGAGATGGACCTGATGCCCCTGCTTCCCCAGGTGAACAGACAAGGCCGTGCCCCAGCTGCCGGCGCCCAGGACGGCAATCGACCGCATTACGCCCGGGCTCCAAAACGGCGCTCGGTGCCGGTCCGCAGACGCACGACGTTCGAGCGATGTCGAAACACGATCAGTGCACTCGCCGCGCACGCGACGATGACCACGGGGTCGGGACTGTGTGTCGCGTACGCAATCGGCGGCAGCGCCAGCGAGGCGAGTACCGATCCGAGCGACACGTACTTCGTGATCCAGACAGTGGTGATAAAGACGGCCAGGGCGGGAGCGACGGCCGCGGGAGTCAAAATCGCAAAGACGCCACAAGCGGTCGCCACGCCTTTGCCGCCGCGGAAATTCAGCCAGACTGGATAAACGTGCCCGACGATCGCCGCCATGCCCGCGAGCGCGGTCGTACCGGCGCCTCCACTCATGCGGTCGGCGACGAGGACGCTGGCGGCGCCTTTGGCCACATCGAGAATAGCCACCAGCACCCCCGCGGTGGCGCCGGACGCGCGAAACACGTTTGCGGCGCCGACATTTCCGCTGCCGACGCGCCGCAGGTCGCGCGCACCCCATCGCCGCGCAAGCAGCCATGCAAAGGGCGTCGACCCGATGCCATACGCCAGGAGAATCGCCATCATCGGCACTATGTCAGGGTAGCACGCGCCAGCGCGGTATACGCCGGCCCGGCCGGCGACAGGCGGCTTTGGTAAAGCGTGACGTGGTCAACGTTCACCCGGGCGACGGCGCGAGACTCGGCGGAGAGCACGCGCTCTCGATCGGCCGGGCGTGACGTACGCCAACGGGCCAGAGTCAGATGCGGATGGAAGGGCCGCGGCTCGAGCGTCACGCCGAGGCATTCGAGACGCGCGGCCACCTCTCGCTGAAGTCGGACGATCTCGCTTTCGCCGGGGCCAACGCCCAGCCACAAAACGCGCGGCGCGCCGCGCGGCGGAAACACCCCCAGGCCTTGAAACTCGGCGGCAAAAGGCCGTGTATCAATACTTACTGAGAGGGCGTCGACGATGGCCGGTACGTCGCGCTCGGCGATCTCGCCGAGGAAGGCCAGCGTCACATGCATGCGAGCGGGATCGATCATCTTGATCGATCGATCGACCCCAAGCGCTTGTGTCACGCGGTGCTGCAATGCGGCAATCGCCCCACGCGCGTCGTCATCGAGGTCAAGCGCCACGAACAGACGCATGGAGATTGGATGATTGGGTAATTGGGGAATTGGGGAATTGGGGAATTGGGGAATTGGGTAATTGCAATTACTCAATTACCCAATCATCCAATTACCCAATTACCCGATTCAACGAGCCTCTAACAACAGACGCAGCATGTTCATCGCCGCCTGCGACGCCTGGAACTTCACCTGCTCGCGTCCGCCCACAAACTTGAACGTCCGCACGCGAGTCTCGCCGTCAACGATGACGGCAATCGAGACGGTTCCCACAGGTTTCTCCGGCGTGCCGCCGTCGGGACCCGCGATACCGGTGACGCCGATGCCGACGTTTGTTCCCGATCGCGCCCGCGCGCCCTCTGCCATCGCCTGCGCCACCGGATCGCTGACCGCGCCGTGCTCCGCCAGGAGCGCGTCGGATACGCCAAGGAGCTCGACTTTCGACCGATTGCTGTAGCAGACGAAACCGCGCTCGACATACGCCGAGCTGCCGGGCACGTCAGTCAATCGCGAGGTCAGCAGCCCGCCCGTGCATGACTCGGCGACCGCCACGGTGAACTGCTTCTCGCGAAGAAGATCGCCGACAACCACTTCGAGCGTCCTGCCATCAACGCTATAAACAGCAGTTCCGAGGACCGCCTTGAGCTCCTCGACTGCCGCGTTCAGCGCCGCCTCTGCTTCCGCGCGGCTGTCTGCGCGCGCCGTCAAATGAAGCTCGATCTGCCCCAGGACGGCGAGAATCGTCGTGGCAATCGGAACCCGCGCGGTGGTCCATCCCCCGTAGACGGGCTGGGCGTGCATATCGACATCCGATTCGGCGCGGCCGGTTACTCTCAACACGCGCCGGAACAACCCTTTCCCGCCGCTGCGGGCCGCGAGCCGATCGCGAACCACCGCGTCGAACATCGGCGTCATCTCGCGCGGCGGGCCGGGCAACAACACGATGGCTGTCGGTCCGCGTTCGATCCACAAGCCCGGCGCCGTGCCATTCGGATTGTCGAGCAGCGTCGCGCCGAGCGGCGCCATCGCCTGACGACGGTTGATCTCCGGCATCTCCATGCCGCGGCGGGCGAACCGTTCGCGAATCCGCTCGACAACGTGCTCGTGGATTTCGAGCGGTAGCTTCAGCACCTGGGCGATTGCTCCGCGCGTGAGGTCGTCGTCTGTGGGCCCGAGGCCTCCGATGACCACGACGACATCCGCCCAGGCGAGTGCGCCTTCGAACACCTCGGCCAGTTCGCGATGGTCGTCGCCCACGACCACCTTGAGCCGCACGTCATACCCGATGGCATTGAGGCGCTCGGTGACGACGAGCGAGTTCGTGTCGACGCGAAACGGCGTGAGCATCTCACTGCCGACGGCGATAATGCAGGCTTTCATCGGTCGGATCGATTACCCAATTGCCAGGAGCGCGATCCGAAGGGCCAGGTTTGCGTATATGGCGGCCATCGCGTCGTCCGCCATGACGCCCACTCCACCTGGCAGCCGCTCGAGACGATTGGCGGGATACGGCTTGATCACATCGGTCGCCCGAAAGAACAGAAAACCGACGAAGGCTCCCTTCAGGCCAACGGGATTGAGAAAGAGCGTGATGAGCATTCCCATCACTTCGTCGACGACGACCTGTCGCGGATCGGTACGGCCGAAGTGACGTTCAGCCACGTTGCCTGCCAGCGAACCCAGAATGAAAAGCGCGACAATCGCCAACGCCTGAACGAGTGTCGACCCGGGCAGGACCATCCAGAGAAGGAGACCTGCGGCGGATCCAAATGTGCCGGGAGCGACAGGCACGTAGCCGATGCCAAACGCGGTGGCGATCGCCAGCGAAACAATGGGCCGGGAGGTCGCCCGTTCGTCAGACACGGACGACGCGCGTGCCGGCAAAGCGATCGTGAATTCCACGATGATCGCGGCTGAGCACGGTCAGGAGTCCGAGACCCGCGGGAGCCGCAAGCACGAGCCACAGGAGCTCTCTGACGAAGGCTCGACCCACATCGAGTGAGGAACGCGGTTCAGAAGAGACCACCTTGATGCCAGCTGCCATCTTCCCGAGCGTCTGGCCGCCGGCGGTGAACGCGACGAGATAACCGCCGTTCTGGACGAGGAGAAACGCAAGCAGCGGCGCACGGGGCAGGATGCCCAGATCCTGGAACCCGATGCCGCAGATCTGCAACGTGAAATAGACGACGACGGCATCGATCGCCGCGAGAATGAGC
>Ga0307310_10000629_pt1 | contig 12116 bp, 10 predicted proteins | sample ER_DNA_197_FD_194502 | JGI IMG/M metagenome (GOLD analysis project Ga0307310, IMG submission 194502) | Bulk soil microbial communities from the East River watershed near Crested Butte, Colorado, United States - ER_DNA_197 | ecosystem: Environmental > Terrestrial > Soil > Floodplain | place...
ATCGGTCAGCGAAATGCCGGCCGTCAACTTCGATAGTTCGAGCGCGTCGAAATCGGAGAAGTCCTTGAGACCGGCGCCTGCCGCCGCGCCGGGCGACGCCTTGATGAACGTCTCGCGCGCTTTCTGATCGGGCAGCGGCACCTCGATCGTCGCCACATGCGGGTTGCCGGCAAGACCATCGCTCAGGTCGGCCAGCTTCTCGTCGACGAGCACGAACGCCATGTTCAGCCGCTTGACGTGCGGGCTCATGGCCCAATTGAGCATCGTCACGAGCTGGGAAGACGACTGCAGGCTCAGACGCCCGGGCTCGCCAGCCGGAAAGACGAACGACGCGTGGTCCATGATCAACGCGAGACTCAGATGTTCGTTCTCGGCGGCCATGATGTTGTTGCGCACGAAGCGATCGATCACTGCGAACGTCGCGGCCGGATCTTTCGTCAACCCGCTCAGATCGCCGACTTTCTTGTTGGCGAGCGCGACCATGTCCTTGAGCCGCTTTTCGTCGCGCCCGGCGAACGCGCGTAATCCCTGGCCGATGTCATAGTGCAACACGAGCGACCACCGGCCGAAGAGCTGCTCGGCCAGGAACTCCGCCAGCGCGCCGTAGCGGGGTTCCTCGCCGCCGCCGGCCTGAAAGAAGTCGTCGGTGTTACCGTGGAGGATGAACGCCGACGTCGTTCCGGAAAAATAGAGCTCGGCCAGCTGCGCCGCCCACGGCGGGAACCACGCAGGCAGTTCGGCGGGCTTGCGAAGGTCCTGATCAGGCGTCATGCCGAAGCACCTCCCGGAGGTCGGCTTCGAGGATGGGCGGCGGCTCTTCGAGCTGGTCGGCAAGGCCTGTCAGGTGCTGAAGCTCGGTGACCGCCTTCTCGGTCTGCCGCATGCTGTCGGCGGCCGAATCCACCTGGCTGCTGAGGAAGTCGGGGTCCTGCCGGTTGACCGCCATCTCGGCGAGCGCCTGGATTTTCCCTTCGATGCGATCGAGCTCGACGGAGACGAACTGTGCGTTCTTCTTCGCGCGACCGAAATTGTCGAGACGAAGCTCGCCGCTTGCGATGCTGTCCTGGAGCGAGCGGACGATGCGGTCGTCGCGGCCGGTCTGTGCGGCGGCAAGGTTCTTCCGAAGCTCCTCGAGCTGTTTCGAGATTTCCTGCTCGTTCATCGCCTGCAGGAAGCGATCGAGTGCGGTCTTCGAAAGGAGAAGCCGCAGAAAAAGCCACAGCAGCCGATCCAGCCCTGGCGTGCGGATTTCTTCAGGGCCACTCGCCGGATTGCCGGTCGCGCCGCGGACGCCGGCGGCGATGCCGCGCATCTCGAGACAGCGCGCGTGCAGCCGTTCGAAGCGCGTGCGTGCGTCCGGCGGAAGACTCTTGACCATCGTAATGAGCGAGGGAGCCGGCTCCTGCGAAGTGGCGGCTCCGGCGCCGGCGGCCTGGCTCTCTGAGTGGACCTTGGCGTCGATGGCCGCGCGGAACCTGGGAATCGACACGAGGCCGGTGAGATAGGTGAGCTCGCCGGCGGCGACGAGCGGCAACAGCACAGGGGCCAGCGGCGTCATTGCGGCCGCGGCTGTGCCACCGAGGAGGAACAGCAGGTTCCACCTGAAGAGAAAGGCTTCCTTCAGATAGTCGGTCATGCCCGCGCCCTGCGGCGCATTCTTGACCACGTTGTCACGAATATCGGGCTTCACGTTCAGTCGCCGGCTCGTGTCGACGCGGCCAGATTGTCCATGAGATCGCGGATCTCGCACACGCGCTCGACGAAGGCTGGATCGCGGAGCATCTCCTTGGGTGGACGGTCCGGCGGCGGCACCACCATCTCGCGGAGGATTGTGCCCGGCGCCGACGAAAAGACGTACACGCGGTCGCCGAGATAAATCGCTTCCTCGATCGAATGCGTCACGAAGAACACCGTGGCCTGCGCTTCCTTCCAGAGTTCGACGAGCAGCGCCTGCATATGCAGCCTCGTCGTCGGATCCAGGGCACCGAACGGTTCGTCCATCAGGATGATGCGCGGCGACAAAATCAACGTCCGGGCGATCGCCACCCGCTGCCGCATCCCGCCCGAAAGCTCGCCCGGGTACTTCGCGGCATCGCGCGCGACGTCGAGGCCGACCTTCGAGATCCACTCGCGCGCGCGCGCGCGGCGTTCGCGCGCCGCCACGCCGCGGCATTCGAGCCCGAAGGCCACGTTGTCCTCGACGGTGCGGTTGTCGAAGGAAGTGTAGTCCTGAAAGACCATGCTGCGGTCCGGGCCCGGACACGCGACCGGCTGACCGCCGACGAGGACCGTGCCTTCGGTCGGCGGATGCTGCGGGCGCAACCCGGCAATCAACCGCAGCACGGTCGATTTTCCGCACCCGGATGGTCCCAGAATCGCGATGAATTCGCCCTTGTTCGGCAGGTCGGCCACCGAGAATGTCACGTCGCGGATGACGGTGAGGTTGCCGAACCGCTTCGTGACGTGGCGGAAATCGACGACATTGGCGGACTGACCGGGCGCGGCCGCGGGCTCGCTCACCGTCAGTCCTCGACGACGCGGTAGGGAAAGAGGCCACGCTGGAACCAGAACAGCACGCGATCGATCCCGTAGGCGAGCAGCCCGATGATCATGAGGATCAGGATGATGTGCTCCGAGAGCCCGCGCCGCTGGCTCGACATCAGCAGATAACCGAGGCCATGCTGCGCGTTGATCAGCTCGGCCAGCATGATGTAGCCGAAGGCGAGGCCGAAGAGATGCCGGAGGCTGTTGTAGATGTCCGGAATCGCGAGCGCGACGAGCACCTTCCGGACGATCTGAAACGGCGTGGCGCCCAGTGTCTGAGCCGTTTCCACATAGCGATCCGGCACGCCCGCAATGGCGGCGACGACATTCGAATAGACGAACGGCACGCAGGCGATGAAGATGAACATCACCTTTTGCGTCTCGTCTATCCCGAACCACAAGATCGTGAGGGGAATCAGCGCCGCCACGGGCAGGTTGCGGCCGAACAGGGCGAGCGGCGCTCCCGCCGCTTCGATCACGCGCCAGGATCCGGCGAGGATGCCGAGCGGCACGCCGACGAGGGCCGCGAGGCCGAATCCAATGAGCACTCGTTTCAAGGTTGCGGCGATGCTTTCGACCAGCGCGCGGTCGTTCAACAGGCTGGGAAAGCTTCTGACGACTTCCGCAGGACTGGGCAGGATGACGGGGGAGATCAGCCGATCTTCGGCGCCGCCGCCGCGCGTCAACAGCCACCACACGAGCAGGACGACTCCCATCGCGCCCACGCCGACCAGGCGGCGCGTCATCGGGGGCGGAGAGAATCGAAGCGTGAGAAGTGAGGGGGTCGAGTCGCGCGGCATCTACTTGGAGGCCGCCGTCGCCTCGGCCGGGTAGACTTTGATCTCCACCCGCCGGTTCTTCGCGCCGTTGTCCGGATCGCCGGGGTCCGCCGGCCGATCCCACCCCATCCCCGCCGCCGAGAACTGATTGGGCTGAAGCGACTTGAACTTCCGGACGATCGCTTCCTTCACGGAGTTGGCACGGTTCAACGACAGCTCCTGCACCAGGCCTTTCGGGATCTGTCCCTTCATCGACCCGTCAGTGTGCCCCTCGATGATGATCCGCGCCGCTCCGTATTGCCCCGCGAGCTTTCCGACCTCCTCGACGACGAAGTCGACGTTGGGATCGTAGAGCTCTTCCACCTCTTTACCGTCGGCGTTGCGCGTGATCTTCTTGTTGAGATCCCAGGAGTTCGGGAAGAAGTGAATCACGACGGTCTTCGTGAGGATCTCGTCCTTTTCTCCCTGGACCGACCCGGCGGTCGCGGGCGCGAAGTGAACGTCGTACTCGTTCTTCTGGCTGGAATACTTCGGTTCGGCGCCGAGCTTCTGGATGACCGAGAAGTCCATCACCGAATCGAACGGCGTCTGCTCCGTGACCACGTTGATCTTCTTGTAGAGAAAGTACGCGGTGGTCCACGTGCGCTCGAAGTTGGTCGGGTTGTTCTGGTTGAGGAAGAAGTCGCGGTTCTCGGCGTAATTCGTCGAATGCGCGTCGCCGAGCATGCCGAGCGCGTCGCTCTCGGGGATCGAATAGCCGGTGGCCATCAGCTTGGCGACCTTCGCCTTCGCCTCTTGCGCTTTCAGCTCCTGCATCGCGTCGAAGATCCCCCGCGTGAGCCCCTCGGTAATGTCCGGATTGTCCTTGGCGAAGTCGGCCCGCGCGAACCAGACGTCGGCAATCAGCTTGTTGGCGGTCGACGTCGTGACGAGGAGGTGGTTGCCTTTGACCTTCTCGAGGTTATAGATGTCCGGCGCCCAGCTGACGGCTCCGGCCAGACGCTTGTCCGCGTTGAAGGCGGCCGCCGCCTGGAACGCGTCCTGCGTGAACTTGAACTCGACTTCAGCCGGCTGCACGCCCGCGTTGATGAGCGCGTTCAGCACGAAGAAGTGGGACGGCGAATTCTGCGCGAGCACGATCGTCTTCCCCCGCAGGTCCGCCATCGTCTTGACCGTATCGCGGGCCACGATGCCGTCGCCGCCGTTCGACCAGTCGACCTGCTGGAAGACACGAGGCATCACGCGCGAGTCCTTCCGCAGCCCTTCGAGGAACAGCGGCAGCATGTCCAGCGTCGCCCAGCCGACGTGGAGATTCCCGGCGGCGTACGCATCGCGCATGGCGATCGGATCGTCAATCAGCACGAGCTCGAGCTTGAAGTCCTGGCCTCCCGGCGTCTTCCACACCTTGCCCGCCTTGAAGCCGTTGTTCGCGTAAATGATGGGGCCCCAGCCGGCCCAGACGTTGATGCCGAACCGGACCGTGCGATCCACCATCGGCTTGTAGCTGGAGATCCCTTTGACCTCGGGCAGCTTCGCCGCGGCGACGTAGTTGTATTCCTTGACGGTCGTGATGCCGGAGCTGTCGGGTGCTTCGGCGCCGCCTTTGAGCTGGGTGAGCTCTTCGTTCGAGATCCGTCCGGCCTGCCCGCCTCCAGGTCCGATCGCGCCGTACCGCCAGAGCGCGAGTCCGACGAGTCCGACGACGACGAGGAGAACCGCGACGTAGAACGCAGGTTTGGGCTGACCGTTCGCCATGTTGTGGACTCCCGCTTAATTGGTCTGTTTCTGGGTGGCCTTTTCAGCCGCCGGACCGAGGTCCTTTGCCGTCTGTGCGACGGGTGTCGTCTCGGGTGACTTGAGGCCGAGCTCGACTTCGAAATCCTGAAGCGCCTGCTCGGCGAGCTCGCCCTGCATCCGCTCTTCGGCTTTGATCTCCGCGATCCCTTTTTCCGACAGATCCGCCGCGACGCGTACTTTGCCCCGATTCTGATCGATCTTCTGCTGGATGACGGCTTCGATCTCCCCGAAATCCGTCGTCAGGTTCATGTCGAACGTCTCGGAGAGCTTCGCGATTTCCGCTTCGGCGGAACTCATCTTGAGTTCGGCGTCGTACTTCGTGATTTTCTCGCGAAGCTCGATCAGCTTCTCGTTCGCGTGCTGGATCTTCTTGAGATTATTGCCGTACGCCGTCTCGTGCATCTGGAGCTGACCCTCGTTGGTCGCGAGCTCGCCCTTGGCCTTCTGCAGCTCGAGCGCGAATTTCGACGCCGTCGCTCGATCGCCGGCCTTCAGGTACGCCTTCGTTTCGGCCTCGAGCTTCTGCACATGCGACCTGTTCGCCGAGACCTGGCGCGTCACCCGCTCGACGAGCCCGCGGTACTGCTCCAGTCCGGTCCGCCCTTCCTTGAGCTGTTCGACCGCCCGGTCGTATTCGTATCGCATTTGCGCCACGGGATCGGCCTCCCAGAACATATTGGCGACCTTGTTGATTTGCGCGACTACGGCCGACCAGAACTTGTGAAGGATCACGGAGTCTCCTTTAATAAGGGGTACGACGTAGTTACTGCTTGGCAGGTTCCCGTTCGCCGGCGATCGGCGCTTCGGCGAGGATCTTGCCCTGATAAATGCGGTCGAGCGCCTGCCGAAGCTCGGCGCCCGTTCCCGCCCCGATGACATCGCCGCCGACTTCTTTCAGAAACGCGAACTTTTCGGGACTCGTGTCGAATGCGACGAAATAGACCTGCACCGCTCCCTCGCTCTTCCGGGAGATCTCGCGCACGACCTCGTCGGGACTGCGACCGCTCGTGTTCTCTCCATCGGTGACCACCAGCAGGTACTTCCGGAAGACGCCGGCACGATACAGATCCGGGCGCGCCTCGCGCAACGCCTCGCCGATGGCCGTGCCGCCGCCTGGCTGCGGCACCTTCGACAGCGCGACCCGGACGGAGTCGCGGTCGTAGGGCTGGATTGACCGCAGCGTTCGAACGCCGCTCGAAAAGCTGTAGACGCCAATCTTGATCGGAAAATCCGGCCGCCTGGCGATGAACGCATCTGTGGCGTCCAGCATCGCCTCGATCGCCTGCTGCGCGACGACGTATTTGGGACGCGGATCGCCTTCCGCGGCGTCACGCATCGATCCTGACGTATCGACCAGGATCGCCACCGCGGCGCCGACACCCTCCTCGACTTCAGCCTGATACGGAGCCGCGGACTCGATGTTCGTATCGGCCGGTCGCGCCGGCGCGCGGTCGTTCGCGAGCCTGTACGCAAATTGCCCGACCAGCACGATCGCGATAACCCAAAAAGTAACGCCCGAGGGCCGTCGGGAGCTCCGGTCAATTGCCATCGACTTGACTGTCCTGTGAACGAAGCAGTCTATCGTTCGAGTCTTGAAGGATCAAGGTTCGCTTTCGAGCCGCTTCCGGGCCGCGGCGAGCTCTTCGAGATCGGCCTTCGACAGCTTCGGCAACGCCAGGTCGAGACCGTCGAGCGCCTCGACGACGACTTCCGCGATCGCCAAACGCATGAACCATTTGTGATCGGCCGGAATGATGAACCAGGGCGCGTGCTTCGTGCTTGTTTTCGACAGCGCCTCTTCATAGGCTTTCATGTAATCGTTCCATCGATCGCGTTCCGCCAGGTCTCCAGACTGGAACTTCCAGTTCTTCGACGGTTCATCCAAACGCTCCAGGAGCCGCCGCCGCTGTTCCTTTTTCGACACGTGAAGGAAGAACTTTCGGATCACCGTGCCGTTGCGCGCCAGGTGCTGCTCGAACGCGTTGATGTCTTCGTACCGATCGTTCCAGATGCGTTTCGTGACGAGCGAGGCCGGGAGCTTCTCGCCGTCGAGAATCTGGGGATGGACCCGCACGACGAGGACTTCCTCGAAATATGAGCGGTTGAAGATGCCGATCCGGCCACGCTCGGGCAGCGCCTTCACGGTGCGCCAGAGATAATCGTGGTCGAGATCTTCGTCTGACGGCCGCTTGAACGAAAAGACCTGCGTGCCTTGCGGGTTCAGGCCGCTCATCACATGCTTGATGGCGCTGTCTTTCCCGGCCGCGTCCATCCCCTGGAAGATCAGGAGCACCGCCCAGCGCTTGTGCGCATAGAGCCGCTCCTGAAGCGCGACGAGCCGCTCGAGACCGCGGTCGAGCCTGGCGGCCGCCTGCTCCTTGTGCTCGAACGGGCGGGTGTCGGCGGGACTGTAGCGACGCAGGTTGACTTTTTTCCCAGGGAGAACGCGGAAGCGGCGGAAATCCATCTACTCGGCTGCGCCAAGCGTGGCGATCGCGTCGGCCGTCGCGAGGTAAATCACGCCGCGCGGACTCACCGCCACCACGCGCACGGCGCCGATCGCGTTCTGGAGAAGGCGCTCAGTCCCGATCACCCTGGTCGGATTCGACGAATCGAAGCGAAGGCGGAGAAGATGGCGGCCCTCTTCGGACGCGACGAGCAGGTTGTCCCGGAAGGCCGGCATCGACGCACCGTGATAGAAGGCAACCGAGGAAGGGACGGTGCCGCGGGGCAACGCGTATGAGGTCAGCCTCACGCCGCGCTTTTCGGTGCCCGCCGACGAATCGATCGCCGTCAGCCGCGCGGAACTTTCGGAGACACGATCCGCCATCCACAACACGGTCGACGCCGGCCGCCAGTCGAAGCCGCGCGGCGAGTGAAAGTCGGACACATATAACGGCGTCAGCCCGGCCTGGTCGGCCGGCGTCGTGCCATCGGGATTGAGGCGCAGGATCTTGCCATTCGGGGACGCGAGATCGCCGGCACGCCGCGGGTCGTCCCCGTCATCGAACGCGGCGAACAATTTCCCGTCCGCTCCACCGCGCAACGACGCGGTCGCGCTGCGCGCCGATGCCGGAATGTCGTCGAGCAGCGTGACTCCCTCGACCAGGGCGTTCGACGCTTCACGGAAACGCGCCAGCGCGAAGCCGGGCGGCCCCGTGCGAGACGGCGCCGTGTAGATCGCATAGACGAAATGGGTCTGCTCGAACTGCGGGTCGGCCGCCAGTGCAAGAAGCCGTGTCCCGCGGCGCAGGGCCAACGCCGGCTCGGCGACGAGCCCCCGATCGGGCATCAGGACGCGCACGCGCCCCGGCTCTTCGGTCACGAAGACGCGCCCGTCCGGCGCAAACGCCATGTCTGTGGGGTTGATCAGGCCGTCCGCGATCCGATCAACGCGAAGGCGCAATCCGTCGGACGTTCTGACCGTCATGCCGCTCGTCCACGACACGGCCGGCAGAGGAGCGGCCGTCGAGGCGGCGCCCGTCTTGTTCACCTGCAACGGCGCCGAGCGCGGGCTTTCGAGGACGGTGCTGCCGTCGACGATGAAGGCGGCGATCTCGATCGTATGGAGGCCGCCAGACATCGCTGGAAGCGGAGAGGTGCAATCGAATTCGGCCGACGTCGGAGAGGAAGGCGGCGCACAGGACGCGCCCGACAACTCGGCACGGACGCCGTCGACGTAGGTCGCGTAACGGAAAGTCGATACCTCGGCGCTGTCGGCGGCGGCTTGCGTCCAGCCAAGTCGCTCGGTACCGGTGACAGTCTCAGTCTGTCCGGGCGTCATCCCCGGGGGCTTCGGCGCGTCCTTCGAGCACGCGATCGTCACGATGGCGAGGAGCGCGCACGGAATCAAACGGTGAAGATTGCCTGGCACTTCTTGCTACGATACACGCATGCGCACTCAGTGGTCGATGGTGTTTGTGCTCATCGTCTGTGGCCTGCTGGCTGACGTCCACGCCCAGCTTCACTCGAGCGTGCACGCGTCGGGTTTCACGGCGCCTCTTGCATTCATTCAGGATCCCGCCGACCGCGCGGTCCAATTCGTCGTCCAGCAGAACGGCCACATTCGCGTCGTCCGCAGCGGCGTGGTGCTGCCGGGCGATTTTCTCGATGTGTCGTCCGTCATTTCCGCCGGCGGCGAGCGCGGCTTGCTCGGCCTCGCCTTCGCCCCCGACGCGGCCAGCGGCCGGTTGTTCGTGAACTTCACCAATCCCTCGGGCGACACCGTCGTCGCGAGATTCCGGCGGCCGGCCGGCGCCGTCGTTGCGGATCCGGCGACGCGTTTCGACCTCCGATGGGGAGGCGCCGGGGCTCCGGCCGTCATCGGGCAGCCGTACGCGAATCACAACGGCGGCAACCTCGCATTCGGTCCGGATGGATATCTCTATATCGGAATGGGCGACGGCGGCTCGGGCAACGATCCTGAGAACCGCGCGCAGAACCCGATTGAGCTGCTCGGAAAAATGCTGCGTGTCGACGTCAACGTCCCTGACACTCATCCCACCGGTTATCAGATACCGGCGGATAACCCGTTTGCGCCGGGCCGCGGCCCGGTGCCGGCGCGGCCCGAGATTTGGGCCATCGGTTTGAGGAATCCGTTCAGATGGTCGTTCGACGACACGAGCCACGGCGGCACCGGGGCGCTCGTCATCGGCGATGTGGGCCAGAGCAACTTCGAAGAGATCGACTACGAGCCGCGCGGCCGCGGCGGCCGCAACTACGGCTGGCGCAATCGCGAGGGCGCTCACGACAACGTCACGTCCCTGCCGCCGGCCTATTTGCCGCTCACCGATCCAATATTCGACTATGGGCGCTCCGAGGGTCAGTCAATCACCGGCGGATTCGTCTATCGCGGCCGGGCGCTGGGCCCGTCGTTTCTGGGGCGGTACTTCTTCGCCGATTTTGAAGCTGGCCGGGTGTGGTCGCTCGCGCTCACGGTCAACGCCGCAACCGGTGAGGCCACGGCGTCCAATCGTATCGAGCACACGGCCGAGCTCGGGAACGTCGGCAACGTCAGTTCCTTCGGGGTCGACGCCGATGGGGAGCTGTACGTGGTCAGCTACTCCCTGGGCCGCATTCTGAAAATCCTGGGCCCTTCGATCGGGCCGCGGGCGCCGACCGGCCTGCGCATCGTTCGATAGCTGCCACGGCTGGCTGGTCCTCGGTCAGCCCCTTGACATGTTATATACGTAACACATATGCTACGGACATAACATGACTGAACGAAACCCCGGGCTCCACGCAGGACTCACACGCCGCGAACGGCAGATCATGGACATCCTCTACCGGCGCGGACGCGCCACGGCCGTCGAGGTGATGGAAGACCTCTCCGGAAAGCCCAGTTACTCCACCGTTCGCACGCAACTGCGGGTGCTGGAGTCGAAGGCTCATGTCCGCCACGAGGAGGAAGGGCTCCGATATGTCTACATGCCGGCCGTGCCGCGGCGCGCGGCGCGCAAATCCGCGCTGCGGCACCTCGTGGACACGTTCTTCGAGGGCTCGACGGAGAAAGTCGTCGGTGCGCTGCTTGGCGGCGAAGGCGCGCGGCTGTCGGAGACGGAACTGGAGCGGATTGCCGAACTGGTGGCCAAGGCCAAGAAAGAAGGGTCGCGATGAATCTGCTGCTCGACAGCACCGTCAAGGTGTCCATTATCGTCCTGGTGGCGCTCGTCGCCAGAGCGCTGCTCCGCCGGCGATCGGCCGCCGTGCGGCACTGGGTGCTATCGGTGGCCATCGCGTGCGCGGCGGCGGTGCCGCTGCTGGCGACGATGGTTCCTGCCTGGCACATCGGAATGGGAGCGTTTTCAGCATCTCCGACATCTTCCCCGGGGTCGCCGGCGGCGGCGCAATCGGAATCGGTTGTCAGCACCACAACCATCGTTGCTCCGGGACCAGTGGTCCCCGGTCGAGTTCGCGCCGGCGGATCGAACACTGAAGCCGCCGCGTCGATCGGGGCAAGGATGGTGGGACCCATCTGGATGGTCGGCGTCGGCATCAGCCTCCTGGTCCTGCTCGCCGGACTCGGTCACTTGAAGTGGCTTGCAAGAGGCGCGCGACAGGTCGATGGCGGACGTTGGGAGCGGCTCGCCCAAGAAATCTCCACCGCGTTCGAGCTCCGCCATCCCGTCAAGCTCCTGCAAAGCGATCATCCGACGCTTCTGGTTACCTGGGGCTTGCTGCAGCCGAAGGTCATTCTGCCCGCCGCGGCCCGCGGCTGGTCGGACGACCGCGTCCGGGTCGTCCTCCGCCACGAGCTGGCCCACATCCGGCGAGGTGACTGGGCCGTGTTCATGGCGGCAGAAGTGCTTCGCGCCGTCTATTGGTTCAATCCGCTCGTCTGGCTTGCCTGCCGGCGCGTGCGGCAGGAAAGTGAGCATGCCTGCGACGATGTGGTGCTGAATGCCGGTATGGAAGGTTCCGATTACGCGACGCACCTGCTCGATCTCGCCCGCACGCTGCACGCCACCCGCCGGACGTTATTTCCCGGGCTTCCCGGGCCCGCCGCGCCGGCGATGGCGCGTCCATCAAGTCTTGAAGGGAGAATCCGCACCATGTTGAACGCAAGCGTAAATCGCCGTCCGCTTACGCGGTCGTCGCGAGTCGTCACCTTCGTCGGGCTGCTCGGCCTCACGGTGTTGATTGCCGGCCTTGGGGCTCAAAGCTTTTTCACGCTGTCCGGGATCGTCATCGATTCCACCAACCGCTTCCTTCCCGGCACGAAGCTGGTCGTGACGAACGCGGCCAGCAAAGCCAAGCACGAAGTCCGGACGGATCGAACCGGGCATTTCGAATTCCTGGGCCTGCCCCCTGGAGAATACGCCCTGGAAGTCTCCATTCCGGGTTTCATGACATTCAAGGACAACATCCCCGTGGTCGCCCGGAACATCGATCGCACGATCCGGTTGGAGGTGGGGTCACTCGAGGAAACGATCACGGTGACTAGTTCTGTGGCCGGCTCACCGGACCCCGAGCCGGCGGCCGATCAGGTGGAACGGC
>Ga0307310_10000634_pt1 | contig 12081 bp, 11 predicted proteins | sample ER_DNA_197_FD_194502 | JGI IMG/M metagenome (GOLD analysis project Ga0307310, IMG submission 194502) | Bulk soil microbial communities from the East River watershed near Crested Butte, Colorado, United States - ER_DNA_197 | ecosystem: Environmental > Terrestrial > Soil > Floodplain | place...
AGCTCGTCGCGGCTGGAGTTCGACGCGCCGTTCCGGGTCTACAACATCAGCAAGGGTCACCGCGCGGTGCGCCTGACCTTCCGCATCGGGTCCAACGAGTACTGGGGCATTCAGGAGACGAACTGGAACGAGGCCCCGGCCCTCGCCGACCCGAGCTTCGTGCACAAGATCACGGGCCGTGAATACGCCCTCTACTACTCCGGCGCGCACCTGCACATGGTCGTGCTCCGGAAGGATGGTGCGACGTACTGGGTCGTGAACTCGATTCTCGACGAGCTGTCCAACGAGACGATGCTCGCAATCGCGCGGGGCCTCGCGCCCCTTCCCAAGTAGGCTTCCCGGTCATGGCGGAATCGCGAACGATCGGCGTCTTTGGCGCGGGCTGGGTCGGGCTTGTCACCGGCGGCTGCTTTGCCGAGCTCGGGCACGAGGTGATCGTGCGCGACGTGGTGCCGGAGAGGATCGAGGCGCTGCGCGCCGGCCAGGTGCCGTTCCACGAGGCGGATCTGCCTGAGGTGCTCGCGCGGAACCGGGACCGCATTCAGTACACGCTCGACGCGAGCGAGCTCGCGCACGCGGATGCGTTGTTCATCTGCGTGCAGACGCCACCGACGTATTCCGGTGACGCGGATCTGTCGTTCGTCTGGTCGGCGCTCGACGACCTCCCGCGGGTCGAGCGGCGGCAGATCCTGGTGATGAAGTCCACCGTGCCGGTCGGAACCGGCGAAAAGGTGCGCGCCGCACTCGAGGGCCGCGGACTCACCAACGTCGGTTATGTGTCCAATCCGGAGTTCCTGGCCGAAGGAAACGCGGTGCGCGACTTCCTCAATCCGGACCGGATCGTGATCGGGGCATTCGACGAGGAGGACGGCGTCGCGGTCGAGGCGCTCTACGGTGGGATCGAGGCGCCGATGGTCCGAACCGATGTTGCCTCGGCCGAGATGATCAAGCTCGCGGCGAATGCGTTCCTCATGACCCGTATCTCGTTCATCAACGAGATCGCGAACGTGTGCGAGGCAGTCGGTGCAGACGTCGTCGAAGTCGCGAAGGGAATTGGGCTGGACCACCGGCTCGGCCCGCACTTCCTGCGGGCGGGCATTGGCTACGGTGGTAGCTGTTTTCCAAAGGACTCGCTCGCGCTCAAGCAGCTCGCGTCGAACTCCGGCTATCACTTCCAGCTGCTCTCGGCGGTGATCGAGGTCAACGAGCTGCAGAAGCGGCGTGTCGTTCAGAAGCTGCAGAAGCATCTCGGCAAGCTGCGCGGAAAGAAGATCGCGCTGCTCGGGCTCGCGTTCAAGGCAGGCACGGACGACATGCGTGAGGCACCGTCGCTGGTGCTCGCGTCACGCCTGTTGGCCGAGGGCGCCGAGGTGCGTGCGTGGGATCCGGTCGCGCGGCCGGGCGAGCTGATGAAGGGCGCGGTCCTCGTCGACACCGTGCTCGACGCCGTGCGCGGGGCGGATGCCGCTGTGATCGTGACTGAGTGGGACGAGTTGCGCGGCCTCGCGTCGAAGGACGTGCACGACGCAATGGCGCGGCCGCTCATCCTCGATGGCCGGAACCTGCTCGACCCTGCCGAGACCCGTGCCGCCGGCTTCGCCTACGAAGGCATCGGCCGGCCGAGCTCGCCGTTCGAGGCGTTGCCGGAAACGGCCGAGCCCGAAACGAAGGTCTCCAACTGATGGAAGCAATCATCCTCGCGGGGGGCCAGGCGTCCCGGCTCGGCGATGCGGCGCGCGGAAAACCGAAGGCGCTCGTCCCGATCGCGGGACATCCACTCGCCGAGTACCAGGTGTCGCAGCTCGTGCGCGCGGGCGTCGACCGCGTGATCGTCAGCTGCAGCGCGGGCCAGGCGCGACTCTTCGAGGCGAAGCTTGCGGGGTTGGGCGCGGCGATCGTCGCCGTCGCGGAGCCAGAGCCATTGGGACGTGGGGGAGGCTTGCGCTTCGCGGCAGAGCACCGCGAGGAGTCGGGCCCTCTCTACGCGTTCAACGGTGACGAATTGCACGACGTCGATCTGCGCGCATTCCTGGAGGCGCACGAGGAGCACGGCGGCGCGGCGACGATCGTCGTTGCTCCGCTCAGATCGCAGTTCGGTGTGGTCGAGCTCGGCGACGACGACCGCGTGACGGGCTTCCGCGAAGCGCCGCGCCTGCCGCACTGGGTCAACGCCGGCGTCTACGTCCTCGACGACGAGGCACTTGCCCGCCTGCCGGAGCGCGGCGACCACGAGCAGTCGACGTTCCCCGAGTTGTCCGCGGAGGGAAAGTTGTTCGGGTTCAGGCACGAGGGCCTCTGGATCACGGTCAATACGCCCAAGGATCTGCAGCGGGCCGAGGAGCACTACGTGCTTCATCCGGAACTGCGACCGACTCTCGCCCGAGGTCGTATCTAGCCCCGTCCGGTGCCAGGCACCGGACAGGTCCGGACAGCATAGAGTCGCCGAATGGGCGTGGATTCGCCGAACCTCGAGGGGCTCGACGCGTGGGCGTTCGAGCCGCGCAAGGTGGAAAAGCCCTGGGGCCACGAGCTCGTCTGGGCAGAGACCGAGCACTACGTCGGCAAGGTGCTCTTCGTGAAGGCCGGCGAGTCCCTGAGCCTGCAGTTCCACCGCGTGAAGGACGAGTCCTGGCTCGTCCAGTCTGGCCGCGCCAGGCTCGAGCTCGGCTCGGCCGGGGACGCGGTGCTGAGCCAAGAGGTGATCGGCCCCGGAGCCTCGTTCCATTTCCACCCGGGCACGGTTCATCGCGTCACCGCGGTCGAGGACACGACCATCCTCGAGGTCTCGACGCCTCAGCTCGATGACGTCGTCCGACTCGCGGACGCCTATGGCCGGGAGGGAACCTCCGAGCCTTAACACAGTTGTGGTAAGGTCTGGCGCATGGCCGAATTGACCGTCGGCGAGGCCGCAGCCCAGACAGGCTGGTCGCCTCGGATGCTGCGCTATCTCGAAGGCGCGGGGCTCGTTGTCCCCCGCCGGAGCGGGGCCGGCTATCGCTTGTATGGGCTCCTCGAGCTCAACCAGCTCCGCTCTCTGCGGGAGCTCCGCCGTCGCCACGATGTGGAGCTCACGGACGTCGCTTTCGCAGCTAGGCTCGAGCGCGAGCCCGAGCTGCGGGCCGCGGTGTGGACCTGGCTGGCAGGCACGCCCCTGTCAGCCCTCGACTGGGAGCAGCGCAAGCACGAACGCCTGCTCGCCGCCTAATCACATGACTCTGAAAGGACTGAATGGCTACCACGAAACGGCATGACGTGAAGGACCTCGCGCTTGCGCCCGAGGGCGTGCGCCGCATCCAGTGGGCTGACCGCCAGATGCCCGTGCTCGCCGCGATTCGCGAGCGTTTCGAGAACGAGCAGCCGCTTGCCGGCTACCGCATCTCCGCCTGTCTGCACGTGACGACCGAGACGGCGAACCTCGCCCGCACCCTGAAGGCGGGGGGCGCCGACGTGGTGCTGTGCGCGTCGAATCCGCTCTCGACGCAGGACGACGTGGCTGCTGCGCTCGTCGACGAGTACGACATCGCGGTTTTCGCGATCAAGGGCGAGGACAACGACACGTACTACGCGCACATCGAGGCGGCCGTCGACCATAAGCCGCAGCTGACGATGGACGACGGCGCCGACGTGATCGGGGTCCTACACTCCGCGCGGCGCGAGCAGCTCGGCGACATCATCGCGGGCACGGAGGAGACGACCACCGGGGTGATCCGGCTCAAGGCCCTGGAACGTGACGGTGCGCTCGGCTTCCCTGTCATCGCCGTCAACGACGCGCAGACGAAGCACCTGTTCGACAACCGCTACGGCACCGGTCAGTCGACGATCGACGGGATCATCCGCGCGACGAACGTGCTGCTCGCAGGCAAGCGCTTCGTCGTGGCCGGCTATGGCTGGGTCGGTCGTGGCGTCGCATCGCGCGCCCGTGGGATGGGCTCGCACGTGATCATCACCGAGGTCGACCCGATGCGTGCCCTCGAGGCGAGCATGGACGGTTACGAAGTGCTCACGATGGAGAAGGCCGCGTCGATCGGCGACATCTTCTGCACCGCGACCGGCGACAAGTCGGTCGTCCGCAAGGAGCACGTCCAGAAGATGAAGGACGGTGCCATCCTCGCGAACACGGGTCACTTCAACGTCGAGATCGACATTCCGGGGCTCAGGGCGCTGGCGACGGAAACGCGTGGGGCGCGTGCCTTCGTCGAGGAGTTCACCATGGCCGGCGGCCAGCGCATCTACCTGATCGCGGACGGCCGTCTCGTGAACCTGTCCGCTGCGGAAGGCCATCCGGCCCTCGTCATGGACATGTCCTTCGCGAACCAGGCGCTCTCGGCCGAGTACGCGATCCAGAACGCTGCCGAGCTCGAGCGGAAGGTCTATCCGGTGCCGGAGGAGATCGACAAGGAGATCGCCCGCCTGAAGCTCGCGACGATGGGTGTCGACATCGACACGCTCACGGAGGAGCAGGAGAAGTACCTGGCCTCGTGGGACGAAGGAACTTAGGCGTCGCTTGCGATGCCGACCAAAGAGGACGTGGCGGCTTAGCCGGCGCGTCCGTCTGAAGCGCTCGTGAAGCGAGCGCTAGACCCAGAAGACATCGTTCGGTACGAGGAGGACGGCCCGAAGATCGTCCTCCTCGACCAGCGCCGGTTGCCCGACGAAGAGGTCGAGCTCGAGTGCCGCTCGGTGGCCGACGTCGTCGCGGCGATCCGCGAGCTGGCGATTCGCGGTGCGCCCGCGATCGGCGTCGCCGCGGCCTACGCTCTCGCGCTGGCGGCGGCACTTGGGGAGGACCTCGATGATGCCGCGGCGCGGCTCGTCGCTTCCCGACCTACCGCGGTCAACCTCGTGTGGGCACTCGAGCAGATGCGTGACGACCCGTCTCCTGCGCACGCACGCGTTCTCCACGAAGAGGAAGTCGTGCGTTGTCGTGCCATGGCAGAGCACGCTGCCGAGCTTTTCGGTCCGGGCACGCGCGCGCTGACGCATTGCAACGCCGGCGCACTGGCGACGGGCGGTTACGGTAGCGCGGTCGGGGCATTGCGGACTGCCTGGGAGCGCGGCCTGCTCGAGCGGGTCTGGGTCGACGAAACCCGTCCGTTGCTGCAGGGGTCGCGCCTGACAGCGTGGGAGCTGGAGAGGGCGGGCATTCCGCACGCGGTGATTGCCGACTCCGCGGCAGCTTCGCTCATGGCAGCGGGCGAGGTCGATTGCGTCGTCACCGGTGCGGACAGAATCGCCGCTAACGGGGACACTGCGAACAAGATCGGCACGTACTCGCTCGCGGTCCTCGCCGCACATCACGGCATTCCGCTGTACGTCGTCGCACCGACATCGACCGTCGACCTCGCGACGCCCAGCGGCGCCGCGATTCCAATCGAGGAGCGCGCCGCGTCCGAGATCACCGCGAGATTCGCCGCACGCAATCCCGCGTTCGACGTCACGCATGCCGATCTCATCGCGGCAATTGTCACCGAGCACGGCGTCCACCGCGCTCCGTACGCGCAGTCGCTGGCGGCGCTCGTATGAAGGCGCTGATTCTCGCCGCGGGCTATGCCACGCGGTTACGTCCCCTCACGGACTCGATCCCGAAGCAGCTGCTGCCCGTCGGAGGCCGCCCGATGGTGGACTGGATCCTCGATCGCATCGAGGAAACGAGCGCCGACGAGGTGCACCTGGTCACGAACGCGCGTTTCGCGGATGACTTTGCCCGCTGGGCCGAGGGCAAGGACGTTCGGATCCACAACGACGGGACGAGGTCGAACGAGGACCGCCTCGGTGCAATCGGCGATATGCGGTTCGTCGGCCTCGACGATGACCTGCTCGTGGTCGCCGGCGACAACCTGTTCGACTATTCCCTTGTGGAATACGAGCGCTACTGGCGCGAGCGCGACGGTAGCTGCATCGCCGTCCTGGACGTCAAGGATCGGGAGCTGGCGAAGAAGTACGGGATCGTCGACGTCGACGAGAACGACCGTGTTACGAATTTCGTCGAGAAACCGGAGAACCCGCCGACGACGCTCTGCGCGACCGCGACGTATCTCTACGAGCGCGACCACGTCCGGCTGATCGAGCAATACCTCGAAGAAGGAAACTCCCCGGACCAGCCCGGAAACTACGTCGCCTGGCTGCACAAGCGAGAGCCCGTCTATGCGTACCGATTCGAGGGCGAGTGGTTCGACATCGGCGATGCGGACCAGCTCCTCGAGGCGGACAATCAGATGCGCCGCCTGCGTGGCCTGCCGGAACGCGCGGAGTATTCACCAAGCTGACACAGACATGTCACACGCGCTCCCATAGCGTGGTGACGTGCTCGACTTGCTACTCCCTCAATGCTGCCTCGTGTGCTCGCTCCCGGGCGCGCAAGTCTGCGACAGGTGCACCGCGGCGTTGCGCCGCATCGAGCCACCGCTTTGCGCACGCTGCGGCGCCCCGACGGCCTGGCCCGTACAACGCTGCGGTGAGTGCGCCGGACGCCGGCTCGCGTTCGCGCATGCGCGCGCCGTGCTGGTGTATGACGACCGGCTGCGCCAGGTCGTGCTCGCCTGGAAGGAGCGCGGGCTGCGCCGGCTCGCCGCCTGGGCCGCAGCAGTCGTCCGGGAATCGCTGGCGCGACCGGACGTCGCGTGTGTCGCCTTTGTCCCGGGTGATCCTGACCGCGGGCTGAAACGTGGACACCATGCGGCCGAGCGGCTGGCGACCGAGCTTGCTACCGAGTGGGAGCTTCCCCTGCACCCACTCCTGACGAGGGCAAGAGGGTCTCCGCGCCAACGAGGGCTGACACAACACGAGCGGCGTCGGAACGTCGCAGGTGCCTTCCTCGCGCACGGTCGAGTACCCACTCGCGTCGCGCTCGTCGATGACGTCTACACGACCGGTGCGACGGCCAATGCGGCCGCGTCCGCACTCCGAAAAGGGGGTGCCCGCAACGTCGAGGTTCTGACGTTGGCCCGCACGATTCGCATTCGCTAGGGTGAGACCTCCGGCTCACGAGGAGGCGCATGCGACTTCAGGTGAAGGGCAAGAACCACGAGGTCAGCGACACGATCCGCCGGTACGCCGAGGAAAAGATGCAGAAGCTCGACCGCCAACTGCACGAGCTGGCGGAGGTCGAGCTCGAGCTCCGTGTCGAGAAGAATCCTTCGATCGCCGACAACCAGGTGGCGGAAGCAACGGTCCGAACGAAAGGGCCGACCCTGAGGGTCACCGAAGCATCGAGTGATATGAAGGCCTCGATCGACCAGTTGACCGAGAAGCTGACGCGGCAGATCGACCATGCCCGCGGCAAGCAGCGCAAAGACTGGCATCCACGCGACAACGGCAGCCCGAGCGGAGGTCCGATGAGTATCCCCGACGAAGAAGAGACCAGCGAGCAGATCGTCAAGGTGAAGCAGTTCTCGGTGAAGCCGATGAATCCCGAGGAGGCCGTGCTGCAGCTCGAGCTCATCGGGCACGACTTCTTCGTCTTTCGCAGCGACGACTCCGGAGAGATCAACGTCATCTACCGCCGCAAGAACGGCGGCTACGGCTTAATCGAGCCCTCGGGGTAATGGGCTTCTTCCGGCGCAAGCCGTTGCACCAGCGGCTTGCCGAGGAGGGTGGTCTCGTGGAGCGGTCGACCGTGCCGCTTTTCACCGGCGTCATTCCGGAGACCGGCATTCACGGCATTCCGCGCGAGCGGCAATACGACGCCGTTGCCACAACCGAAGCGCCGGATGCGGCCGGAGACTCCGCGCGTTTCGTCGGGCTCGAGGACGGCTCGCTGCTGATCGAGGAAGGCGACGGTGACCTGACGGCGCTTGCAGACGCGATCGAGCACGAAATCGCGCGCCCGTATCGCGCGACCGCTGTGCGGCGCGGCGAGACGACGTGGGCGATTGCGGCACACCGGCTCCGCGTCGTCGAGTTGCCGGAACCGGGCGGCGACGAGATCGAGCTGGTGCTGAACGGGGAGGAGAAGACTCTGGTTGTGGACGGGAACCGGTCGTTTGGAACGATGCCGGAGCTGGAGCAGTTGGCAGACGGCAACGCGGTCATACGCGCGGCCCGCCTGGAGGGCGCCATCTGGGAGGTCCGTGTCGATCCGCTCTAGGGCAGGCGCATGAAGACAACGCGCCCCGGTTCCGCGGTGCGCGGCGAGCGGTTGTAGGACACGACCAGAGTCTGGCCGTCCAGATCGGCTCTGATCGCCGCTTCGGGGAAGAAGCCCATCGCCACCCCGTCAGCCGGGTCGATGGTGAAGGCTGGGAACCGAAGGATCTTCCACTTGTTCGTAGTGAGATCGAGGACCCGCACCGTCTTGCCGACGATGATGACGGCGCGTTTGCCTTGCAGTGCTTCGAGTTTGGAGCCTGGCGGCACCGACCACGATCCAAGCGAGCGTCCGGTTCGGGCATTCCAAGCTCGCAGCCGGCGACTCTGCAGCACCGCACCGACATCTTGTCGGAGCAACACCTGTGGTTCGTCGCCAGGATTGGGGTAGTAGAGATCCTGCGGAGGGCCAGACGTTTTCGTTCGCGGCAGCGCAATGTGGTAGAGCTGATGTCCACTCTCGTCGAGCACGGAGATCCTCCGGCCATAGAGAACCGCTACGCGACGGTTCGAGTAGCCGGCGACACGGCCCTTGAGCATCTCGAACTGCATTGGCCCTTGCCCGCCGAGCCGCCACACGCTTGCCCAGAGAACGCGCTGGCGCGCTTCTCGCAATCTCGCGTAGACGACGTTGCGGCGATCGAGGCCGTACCCGGCGAGGAAGGTTCCCCCCTCGCTAAAGCTGCCCTGCCCCCGCGCAACTTCGAACGGAATCGGATCTCCAACATGAAGCACGAGCAGTGCCTCGTCGACCGTGTCGCAGCAGGAGTTGTTGCAGTCAAACGCGGCGACCTGGCCGTCGAAGAGCAATCCTTCAGGCCAAGCGCATGCAGGGATCGGCCACGACTCGGTTCCGCCGCTCTTCGGCGTCCAGACAAGGAACGGAAACGTCGGGCGCGGTGTCTGCGCATTATGCGGGAGAGGCAGCACAGCAACGCGCGCGCCGCTCAACCTCACTTCACCGACGAGATACCGCGTTCTCAGGACAGTCCGCGCGCCGGCACGAGTCGTCCGCTGCACCGCCGGAGGTGCCGCAACTGCGGTGAGCTTCCCGTTAAAGAAGACGGGTCGAATGTTCTCGCCTCCGTCGGGGTAGGCGTGCGTGAGTGCCAGCGCGGAGCGGCTGTCGACGCCGATAGACCACACCTGGTCGAGCAACGCGGGCCCGACTCCGTCGTGGTTTCTGCCGACTGCGAGCAGACGCTTACCGTCCGGTGCCCAGGAATTGGGATAGATATCGCTGCCTTCGAGAGATCGTCTCAACACGCGGAAACCGGAACCGTCCGGCCTGACGACGGCGAGCTGGGCATGTCGTGCTCGCAACGCCGTGAATGCCAGCAGGCTTCCGTCGGCCGACCAGACCAGCTGTGATGTCAGCGCGGCGGGAGCGACCTTGTGGGCTCGCCCGTTGATCGCTCTGATCCACAGCCGGTGGTGTGCGTCGAGGAAGGCTTCGTGCAGGCCATCGGGAGAGACACTCGTTCGCTCGCCGCTTGCAAGCGTGACCTCGCCCTTCTCCGAGACGTCAGGCGTCGCGTACATGTCGCCGCCCGGGCGCGACGTCCGTTTGCCGTTCGCATCGACGACCGTCGTGCCCGCAGAGTTGACGATTGCGAGCTTTTCGGCTCTGGGCGAGCTAGCGAGAAGCGGCGCCATCTCCTCGCGTCTGGCGCTGACGCGGATCAAGCCAGTGCCGTCCGGGTGGACCGCGTAGACGTCCCAGCGCCCGTCACGGTCGCTTGCGAACACGACCCAGCTCGCGCCGGTTACGCCGTGCCCGTGGCCACAGCCGCAGAGGAACGCCAGCACGAGGGCTGCGACACCGATTGGACCGCGGATTCGAGCCATGGCTGGGATCGATATCGGCACTGCCGGCGAGCCGCAAGAGGGCTGTAGCCGAGCCGGTACCCTAGGTCCACGATGTCCTCACAGCTCGGCTCCTTCGAGAAGGTCCTCCGCATCGGCGAGGGCCGCCGCATGAAGCGGCTGGCTGAGCAGGCTGCCTACATCACCTCGATCGAGCCCGAGTTCACCGCGCTTTCGGACGACGAGCTCCGGGACAAGACGGTCGAGTTCAGGCAGCGGCTCGAAAACGGGGAGACGCTCGAGGAGCTGCTCTTCGAGGCCTTCGCGGCCGTCCGGGAAGCCCGTCGGCGGGAGTCCGACCAGCGGATGTTCGACGTCCAGCTGATGGGCGGCATCGTGCTCCACGAAGGCGACGTGGCGGAGATGAAGACCGGTGAAGGCAAGACGTTCGTCGCGAGCCTCGCGCTCTACCTCAATGCGCTGGCCGACCAGGGAGTTCACCTCGTCACGACCAACGACTACCTCGCCCAGCGTGACGCCGAGTGGAACCGCGGCGTCTTCGAGCGTCTCGGCATGACCGTCGGCGCGATCGAGAACATGATGCCGTTCGCGGAACGCAAGGTCGCCTACGAGTGCGACATCACGTACGGCACGAACTCCGAGTTCGGCTTCGACTATCTGCGCGACAACATGGCGGTCAGTCTCGACGGCGTCGTGCAACGCAGCCACTCGTACGCGATCGTGGACGAGGTCGACTCGATCCTGATCGACGAGGCGCGCACGCCGCTGATCATCTCCGGCGAGCCGGAAGCGGCCGCACAGATCTACAACGACTTCGCGCGCATCGCTCGCTCGCTGAAGGGAGTGGCGCACGACCCGCTCCTCAAGGGCGGGAACCCCGATGCGGACTACGAGTACGACGAGAAGCACAAGACGGTCGCACCGGGACAGGCTTCGATCGCGGCCGCAGAGCGCGCGCTACGGCTCGAAAACCTCTACGACCCGCGCCACTCGCAGCTCGTCAACCACCTGAACCAGGCGCTGAAGGCCGAGTCGCTGTACAAGCGCGACATCGACTACGTCATCCAGGACGGCGAGGTGAAGATCGTCGACGAATTCACGGGCCGGATCATGGAAGGACGGCGCTGGTCGGAAGGCCTGCACCAGGCGATCGAGGCCAAGGAGGGCGTGAAGATCCAGGAGGAGAACGTCACGCTCGCGACGATCACGCTCCAAAACTACTTCCGCCTCTACGAGAAGCTTGCCGGCATGACCGGTACCGCGAAGACCGAGGAGAAGGAGTTCGTCGAGATCTACAACCTCCACGTCGTCGAGATTCCGACCAACGTGGATGTGATCCGCGAGGACAAGAACGACCTGATCTTCAAGTCCGTGGAAGGGAAGTTCCAGGCGGTCATCCGGGACATCAAGGAGCGTCACGAGAAGGGGCAGCCCGTCCTCGTCGGCACGATCGCCGTCGAGACGTCGGAGCACCTGAGCGAGCTGCTCACGCGACAGGGGATCCCGCACACGGTCCTGAACGCGAAGGAGCATGCGCGCGAGGCCGAGACGATCAAGGACGCGGGCCAGAGCGGGTCGGTCACGATCGCGACGAACATGGCCGGCCGCGGCGTCGACATCAAGCTTGGCGAGGGCGTCGTCGAGGCGGGTGGGCTGTATGTCCTGGCAACCGAGCGCCACGAGGCGCGGCGGATCGACAACCAGCTGCGCGGCCGTTCAGGCCGTCAGGGCGACCCCGGTGAATCGCGCTTCTACCTGTCCGGCGAGGACGATCTCGTCCGCCTCTTCGCAGGTGACCGCATCAAGCGAATCATGGAGCGCTTCAAGATCCCGGACGATCAGCCCATGGAGGCGAAGATCCTCTCGAACCAGATCGAGGGCGCGCAGAAGAAGGTGGAGGAGCAGAACTTCGTCGCGCGGAAGAACGTCCTCAAGTACGACGACGTCATGAACTCACAGCGCATGGTCATCTACGAGCAGCGCCGCGCGGTACTCGAGGGCCAGGACATGTCGGAGCAAGTGCGCGAGTGGATCGACGAGGTGATCGCGCGCACTGTCGCGGAGTTCACCCAGGAGGACTACGCGGAGGAGTGGGATCTCGAAGGGCTCGTGAAGCAGATGGCCGTGCTCTACGACACTGAGGTCACGGTCGACGAGCTGCGCGAGGAT
>Ga0307310_10000635_pt1 | contig 12081 bp, 12 predicted proteins | sample ER_DNA_197_FD_194502 | JGI IMG/M metagenome (GOLD analysis project Ga0307310, IMG submission 194502) | Bulk soil microbial communities from the East River watershed near Crested Butte, Colorado, United States - ER_DNA_197 | ecosystem: Environmental > Terrestrial > Soil > Floodplain | place...
TCCACCACGATGTGCAGCTCCGTCGGGGCGCCGGTCGGCTCCGCCGGGAACGTCTCGGCCAGGAGGGTCGCCGCTTCTTCCGGGCTCAGCTGACCGGGGCCGGCTCCAACCAGGGGGGCGGCAACGGTGCTCAGCTCCCAGTCGGTTGCCCGCTGCCAGGCCGACACCAGCGCCCTACGGACCACGTCCTTGCCGACTCGTGTGTCCGGATCTCGAATGACGACGTGCAGCACGTACGGGGCCCTGAGGTCTCCGCCTCCGGTAACCACGGCGGCGCCGGCTTTGAGAGGGGTCGTCAGGCGTCTCTGTTCGGCAAATCGCGGGCCCGCGTGCTCGTCCAGCCTCGACATGGCGGGGGTGAGCGGCCCCAGACTTTCGTCGGCTGGCCTGAGCACGGCGTCAGCCGTGGTGGTGGCCAGGTCATCGACGATGACCCGAATCACAGGCCGGTGAGGTCGCGGCAGCGGCGATACATCTCCTGTGCCTGCTCGGGGAGCTTCAGGCGGTCGAGTACCCGTCCCATGAGGTGACACGCCTTGGGGTCGCCCGGGTTCACCTGAAGCGCTCGTTCCAGGGCTGCTCTGGCACCGCCCAGGTCGCCCACCTGGTTGAGCGCGTCCCCGAGGTAGTAATAGGTCTTGGCGTTATCGGGCTGGAACTCGAGCGCGCGGTGGAACGAGGCTGCGGCTTCTTGCACCAGGCCTCGCCGCCAGAGCAGGAGGCCTAGCTCGAACTGGCCAGGCGCATGGGACGGGTGAAGACGAAGCACCCGCCGGAGGTCGGCCTCGGCCTCGCGGTAACGCTGGAGGCGGCCTAGGATGGAGCCACGCAGAACGAGAAACTCCGTCTGATCGGGGGCGCGCCGGAGCCCGTCGGACAGGACCTCGACGGCATCCGCCGCCTCCTCCAGCCGATCGAGCAGACGGGCGAATTGAAGGCGGCCCTCCACATGATCGGGTTCCAGCTCGAGCAGCTCGCGATAGAGGCGGACGGCGTCGCCCGGCATCGTTCCGCTCGCGAGCTCAACGGCCTGCTGCAATCGCCGCTCAGCCACGCTCCGGTCTCGAGCCGCAGGCGGTGAGTCGGCCTGGAGCACGCCGGGTGTCACATCCGCTCGGCTGGTTGGGTCGGGACCGACAGGTGGTGTCAAGGCTATGGGCTAGGAGCTGGAAGCTGGGAGCCAGGAGCGGCGCCTGGCTCGGACGAGACCCGCTTGCCGCTGGTCCGTATGGTAGATGGCGCTCGCTCAAACTGGAAGCCGTTGCCACAGATGTGGCCCCCAGCCCATGGCTCAGAGCCAACAGCCCCGGTTGACCCAACGCTCGAGCTTCGGGTACCTTTCGGGGCTATGGCTCAGGAATTTCTAGTGGTCCGCGGGGCGCGCGAGCACAACCTCAAGAACATCTCCGTCGCAATTCCCCGGAATCGACTCACGGTCATCACCGGGCTATCGGGCTCGGGTAAGTCGTCACTCGCCTTCGACACGATCTACGCGGAAGGCCAGCGCCGGTACGTCGAGTCGCTGTCGGCCTATGCCCGCCAGTTTCTGGGGCTGATGGAAAAACCGGACGTGGACGCCATCGAAGGGCTCTCGCCCGCCATTTCGATCGAACAGAAGAGTACCGGTCAGAATCCCCGGTCAACCGTGGGTACGGTAACCGAGATCTATGACTATCTACGCCTGCTTTGGGCCCGTGTCGGCGTGCCGCACTGTCCCAATGACGGCACCCCGGTTACCCGGCAGAGCGCGGCGCAGATCACCGACACGGTTCTGGGCTGGCCCGAGGAATCCAGGATCGAAGTGCTCGCGCCACTCGTACGAGGCCGGAAGGGCGAGTTCCGCGACATGCTCGAGGACGTTCGCAAGCGCGGCTTCGTGCGCGTGCGGGTGGACGGACAAACCTACGACCTGAGCTCGGTCCCCACACTCAACCGGCGGCAAAATCACGATATCGCCGTCGTGGTCGATCGCCTGGTCGTGCGGGCGGGTGATCGCTCGCGATTGAACGACTCGATCGAGACGGCGTTGAAGACGTCGGATGGGCTGGTGGAAGTCGTGAGGTATGCCGGACTGGCCGACCGTCAGTCCGTCATCTTCTCCGAGCGGTTCGCGTGTCCCGTCTGCGGCTTATCGCTGCCCGAGCTCGAGCCACGGCAGTTCTCCTTCAACTCGCCTTTCGGCGTGTGTCCCGACTGTCACGGCCTGGGTACCCGGCGCGAGGTGAATGCCGATCTCGTGCTCGGCGATCCCAGCATCTCGATCCTCGAAGGCGTGATTCTTCCCTGGGGCGAGCCGAGCGGGTACCTGCGGAAGGTGGTGCTTCCGACGCTCGCGAAGGCGTTCGGGTTCGACCTGAGTGCTCCCTGGGGCGAGCACAGCGAGGCGGCACAACGGGCGATTCTCTACGGCGCACCCGGCCGTTTCAAGTTCCAGACCGACGGCGCCCGGGGACGAGGCGAGTTCGAGACGGAATGGGAGGGCGTGGTTCGGAACGTCGAGCGACGCTATCGCGAGTCCTCCAGCGAAGGAGTGCGGGGCACGCTCGAGGAGTTCATGATCGAGCAGCCGTGCCAGACCTGCGGCGGGAAGCGGCTTCGCCCCGAGAGTCTGTCGGTGCTCGTGAATGGAACGAGCATCGGCGATGTGGTCGAGCTTCCGGTTGAGCGCGCCATCGAGTTCTTCGAGGGTATTCCCCTTCGCGGCTCGAACGGGCGCGCAGGTCTCGACCCCGATATTGCCGGCCCCATTCTGAAGGAGGTGGTGGACCGGCTCCGCTTCCTGCGGGATGTCGGGCTCGATTACCTCACTCTCGGCCGGGCCGCCACGTCGCTCTCCGGTGGTGAGACCCAGCGGATCAGGCTGGCCACCCAGATCGGGTCCCGCCTGGTGGGAGTGCTGTACATCCTGGATGAGCCCAGCATCGGGTTGCATCAGCGGGACAACGCGCGGCTGCTCACCACCCTGCGTGGCCTCAGAGATCTGGGTAATACCGTCATCGTCGTCGAGCACGATGAGGACACCATTCAGGCCGCCGACCACGTGATCGATCTGGGCCCCAGAGCGGGGCGTTTCGGCGGTGAGGTCGTGGCTGAGGGGACAGTCGAGGATATCAGGAGCCATCCGGAATCGCTCACCGGGCGCTATCTACGCGACGAGCTGCGCGTTCCCGTTCCGGCCGGCCGCCGTGAGGCTCCGGCCGACCATCGGATCCGGATGGTGGGCGCGCGGGCCAACAACCTCAAGGACCTCACGGTCGACATTCCACTCGGGCTTTTCGTTGCTATCACCGGCGTGTCCGGTTCGGGCAAGTCCACCCTGGTTACCGACATCCTTTATCAGTCGCTGGCGCGCCACTTCTACCGGGCCAAGGTAGTGCCCGGTGCGCATACCAGGATCGAGGGCCTCGACCGCATCGACAAGGTCATCGACATCGATCAGAGTCCCATCGGCCGCACACCGCGATCGAACCCGGCCACCTACACCGGGCTCTTCACCCCGATCCGCGAGCTCTTTACCCAGTTGCCCGACGCCAAGCTCCGGGGCTACGGCCCGGGGCGGTTCTCCTTCAACGTGAAGGGCGGACGTTGCGAGGCGTGCCAGGGCGACGGTCTGGTCAAGATCGAGATGCACTTCCTGCCGGATGTGTATGTCCCCTGCGAGGTGTGCAAGGGCCGCCGCTACAACCGGGAGACGCTCGAGGTCCGCTATAAGGGGAGGAGCATCGCCGACGTCCTGGATTTGACGGTCGAAGACGCGCTCGAATTCTTCGGCAACCAGCGCCGCATCGCCGAGAAGCTCGAGCTGCTGAATGATGTGGGCCTCGGCTACATCCACCTGGGTCAGGCGGCGACTACCCTATCCGGCGGCGAGGCCCAGCGGGTGAAGCTTGCCACCGAGCTCGCCAAGCGCGACACGGGCCGGACGCTCTACATCCTGGACGAGCCGACGACCGGGCTGCACTTCGAGGATGTGCGCCTTCTGCTCGATGTCCTGCATCGCCTGGTAGACAAGGGCAACAGCGTGGTGGTAATCGAGCACAACCTCGACGTCATCAAGACCGCCGACTGGATCATCGATCTCGGGCCCGAAGGGGGCGAGCGGGGAGGGGAGGTTGTTGCGGCGGGGACGCCGGAGGATGTGGCGGAGGCGGAGGGGAGTTATACGGGACAGTTTCTGCGAAAAGCCTTGGCTCCAACAGTCACCAGTCACCAGACGCCGGCAACAGCAGCGACTAGCGACTGACGACTGGAGGCTGGCGACTCAGCCCTTCGTCGGCCCAAACGACGGTGCCTTGGCCGCGGGATCGATCTTCATCCAGATCCACATTCCCGAGAGCCCGTGCCCGGGCACGCCGCAGAAGATGCGATAGGTGCCGCTTTCAGCTACGGTAAACCGCATCGCGTCCGACCCCTCCTGCGGTAAGCCCTCGAGTACCTTGTTCGTGAAAGCCCGAGGTATCGCCGGGTCGGTCGCGGCGTTCGGGATCGGACCGTCGCCCGAGATTACCTCGGCACTGTGGGGGGTGCCGTCCTTGTTGACGAAGTTGATGACTACATTGGCCTTCGAAGGCAGCGTCAGGGTGCCCCCGCCGCTAGTGTAGCCGTTGAAGTTGAAAGGACCAGCCATCAGCTCGAACGTCACCGTGTTGCTGCCGGCATCGTACTTGAGTCCCTGCGACTGGTCGCCCGGAGCCGCCGCGGGGGTGGCCGCCGGCTTGGTGGGTGGCTTCCGTCCCGGGTCGATGTTGGGTTTGGGGAGCGGAGTAGGCGCCGGCTTGGGCGGTGTATCGGTGGGAGATGGCTTCGCAGCCGGCTTGGGCGCCGCGGCCGTCGGTGCTGCGCTCGCTTCGCTTCTGGCGACCGTGGTCGTGTCGGCCGGCTTAGTGCTGGAATCGGACATCATGCGGTCCGCGGATGTTGCGCCCGCGCTCTCGGTGGATGGCTGTCGCTCGGCGGCCTTGGAACAGCCGGCAGCAGCGATGGCGGCCAGCAGGCCGGTCAGAAACAAAGAGTGATCTGCGCGCCGTAGGGTGATAAACATATGCCTCTCACTCCTTCATTGTATAATCCACAGCCTCGCCGAGCGGGTATGCGGCCGGGGTCCCGATGAAGGGATATCGCCGGCAGTCTCCCGGGGCAACAATGGGCCCTCAGTTCTCCGACGGCAAAGGTCACTTCCTACCAGCGGACTCCCCGTGATCCGATTCGTTCTCGCTACTTGGGTCGTCGCCCTGTTTGCGCCCCTGCAGGCCCAGCAGTCGGATTCCACGCTGCTCTCGGTCCAACGCATCTACGGGACGCTAGAGTTTCGAAGCCAGGTCTTCGGGCCGGCTCGCTGGCTGGGAGACGGCTCGTCGTACACGACGCTGGAGGATGCGGACAGCGACGGCGGGCAGAACCTGGTTCGCTATGACACGGAGCGCGGTGCCCGCCAGGTGCTTCTGGCGGCCCGGCAGTTCATTCCCCCGGGTGACAGCGTTCCCCTGCCGGTCGAGGACTACTCCTGGTCTCCCGACAACCGGATGCTGCTGATCTTTACCAACACCAAGCCGGTGTGGCGGCTGAACACGCGGGGAGACTACTGGGTTCTCGAGCGCGCCAGTGGGAGGCTCCGGAAGCTTGGCGGCCCCGACGCGAAGCCGTCCACGCTGATGTTCGCCAAGTTCGCCCCGGATGGGAATCGTGTCGCCTATGTCCGCGAAAACAATCTGTACGTCGAGGACCTCGCGACCGGTACCATCACGCCGCTCACCACCGACGGCTCGAGAACCGTCATCAATGGCACCTTCGACTGGGTCTACGAAGAAGAGCTGATGAATTACTACGCCGACGGGTGGCGCTGGAGCCCGGACGGACGCAGCATCGCATACTGGCAACTCACCGCCGATCAGGTGAGGGACTTCAACCTCATCAACAACACGGACTCGCTCTATTCCCGGGTCATCCCGGTCCAGTATCCCAAAGCCGGCGAAGCCAACTCGGCGGCCCGGGTGGGGGTCGTGAGCGCAGCAGGAGGGCCTACGCGCTGGCTGGATATCGAAGGCGACCCGCGCAACCACTATATCGCCCGAATGGACTGGGCGGCTAGTTCAAGCGAGGTGATCCTCCAGCGGCTCAACCGCCTTCAGAATACCAACGAGGTGATGCTGGGCGACGCTCGGAGCGGTGTGGTGCGTACGATTCTGACCGAGCGCGACAGCACCTGGGTCGATGTCGTCGACGATCTCGCCTGGCTCAAGGGTGGTAGGAGCTTCCTCTGGGTGAGCGAGCGGGATGGCTGGAACCACGTGTACCTGGTGTCGCGGGATGGGAAGTCGATCCGGCTGGTCACCCGGGGAGCCTACGACGTCTCCAAGATCCTGGGGGCCGACGAGAACTCCGGCTGGCTCTACTACATTGCCTCGCCGGAGCAGCCGTCCCAGCGGTATCTCTTTCGCATCCGCCTCGATGGCAAAGGCGCTCCCCAGCGGCTCTCGCCCCAGGCCGAATCCGGCACCCATGTCTACGACCGGGCACCAAACTTTCGCTACGCATTCGAGACCTACTCCAGCTTCGGTAAGCCGCCGATCATCCGCGTGGTGCGCCTGCCCGGTCATGAAACCATTCGCACCCTGGTCGATAACGCCGTGCTGCGGAACCGCGTTGCCACGCTGCGCAAGGGGACGGTCGAATTCTTCACGATCGCAGCGGAGGATGGCTCCAGAATGCCGGCCTATCTGATGAAGCCCGCCGACTTCGACTCGACCCGGAAGTACCCACTCCTCTTCCACGTCTATGGCGGGCCGGGGAATTCGACCGTGAATGATGCCTGGGGCGGCTACTACCTCTGGCACCTGATGCTCACCCAGCGCGGATTCCTCGTGGCCAGCGTCGACAACCGCGGAACGCCGGCGCCACTCGGCCGCCGCTGGCGCAAGTCAATCTACGGACAGCTCGGCGTGGTCGAGACCCGGGATCAAGCGACTGCCGCGCGTGTGTTGAGCGAGCGAGCGTACGTGGACCGTGACCGGATCGGCATCTGGGGCTGGAGCTATGGCGGCTTCATGAGCCTCAACAGCCTGTTTCAGCATGCCGACATCTTCAGAACGGGAGTGGCGGTGTCGCCGGTCACCCACTGGGCGCTGTATGACAACGTGTACACTGAGCGCTTCAATGGGCTGCCCAGCGAGAACAAGGCAGGGTACGATCGGGGGTCGCCGCTGACCTACGTGAAAGGCTTCCGGGGGAATCTGCTTCTGATCCACGGCGGCGGGGACGACAACGTGCATTTTCAGAACAGCGAGATGCTGATCAACGCGCTCGTCGCAGCAAACAAGCCGTTCACCATGATGGAATACCCGAACCGGACCCACTGTATCTGCCAGGGGCGGAACACCCAGGCGCATCTATTCGAGCTGATCACCCGCTATCTCGATCAGAACCTCAAGGCGGCCCCTGCGGCCTCCCCGCCTTCGGCTCGAGCCGCAGCCGGTGGCCGCTAGAGCGGAATCAGGTCATCCCCCTTCCGCCTCGATGCCCGCGAATGCAGGGCAGTCAATAGTGATCTGAACTCGCTTCCCACCGGCTTCTTTACCGCTGATCTCCAACCTGCCTCCCGGGCCGCTCGGCAAGATGGTCACGCTCCCCTCGCCGCTGTTCTTCCCCTTCCCACCCGTTTCGATGCGGTGCAAGCCGGAGCCCGCCTCCAGGGAAAGTGAGAGTTGATCCGGGCTTCCGTCCTTGGGCCGCCAGAGCGTCAGGTTGAGCTGCTTGAGTGATTTCCCCCGGCCGGCATACTGCACCATCCACAATGAGGCCGACACCTCATGGATCGAGGCCTCGGCCTCGTAACGGCAGCTCCCGGTTCCGCTCCCGCGGTAGCTCTTGCCGCCGATCCGGGCGGTCACGGTGATGGCCGCGCTTTCCGCCGGGACGGCCGAGGGTTTCCGCTGCGCGGCGGCCTCCCGGGAGGATACGCAAAGCAGAACCAGCACGACCATGACAGCAAACCGATCCATGGATGCCTCCAACAGTCGGATACGCGGCCCAACCTCATGGCGAGGTACGCCCACGGAGCCTAGATTATGATTTCCTGCCGCAGGAGAGTCCAGATGACCTACGAGGACATCATCAGCCTGCTCGGTTATGCCGGTGGTCATGAGCAGGTTGTTCGGATCACGACGGCGGACCGGACCGAAGTGGTCGGTATTCCGGTGAGTGTGGACACCCATGTCACCGCCCATGAAGTGTACCTGAGGCCGGCTGGCAGCGACGACACCGAGATCGCCGTCTCCCTGGCCGCGATTGAGGCCGTGGAGCTGGTCTAACGTCCTCCTGTGCTTGCCTGCATCATACTCGTTTCTTTGTGAAACAACGAGAGGCCTCCGCACGTAGATGGTGAGCCGAGCCGCCTTCATGCCTCTTTTTTCCGGAGGCTCCCCGTTCGGCTTTCAACGGCAGGCGCCATAAGGACGGACGCGGAATGGACATGGAAGGCTTATTAGCCATAACGTTCATTTTTGGGGGAGGAACTCTCTTCCTCCTCTCCATCAGTCCAGTGGGAAGGGCCTTAGCTGACCGGCTGCGGGGCCATGCGACGCCGGCCCAAGATCCCGAGCTCCTGGCGGAGGTCGATGCCCTCCGGCAGGAGGTGGCGGAGCTCCACGAGCGGGTTGATTTCGCCGAGCGGGTCCTCCTGAACAGCCCTGATCGCAAGGAGCTGGGGAAGGGAGAAAGCGCCAGATGATGACGATGCTTCAGGGGCCGGTTCCTCCAACCCCGCCGCAGGTTCCGTTCGATCCGAACCTGATTTTCATGAATCACGGTGGACCCCCGATCGTGCTGTTGATCGTGATCGCCGCCCTCACCGCGACGGTCATCATTCTCTGGCCGATCATGCGCGCGTTCGGCCGGCGCCTGGAAGGAAGGGGCGCAGCGGACCCCGCTCTGCGGGCGGACGTGGAGCAGGTTCACGCGAGGCTTGCCGAGATGGATACGCTTCAGGCTCGGATTTCCGAGCTGGAGGAGCGAGTGGACTTCACCGAGCGCTTGTTGGCCCAGAACCGAGAGCCTGACCGGCTTCAACGGTAGGGAGGGGAGCAGCAATGCCGGACCTGGGAGCCGGGGTGGTGATCGCGATCGTCGTGTTTTGTCTTGGCATGGCCAGAATTCTTCGTGGCCCGGTCGGCGAGGCGATGGCCGACCGTCTTCGCCATGGACAGCGGAGCCGAACCGATGCTACGCTCATGGCCGAGGTAGAAGAGCTAAAGACGCGATTGGCCGAGGTGGAGGAGCGATTAGATTTCGCCGAGCGACTCCTGGCCGCCGGCCGAGAGGTAGACCAGCTGCCCGGAGGAGCTCGTCAATGATCACCCGAGAGGACATCCAGTCGTTTCTCGATCGGCTCGATGGCGGCAGCCTGGCGGTGACGGAGATCGAGCCCAACCTCTGGCTCGCCCGGACCCCCGACGACGCCGAGGTGGTGGTTCACTACGCGCCGCCGGTGGTCATTCTTCGCGTTCGGGTCATGGAGCTGCCGGCCAGCGAGCCCCGTCGGGGGGAGCTCTTTCGGCAGCTGCTGGAGTACAACGCCAGGGAGCTGGTCCACGGCTCCTACGGCCTGGAGGGCGACCACGTGGTGCTCACCGATACGCTGGAGCTGGAGAACCTGGACTACAGCGAGTTCGAGGCGAGCTTCGACTCGATCACGCTGGCGCTGGCTTCGCATCTTGGCGCACTCGCGCCCTACCGCGAAAGGTGAAGCGTCATGGGACTCTTTGACCGTCTCTCCACCATGCTGCGGTCGAACATCAATGATCTCATCTCCCGGGCGGAAAACCCGGAGAAGATGCTGAATCAGCTGATCCTGGACATGAAGACCCAGCTGGCCAAGGCCAAGCAGCAGGTGGCCTCCGCCATTGCCGATGAGAAGAAGCTCCAGTCGGACGTCGAGGCCATGAAGAAGCAGGCCGATGACTGGGAGCGCAGGGCCATGCTGGCCGTGCAGGAAGGTCGTGATGATCTCGCCAAGCAGGCGCTGGGCCGGTACAACGAGCAGCTTCAAGGAGCTCAGCAGCTGCAGGAGACCTGGCTTCGTCTCAAGGCGGAAACAGATCAGCTGAAGCTTTCGCTACGGCAGCTGAACGACAAGATCGAGGAAGCCAAGCGGAAGAAGAACATCCTGGTGGCGCGGTCCAAGCGGGCCGAAGCGCAGCAACGAATCCAGGAAACAATGTCCGGGTTGTCGGACAAAAGTGCGTTCGAGACGTTCGAGCGCATGGCGGAGAAGATTGAGGCTACCGAGCGCAAGGCGCTGGCGGCGGCCGAGCTCAATGAGGAGGTCTCGGGCGACCGGCTGGCCCTCCAATTCGAGGCGCTGGAGTACAAGGGGAGCTCCGACCAACAGCTCCTGGAGCTGAAATCCAAGATGGGGATCCTGGGTGCCGGCCGGCCGCAGGGCTCCAAGCAGATCGGCACCGGTCGCGCGGACGTCCACGACGCTGAGCTGATAGAGGAGGGAGATGAGGGGAAGAAGGCGCGCTGATGGTCCCAGTTGAGACCGACCGACGGCGAGGATTTCCGCTAGGCTGGATTCTCCTCGCCGTCATTGTTGTGGCCCTCCTGGTCCGCACGATCGACGTGTTGATCATCGTCTTCCTGGCGATCATCCTCGCGGTCTACCTCGACGCCGTCTCGGGCTTTCTCCAGCGGCGTTTCGGCATTCCCCGTACCATCGGACTCGCCGCCGCGGTCGCGTTGACCCTCGGTGGGCTGGTGGGGGTCGTGTTTCTCATCGCCCCTGCGGTGGCCTCACAGGTGCAGGACCTGATCGCCAATCTGCCCCAATTCCTGACCGAGCTGGACCAGAACATCAATCGCCTGTTCCGGAGCATTCCCGTGCTTCGCCGGACCGTGACCGAGGGAGCCGGACCCGGCATCCTAGCGACCTCCCTGAACGAGCTGGTCGGGGTTCTCCGCGGCGCCGTGGTGCCCTACCTCAAAGGTGGCATCGAGCTGATCATCGAGGGGATCAGCGTTTTTGTGATGGCCCTTTATCTGGCGCGGGATCCTTCGACGTACGTAGAGGGTCTGGTGGCACTGGTCCCACCTGAGCGCCGGCGATTGGCCCGGGTGATTCTATACGACCTCAAGCTGACGCTACACGCCTGGGTGGTCGGGCAGCTCATCGCCATGGTGTTGCTGGCCGCGCTTACCACATTGGGGCTCTGGATCCTGGGAGTCCCCTACTTTCTTGCGTTCGGCGTGTTCGCCGGAATCGCCGCGATCGTTCCGTTCTTCGGGACGCTCTTCTCCACCCTGGTACCGGCGCTCTTCGCCCTCGGAGTCGCCGGGCTCGGCAAAGCGATCGCCGTGACGGCACTCGGCATCGGGGTGCACCTGATCGAGGCCAACTTCGTGGCTCCCGTAGTGATGGAGCGCCAGGTCAATTTGCCCCCGGTCATCACCATCGCCGGAGTGTTGCTGATCGGGAAACTGTTCGGGCTGGCCGGGCTGATTGTGGCGGTGCCGATCCTCGCCTTCGTCATGGTCCTCATCCGCCACATTCTCATGGGTGAGGTCTATGGTGATTCGGTCAGCGAGGTAACGCCGAGCGGCACCGTTCCGGCCCAGGCCGAGCCTACCGTCACCCCTCGGCCCGTCACACCTTAGCGTATGCCTGCCCCCCGATATCTGATCGTGGCCGACGGCGACTTCGGCCCGATGACCTCGAAGACCGCCAACTCGGTTATCCGCTATCTGCCCGATCGCACGGTCGCAGTTCTGGACCGCGAACACGCGGGCAAGACCGTCCAGGATGTGCTTGGCTTCGGCGGCACCATTCCGATCGTCGGCTCGATCCGAGCCGGACTGAATCTGGGCCCGACGGCCGTGCTCATCGGCATCGCGCCGGCGGGCGGTCGGTTACCGGACGAATGGCGGACCTGGCTCGCCGAGGCGCTGGATGCGGGCTGCGATCTTTGGAACGGCTTGCACAGCTTCCTGGGGGACGATCCGCTCCTCGCGTCCAAATCCAAGGCGAGCGGCCGGAAGATCTTCGACCTGCGGAAGCCACCGGCCGATCTGCCGATTGCTTCTGGCGCC
>Ga0307310_10000637_pt1 | contig 12068 bp, 14 predicted proteins | sample ER_DNA_197_FD_194502 | JGI IMG/M metagenome (GOLD analysis project Ga0307310, IMG submission 194502) | Bulk soil microbial communities from the East River watershed near Crested Butte, Colorado, United States - ER_DNA_197 | ecosystem: Environmental > Terrestrial > Soil > Floodplain | place...
AGCGTAAACGCTGATACCACAGAGCATGGAGGGGGATCAGGTGGCTGACGAGCCACAGGCCGAGCGCGACGTCGTCGAGCCGGATGTAGCAGAAACCGAGTCTGAACCCGAGTCCGGCGTCGCTAGCGAGGAGCCGGAAAGTCCGCTCGAGCTGGAGGCCGAAGTGGCCGCTGACTATCTCGAGGAGCTGCTCGATATTGCCGACCTGGACGGCGACATCGACACCTATATCGAAGGCAACCGAGCCCACGTGTCGATCGTCAGCGAATCTCAGGTTCTGGTCGGTTCTCGCGGTGAGGTCTTGGACGCGCTCCAGGAATTGACCCGGCTAGCCGTCATGACCGAGACCGGCGAACGCAGTCGACTCATGCTGGACATTGCGGGATATCGCGAGCAGCGCCGTACGGAGTTGATGGCGCTCGCCGCCAACGCGGTCGGCGAGGCCACGGAGTCTCACGAGCCGGTGCCGCTGGCGCCGATGAACCCCTTTGAGCGCAAGGTCGTCCACGACGCAGTTGCCGCCGCTGGTTTGACGAGTGAATCTGAAGGCGAGGAACCAGACCGTCACGTGGTTGTTATCCCCGCCTGACGAGATGCTGCTTAGACCATCGACGCCAGTACCTGCATTAAATGGCCTGTCTAGCTATGGCCATTCGACGTGCTCAGGGCATGGGGAGAAAGTGTCGGGCGGAGGACGACGGCCAGCCCGAGCGGTTCATGACCCGCGACCTTCATCGCCAATAAGCAGGCCCAGCCGCCGCTGGACGACCCGGTTGACGACCTGCGCGCAGGCTGGGACTTGGCGGTTGAATTCGGGCTGACCAACCCAGCCCTTTACGCGCTGATGTACGGCGAACCGCGCCGGGGAACGACGTCGCCGGCCTTCGAGGCAGGAATGCAGATCCTGCTCGGACGCATCCGCCGCCTCGCCGAGACCGGTTGGCTGCGCGTCGACGAGAGCCTCGCCGCCGCCCTGATCCACGCGACCGCCCGCGGGGCGGTCCTGACCTGGCTCTCGTTGCCTGAGGAGCGCCGCGACCCGGCTCTGCTCACCCGCGATGCGGGAATCGATGGTGACGGCCGTCACCACTCAGACGCCCGCTGTGGAGGACGCCGGCCCGGCCGGAGCCGCTCGGGCGCTTCGCGCCGCCCTCCCCGAGCAAACTGCGCTCAGCTCGGGCGAGCAGGCGCTGCTCCTTGTTTGGCTCGACCGGCTTGCCGGCACTGCGAGCGCCTAGCCGTACGGCCCATGTCGATCTGCGCGAGGTGAGACTCGGCAGTGGCGCTGGTTACGCCCCCTGAGGCTCACCCGGGCTTGCCGCTGTGGCCAAAGCCACCGGGTTGTCGTCGGGATCGCTGACGTAAGCGACCCGTTCACCCCACGGCATATCGGCGGGCTCCCGCAACACGATGCTGTAGCCACCGAGCGCTTCGATCGCGGCGTCGACGTCGTCGACGTAGATGAACATCTCAAAGCGCATGCCCGCAGACACAGTCCCGCCGTACTGGTCCGCCGGCCAGGCCATGTCCACTACGGCTACTTCATAGCTGCCTCGTCGCAGCCCGATATAGCCGGGCTCGCCGTCTGGGGGCAGCTGGACGTGCCGGACAAATCCAAGCCGCTCATAGAAATCCGCGGTGGTGCTCGGCCGCTGAGCAAAGACGACTGGAAAAGCGCGGTCGGTCATAACGGCACATTACCCAGGTAACGCTCACATCTTTGGCATGAACTCCACTGGCCGCATGTGACATTCATCCGATGGTGGAGAATGCGGCCATGGCTGAACTGGAGCAGCGCCGCATGCTGAAGACGTCGATTCCGGGACCGCGCTCGATCGAGCTGATGGCGCGAAAGTCAGGGGCTGTCGCAAGGGGCGTCGGGACCACGATGCCGGTCTTCGCCACGGAGGCCGGCGGCGGCGTGGTCGTTGATGTCGATGGCAATAGCTTGATCGATTTCGGGTCCGGGATTGCAGTCACCACTATCGGCAACAGTGCGCCGCGGGTGGTCGCCGCGGTCCAAGATCAGGTAGAGCTGTTCACACATACCTGCTTCATGATCACCCCGTACGAGGGGTACATCGCGGTTGCCGAGCAACTCAATGAGCTGACCCCAGGTGACTACGAGAAGCGCAGCGCGCTATTCAACTCCGGGGCCGAAGCAGTAGAGAATTCGGTGAAGATCGCCCGCGCGTACACCAAGAAGCAAGCGGTCGTCGCGTTTGATCACGCGTACCACGGCCGGACCAACCTCGCGATGGCACTGACGGCGAAAAGCATGCCGTACAAGCACAGCTTTGGTCCGTTTGCGCCAGAGGTTTACCGTGCGCCGCCGTCGTATCCCTATCGCGACGACAAGCTGATTGACGGCGAGCTCGCCGCGCGGCGGGCAATAGACCTGATCGACAAACAGGTCGGTCCGGCAAACCTCGCGGCTGTGATCATCGAACCGATCCAGGGCGAGGGCGGCTTCATTGTTCCGGCCGACGGCTTTCTGCCTGCCTTGGCCGAATGGTGTCGTGCCCACGAGGTGGTCTTCATCGCCGACGAGATACAGACCGGGTTCGCGCGTACCGGAGCCATGTTTGCCTCCGAGTTGTTCAACGTCATCCCCGACTTGATCGTCACGGCCAAGGGCATTGCCGGCGGACTGCCGCTCGCGGCGGTAACGGGACGGATCGAAATCATGGACGCGGCTCACGTCGGCGGTCTCGGTGGGACGTACGGCGGCAACCCCGTCGCATGCGCAGCCTCGCTCGCGGCCATCGAGACGATCAAGGCGGAGAATCTGGTCGCTCGGGCTGGTGAGATCGAGCGGATCATGCTGACCCGGCTGCACCGCATGCAGTCCGATGACAACCGCATTGGCGATGTCCGAGGACGGGGGGCCATGATCGCCGTCGAACTGGTGCATCGGGATACGTCAGACCCAGATCCCGCTTTCACCGCCGCGGTTGCGGCGGCCGCTCGGGAGCAAGGCGTCATCGTGCTGACGTGCGGCACGTATGGAAACGTGCTGCGTTTCTTGCCCCCGCTGGCGATCAACGATGAGTTGCTGAACGAGGGTCTCGGTGTGCTCGCGGAAGCGTTCGCATCTTTGTGAGCTCTAAGCCGGTCGTCGAGCCCGCGATACTCGCCCATGAGATCTACGGCGCTCACTTTCCGTCTCTAAATAGATATGTCGATATCTTGCGGTCGACGGGAGTCGAATGGGGCCTGCTCGGTCCACGCGAAGCCGACCGCCTGTGGGATCGGCACATCCTCAATTGCGCAGCCTTGAACGAGCTCATTGCCACTGACCGTACGGTCGCCGACGTGGGCAGTGGCGCTGGCCTGCCCGGCATACCGCTTGCCCTGCTACGACCTGACCTGCAGCTCACGCTGATTGAGCCCCTGCTTCGACGGAGCACCTTCCTGACCCAGACCGTCGAAGAGCTGGGCCTCGGAGCTCGCGTCCAGGTGATCCGATCCCGCGCCGAAGACCATCATCAGACCTACGACATCGTCGTCGCGCGAGCCCTCGCCCCGCTCGACCGCTTGATCGGCTGGTGCAGCCCGCTCCGTTCACCAAACGGAATCATCCTCGCGTTGAAGGGCAGCTCGGCTGCGAATGAAGTCATGGCTGCGGACACCGAGCTGAGGGCCGCGCACCTGAACGCCGAGGTTGTAATGGCCCAGGCCCACCCTGACGCTGAGCCTGCAACGGTCGTACGCCTAACCTCGCGACAAATGCACAAGCGGTAGGTGTCGTATGGGCGGCCGTAACAACCTGGGTGCGCGAAACCCGAGCATCACCCAACTCAAGCGTGCCGCTGGGCCGACCTCCACGTTGTCTGGGCTGCCCAAACGGTGTGCGGCAGAGAACGCCAGAGTGGTGGGTGCCCGCATGGGCGGCCGTAACAACCTAAGATGCCTGAAGCCCAAGCGCCGCCCAGCGCACGTGAGCAACTCGGCCAACCACCACGTTGTCTAGGCCGCCCATGTGGGCACCCACCGCGACAGACTGACATGTCGAAGGGGCGCAGGAGTTTGGCGCGGCAGCCAGCTCAACGTCCTTCCGGTTGTTACGTTGTTGCCGAACAACAGGGGGATTCATGCCGGCACCGCCAGTAGCGGAGTTTCGAGTCACGCCGGGTTTGGGCTGGCCACTCCATGTCGAGATCGATCCGCGAATCGGATGGCCCAACGTTCCACGTGAAACGCTCGACTGGCCAGAACGCCTAACGGTGCGGTCGTGGTCGAGCGGCGTGGACGCCATAACGGCTGCGCCACCGGCTCCGATAGAAATACCGCCGGGCCCGAGACGCGCACGCTTCGACGAGGACGAGTTTGCCCCCGCGCCTGTTGAGGAAGACCCACCGGCCCCTGCGGTTGCGGACCGGACGACATCCGCCGCACTACCGGCGCCTCCTCACACTCGGATCTTCGTCGTCGCCAACCAGAAGGGCGGCGTCGGCAAGACGACGACCAGTGTGAATCTGGCGGCGGCACTCGCCCTGGGTGGGCTGACTGTGCTCCTCGTCGACCTCGATCCGCAAGGCAATGCCACGACGGCCCTCGGTGTTGATCATCCACCGGGCACGGCGGGGACGTACGAGGTGTTGATGGCCGGCGCGTCGCTCGGGGACCATGTGGTCCCCTCGCCTGAGGCACCCAATCTCAAAGTGCTGCCAGCAACGATTGATCTCGCCGGGGCCGAGATTGAGCTCGTGTCAGTCGTTGCCCGCGAAAGCCGCCTGCTCCGAGCTCTCCGTGCCTATCTCCGCAACCATCACGCGGACTACGTCTTTCTCGACTGCCCGCCGTCACTTGGTCTTCTGACACTCAACGCTCTTGTCGCCGCCAACGAAATCCTCGTTCCGATCCAGTGCGAGTACTACGCGCTCGAGGGCGTCACCCAGCTGATGCGCACCATCGATCTGGTCAAGGGCGAACTCAACAGCGACCTCCGGCTGAGCACCGTCATGCTCACCATGTTCGACGGCCGGACAAAGCTCGCGGCCCAGGTCGCAGACGAGGTTCGCAACCACTTCCCGGCTGAGACCCTCACAACCGTCATACCGCGATCGGTCCGCATCTCTGAGGCACCCAGCTACGGCCAGACCGTGCTGACCTACCAGCCAAGTTCGGTGGGCGCCATCTCATATCTGGAAACCGCCCATGAAATCGCCCAACGGGGAATAGAGGAGAACCTATGAATATCGGTACGGAGCGCCGCGGCCTCGGCCGAGGTCTGGGTGAGCTGTTTCAGCGAACGGAGCCACGCCCGGCGGCGGCCCAACCCGTCGATTACCTGGAGGCGGCGCCGCTCGCACCGGTGCCTGCCGGTTCCTACTTCGCCGATCTTCCCTTGGACTCCATCTCGCCCAATCCTCGGCAACCGAGAACCGTCTTCGACGAAGAGGCGATGAATGAGCTCGTCGACTCAATTCGCGAGGTCGGCATGCTGCAACCGATCGTGGTCCGGCCGTTGGGTGGCGCGAAGTTTGAACTCGTCATGGGCGAACGCCGCTGGCGAGCTGCGCAGCAGGCCGCAGTGGACACGATCCCTGCGATCGTTCGGGAGACCGCAGACCACGACCTACTCCGCGATGCCCTGCTGGAAAACCTGCACCGGGCTCAGCTCAACCCGCTTGAAGAGGCCGCGGCCTATCAGCAGATGCTCGAGGACTTCGGCTGCACTCAGGAGGAACTGGCTAGTCGCATCAAACGGTCGCGCCCGCAGATTTCCAACACCATCCGCCTGCTGCGGCTGCCGCCAACAGTACAGCGGCGGATTGCGGCTGGCGTGATAAGCGCCGGGCACGCGCGGGCTCTGCTGGCCATCGAAGACCCGGGCGGTCAGGAAAGGCTTGCTCAGCGAGTGGTCGCGGAAGGCTTATCCGTTCGTGCCGTCGAGGAGCTGGTAACTCTCGGTGATCATCGGGAAAAGACTGCACGGCAACGGCATCAGTCCAAGATCGTTGCGCCGAAGGCGAAGGATCTCGCTGATCGGCTCTCCGACCATTTCGAGACTCGAGTAAAGGTCGAATTGGGAAGGACCAAGGGCAAGATCATCATCGAGTTCGCCACGATTGATGACTTGGAGCGCATTGTGGCCTTGATCGGGAACGAGAAGATGCGCCCTGAGCCCGTCGAACAGCTTGGACAAGCTCAGCCCACAGCGCAGCAATATCGACAAAGCGACATTCAAGAGGAGGCGGGTGCCGAGGCCACCGTTTCGGCTTGAGCGGCGAGCTTCCTCCTGATGTCCTTGGTTGCTGAGCGCTCAGCCACAAAGGACAGGAACGGCACCGTGCCGGCAAGCGCAATCAAGATCAGCCGCCGCCAGCTCCACTTCGCGCGCAGGCCCAGATCGACCGCGGTGATTAGCAGGAGCATGTAGAGATATCCGTGCGGGATGGCGGTCCACAACACGACCGTGTCGTCGCCACCGATGTACTTCAGCGGTAATCCCACGCAGACCAAGACAACGAGCAACGTTCCCACGATCCAGGCCATGATCCGATAACGGATCCACGCGTTGCGCATGGGCTGAAGCCTATGTCGGCTCCGCAGGGCGATCTGCTGTGATCTCAGCCACCTCCGCCTCGCGGACGCCGAGATCTCGTGCCATCCGAAATGCCATGAACAAAGTGAATGCCGCGAACAGCCACCACTGCCCGACGTAGGCGCCATTGCGAATCCGACCTCCGGACTCGGGGAGCTGCAGCTCAGCCGGCGCCAACCCTTGGCTCGCGGAGTCCGCACGAGAAAGCGTGACGAATCCATCGATCAGCGGCCCCGGCCATTGCTGGGCCAGAGCTGGCAAGCGTACGGACGCGATCTGACCACTCGGCGGATCTGCGGATCCGAGGTATTCCTCAGTCGGCAGGAGTACGCCAACTTGCTGGACCTCACCGATGGGCGGCGACGGGGCAGTCGGGCCGGACACCACGCCGCGTACCACCGCCAATACGCTGCCGTCCGCTAGCCGCAGTCCGGTGAGTACCCGGAACTCCCCGGTCCCATCCTCCGCGGGCACGAGTAACTGCAGGGCTGGATCGTAGGTCCCCTCGAATGACACGGACCGGCCAAATCCTCCGGTCGCCGCCGTTCCAGGCCGAGCCACCGAGCTGAGCGGAATCGACGGCGCCTCGGCCCGACGCGCGGCAGCCGCCTCGCCCTGGCGGTGGTAAACCTCCAGCTGCCAGAAGCCGAGAGCCACCATGACCGCGGCCAGCACAATACCGAGGGCGATCAGCAGACCTTGCTGAAGCCGGATCATCGCCTGAACCAGGTCATCGGTTGGACCAGATCATCGGTTCGGCCGGATCATCGAGCAGGATCCTTCAGCGCGCCGCCAGTTGGATCGTCCGGTCGTGGCCGCCACGGGCCGCGGCGGCACGGACCAGGTCAGCGGACATCTTTCCCAGGCTCCAGCCGGCAGTTTCGATCGCTAGCGGCACTGCTGACGTCTCGGTCATGCCGGGCGCGACATTGACTTCGAGGAAGACCGCATCGCCGCCGGGCGTGACGATGAGGTCGGTGCGCGACAAGTCGCGAAGACCCAGGATCGCGTGTACCCGCAGAGCCACGTCGGCGCAGCCGTTTGCCACCTCGGAGGAAACCTCGGCCGGGCAGAGGAACCGGGTAGCACCCGCGGTATAGCGCGCGGCGTAGTCGTAGACGCCCGATTCCGGCCTAATTTCCACAGCTGGAAGGGCAATCGGGCCGTTGCCTCGGTCGACGACTGCAACAGTCACTTCGGTCCCCGTGACGAACTCTTCGATCACGGCCACCGAGCCGTACGCGTACGCCCCGACCATGGCGGCGGGAAGCTCTGCGGGTCGGGTGACCTTGCTGCAACCCAGCGCCGATCCGCAGCGGGACGGTTTGATCATCATGGGGAAGCCGATCTGATCTCCCAGGGCGTCAACGAGAACGGGAGCGCCCAGCTCACGGAACGTCTCGTGCGGCAGTGCCACCTGGGTCGGCGTCCGAATGCCACCCGCGCGGACAACGGTGGTAGCAATCGACTTGTCGAATGCCACCCGGCAAGCCGATCCGACCGATCCGACGAAGGGTACGCCCAGCAGCTCGAAGACCTCGCGCAGCGCACCATCTTCACCCGCCTCGCCGTGCAGCAGCGGAAAAACCACCGAGCCGTTGAGCCCGGCGAGCCGCGCTAACAAGGTGGAATCGACATCGGATTCCACGACTTCGATGCCACGAGACCGCAGCGCCTGGCTGACCCGACGGCCAGACCGCAACGAAACGTCGCGCTCGTGTGACAGACCCCCCGAGAGTACGATCACCGTTTGCAGGTATTCGTTGTCGGCCACTCAGCTCCTTCTTTCATGATCAACACTTCATGATCAACATCGATCAAGATCAACTTTGGATTTGGGCTCGATGATCATCAGGCCTGGTTGGGGCCGGGTGCTTCACGTGGTCCAAGTGCGAGGCGGCCGCTCTCTGACTCAACGCCGGTACCGAAGATCTCAAGCATGCTTGCCTCGTATTCCAGCACTTCACCGAGCCGGCGGGTGCCTTCGATAATGCGCTCTGGCGTGGGAAAACAGTACGACAGGCGCATGTGACGGCTGCCGAAGCCATCTGCATAGAACGCTGTTCCTGGCACGTACGCGACGCGGGCGGTGACTGCACGCGGCAGCATAGCGTGCGAATCGATTCCCGGAGGCAGCGTCAACCATACGAAGAAGCCACCCTCAGGATAGGTCCACGTAGTGCCGGCGGGCATATGACTGGTCAACCCGGTGATCATCGCATCGCGCCGTTCGCGATACATTTCGCGGAAGACCTTGATCTGTCCGCGCCAGTCGTGGTTGGCCAGGTACGCAGCGACCGCAAACTGGGAGAAGACGGGCGGACACAGCGTTGCTGCCTCCTGGGCGAGCACCAGCTTCTCGCGTACGGCGTGCGGGGCGAGCACCCAGCCGACCCGGAATCCTGGAGCGAACGTCTTGGAAAACGAACCGAGATAGATGACGTGATGTTCGTCAAACGATCGCAGCGCCGGGATCGGCTCACCGTCGAAGCCGAGCAGGCCGTACGGGTTGTCCTCCACCACAAGCAGATCCGCCCGCTCGCACAGTTGCAGTAGTTCCAGGCGTCGATCCAGCGACTGGGTTACGCCAGCGGGGTTGTGGTGGTTCGGAATGGTGTAGAGGAATTTGACGGTACGGCCTGCCCGGCGCAGCGCCCGGAGCGCATCGGCGAGTGCGCTGGGATTCAGGCCTTGTTCGTCCATCGCGACATGGACGACCTCGCATTGATAGGAACGGAAGACTCCCAGCGCGCCGACGTAGCTGGGAGCCTCACAGAGCACGACGTCACCCGGGTTACAAAAGATCCGGGTGAGCAGATCGAGACCCTGCTGCGATCCGACGGAGACCATCACATCATCCGGATGCGCCGAAATGTTCTCAAGCCGCATCACGTCACAGATCGCTTCGCGAATAGCAGGCTCGCCCTGGCCGGAGCCATACTGCATGGCGCGACGCCCATCATCGAGCACCAGGTCATTCAGGACCGAACCGACGACATCCAGCGGGAGATCGGTGATGTTGGGCATACCGCCGGCGAGTGAGACAACTTCAGGACGGTTGGCGACCGCGAAAAGGGCGCGAATTGCCGAGGCGGTCATGCCGTGCGCACGTGCGGCATACCGGTCGACGTAGTGATCCAGCCGAGTGTCTGTTTGCCGTAGGCGCTCCAACAGCGGTTCGTCCGGCTCGGGTGGGGAAGTCTGACTCACAACTACTAGCGTGCCATTTGTTTAGAGCCGGTCGCCGCTGACCGCACGGCGCTGACAGCAATTTCCAGCCGGCGGCGTGGCCGCATACGATAAATCCATGGCAAGGCCTTATGGCAGCAATTCGCTGCGGCACAATCGCATTCCCGCTGTGCGGTGGTCGTTGTGGCTGGCCGCCGGGATGTTGTTTGGTCTCGTTCTGGGCTTTGCGTTCGGGCTAGCCAGGCCGCGTACCAGGGATTAGCTCTCATGGGATCTCGCCGTCTGCGTCCGATGACCGCCGCCGACCTACCGCTGCTGCCAGGATCCTGCGCGCGATGCACCTTCTGGGAGGCGAGCCTGACAGATCTCGCCGCGCCGGCCGATCATGCGGATCGGCAAGGGATCAAGGCCGACTGGGCGGAAGCCGTTACCCGGCACTGGGGCTATTGCGGTGTGATTGCATTCGCTGACGAGCTTCCGATCGGTCACCTCACGCTGGCCCCGGCGATGTATGTACCGCGGCTAGGTGCGTTCGCTACCACACCGGTCGCAGCCGACGCGGCGGTCGTGATGTCGGCCCACGTGGCGCCTGAGGTGCGCGGCAAGGGGATCGGCAAGCAGTTGGTTCAGTCGGCGGCCGGGCTGGTCGCGCGTCGCGACATCCGGGCGTTGGAGGCGGTCGGTACGTATCACGACGGTCCGTCCTGCATGCTGCCGACCGGCTGGCTGGAAGCCGTCGGCTTCGAGGTCGTACGGCCCCACCCCAGCACTCCGCGACTGCGGATGGACCTGCAGAACACCGCACGGTGGATGCCTGGTCTGGGCGCCGCCTGGAACCGCCTTACCGACCTCGTACGTCAGCCGCAATCTCCCGAGCCGGCCACCTACACGCGGCGAGAAGTTAACTAAGTACGCCTCGCCGTGGGGACCGATGGAGGTGTCTCCAAGTCGTTGACCCTGCCGACTCTGGGAGAGTGGGGCGCATGAGTGCTGATTCGCTCCGCGCGGTCGAATTGTCCCGACTGAGCCGGCTGCATTTTGAGGCAACGAACTCCCGCGGCGGCACGCTGGCATTCGGTGACTCCGAGGCCGGTGAGTTCAGTCCGATCGAGCTGCTGCTGGTGGCGATTGCCGGATGCACCGCGATGGACGTCGATGCCATCACCGTGAAACGGTCCGAACCCAGCCGGTCCCTGGTCCATTGCTCCGGCCACTACACCAAGGACAAGCACGGCAATCGTCTTACCGATATCGACGTCGACTTTGACGTCGAGTTCCCCGACACCGAGGGTGGTCGAGCCGCTGCTGGTGTGTTGGAGACGGCAATTCGCAAGTCTCATGATCGACTCTGCACCGTGACCCGTACGGTCGAACTCCCGACACCCGTCGGGGCGCGGCTGCATGGCGTGTCACTGCTTCATCAGGCAAGCTCACCAGCGTGACATCAAGCCCAACCTTCCTGCGCGGCACTCCGCCGCACCTTGCTCAGAGTGAGCTGGTGTACGCCACGCCCGAGCGGATCGACGACTTCTTCCGGGCGATCGTGCGTGGTTTTCATGACGACTACGTGCCGGAGAAGTGGCAGCCGCATCACCGGGTGTTCGAGCCGGAGCGCAGCTTCGGTTTCCAGGTTGACGACCAATGGATCTCCACCTGCGGGGCGTACAGCAGGACAATGACGGTTCCGGGCGGGTCAGTACCTGTTGCCGCGGTCACGGTCGTCACAGTGCAACCGTCGTATCGTCGCCGGGGCCTGCTCACCGAGATGATGACGCATCAGTTGCATGACATCGCTGAGCGCGGCGAGGAACCCGTTGCTCTCCTCTGGGCATCAGAGGCTGCGATCTACGGCCGGTTTGGCTACGGCCAGGCGAGCCCGCGGGTGCATCTGACCGGCAAGACCAAGAGGACCGCATTTCGGCCTGATGTTGATCTTGGTTCGGGTTCGGTCGGCGAGGTGGAGCGGGAGCAGGCGATACCGATCATCAAACGGCTACATCAGGCGTTATTGCCGGACCGTGTCGGCGCCCTCAATCGCGACGACAACTGGTGGGTGGTCAAGTGGCATGATCCGGAGCAGTGGCGGCGCGGGGCATCGGCGTACCGATTTGCCTTGCACTACGACCGCCGCGGCCGACCGGACGGCTACGTCGCGTTTCGCGTGAAGAACAACTGGGAAGAGTCCGATTCTGCCGCTGAGGTGATCATCGACGAGCTCGACGCTAGTAACGCCGCAGCACGTGCTGCGCTGTGGCGATTCGTTCTTGATCTTGACCTGGTCCGGACGTTCAGTGTGAGCAGCGCACCGGACGAGCCGCTGCGCTATTTC
>Ga0307310_10000638_pt1 | contig 12058 bp, 9 predicted proteins | sample ER_DNA_197_FD_194502 | JGI IMG/M metagenome (GOLD analysis project Ga0307310, IMG submission 194502) | Bulk soil microbial communities from the East River watershed near Crested Butte, Colorado, United States - ER_DNA_197 | ecosystem: Environmental > Terrestrial > Soil > Floodplain | place: USA...
GACGGGGCGCCGGCGGGCGGTCTCGATGTCGACGCCGTTGACCGCGTCGACTCGGAGCATCCCCCAGTACTTCTCGCCGTCGCGCGGGGCGCGGACCGCGCCGCTGACGCGGTCGCCGATCCGGAGGCCGAAGCGGCGGACCTGGCTGGAGCTGACGTAGACGTCGTCCGGGCTGGGCAGGAGGCCGTGGCGACGCATGAAGCCGAAGCCCTCGTCGACGACGTCCAGGATTCCGGTCGCGTAGGCGTGGCCGGCTCGCTCTGTCTGGCGCTCGAGGATGCGCTCGACGAGGTCGTCCTTGCGCTCCTGGGTGCCGGTTTCGAGCTCCAGGTCGCGGCCGACCTGGCGAAGCTCGGTGACGCTCATCTCGCGGAGGTCGGACACGTCGAGGTCGTTCCGCTCGCGGGCGGCTTCGAGCTCGAGATTCTCTTCAAATTCGGTGACAGGGGCGCGCGACGTCATCTGGGTTCGGCGACGGGGCCGACGGTTGCGTTGCCGCTGGTCGGGACCAAGTTGGGGCATGGGATGGGGCTTCCCTCGGGGAAAATGTGGCCCGGGCTGGTAATCGCGCGGAATCGCTCCGCAGCGCAGGCCGGTTGGGATGGATGAATCATACGCATCGCCGTGCTCGGCGTCAATGCGACGCACGAGATTCGATCCCATGGAGCGATTCCGAGCGCCGCGAATAACGCGTTTCGATCCGCGTGCCCGACGAGCTGGCCGGCATCGTGGCCGTTGTAGGGCCAGACCGGGATCTCTTTCGGCCGGCGTTAGGCGCGCAGATAGTCGAGGGGTAGGTCGTAGGCGGTTACGGCGGGGTCATCGTGCCAGACAGCAACGGGGCCAATTTGGCCGCGACTTACTCGACCGACGTCACGGTCAGGTAGTCATGCCGCTCAACCAGCTCGATCGTCGGACCGACGAGTGCGACCTCGGCGGTCAGCGGCAGGTCGACCGACGACCGCCCGACCGACAGGCGGACAAGCCCGGGCTCGACAATCCGCCGCATCTCGACGTCGTAGTAGGCAAGCTGCTCGGTCGAGAGGCGAAACACCACCGTGCGGCACTCACCGGCCGCCAGGTGGAGCCGCTGGAACCCGCGCAGTTCCTTGCCCGGGCGAGCGACCGTCGCCTCCTCGTCGCGGTCGTAGAGCTGGACGACCTCGTCGCCGGCTCGGGGCCCGGTGTTCGTGACATCGACGCGGATCGCGACGGTGTCTCCGGCGGTCTGGAGCACCGCCTTGTCGATCCGAAAGTGGTCGAGCGAGAAGGACGTGTAGGACCGGCCGTGACCGAACGCCCAGAGCGGCGACGTCGGGCCGTCGACGTAATTCACCTTCCAGTTCGACTTTCCCCCGGTCGGGTGGTGGCGGTAGGTCAGCGGCACCTGGCCGACGTGCCGTGGGACGGTGACGGGCAGACGGCCGCCCGGGTCGACGTCGCCGGCAAGGACCTCGGCGATGGCGGCGGGCCCCGCTTCGCCGGGGACCCAGGCAAACAACACCGCGGCGCAGTGTCGGGCCGCCCACTCGATGGCAAGCGGCCGACCACTGACAAGCACGAGGATCGTGGGCGTGCCGGTCGCGACGACCGCCTCGAGCAACTCCTGCTGGCGGCCGAGCAGCCCGAGACCGCTTCGGTCTCGCGCTTCGCCGGTCGTGGCGTCGTCGGTCAGCCCAGACCGCTCGCCGAGGATGACGATCGCGACCTCCGCGTCGCGGGCCGCGGCAACGGCCTCGGCGATCTCCTCGTCGGAGCCGTCGCGCAGGCCGGCCCCACGAGCGTGAACGATCCTCTCGGCGCCGAAGCGGTCGATGAGCCCGGCGAGGATCGTCGGCATCCCGGCGAGCTCGTCCGCGGCCGGGTTGATGATGCTGCTTGCCGGATAGGCGAACGGGTTGGCCAGATGGCGTAGCTCGGCGAGCGTCTCGATGTGGAGGAGATGAGCGTAGTCGCCGAGCAGGTCGCGGGCACTGTCGGCGATCGGCCCGATGACCGCGAGCCGGCCTGCCGACGGAGCGAGCGGCAGGATCCCGTCGTTTTCAAGGAGGACGATGGAGCGTCGGGCGAGTTCGCGTGCAAGGGCGCGCTCGTCGGCGTCGAGCGCTGCCAGGGCGACGGCCGTCGGCGGCTCGACATAAGGCCGGTCGAACAGGCCCAGCCGGAACTTCAGACGGAGTGTCCGCTCGACGGCGAGATCGACAGCAGCGGCGTCAAGGCGACCATCGTCGAGCGCCTGCCGAAGCGGATCGCCGTACGTGGTCGTCGTCGGCAGCTCATTGTCCATTCCGGCTTGGAGCGACATCGCGGCGGCGGTTCCGTAGTCGGTGGTCAAGCGATGCTCGCTGACGAGCATCGAGACCGCTGTGTAATCGGACGCGACGACACCGTCGAAGCCCCACTCGCCGCGGAGAACGGTCGTGAGCAGCTCACGCGACACGTGACAAGGGACGCCGTCGACGTCGCAGTACGCAGGCATGACGCCGGCGATGCCGGCGTCGCGAACCGCGGTCTCGAACGGCAGGAGCTGCTCTTCTCGAAGCTCTCGCGGTCCGATGTGGGCCGGCGCCTGGTTCAGGCCGCCCTCCGCCAGGCCGTGCCCGACGAAGTGCTTGGCCGTTGCCGCGACGCGTCCTTCGAGGTCGTGGCCCTGGAGGCCGCGGACATAGGCGGCCCCGAGAGTCGCGGCAAGGAACGGGTCCTCGCCGTACGTCTCCTCGATGCGGCCCCAGCGCGGATCGCGCGAGATGTCGAGAACCGGCGCGAGCGCAACGCTCGCCCCAATCGCCTGCATCCGCCGCCCGATGGCAGCGGCGATCGCCTCGACGAGGCCGGGATCGAAGGCGGCGGCCGCGCCGATCGATTGTTGGTAAACGGGCGCGTCGCGGGCGAGCAGGCCGTGCAGCGTCTCCTCGTGGAGGAACGCCGGGATCCCGAGGCGGGTCTGCTCGACGAGGAAGCGCTGGATTTCGTTGCCGATTTCGGCGGCGGCGACGGGACCGAGGTTCGTCGCACCGGCGACGCGGCTGATGTGGCCAATGCCGTCGGCGAGGCGCGTCCGGACGAGGGCCGGATCCAGCTCTGTCGCCGAGAGGAACAGCTCGAACGACCAGACGGACCCGAGCTGGGCGAGCTTCTCGTCGATCGTCATACGGGCGAGCAGGTCCGCCACGCGCGCGTCGATCGGCAGGCTCGAATCGCGGTAGCGGGCGTCGATCGTCGTCATCAGCCCTTCACCGAACCGCTCGTCAGGCCGCTGACGATGTGGCGCTCGGCGAACGCGTAGAAGATGATCGCCGGAATGATCGACACGACGGTGTAGGCCAGGACCCGGGCCTTGTCGGAGCTGTATTCGGACGAGAAGTTCATCGCCCCGAGGGGCAGCGTCCACTGGTCGGCGCCATTGAGGATCACGAGCGGTAGGAAGAACGCGTTCCACGTGCCGACGATAGCCAGCACGCTGACAGTCGCCAGCGCCGGCCTCGCCAGAGGCAGGAGGATCCGCCAGAAGAAGCCAAACGTGCCGCAGCCATCGATCCGGGCGGCGTCCTCGAGTTCGGCCGGAATGCTCCGGAAGAACGGCCGGAGGACGACGATCGTGAGCGGCAAGGCGAATGCCGCCTGGGGCAGGGCGACGCCGAGCAGGTTGGCGGATAGACCCAGCTCGCGAACGAGAATGTAGAGCGGCAGGATCGCCACGGCCGATGGGAAGAGCAGCCCGAACACGAACAGCAGGTAGAGGGCTTCGCGGCCGCGGAACGCCATCCGGGCGAAGACGAAGGCGGCGCCCGAGGCGAACGAAACTGTCAGGATGACCGCGACGGTGGCGACGATGACGCTGTTCAGCGCCTGCCGCCAGAACGTCGGCGCGTACTCGCCGAACAGGACGTCGGTGAAGTTGGTGGACACCCACTGTGACGGCAGGATCGCCCCCGGGTTTGCCGCGAGCTGGCCGTTCGTCTTGAAACCGCCGAGGACCGCATAGACCAGCGGGAACAGGATCGCCACAGAGACGACGATCAGGATCCCGGTCGCGATCAGGGATGGCAGGCCCATCCGCCTCGGACGCGTCCCGTGCCGAACTCCCGCGGCTGTTGCCGCATCCGCCGTCGTGGACGCCGAGGTCGCCATGTCTACCCGCCGTACGCCGTGACGGCGCCTTCCGTGTCGCGGCGCAGGACGAATCGCTGGTACAAGAGTGCCACGACGAGGCAGGACAGGAAGAGGATCACCGCGACGGCGCTGCCGTAGCCGAACTGGTGGCTGCGGAAGCCGGCTTTGAACATCGCGATGGCCATCGTGCTCGACGCGTTCACCGGTCCGCCGGCGGTCATCACCCAGACGACGTCGAACAACTGGAGGGCTCCGATCATCGACAGGAAGATAGATACCCGGATCGTCGGTCCGAGGAGCGGCAGCGTGACGTACCGGAATGCCGTCCGCCGGTCCGCCCCATCGATGTAGGCCGCCTCCTCGAGCTCACGGGGAATGCCCTGGAGGCCGGCCAGCATGATGATCATGTGGAAGCCGAAGTACTTCCACGAAATGATCACGAAGAGCGTGATCATCACCAGGGTCGAGTCGCCCAGCCAGTCCTGGATCAACCCCGCGAGGCCGACGTTCGTCAGCGTTGAGTCGACCACCGAATGCGGCTGGAGCATCAACGTGAAGACGATTCCCGTCACCGCCTCCGACAGGACATACGGAAGGAAGAAGAGGAGCCGGAAGATTGCCCGGCCCCGGAACCGCCGGTTGAGGAGGACTGCGAGGCCCAGACTGAACGGGATCTGGACGCACAGCGAGAGGACGACGATCAGGACGTTGTTGCCCACCGAGGTCATGAAGGCCCTGGTCCCGAATGCAGTGGCGTAGTTCTCGAGGCCGACGAACTCGGTCAACGGCGTCAGCCCGTTCCACCTGTAGAGGCTGTACTGCATCGCCTGGAGGACGGGCAGGAGAACAAAGACCGCATACAGGATCAAGGCCGGCAGCACGAACAGCCCGATCGTGAGCCCCCGCGTCGGGAGACGCCAGTGGGGCCGTGCGGGGCGGCTGATGGCCGTCATGGACCGTCCTCGATCAGCGTGGAGAAATCAGGCGGGCCGGCGATGCCGGCCCGCCCGTCACGGATGCCAACGCTACTCGCCTGACGGCGGCGCTTACTGGGCTGCCGCGGCTGTGAGTGCCTGACAGACATCGGCCGGGTCGGACTGGCCGAGGAACAACGCGATCGTCGCGTCGTTGAATGCCTGGCTCAGCGCTCCGGACGTCGCCTGGTCGAGGTACAGCTGCATGAACGTGGCAGCGCCACGACCCGCGAGGACGGCCTGGAGGTTGGGGTCCTTGACCGTGCCCTCCGTGCCGACCACCGTAGACAGTCCGACGTTGTCGCTGTTCAGCTTGTTGCCGTTCTCGACGCTGTTGAAGAACCTGAGGAAGTCGATCGCCTCCGGCGGCGCATTGACGCCAACGGCAATGCCATTGCCACCGCCGACACCGTCGGTGGCCGCACCAGCCCCACCGGCGAGGGTCGGGAACGCGAACCATCCGAGCTTGTCGCCGAGGCCCTTCTTGTCGGCGCTCTGGTCCATCTCGACCGACGGGGCCCATTGGCCCATCAGCTCCATCGCCGCCTTGCCGTTGCCGACAGCAGCGGCCTCGGCGTTGTAGTCGGCTGATTTGTAGCCCGCCTGGTACGGATTGAGCGCGTTGAGCTTCTGGACTTCCTCACCCGCCTTGGTGCAGGCGTCCGTGTTCCAGTTCTTGCTCTGGATCATCTGCGAGAGCGCCTCGCCGCCACCGGTCCTGAGGACGAGATACGTCCACAGGTGCATCGAGGGCCACTTGTCCTTGCCGGCGATCGCCAGCGGATCGATTCCCGCGCCCTTGAGCTTCTGAACGGCTGCGAGGTACTCGTCCCATGTGGTCGGGGGCGCCGTGATGCCAGCCCGGTCGAAGAGGGCCTTGTTGTACCAGAAGCCGATCATGCCCATGTCCCACGGCACGCCGTACTGCTTGCCGTTATAGGCGTAAATGCTCATCGCGCCGGGATTGATCGTGTCCTTCCAGTCGGCGATGTCGGCGGTGATGTCCTTGAGCAGGCCGGCTTCCACCTGGTCAGCCATGATGCCGCCTCCCCACGACTGGAACAGGTCCGGATAGTCCGCCGCTGCCGTCGTCGAAAGCTTGGTCTTGAATGCCTCGTTCTCGAGGACTGTGATCTTGATCGTGACGTTCGGGTGGCCAGCCGTGTAGGCATCGGCGATCGCCTGGAAGTCGCCTTTACCGGGCTCGCCGGTCGTGATGTGCCACCAATCGACCGTGACCGGCTCGCCGCCGCCGCTCGAAGGGGCGACGGAGGCCGCGGTGGACGTGGCGCCGGCCGACGTCGCGGGGGCCGACGTGGCGGCGGACGGGGCGGGCGTTCCCCCGCTGGTACAGGCTGCGACGGCGATCGCCGCGGTCGCGAGAAGGACCGCGATCCGAGATCTCATTGGTCTAGCCTCCTCTCGTGTCGGGGACGGGGCAAGGTGCGAGTTCTGGCCCGGTGGGCGATGACGTCTCCTCCGATGCGATCATCCGTCACGACCCGGGCGCAGCCGGGCAATTCCCACATGCGCGATCCCGCTCCGCCAGGGAGGAGGAGACTGGCGGAACGGAATCGGCGGTCGTCAGCCTGTTCGATGTCGCCGGCATCGATGCGGTCCGCACGGTCGCCGTCTCCTCTTCGAAAGTTGCGCAACCCACATCGATTGTTTCGGCGGGGTCACTCTAGGAGCGTCCATCGGGATTTGTCAATCATTCTTCCAAATTCGTCAGCCTCAACGGCGCAAGCGACGCCGCGATGCGTCGAGTCGTGCTCGAAACTTTCGAAGACGCGCTCAGTTCGATACACTGCGGCCGTGACCACTGTCCGTGAGACTCGTCCGATCCGGTCCGCGCCAACGACGCTCGCGGATATTGCCGAGATGACGGGGGTTTCGGTGCCCACGGTGTCGAAGGTCATCAACGGCCGCAAGGATGTGTCGGCCGAGACACGCCATCGGGTCGAGGCCGCGATCCTCGAGCAGGGCTATCGACGCTCTGCCGGGTCGAGGTCGCGGTCGCCACTGTTGGAAGTGATCTTTCACGAGCTCGAGAGCGAGTGGGCGCTCGAGATCGTCCGGGGCGTCGAGCGCGTCGCGGGCCGTCACCACCTGGCGGTCGTCCTCAGCGAGATGCAGGGGCGGCGGTCACCGGGCCGAGGCTGGATGGAAGGAGTCCTCGCCCGCCGGCCGACAGGCGTCATCGCCGTCTTCTCGGACCTGAACGAGGCGATGCGGGGGCAGCTCGCGACGCGCGGTATTCCCTACGTCGTCATCGACCCGACCGGCGAGCCGCTGCATGACACGCCGTCGATCGGCGCGACGAACTGGAACGGCGGCTTGACCGCCACGAGGCATCTTCTGTCGCTCGGCCACAGGCGGATCGCGGTGATCGGCGGGCCGGAGTGGATTCTCTGCAGCCGGGCCCGCATCGACGGCTACCGGGCGGCGATGGACGAGGCGGGTGAGCCGGTCGGGCCGGAACTCGTCAGCTACGGCCGCTTCCATGTCGAGGAGGGCATCGATCGTGGCCGTGCCCTCCTCCGCCTCAAGGATCGGCCGACGGCGATCTTCGCCGGCAACGATCTGCAGGCACTCGGTGTCTACCAGGCCGCGCGCGAGGCCCGACTCCACATCCCCGAAGACCTGAGTGTCGTCGGGTTTGACGATTTGCCGGTGACCCAGTGGGTGTCGCCGCCGATGACGACCGTGCGGCAGCCGCTCGTCCGGATGGCGGAGGTCGCCGCCGAAATGGCGCTCGCGATGGCTCGCGGCGAGGTGCCGGCCCAGCCGCGCGTCGAGCTCGCGACCGAGCTGATCGTCCGCGAGAGCACGGCCCCGCCGCGGACCTGAGAGGGCCGCCGCGGGTCGGCGCCCGCGGCGGGGGCGCGCAGCGTACGATCGGTCGATGAACCGCCTCGCCGGCCGCGTCTGCCTCGTGACCGGCTCGACCGGGATCGCCGCGGCCGCCGCTCGGCGGTTCGCGTCCGAGGGCGCGGCGGTCTTCGTCATCTCGCGGACGGAACGCCATTGCCGCGACCTGGCCGGCGAGATCGCGGCCGCCGGCGGCCAGGTGGCCTATCTGGCCGCCGACCTCGCCGAGGAGGCGGAGGTCGAGGGAGCCCTGGCGGCGTGTATCGAGGCGTTCGGTCGGATCGACGGCCTGTTCTCTGTGGCCGGTGGCAGCGGCCGCAGGTTCGGCGATGGGCCGATCCACACCGTCACCGCTGACGCGTGGGACGCGACGCTCTCGCTCAACCTGCGAACCCAGGCGCTCGTCTGCGGCGCCGTCGTCAGGCGGATGCTCGACCAGCCGCCGAACGATTCGGGGACACGCGGCTCGATCCTCCTGATGGGCAGCGTCACCGTCACGGATCCCGTGCCGGAGCACTTTGGGACGCACGCTTATGCCGCCGCGAAGGGCGCGACGACCGCGCTCATGACCGCGATGGCGGCGACGTATCTCGCGAACCGCATCCGCGTCAACGCGGTCGCACCGGCGCTGACGCGGACCCCCATGGCCCAACGCGCCGCCGGCGACGAGCGGATCCTCGCGTTCGCCCGAGAGAAGCAGCCGCTGGCCGGCGAGATGCTCGATCCGGACGAGGTCGCCCACGCCGCGGTCTACTTCCTGTCGGACGAGTCGCGAACGGTGACCGGGCAACTGCTGAAGATCGATGGTGGCTGGTCCGTCAATTCCGTGTCGCCCCGGCCGGAGCGATGAGCTTCGTCAGGACCGTCCTCGGCGACATCGACCCGGATGGGATGGGCGTCACGTATGCCCACGAACACCTGGTCATCGACGGCGGCAGGCCCATTGAGATGTCGCCGGACTTCCTGCTGGCCGATGTCGAACGCCTGGCGGCGGAGCTCGATGACGCCCAAGCGGCTGGCCTTCGAACGGCGGTCGACGCGATGCCGGCCGACTGCGGCCGCAACCCCACCAAGCTCGCGAATCTGTCGAGGCGGACCGGTGTCAACCTCGTCGCGGCGACGGGGCTGCACCACGAGAGGTTCTACGGACCGTCGCATTGGAGCCTGCGCGCGTCGGAAGACGAGCTCGCCGACCTGTTCGTTGCCGATGTGCGCGAGGGCATCGACGAACGCGACTACTCGGGCCCGATCGTTCGTCGAACGGGCATCCGTGCCGGCATCGTCAAGGTCGCCGGGAGCCAGGATGGCCCCTCGGCTCGCGACCTGCCCATCTTCCGGGCGGCCGCCGCGGCGCACACCTGGACCGGCGTTCCGGTCCATACCCATTGCGAGGGCGGCACGGGCGCGCTCGAGCAGATTCGCGCCCTGTCCGACGCCGGTGTGCCGCCGGAGCGGATGTCGCTCAGCCATGTGGACAAGGTCGTCGATCGCGGCTACCACCGGGAGATCTTCGCCACCGGTGCCTTCGCCGTGTACGACCAGGCGTTCCGCTGGGGCGAGCGTGACAACGGCACGATCGAGCTCCTGGAGTGGGCGACCACGGATGGGCACGCGGGCCAGGTAATGCTCGGGATGGATGCCGCCCGACAGGGCTACTACCGCTCATTCGGCGGAGAGCCGGGGCTCCCCTATTTGCTCCGCGAGTTCAGTGAGCGGCTCGAGGCGCGCGGTCTGGGGCAGGAGCTGAGGCACGCGTTCTTCGTCGACAACCCGGCCCGCGCATTCGCATTCGCGGAGGTCGCTGCATGAGCCACGAGGAACTCCTCACGAGCGTCGTGGGGTCCCACGCCCACCCCGGCTGGTTCGTCGCCGGGATCGCGGCGGCGGAACGTGGCGAATTCGGGCCGGCAGATCTCGCCGAGCTGCTGGACGACGCGGTCGATCTCGCAATCCGCGATCAGGAGCGGGCGGGAATCGACGTGATCAGCGACGGCGAGATGCGCCGGGCGGGGTTCTTCACCGCCGAGTTCTATCGCCACCTCACGGGGGTACGGGCCTTGCCGCCCGACCGGCGGCTGGGCGTCGGTGCCCACGACGGGCTGCACCGGTTCGCCGTTGACGAGGCGATCGCGGCGCCGAACGGCCTCGGCGTGGTCGGCGAGTTCCTCGCCGCACGAACGCGCACGACACGTCCGCTCAAGGTCACGCTGCCCGGTCCATACACGCTGTCCGGGCGCCTGGCGTACGGCCCTGGGCAGGTCTACGTGTCGCGGATCGCCGCGGCGGAGGCGTTCGTCCCGATCGTCGCGGCGGAGATTCGCGCCCTCGTCGATGCTGGCGCCACGATCATCCAGGTCGATGAGCCGTCGCCGGCGATCCACCCGGACGCGCCGGCGGATTTCGTCGCCCTGTTCAACACAGCGATCGAGCCGGCCGTCGGGCGCGCCCGGCTCGGCGCCCATCTCTGCTTCGGCAACTTCCTCGGTCGACCACTCGCGCCGCGTTCCTATCGGCCGATCCTGCCGGCCATGCTCGGCTTCAATGTCGACGAGCTCGTCCTGGAGTTCGCGAACCGCGAGATGAGCGAGATCGGGATCCTCCGCGAGATCACCGACGCGGGCAAGGACGTCGCCGGCGGCGTCGTCGACGTCAAGAATTCGCACGTCGAGTCCGCCGACGAGGTCGCCATTCGGATCGATACGATCCTCGCGGCTGGCGTTCCCGCCGACCGCCTGTCCCTCGTTCCCGATTGCGGTTTCAGCCAGACCGCTCGTCACCTCGCCACCGCCAAGCTCGCCGCGCTCGTGGCCGGCCGCGACCTCGTCCGGGGCCGATCGGCGACCCGCGCCGAAAGACCCCGCTGAGGAGGAGACCGCTCGATGCAGGCTCACCACGTCACGATGCTCGGGACCGGGCTGATCGGCGACTTCTACACGGCGACGCTTCACGGCCAGCGCGGTCGTGACCATGTCCGGATCGTCTTCTCGAAGTCCGAGGAACGTGGCGCCGCGTTTGCGGAACGATGGTCGATCCCCGAGCACACGACCGACTTGAAGGCGGCGATCGAGCACGACGACACGGACACCGTGGTCGTCGGCCTGCCGAACTACCTCCACGAGGAGACCGTCGCCCTGGCCGCTGCCGCCGGCAAGGCGGTTCTGTGCACGAAGCCGCTCGGCCGAACGGCGGACGAGGCGCGCCGGATGCTCGAGGCCGTCGAGAAGGCGGGCGTCTTCGGCGGCTACCTCGAGGACCTCTGCTACACGCCGAAGACGCTCAAGGCGATCAAGTCGGTCGAAGGCGGCGCGATCGGTGACGTGACCTGGGTCCGCTCCCGGGAGACCCATCCGGGCCCGCACAGCGCGTGGTTCTGGGACGGCCGGCTGACCGGCGGGGGCGCGATCATCGACCTCGGCTGCCACTGCATCGAGATCATCCGGAACTTCGTCGGCAAGGGTAATCGGCCGATCGAGGTCATGTGCACGACCGACACGCTCGTGCACCCGATCGAGGACGAGGACAACGCGATCGCCCTGATCCGCTTCGAGTCCGGCGCCATCGGCCAGTTCGAGGTGAGCTGGACATTCCGTGGCGGAATGGACCTTCGCGACGAAATCGCGGGCACGCACGGCACGATCTGGCTCAACCACTTCCTGCGGACCGGCTTCGAGATGTTCTCGGCCGGCGGTGGCGGGGGCTACGTCGCGGAGAAGGCCGAGAGCTCCGCTGGCTGGCTGTTCCCTGTCGGCGACGAGATGAACGAGCTCGGCTATCCGGACATGTTCAGCGACATGTTCGACGCGATGGAGGCCGGTCGGGCACCGCGTGAGACGTTCTACGACGGCTACGTGGTCAACGCCGTCATGGACGCCGCGTATCGCTCCGCAAAGTCACGCGCGTGGGAGCCGGTCGAGCTGTTCGAGTGGCGAGGCGGTTCGACGCCGCGGATCGCCAAGTCGCCCGAGTCCTACGACGGTCAGACGGTGATCAAGCGCGAGGTCCTGCCGGACGGCCGGTCGAAGCTGATCCTCAAGGATCCGGCGACCGGCGATTTCACCGATCGCATCGTTTCGGGCTAGCGGGCTTCATGCTCCCGCGGT
>Ga0307310_10000644_pt1 | contig 12038 bp, 12 predicted proteins | sample ER_DNA_197_FD_194502 | JGI IMG/M metagenome (GOLD analysis project Ga0307310, IMG submission 194502) | Bulk soil microbial communities from the East River watershed near Crested Butte, Colorado, United States - ER_DNA_197 | ecosystem: Environmental > Terrestrial > Soil > Floodplain | place...
ATTGCTCGCACCAGCTCGTCGTACTCACCGGTGTCGATGCCCTGCGTCCGAGCTCCCGCTGTTGCGGGAATCGCAGGCGACACGTCGGCGGCGGTCACGATGCCGCTGATCGTCCCGGACTGCGGGCAGGCTTGCGTCCCCGCCGGCCCGTTCCCGAGATTCGTACACAGGAACACCGAGATGCCGCCGTTCACGCTGCGCTGCCCGAAGTGGATGTGCGACTGCTGGACCGCTCCTTCGAGCCCGCTGTAGCTGAGCTGCCAGGCAATCGAGCTGCCGTCTTTGCTGACATCGGCCGTGAAGTCAGCCGTACCGGTCGACGACACGGACGGCACCTCCTGGTAGCCGCTCATCGTCGCCGTGAGATGGTTGAACCCGGCACCCGATCCGCCGGCCAGCGCGAACGCGGCAACGCCGAGTGCTGCGACGCCGACTGCGAGCGCCGCGATTGCTCCCCTTCGTCTCATCCCTGGCCCTCCTTGCCTGCCCCGAACGAGGGCGCCCGGGCACCGGGGCAGTGGCACCCGGGCGTCACGGGACCTACGGAGACGAGCGGGGACCGGTTTGCGGCTAGGCGACTGCGGCTGCGAGATGGGCCGCGCAAACTACACTCGGGTACCGATGGGGAGTTGGTACTGGATCGGTGTCTGCGCGGGGCTCGGCGTCGCGACGGGCGTGTTGTTGGCTGGGCTTCTGACGGGGACGCGAGCCGCACTGACGGCAGCACTCGTCGTCGCTGCAGGTGCCGGCGTCGCAGTTGGCTTCGCCCTCGGCCAGTGGGACGAGGCGGTAGGAGGCGGCATCGGCGGTGCGCTCGGCTCCATCGGGGCGGCGCAACTGGTCTCCGGAACGATGCGCCGTGGAGGCTCACGGTTCGGCACCGCAATCTTCATCGCCCTCGCGGCAGTCGTGCTCGCGGCCGTCGCGTGGATTCCGGTCGCGGGTTATCTGGAGGCGACGCTCGTTCCCGCCCTCGCTGTCCGCCTGCGCGGCCGCGCCGGCGAGCGCTACGCCGGATTGCGCTCGCTCGCCAAAGACTAGTTCGTGGCCAGGAAGCTGATCCTGATCGTCATCGACGGATTGACGCCGTCGATGTTCGAGGCCGCGGTCGGCGATGGCCGCGCACCTGCGCTCTCGTTCCTCGCCGAACAAGGGTCGTATTCGCGCGCGATCTCGACGTTCCCCTCGTTGACGCCGGTCTGTCTCTCGTCGCTCGCTACGGGTGGGCACCCTGACGTCCATCGCATCCCGCACCTGGTCTGGTACGACCGCGAGCGCGCGCGGCTTGTCGAGTATGGCTCGTCGTTCGGCGCGGTGCGAGCCGCGGGAATGGCACGCTCGCTCCTCGACACGATCATCAACATGAACCGGCTCCATCTCGGGACGGAGGCGGTCACCGTCTACGAGGCGCTGGAGGATGCCGGGCTGACCGCGGCGGCGATCAACATCACCTGTTACCGGGGACGCACGCCTCACCTGCCGACGCTCCCGGGGCTGACGATCCCGGCCTACGGGCCGAAGCGCTTCTTCTTCTACAACCTCTTCGAGTCGGATCCGACCGGCGCGCCGCTCGCGGTCTTTGGACGCTCGCACGGCTCGATCGACGGCTACGCGGCCGCGGTCGGGCGGTGGCTCGTGACCCGCGATGGCTTCGACTTCCTCGTCTACTACCTCCCGGACTACGACTTCGCCTCCCACGCACACGGTCCAGACGAGGCCTTCGAAGCTCTGACTCGGAGCGACGCGGCGATCGGCGCGCTCCTCGACGCGGCCGGTGGCCCCGATGAGTTTCTCGAACGCTATGCGGTCGTGCTCTGCTCCGACCATGGTCAGACGCACGTCGACCGTCACGTTCGGCTGGAGACGCCGTTCGCCGACCTCGACGACGTGCTCGTGACCGCGTCGAACCGGGCGGGGATGATCTACCGGCTAGGAGCCGACGCGCCCGACGCGCGGTCGCTCGCGGAGCGCCTCGACGGCGAAGAGTCTGCAGAGACCGTCCTCTTTCTCGAAGGTACGGACGCGATCGCGCGGCGCGACGGCGAGGAGTTGAGCTTCGCACCGCACGCCCGCGCGTGGACCTCGAGCGGGGACGAGAGTCTGCTCGCTTATCCAGGCGGCTTCGAGCGAGCCTGGGCCGCGCTCAACAACCCAAATGCCGGAGAGGTCATCGTCTCGGCGGCGCCGGGATTCGAGTTCGCCGACCTCGCCGGCCGTCATCACTCCGGCGGAGGGAGTCACGGCTCGTTGCGGCGTGGTGACTCGGAGGTCCCGATGCTGACGATCGGGATCGATGCGCAACCTCAGTCGATCGTCGATGTCGCGCCCGCCGTGCTGCAGCATTTCGGCGTGGCACCTCCGGCATACGTCCGAACGCTCACGCGTGCCGCCTGAGCCCGACACGATGGCCAGGAGCCGGATGGTCGATGCGCAGCTGCGCGGGAGAGACGTCGGCGACGAGCGCGTGCTCGCGGCGATGGAACGAGTCCCGCGTGAGCTCTTCGTGCCGGAGAAGCTGCGCGGCCGTGCCTACGACGATGCGGCCCTCCCGATTGGCGCCGGCCAGACGATCTCTCAGCCGTACATGGTTGCCAGGATCTGCGAAGCCCTCTCGCTGACCGGGGCCGAGCACGTCCTGGACGTCGGCACGGGCTCCGGTTACCAGGCCGCGGTGCTGGCCGAGCTCGCGGAGGAGGTGGACACGATCGAGCGCATCCCGCAGCTCGCCGAGAGAGCGCGCGCGAACCTCGCGGCCGCCGGCTACGCCCGGGTCAGCGTCCATGTCGGCGACGGGTCGCGCGGTCTACCCGAGCGGTCACCCTTCGACGCGATTGCTGTCGCCGCGGCGGCACCGGAGCTCCCGAGAACGCTCTACGAACAGCTCGAGCCGCGCGGTCGCCTCGTGGTGCCGGTCGGGCGGCGGGGGATGCAGCGGCTCGAGGTGATCGTTCGCAGCCCCGAGGGCCCGGCCGTCCTGCGCTCCGTACCCTGTCGTTTCGTCCCTCTCCTGGGGGAAGAGGGGTTCTAATGGTTTGCGTCCGATCGGTCCGGGCACGATGCCGGCGGGGATGAGGGAGAGAAGGGGAGACGAACTGCTCGGCTTGCCCGTGCGCCTGCACGGCGTCCAGCTTGCCCGGCCCGTCGATCTGCTCCTCGATCCGAATGCTCACCGAGCGGTGGGGCTCGATCTTCTGTGCGGCGACGAAATGCACCGTTTCCTGCCCCTTCAGACGGCTGAAGTCGGCAAGGAGGAGATCCGCATCCTGTCGCCGTTCGTCCTGCTCGAGCAGCGCGAGCTCGAGTTCTATCGCTCTCGCGCGCTTGCGCTCGGCCGCCTGCGGGGCCAACCGGTCGAGCGGCACGGTCGCAGCATCGGGCTCCTGCACGACGTGGTCGTCGCCGAGGATGGGCAATTGGTTGCGGCGATCGTCGAGAACGAGCGTGTTCCGTTCGACGCCGCGCTCAGGTTCGCTCCTCAGCGGCGCTCTGCCGCCTGACCCGCTAGTTTCTCCAGCCTCATGGAGGAGCGGGACGCAGCCGTCACCGCGGGTCTGCGCGCCCGCACCAGCCATGCATTGCGCCAGCGGAGCAACTGGGCACAGCTGGCGAAGTTCTGCGCCGTCGGGGCGTCGGGATACGTCGTCAACCTCCTCGTCTACGTCGCGTTGCTCGACGGCGCCAACCTGCACTACCGGCTGGCGGCGACCGGCTCGTTCCTCGTCGCCGTGACCAACAATTACCTCTGGAACCGGCTCTGGACGTTTCGCCGCGATCGCGGTCACTTCGGTCACCAAGGCCTGCGCTTCCTGGTGGTGTCGGTGATCGTGTACGTGGGCAACCTCGTTATCCTCACGTTGCTGGTCGAGGCGGGCGTCGGCAAGATCGTCGCGCAGGCGATTGCGATCGTTCTGGTGACACCGGCGAACTTCATCGGCAACAAGCTCTGGTCATTTCGGAGACGGCACTGAGGCTCGTCCTGACGGTGGCCGTGGCGGTCCTCGCGGCAGCGGCTCTCGTTCCGAACGTCTCGGCCGCCTCGGCCGCGAATCCGCGACTTACCAAGGAGCGCGCGACGGCGCTCTTCATCGGCAACGACAAGGTCGCGGACTGGCTCGACCGGTATTCGCGTCAGGGACGCGTCACCGACGCCACCTACGAGGCCGACCCGTCGAAATGCTCGGCCGGGGCGCAGGGCGGGTGCTGGACGGTGCACGTCTGGTGGAGCAACAAGGACAAGAGCGTCGACGCCGGAGAAATCGCGCAAGGCAAGGTCGACGATGCCTCAACCAGAGTCACCGAAGCCTGGACCGGCCCACAGGTCGCCTGGAAGATGGCCCGTGGCTACGAGGGCGCATTCGGAGGCAAGAAGATCAACTCGTGGCCGGTCTGGCTCGCGTTCTGCGTGGTGTTCCTGCTCGGCCTAGCAGACTTCCGCAGGCCGCTGTCGCTTCGCAATCTCGACCTGCTCGCACTGCTGTCGTTCTCGGTCTCGCTCTGGTACTTCAACGACGGGAACATCTTCACGAGTGTGCCCCTTGCCTATCCGCCGCTTGTCTATCTGCTCGCACGCTGTGTCTGGATCGGCGTGCGCGGGCGTCCGGTGCGTGCGGCGCGCCCGCTCTGGAAGCCCGCGGTGCTGCTCGCCGCCGCCGTTTTCCTCATCGGCTTCCGCGTCGGCCTGAACCTCGAGAACTCGAACGTGATCGACGTCGGCTACGCCGGGGTGATCGGCGCGCAGCGAATCTCCAGTGGTGTGATGCCGTACGGCAACTTTCCCAAGGAGGAGGACCTCAAGGCCTGCGGGCCGGCCGACTCCGAGGGCGAGATTCGCGAACGGATCCAGAGCAACGGCCGCTGCGAGTCGGCCAATCCGCTCGGTGACACGTACGGGCCGGTGGCGTACGAGGCCTATCTGCCGGGGTACTGGATCCGGGGCTGGTCGGGCAAGTGGGACAAGCTCCCCGCCGTGCGTCTCACGTCGATCATTTTCGACGTGCTCTGCGCACTGGGGCTGGGGCTCGTCGGCTTACGTTACGGCGGTCGCTGGCTCGGTGCCGCGCTCGCGTTCGCATGGGCAGCGTTCCCGTTCACCCAGTACGTCTCCATGTCGAACACGAACGACGCGATCGTGCCGGTCTTTCTCATTTTCGGCTTCTGGCTCGCCACCTCGCCGTGGGCCCGCGGGATCTCGGTCGCGCTCTCCGGCTGGACGAAGTTCGCGACCCTCATCGTCGCGCCGCTCTGGTTGACCTATCCCGGACCGGTGCGGCGTCCTCGTCCTGCACTTGCCTTCGCCGCGGGATTCCTGGTCGCCACGCTCGCTGCGTTCTCCGTCCTGCTGCTCGACGGACATCCGGTCCAGGCGGCGCAGACCTTCTACCACCGTACGCTGGAGACGCAGATCAATCGTGACTCCCCGTTCTCGCTCTGGGACTGGGCGCAGTATCACGCGCGCGGAATCCCCGACCTGCACGTCGTCCAGCGGATTCTCCAGGGCCTGCTCGTTCTCGGCGCCTTGGCCGTGGCGTTCGTGCCGCGCACGAAGACCCCACTGCAGTTGGCGGCGTTGACCGGCACGCTCCTGATCGGCTTCGAGGTCGTACTGACGCACTGGTTCTACCTCTACATCCCGTGGTTCTTCCCCTTCGTCGTGTTTGCTCTGCTCTGGAATGGCCCCGAGCAGCCGGAAGCCGGCGTCTGATCGCTCTGTGGTCGCCGCGGCGTTCGCGGCGATTGCGCTCTTCGTCGTCTCGTGGACGCTGCTACACGTCGGCTTCTACAAGCACAAGCAGCTGATCGACACGCCCGTCTACCAGCGCTACGGGAATGCGATCGCGGACGGGAAGGTTCCCTATCGTGACTTCAAAGTCGAATATCCGCCCGGCGCGCTCCCTGTCTTTGCACTGCCTGGGCTTGCCGAGCCGGGCCGGAATCAGAATGTGTCGACCGGCTTCCGCCGTTCGTTCGAGACTCTGATGTGGCTGTGCGGCGCCGCAGCGCTCGCTGCCATGGCGGTGATCCTGCGCACACTCCGGCGGAGCGCGGAGAACGTCTGGGCGGCACTCTGCTTCGCCGCGATTACTCCACTTCTGCTGGGCTCGGTCATTCTCAGCCGCTTCGATCTCTGGCCGGCGGCGCTCGTCACCGGCGCTCTGGCAGCGCTCGTATCGGGACGGCTGCGCCTCGGTCACGCGTTACTCGGCCTCGGCGTTGCCGCGAAGCTCTACCCGGCGGTGTTCGTTCCGCTCGGCATTGCGTTCGCGTGGAAGCGCGCAGGGCGGCGCGAGGCGCTCACCTGTCTCGCGCTCGCGCTGGGCGTCGCCGCCGCTGTCTTCGCCCCCTTTGTGATCCTGGCCCCCGGCGGGGTCTGGCACAGCCTCAGCGTGCAGTTGACCCGGCCGCTGCAGGTTGAGAGCCTCGGCTCGGCGCTGCTCCTGGTCGGCCATCACGTCTTCGGGCTCGGCGTGACGGGAGAGACCAGCCACGGCTCTCAGAATCTCGCGGGTCACGCCGCGGACTGGCTCGCGGTCATCTCGACGGTGCTGCAGACGGGTGTGCTGATCTGGATCTGGGCGGCGTTCGCACGCGGGCGGGGTGACGCTGAAGCCCTCGTTCGCTCGACCGCGGCCGCTCTCTGCGCCTTCATCGCGTTCGGGAAGGTGCTGTCGCCGCAGTTCATGATCTGGCTGATTCCCGTCGTGCCGCTCGTGCGCGGCCGGCGCGGGGTTGGAGCGAGCGCGCTCTTGGGCGCCGCACTCGCCCTGACGCAGATCTGGTTCCCGTTTCGCTACTTCAGTCTTTCGCTCGACTTCGAAGCCGGGCTTTCGTGGGTGCTGCTCGCGCGCGACCTGACGCTCGTCGCGCTCGTCGCGGTGCTCGTCGTCAGTTTGCGGCGTACAACCGCCACTCGCCCGGAATCCCCTTGAGCTCGTGCATGCCGCGGTCGGTGAACTCGATCCCGGATCCGGCGACGAGATCCTTCACCGTGCTCGACACGAGCACCTCGCCGGGAGAGGCAACGGAGGCAACTCGTGCGCCCGTGTGGACAGCGATTCCTCGAACCGATCCAGCGCTCAGCTCGCACTCGCCGGTGTGCAGCCCCGAGCGCACGTCGAGACCGATGCCGCGCACGTTCTCGACGATCGAACGCGCGCACCGGATCGCGCGCGCCGGCCCGTCGAAGGTGGCGAAGAAACCATCGCCGGCAGTGTCGATCTCGACTCCTCGAAAGCGCTCGAGGTCGCGACGGATCACCTCGTTGTGACGCTCGAGCAGATCGCGCCAGCGGCGGTCGCCAAGCTCACGTGCTCGATCCGTCGAACCGACGACATCGGTGAACAGGACCGTGGCGAGCATTCGATCCGGGGCGACGGGCTCACGGACGCCGGTCAGGAACTCCTGGATCTCGTCCAGGATGTCTTCACCGTCGATGAAGGAGAGGTGGTTCTCTCCCGGGAGCTCCACGTAACGCGAGCCTTCGATGTTGCGCGAGAGCCAGCGCGCGTTCTCGACGGAGCAGATCTTGTCGCCGACGCGATGGACGATGAGCGTCGGGGCTGTGACCGCCGGGACGACTTCCCGAACATCGATCTCGAACGCCATGCGCATGAAGGCGATGGCATCGTGCGGTGTCGCTGACTGCACCTGCAGTCGCCCGAATTGGGCGCGCAGCTGTGGATCGCCCTTTCGGGTCGGAGCGAAGAGGTCGGCCCCGAGCCCCTTGCCCCAGCGAGCGACGACGCGTTCCAGATCCATCGCCTCTTCGAACTCCTCGCGCGTCGCCTCGCCCCACGGCCACTCGTCTGTCGTCTCTTCCTTGACCTCTGCTCCGCACAGGACGAGGCCTCTGGTCCGATCGGGATAGGTCGCCGCGAAGAGGATCGACATCGGGCCTCCCTCGGAGACGCCCATCAAGACCGTCGTCTTCGAGCCCACGGCGTCCAGGATCGCCCGCACGTCGTCCATCCGCTCCTCGAGCGTGCCGACGCGGACCCGGTCGGACAGGCCCATGCCGCGTTTGTCGAACAGGATGAGCCGCGAGAAGGAAGCGAGCCGTTCGCAAGCCCGGCGGTAATCGCTCATCTCCCAGAGCACCTCGAGATTGGTGATCGCGCCGGCCACGAAGACGAGGTCGAGCGGTCCTTCTCCGAGCACCTGATAGGCGATGTGCACGTCGCCGTTCGCCGCGTACTGGATCGGCGGAGCGCTCACGGCACTGAGACGCGCACGGCCTCGCAACTCGTCGCGCGACCGTCGGCGCCGCATTCGACGAGGACGCCCTCGATCCGCACGTCGCCCGACGCCGTTTCGAAGCGAATAGGCATACCGGTGCGCATTGCCTTGATCGCGAGCTCCGCTTGCACGCCGATCACCGAGTCGTGTGGCCCCGTCATCCCCGCGTCGGTGATGGCCGCCGTGCCACCCGGCTGAACGCGTGCGTCGTTCGTCTGAATGTGCGTGTGGGTCCCGAAGACTGCGGTCACCTTCCCGTCGAGCCACCTCGCCATGGCGACTTTTTCGCTCGTTGCTTCGGCGTGCATGTCGACGACGATCACCGGCGTACGCTTGTGCGCCTCGTCCACGAGCTCGTCGATCACCTCGAAGGGTCCGACGGGCGGCCCGAGGAAGAGGGCGCCGATCAAATTGATCACAGCGACCTCGTTGCCGTTGGCCGCCGTGGCGAACGTGAGCCCTTTCCCGGGGGCTCGCTTCGACAGGTTCGCAGGTCTCGTCAAGCGGTCGCTTTCCTTCAGGTACGGAATGATCTCGCCGCGCCGCCACACGTGATTGCCGAGCGTGATCACATCGACACCGGCTGCGAGCATCTTGTCCGCGAGCTTGGGCGTGATCCCGACGCCGTCCGCAAGGTTCTCGCCGTTGAGGATGCAGAGATCCGCGCGTAGCTCAGTGCGCAGGGACGAGAGGCGCTCCTCGATGGCGCGACGGCCGGGCACACCGACCGCATCTGCGATGAACAGGATCCTCAGGGCAGGAGTGTCGCGGCGGCGCGGAGCTCGATGGCCACGTGGTTGCCGGCGTCCTGCGTGTACTTCGAGAGCGCCTGCTTCTCGACTCCGGAGAGGTCGAGCATCCGGCCGACCTTCGTGCTCGACGCAGCGATCGTCGAACCGACGGTGAGAGCCGGATCGGGGCTCAGGTGCGTGAGCGAGACCACGAGTGACGGTGCGGCCGAGGGTTGAATGTCGATGCGCGAACCGTAGGACCGTCCGTTGAGGATGTAGTCCGAGATTCCGACGATCGTGCCGTCCACGGGCGCGTACACGTCCGTGCCCGGCATTGCACCGACGTCGAGCACCGCGCTCTCGCCGCCGCTCAGCTGGTAGTAGACGAAGCCGCCGCCGCCGCCGCCGAAGATCTTGTGCGCGAGGCGCGAGAGCGCGCCTTCGTTTCCCTGGCGGCCGAGCGGGCTCAGTGGCAGCGCGCCGTCACCGGACGAGTGGTAGCCGATCGCGGTGACACGGCTTTGTGCAACGGGCAGCTGAATGCGTAGCCCGCTGTGCAAGGCGACCGTGAGCGGTGTCGGCGGACCCACCGGCAAGAGTCGGCTCGCCGGCCCGGGCAACGCCTGAGACGGCTCGCGCGTTGCGCCCTGGCCGAACGCCGTGATCAGAAGCGTCCCCAACAGGACGCCGGAAACGACCGTGAGGACGATGAGACGCCGCGCCCGGTGGGGCACATGCGCATGCCCCGGACGCTGGCGCGCCGCGGGGACTCGGCGGGAGGGGGCCGGCATTCGCGGCACCGTAACGGACCCTGACCCCTCCTTCAACAAACGAGGGGGCCGACTTTGTGACAGCGGAACCCTCGGATCTACCTGCATTTCTGCCCATACCTCGTGACGGTCGAGTGCGAGGTTGCCATCCTCAGCCCAGTCCCAGTCCCAATCCGGGGGCCTCGAGGCGGGGAACCGTATGACCTCCGCTGTACGATCACCCGCATGCCCGCCAGGGCCAAGATCGAGATCCCGCGCTGGATCCAACTGGCCGGGTTCCCGGTCCTGTTGCTCTTCCTCTGGGTAGTGGCGGGCGCGGTCCGTCACGTTGTCTTTCTGTTCCTCGTCGCCCTGCTCATCGCGCTGCTGCTGAGCCCTGTCGTCCGGCTGGTGCAGAGGGTCCGGATCCCTCGCGGCTTCGCAGTCGCGTTCGTGTACCTCGTCTTCGCGGTTACGTTGATCGCCGCCATCGGGGCTCTCGGGACCGTTGTCGTCAACGAGACAAAAACGGCTGCAAAACGGGTCGATTCCTACTTTACGGACGTGAACGGACGAACCGGCATCGTCGACGCCGATCGCGACGTCAACAGCCTGCAGGCCTGGCTCAACGCTCATCGCCTGGGCGGGATCAAGATCGAGAAACGAGGCCACCAGCTCGTGCGCGACATCCGCAGGCATGACATCGGCAAGTACACGAATCGGTTGGTCAACTTCCTCGAGGGAGCGGCGATCTCGATCGGGAAGCTGCTCTTCAGCGTGATCGTGGTCTTCGTCGTCTCGATCTACATGCTGCTCGACTTTCCGAAACTGGAGCGCCGGATCGACCGGCGGTTTCCAGCCGAGCCGGGCTCGGTGCCGTTGGTGCGACGGATGGAGCAGTCTTTGACGAGTTACGTCAAAGGCCAGTCACTCGTGTCGCTGATCATCGGTACGAGCGCGGGTGTCGGCTTATGGCTGTTCGGTGTGCTCGGATGGCTTCCGCACGGACAGAAGTACGCGTTGCTCTTCGGCGCGTGGGTTGCGATCACCGAGCTCATTCCGTACCTGGGGCCGTGGCTCGGTTCGATTCCGCCGTTTCTGTATGCGCTCGTCGTCCATCCCGTTTCGGCGATCTGGGTCGCATTGCTGTTTCTGGCGATCCATCAGGTCGAAGGTCACATCGTCGTCCCGAACGTGATGGGGAGCGCGCTGCGACTGCATCCGTTGCTCGTCATCTTCGGCCTGCTCGCCGGCGGCGAGATCTACGGGTTGCCGGGTGCGCTGATCGCGCTGCCGCTGCTTGCGGCCGGCCGCGCGATGTGGGAGTTCTTCGCCGAACGCGTCGAGATGGAGCCGTGGGACGAGGGGGAGGTGCCGCCCGTCGACGTTGGGGCCGCGGAGCGGCCTGTCCGCGTCAGCGGACCAGGGGAGGGGGTTCGGGGGAACCGGGAGGTTCCCCCGGCGGACAGCGCGGCGAGTCGTTGAACGAAACAGTGCTGCGCGCGCGAGCGGTCGCGCGCCGTTTCGGCACGCAGGTTGCGCTCGAGCCCACCGACGTCGACGTGAATGCCGGTGAGGCGCTCGCGTTGATCGGCCCGAACGGCGCGGGGAAGTCGACGTTGCTGGCGTTGCTCGCAGGCGCGCTCGAGCCGAGCGCCGGAACGATCGAACGTGTCGATGAGGTGCAGGTCGGCTGGGTGCCGCAGCGCACGGCTTTCTACGACCGTCTGACGGGGCGTGAAAATCTCGAGCTGTTCGCGCGACTCGAAGGCGAGCGGGATCACGCCGCTGTGGCGGACCGGCTCCTCGTCCGGTTCGAGATCCCTGCCGACCGCCCTGCGCACACGCTCTCGGTCGGGAATCGCCAGCGCCTGAACGTGGCGCTCTCGCTGCTCGGCGGTCCACGCGTGTTGCTGCTCGACGAGCCGACCGCCGCGCTCGACCCCGGCCAGCGGCGCAAGCTGTGGGAGACGGTGGCCGCGCTGCGTGACGAAGGCGGATCGGTCGTCTTCGCGACGCAGAACCTGGAAGAGCTCGACCTCTACGCCGACCGCGTTGCAGTGCTACAGCGAGGACAGCTGACGTTCGTGGGGCGTACGGCCGAATACCGCGAGCTCCACGCGGAGGAGATCTTCACGTGAGGCGCGCGGCACTCGTTCTGCAGAAGGACCTCCGGGTGCTCGTGCGCTCCCCGCTTCTGCTCGGCGTTCTGATCGCCTACCCGTTGCTCGTCGCGGGGCTCGTCGGCCTCGTCGCGGGCTACGGGAGCTCGAAGCCCCGCGTTGCTCTCGTCGACGAGGATCATCTGCCGCAAGTCGTCTCGGTC
>Ga0307310_10000645_pt1 | contig 12022 bp, 10 predicted proteins | sample ER_DNA_197_FD_194502 | JGI IMG/M metagenome (GOLD analysis project Ga0307310, IMG submission 194502) | Bulk soil microbial communities from the East River watershed near Crested Butte, Colorado, United States - ER_DNA_197 | ecosystem: Environmental > Terrestrial > Soil > Floodplain | place...
GGCGTCGGGCAGCCAGACGTCGGCAACTGCCAGGCCGCCCGGAGCAAGGTGGCGCGCCATGGCCCGGAACGCGCGTCGCTGGGCATCGCGCTCGGCAAGGAGGAACAGCGAGTTGAGGCCGATGAATGCCAATCGATGGGCGGGCTCGGCGGCTGGCTCGAGCTCGAGCAGGTCCGCCTCGACGATCTCGAGCCGATCGGCAACGGCCGGACCGGCGTCACGCACCCGGCGGCGGGTTCGATCGAGCATGGCCCCGTCATTGTCGACGGCCGTCACGTAATGACCGGCGGCGGCGAGCGGCACCGCCAGGCGTCCCGTTCCGGCACCCAGCTCGATGATCGGTCCGCCCGCCCTGGCGGCCAGGGCAAGGTAGAGGTCGAGGTCGCCCGGATCGTCGGCCAGATCGAGGTCATAGAGCCGGGCGAAGGCGGCGCCCTCCTCGGGTGTCGAACCCGGTCCGCCCGGCCGGTTGGCGAACGTCACGGTCTCAGGGCGCCCAGCGGATCGACGCGCCGTCGCGCCGCTTCACCGCGAGCGCGCTGATCGCCTCGAGGGCGACTCGATTGGCGACCATCGCGGTCGTCTCCGCGTGGTCGTAGGGCGGCGAGACCTCGACGATGTCCATCCCGGCCAGCTCGACCGCACCGACGATCCGGCGAACCGCTCGCAGGAGCTCTCGCGGTAGCATGCCGCCGGGCTCCGGCGTGCCGGTTCCCGGGGCCATCCCCGGATCGACTACGTCGATGTCGACGCTGAGGTAGATCGAATCCGGCCCGTCGAGGGCCTCGGCGATCGCATCGTCGATGACCGCCTCGGCGCCGCGCTCATCGATCTCGGTCATGAAGTGGTAGCGGAGGCCGTGGGCCTTCATCCACTCGAACGTCTCGACCGGTGGCCAGTAGCCGCGCAGTCCCACCTGGACGAAGTTGCGGCCGTCGACCGCCCCGGACTCGATGAGGCGGCGCATCGGCGTGCCGTGGCCGGCGAGGACCCCCCAGTCGTCGTTGGCCGTGTCGGCGTGGGCGTCGAAATGGACGATCCCGATGCTGCCGGGGCGCCGCACCTCGGCGACGGCGGTGGCCGATGGCCAGGTGATCGAGTGGTCGCCACCGAGGACGATCGGGATGGCGCCGGTTCGGGCGACTTCGTGGACCTTCCGATAGATGAGCGCGTGGGCTCGCTCGATCCAGGCCGGGATGATGTTCGCGTCCCCGGCGTCGACCACCGTCAGCAGCTCGAACGGCTCGACGCCGAGCTGGAGCGAGTTGACCGAACCGGAGGTGTACTGCGCCTCGCGGATCGCCCGCGGCCCGAATCGCGCCCCGGAGCGGTGGCTCACCGCGTCGTCGAACGGCGCGCCGATGATCGCCACGTCCACGCTTCGGGCGTGGAGCTGGGCAGGATCCGTGATCCACGGCAGGTTCATGAACGTCGTCGGGCCGACATACGTCGGCAGCTCGAAGTCCGTATAGACCTCGTACTCGCGGTCCCAGCCGTTGGCCGCGGCGAAGTCGGGGCCAACGGACGGCTCGGGATCGTGGGGGCGCTCTGCCACGGGTCCTCCGGAGACGGATGGGGCGGCCGTTGCCGCGCAGACCGATCGTCTCGCTGGGGGCGCCGCCGGTTCGCATCCAGCGTCCAGCGGGGCGCGCCGCAGGCATCCTAGCACCCGACCCGATGGCCCTTGCCGCGTCTCGAGCTCAGCGCAGTTTCGTCGCGGAGCCCCTAGCCTTCGCCGCGGAACTCGCGCCAGGCCGCCTCGACGAGCGCCGGATCGGCGAAGAGCTCGTACGCCGTCTGGGCGACCAGCGTTGCGGCGAGGAGCGTCGTCTCGTCCGCCCGGGGCGTCGCCGCCGCGTCCCGGAAGAGGATCGAATGGCCGGGCGTTCCCTCATCGGCGATCGCCAGCTCCGGGTGGATCGTCGGGCAGACCCAGCTGACGTTCGCCATGTCGGTGCTGCCGGAGTTCGGATCCGGACCTCTGTCGACGATCCCGTAGGCGGCGGCATTGGTGACCCAACGCGCCTCGAGGGTCGTGTTCTGGTGCATGGACTTCGCCCCGCCTGAGAATGTGACCTCGGCGGTCGTTCCGGTCGCATCGGCGGCCGCGTCGGCCATCGCCCGGAAGCGATCTTTCATGCGCTCGTAATCCGTCTGGTCCGGGCTGCGCAGCATGAACCACGCCCTCGTTCGCTCGGGAATGATGTTGGCGGCTGTTCCGCCCTCCTGGATGATCCCGTGAACGCGAGCATCCGGGTGGAGCTGTTGGCGCCACAGGCCGACGGAGCTGAACAGCAGGACCATCGCGTCCAGGGCATTCCTGCCCTTCCACGGGTCCGACGACGCGTGCGCCTGCAGCCCGTGGTAGACGACCTCTACGTCCTCCGAGGCGAGTGGGTGCGACTCGACGTGATTGCGGTCGCAGGGGTGGTACATCAGGGCCGCATCGATCCCCTCGAAGAGGCCGTCATCGATCATGAATTGCTTGCCGCTCCCTCGCTCCTCGGCCGGCGTTCCGAAGAAGACGATCTCCCCCGGCAGCTCGTCCGCGATCGCGGCAAGGGCGATCGCCGCTCCGACCCCCGATGCGGCCATCGTGTTGTGGCCACAGCCGTGGCCCAGCCCAGGCAACGCGTCGTATTCAGCGAGGATCCCGATCCGCGGCACCGCCCCGCCTTTACCGCCGGGTCGCGTTGCCCGGATGGCCGTCGCGAGGCGACCGGCCGGGTGCTCCACCGTGAATCCGTGCTTTGCAAGGACTTCCGCGACCCAGCCCGCCGCCTGGTGCTCTTCGAAAGCGGGCTCGGGGTGGGCATGGATCCGGTGCGAGAGGTCGAGGATCTCCTCGCGGGCTCCCTCGACGATCCCCGCGAGGCGAGCCTTCTCCTCGGAGAACGGCTCGGCCGGTCGGGATAGGGTGAGCGAACCGGGCACGGAGACCTCCGAGATCAGCGTTCGACGGACAGGGTGGCCTCGGCCACCGTCACGAGGGCGAGGATGAACAAGGCGATTGGCGGCTGGAACGCCCCGAGGAGGCGGAGGACGACGAAGATCGCGACCACGATTGCCACCCAGGCACCGCGCCGGACAGCTCGCAGCCAGTCGCCACGGTACGCGATCCGGCGGTGGCGGCCGAAGACGGTCAGCCAGAAGATCGGGATCGTCGTCAGGCCCATCGCCAGGCCGATGAGGAGTGCGCCGACGTATCCGGCTCCGGTGTCGATTCGGGGATCGCGCGTCGTGAGGACGATCGCGACAAGAACCCACGCGACGGCCGCCGCGGCGAACAGCCCGAGATTGGTCAGCCGGTCTCGAGCTTCCATCACGAGGGAGTCTAGGGCGTTCGACGCCTTGGTCGGAGTCTCGCGCTCCCAGGTGGGATCTGGCCGGAGGATCCGGACCTCTCTGACCTGGCCGCTCACGGACGCGCCGTTCGTCGGCGACAGATGGAGGGCCGTGGTCGCCCCTGCGCCGAGACGCGGGCGACGTGTTTTCGCCCGAGGCGAACCATTGAGCGCGCTCCTCCGTGGCATCCCGACACACCGGTCGCCGGCGACCGGTCGACGGATCGTCGCATCGCGGCCAGACCCCGACGAGTCGGGCGAATGCCCTATCGCTAGCGGGCCGGGACGAGAGACGTGAGCTCGGTGATGTCCGTCAGCTCGATGTCCGGCACGATCGAGCCGTCACGGGCGCTCGACGGCAGCGGAGAGTCCGCCGGGCGGGCATCGAGGTAGGCCGTCCGCCAGCCCATCCGCGCCGCACCGACGACATCCGCCGCCCAGTCGTCGCCCACGTGGAGGATCGTCGTCGGAGGCGGGTCGCCGAGGGCGGAAGCAGCCACGGCAAAGATCTCAGGTAGCGGCTTGATCGTCCCGACTCGCTGGCTGACCACGATCGCCGCGAGGTGTCGCGTCCAGCCGGCCGCATCGGCGTAGCGATCGATCGTCGCGGCGAGCGGCCAGTTCGACAGGATGGCGAGGCGGTGGTGTCGTGCCAGGCCCTCGAGAAGCGACCCGATGCGCGGCGCCGGCGGGATGGCCTCGACGAAGGTTCGGCTGTACGCGTCGACCGCCCAGGCGATCTCCGCTGGATCCGAGAGGGCCCCAGCGGTTTCCTGGTCCCAGCGGTCATCCGCGGCCGGCGGCGCCATCCCTCGAAGCCTGGCGATGACCCGCACGAACCGCTCGGCAAGGTCCACCTCGCGGAACTGGGGCACCTCCTCCCGGAACTGCCGTTCGCGCTCTTCAGCCCACGTCTCCATGAAGCGCTCCAGCTCGAACGGACCGAGCCGGACGACGACCGCGGCGGCGGTCGCGCGGACGACGCCGTGGAGTGCGGCGCGATCGACGGCGACGAGGGTGTTGCCGAAATCGAACGTGATCGCCTGGAGCTCGTCGCGCCACGCGACGCCCCTCACGTGGCCGCGCTCGACGGGCAGATCGTGCGGAACGGGCAGTAGGAACACGTCACCCGACTCGGTGTCGCACCGTACTCGCGGGCCCGGATGCCGGCAGCGGCAATGGCAATCGTCCGACGCGCCTTCGCCAGGCGCTTGGCATCCACGTCGACGCCGCCCACGACGCCCGAATCGAGGAAGTGAAGCTGGAGTCGGTCCGGCAACCGGCCCGTCATCGCCTCATAGCCCATCGCATAGATCTGGAGCTGGAGTGAGTCGCGCGTCCGCTGCCGCGCCTTGACCGCGTCACGCACGTCACTCGACTTGTAGTCGGTGATCGTCACGCGTTCGTGACCGGTCAGGCCGAGCGTGGGGGCCACGGTGTCCGCCTGCTGCGCCGCGGGTTCCGCGACTGGCGTCGCCTCGGCCGGCTCGATGTCGACCCGGTCCCACCGGCCACGAATCCGGTTGCCATCGAGGCTGAAGCTGAAGTCTCGCTCGACGTACGCCGGGATCACGGCACCGGGCAGGAGCTGCTCATCGCGGAACCGGCGAAGGGCGTCCCGGCCCGCCGCGAGCCTGGCCTCTTCGTGGTCCCGGGTGAGGAACCCCTCGTTCGACCAGGCGAGCTCGAACGATGCCGCGAGGTCCTCCTCGGTCATCACGTCGCCGCGGGCATGACGGCGATGGAACTCCTGAACGGCTTTGTGGAGCGCCGAGCCATAGATCATCGCGTGGTGCGGCGGCACGGGCAGCCGCAGGACGTGGCCGTAGCGGTACTTCGCCGGACAGCTCAGGTAGGCGTCGATGGCCCCGAAGCTCAACAGGAGCGGCTCGTCGATCGGCCCACGCGGAATCGCCGGCGGCGGCTCAGCAGGGGCGAGTACGTCGAGGCGATCGAGCGTCGACTGCACGCCAGCGACTGTCGGCCCGGCCGACGCCCCGCCGTTCGCGGGCAGGTCGAGGGCCTCGAGCACGAACGGCGACAGCCGCCGGGCGACGCCGCCGCCGTAGTCGACGGCGTGCGACAGGATCAGCTCGTCGCGGGCTCGGGTCATCCCGACATAGAAGAGACGTCGCTCCTCCTGGAGCTGGAAGTCGCCCTCCGGCAAGGTTTCCTCGACGAGGGCGAGCGGCAGCCCGAGGGGGTCCCGACGGCCGGGGACGGGGAACCGCCCGGCGACGAGGCCCGGCATGAAGACCACGGGAAACTCGAGTCCCTTGGCCTTGTGGACCGTGAGCACGGCGACGGCGTCGGCGTCCGGGTCGATGTCGGCCGTCGGCGGATCGTCCCCTGCCTCGATGAGCGTCTGCAGGTGGCCGGCAACGAACGTCGCCCGGTCGTCGGCCAGGAGGGCCGCCTGGGACCGGACGATGTCGAAGAACCGGGCGATGTTCCGCAGCGCCTCCTCCGCGGCGACGGTGTCGGTCGCGGCCAGCCGGGCCAGCGTGCCCGTTCCGCGCAGGAATCCGTACAGGACCTCCCCGGCAGATCGCCGATGGGCAAGCTCGCTGTAGGAGCGGAGGTCCGCCACGAGCCTCGTCACCACGGCCCGTGTCTCCGGCGCAATCCGCAGGATTCCCGGCTGGCGATCGAGCTCCTCGAGGATGTCCCAGAGACTGCGGTTCCGACGACGGGCCGTCGTCACGATCGCCGTGAGGTCCTCGCCGCCGAGCCCGTAGATCTCCGAGCTCGCGAGGCCATAGACGTCGACGCTCGACGACAGGTCGGCGATCGCCCTGAGGAAGGCGAGCAGGACCCGGACCTCCGGGCGGGCGTAGAGGCCAGACGTCCCCGAGAAGCGCCACGGGATGGCGCCGAGGTTCAGGCTGCGCAGAATCGCGTCGGCATCGCCGTTCGTCCTGACGAGGACGGCGAAGTCGCGCGGCCGGGCGCCTGCGCCAATGCGCCGGCCGATCTCGGCCGCGATCCAATCGCACTCCTCCGTTCGAGTCGCGAAGGCCTCGAGCCGGACCGGCGCGCTCTCACCGTCCGTCGATCGTTCCGGGCGGAGCCGCTTCGAGATCCCGGCCTTGACCTCGAGCCGGTCCGGGTCGTTGAACCGGACCAACCGATACGAGGCGTCGAGGATGGGTGCCAGCGATCGGTAGTTCCGCCGGAGGACGATCGTCCGGGCGGAGCGGTAGCGGTCGCGAAAGCCGAGGATGTTGCTGATGGCCGCGCCGCGGAACTTGTAGATCGACTGGTCGTCGTCGCCGACGACCGTGACGTTGCGGTGCGGCTCCGCGATGATCGAGACCAGCTCCGACTGCGCCCGGTTCGTATCCTGGAACTCGTCGACGAGCACGTAGCGGAAGCGAGCCTGGAGCTCTGTTCTCGCCGCAGCCGAGCCGCGGACGAGGCGAAGGGCGAGGCTAACCTGGTCGCCGAAATCGATGAAGCCGTTCTCGCCGAGGAGCTCCTGGTACCGGGCGAACGCGCGGGCAAGCTCCGTCTGACGCCGCGCCTCTTCCGCCAGCGCGCCGTCATCCGGGGCCGCGAGTGATGCCTTGGCGAGCGAGGCCGCATGCGCGACGTAGGCCGCCGGCCCGATGTCCTCGTCCTTGCAGCGGCTGAACAGCGTCGCGAGCGACCCGAGGAAGCGCGTGGGATCGCCAAGCGGCCGGTAGGCGTCGAGCTCGAAAGCGAAGAGATGCTCGCGCAGGAAGATCACCACCTCGGCCCGCGACAGGACGCGAACATCCGTCGGGAGGCCGAGCTCGAGCGCGTACTCCCTGATGATCCGGTCCCCGAACGCGTGGAACGTCCCGATCGCCGTGTCCGTGTAACCGTATGGGACGAGCTGGTCGACCCGCAGCTGCATCTCGGCGGCGGCTTTTTCGGTGAACGTCAGGGCGAGGATCTCGGACGGCTTGGCTCGACGGGTCGCGATCAACCAGGCGATCCGCCGGGTGATCACCTGGGTCTTGCCCGTGCCGGCCCCCGCGACGACGAGGAGCGGCCCCTCGCCATGGGTCACCGCCCGCAACTGTTCCGGATTGAGCCCGCCCAGGAGCGCGTCGAGACCAGCCGGTGGGTCGCCATCGAGCGGGGCGGTGGGCTCGACCGCGAATCCATCCCAGACCGGCAGTTGCTCGAGCGGAACCGGTTCCCTTCGAGAGCGCAGACGCGTCACGGGTTCGCCGGGAAGTGATGTCTCGGAGGCCATGCCGGCATTCTCTGGCGGCCCTGTGACAGCTTGCCTGTCAGACCGCCGCGCCGGCCCGGTCCCGGCGACCCGGAGAGCCGCCGCCGGGCTGGCCGATCGGTGCCGCGAGCGCCTGGCGAAGGGCCTCGGCCTCTTCCGCGGAGAGGGCGGAGTCGGCCCGGCCCGCGACGAGCGCCTTCGCGTACACGCGCGTTCCCGTCCGCGCGTGGAGGCTGCTGACGACGAAGCCGTCGCCACCCGCATCCGTCAGGGCAAGCGAGAAGCTCTGGTTGCCGCCCGTGTCCTCGAACGGATTGAAGCGGACGAGACCCACCCGCTGGATCGCCCGGCGGCCATTCGTCTCGAGCACGGCCGATCGGCCTGCCAGGTCGTCCAGCTCCGCGGCGACGGCATAGACCTTGTCGAGGTGTGCGTCGAGGATTGCCTCGAGGCTCCGCTCGCCCGATCCGCGGGTCAGGCCATCCAGTCGGCGGCCGAGGCGACGGAGGCGCCGTGCCTGGATGAGGACGATGAGGACCAGCGCCAGGACGATCACCGCCAGCCCGGCGACGATCGTTCCGATGTTCGGCGAGACCAGGGCGTTGAGGTCGATGTGACGGGTACTCCGACAGGGGTCGAACGCGATGGTTTCGGGTCGGCCGAGTCTAGCAGGTGAGCTTCGGGCCGAAACCGAAGCCGCAGGCCGATGCTATCCTCCGCGGGTCCAGCGACCAAGCTCCAGGAGGCATCTCGAACCCTATGGCGAAGCGCTCGCGCATCGGCGGCCGACCCGGCCAGCGACGCCCGATCCAGCGACCGGCGAACCGCCCGGCCGTTGCCGCGCCGACCCGTCCACGCGACGGTGTCACGCCTGAGGAAGAGGCCAGGGCCGCCGAGCTCGAGGCGGTAATCGTCGCGGAGGAGAAGGCCGCCGACGACGCTCGACGCGGTGTCAGCGCCGAGCGCCGCGGTCGGGCCGCAACCGAGGGTGCCATCTACTCGTCCTCATCGCTGGCCACGCGAGCTTCGGAGGAGTACGCCTACGTCCGGCGCGACGTGCGGCGAATCGCACTCGTCGGGGGCAGCCTGCTGGGCGTTCTCGCGATCCTCGACATCCTGGTGAACGTCGCCCACGTGATCTAGCACGCGCGGCATCGCGGCGACGAGCGCCCGCGCGTACCATCGGCCCATGCCCACGACGCGCACGAAGGCCGGAGGTGCTCGCCCGGAGCCGCTGTTCAAGCCCCCGCCCGAGCAGCAGCCGCTTGCCGCCCGGATGCGACCGCACGACCTCGCCGAGTTCGTCGGCCAGGAGCATCTCGTCGGCGAGCGCGGACCGCTCCGTCGCAGCGTTGCTCGCGGCCATCTAGCATCGCTCCTGCTGTGGGGCCCGCCCGGCACCGGCAAGACCAGCCTCGCCCGTCTCCTCGCCGCCGAGGTCGGCGCCCACTTCTCGACGATGTCCGCCGTCATGTCCGGCGTCGTCGAAGTCAGGGCGACGATCGCCGAAGCCCAGGACCGGCTGTCGCTCAATCAGCAGCGGACCGTCCTCTTCCTCGACGAGATCCATCGCTTCAACAAGGCCCAGCAGGATGCCCTGCTTCCTCACGTCGAGGACGGCACGATCACGCTGATCGGCGCGACGACTGAGAACCCGTATTTCGAGGTCAACGCCGCGCTCCTGTCCCGGATGCGCGTCTGGCGCCTCGAGCCGCTCGCGGACGATGACGTCGCGACGGTCGTCCGGCGGGCCCTAGCCGACGAGGAACGCGGTCTTGCTGGCGCCTTCGGGCCGAAGGGTGGCGTCGCCCTCGCCGACGACGCCTTCGACCACCTCGTCTCCCTGGCCGGCGGCGATGCCCGGGCTGCCCTCAATGTCCTCGAGGGAGCCGTCGCCCTGGCCGAGGGCGAGGACGCCCGCGACGGCGATGGTCACGTCGCTCCCCGGCTCGCCGATATCGAGACCGCCGCCCAGCAGCGGATCCTCGGCTACGACCGGGCCGGCGACGGCCACTACGACACGGTTTCGGCGTTCATCAAGAGCCTCCGCGGCAACGATCCGGACGCCGCGCTCCATTGGCTCGCCGCGATGATCGCCGCCGGTGAAGACCCGAAGTTCATCGCCCGGCGCCTGATCATCGCTGCGTCGGAAGACGTTGGCAACGCGGATCCTCGAGCCCTCCAGGTCGCCGTCGCGGCGTCCGATGCACTCGAGTGGATCGGCCTCCCCGAGGCGCAATATGCCCTCGCGCAGGCCACGATCCACATCGCCACGTCCCCGAAGTCGGACTCCGTCGGGCGGGCGTACGGCGCGGCGATGGCCGACGTGATCGCGAAGGGTTCACTGGCCGTGCCAAACCACCTCAAGACCGCCGGCGATCGTCGGATGAAGGCGCATGGCATCGGCGTCGGGTATGCCTTCCCGCACGACTTCGAGGGCGACGACGTCGAGCAGCAGTACCTTCCCGACGAGCTCGTCGGCCGCCGCTACTACGTCCCGGGCGACCAGGGCTACGAGGCGACGATCGCCGCGCGCATGGACGCCAGGGCCGCGGCCCGCGCGGAGGGTCGCCCGAAACGGAAGGACCGACCGAGCCCGCCGACCGCGGGGATGTCCGACGCCCTGCGACCGCGCGAGGAGAACCGCAAGAAACTCGCCGAGACGCAGAAGCGGGACGCCTCGGGCTAGACCTTCGAGGCCGGCAGCCGGGCCTCGACGTATCGGGCTGCCGGCTCGGACAGCCGGACGAGGCCGGACGGTCGCTCGTAGTCGACCAGCTTGTCGTCGTGCAGTCCGGCCAGGATCCAGGTCCGAAACCGCGACGCGTTGGCGTACTCGGTCCAGTCGCGCAGATCGGCGTCCTTCACGGGTCCCGGCGTTGAGTGCAGCAGGAGGAAGACCTTGTCTCGGACGCTCATCTTCGTGTTGAGGACCCTCTTTGTCCCCGGCACGACCTCCCACACGGCGGGCGTGTCGCGCTTGATGAGCGCCTCAGAACGGCGCGGTGCAGCTCGCGGTCGGTGCTGCCTGGATGCGGCAAGACGCGAACACGGAGACGGACCCGACCTCAGTCGCGCCCCGTCGTCCGTGTGGAAAGCGTCGCATGCGTCCGTTTACCATCGGCGGATCACATGATGGACGAGGCACTCACCTGGCTCGGCATCCCCGTGCCGGATTCCGCGCTCGCGCTGCGAGCCCGCGAGCTCCTCGCGGACGTTGCGGCACCCTTCCTCGTGAACCACTCGGTCCGGAGCTACGCCTGGGCCGTCGAGCTGGCACGCCACGACCAGCTCCAGTTCGATCTCGAGATCCTCTACGCCTCCGCGATGCTCCACGACATAGGCATGGTTCCGGCGTACGACCTCGGCGGCGACATCGCGGTCGACGGCGCGATCGCGGCGGAGCGGCTCGCGGTCGAGGCCGGGCAACCTGAGCCGCGCGCCCGGACGATCTATGACGCGATCGCATCGCACAACGACGAGACGATGCCGCCCGATCCCGCCGCTGAGGTGGTCCTGCTCTGGGACGCGACGGGCGTCGACGTTACCGGTGAGCGCTTCACCGACGTCCGATCGGCGATCATCCCAGCGGTGCTGGCTGCATACCCGCGGCTCGATTTCAAGCGCGAGTTCTCGGCGCGCTTCGCCGATCAGGTGTTGCACAAGCCGACCTCCCTGGCCGCGGAGATGGCCGCCAGGGGCATCCTTGAGGAGATCGCACAGGCCCCATTCGATAGCTAATGGAGGGCAACCGTCATGAGCGACTACGCCGTCGTGAACCCGGCCACGGGAGAGACCGTGTCCCGCTTCGACAGCTTCACCGATGCCCAGGTCGAGGAGGCCCTCGCTGCGGCCGCGGCGGGGTTCGAGACCTGGCGGAAGCTCCCGGTCGCCGAGCGCGCCCGGATGGTCCGCCGAGCGGCCGAGCTCCATCGGGAACGCCGAAAGGAGCTGGCGGCCATCATCGTCCGGGAGATGGGCAAGCCGTTCGCCGCCGCCGTCGGCGAGGTCGGCTTCTCGGCGGATATCACCGAGTACTACGCGAACCAGGCGGAGGTGATCACCGCCGATCAGCCGCTCACCATCCTCGGCGAGGGCACGGCGGTGATCCGGCGCAGCCCGCTGGGCGTGCTGTTCGGGATCATGCCCTGGAACTTCCCCTACTACCAGGTGGCAAGGTTCGCGGCGCCGAACCTGGTCCTCGGCAACACGATCATCCTGAAGCACGCGTCGCAATGCCCGGAGTCGGCCGCGGCCATCGAGGCGATCTATCGGGACGCCGGGCTGCCGGCCGGTGCGTACGTCAACGTGTACGTCAGCGCCGAGCAGGCCGCAACGATGGTCGCCGATCCGCGGATCCAGGGCGTCTCGGTGACCGGCTCCGAACGGGCCGGAGCGGCGGTCGCCGAGGTTGCCGGCCGGCACCTGAAGAAGGTGGCCCTGGAGCTCGGCGGCTCGGATCCATTCCTCGTCC
>Ga0307310_10000648_pt1 | contig 12009 bp, 6 predicted proteins | sample ER_DNA_197_FD_194502 | JGI IMG/M metagenome (GOLD analysis project Ga0307310, IMG submission 194502) | Bulk soil microbial communities from the East River watershed near Crested Butte, Colorado, United States - ER_DNA_197 | ecosystem: Environmental > Terrestrial > Soil > Floodplain | place: USA...
CGCGGACCGGCGTGGCAGGGCTCGATCGGTTTTTCGTGATCAACATCGACCATCATCCCGGCAACACCGAGTACGGGCAGTTGAACTGGTTCGACGCGAGCGCGGCGGCCTGCGGCGAGCTGGTCTTCGACCTCGTCCGCGCGCTGCAGGTGCCGCTGACGCGCGACATCGCAACGCATATCTATCTGGCAATCCTCACCGACACCGGCTCCTTTCACTACTCGAGCATTTCGCCGCGCACCTTCGACATCTGCCGCGAGGCGCTCGAGGCGGGCGTCGATCCGGTCCTGGTCGCGAGGAACGTCTACGACAGCAACAACATGGGCCGGTTGAAGCTGTTCGGCGCCGTGCTGAGCGCGATGCAGATCGATCCGACGGGCCGCATCGCGATTGTGTACCTGGATCACGAGATGGCTCGCCAGGCCGGCGGCACCTACGAAGACACCGAAGGCCTCATCAACCTGCCGCTGACGGTGAAAGAGATGCAGGCGGTCGTGTTCTTCAAACAGGCCGAAGGCGACGAGTATCGCGTCAGCATGCGCTCGAAGGGCAACATCGACATCGGATCGGTCGCCAAGGAATTCGGCGGCGGCGGGCACAAGAACGCGGCAGGCTGCACCGTCACGGGTCCCGTCGACACGCTGCAGAAGACATTCATCGAAAAGATTGAAGAAGCGATCGATGGACGGCCTGCTCATCGTTGACAAGCCCGCCGGGCCGACCTCGCACGACGTGGTGGCGCGCGTGCGGCGCGCGCTCGGCGTGCGGCGCATCGGGCATACCGGAACGCTCGATCCGGCCGCGACCGGCGTCCTGCCACTCGTGCTCGGGCGCGCGACGAGACTCGCCCGGTTTCTGAGCGCGAGCGACAAGGCGTACGAGGCCGTCGTCCATCTCGGGGTCGCAACCGACACGAACGATGCGGCGGGCACGGCCGCGGGCCCGTCCTATCAGGGCCCGCTGCCGTCGTGCGAGGTGATCGATCGCGCGCTCGACGCGTTCCGCGGGACGTTTCTGCAGCAGCCGCCCGCGTACTCGGCGAAGAAGATCGACGGGCAGCGGAGTTACCGCATCGCGCGTGCGAGCGCGCGTGCGGAGGGCGAGTCTGATCCTGATGCCTCGCCGCAGGCGGCTCGGCATGGCCGCGGACGCCCCCCGTTACCCGGACCGGTGAGCGTGACCACGAAGGCGATCGATCTGATCGCAGTCGATGGCGACAGAGTCACGCTCCGGGTGGAGTGCTCCGCGGGCTTTTACGTGCGCGCGCTCGCGCACGACCTTGGCGAGCGCCTCGGCATCGGCGCGCATCTTCTCAGCCTTCGCAGGACGCGAAGCGGCGACATCACGCTCGATCAGGGCCTGACGCTGGACGCGATCGAACGCGATCCGGCGTGCGGCATCCGCGCCATGATTCCGCTTTCGCGGATGCTGCCGGGGCTGTCGTCGGTCACGTTGACCAGCGAAGGCGTCCGCCACGCCGTTCACGGCCGGGATATCGGCCCGGCGGACGCGCATGATGGGACGGGATTTGGGATTCGGGATTTGGGATTTGCAGAGGCGTTCGTCAGGCTCATCGATCCGGCCGGCGATTTGGTGGCGATTGCCGCCCCGAAAGGGGCGCTGGGGCTTTTGCACCCCGCCGTTGTTCTGATGTAACATGTTGATCTTGCTCGACTAAGAGATTTCTCGGCATACGGCGTGTCCGGTCCCCTGGGGTTCTGGACCGTTCGTGGAGGATCGCAAGTGGCGTTGACCAAAGATCGGAAGACGGAGCTGATTGGCAGTTACAAGACCCACGAGGCAGACACCGGATCACCAGAAGTTCAGGTCGCGATTTTGAGCGAGCGCATCAACTATCTGACCGAACACTTCAAATCGCACGCCAAGGACCACCATTCCCGCCGCGGCCTCCTGATGCTCGTCGGCAAGCGCCGCCGGCTGCTCGACTACCTCAAGCTCAAAGACGCCCAGCGATACTCTGATCTGATCAAACGATTGAACATTAGGAAATAGTTCTAGGGGTTCGAACCGCGATGAACCCCTTGAACCTTTTGAACTGTTAGAACCTCTTGAACCTTTTTTATGACTACTCGAGAACTCACCATCGGCAGCAGAACCCTCAGTTTCGAAACCGGCAAGCTCGCCAAGCAGGCGGGCGGCTCCGTCATCGTCCGCTACGGCGATTCGGTCGTCCTCGTCACGGCCTGCCGATCCGCGAGTCCGCGCGAAGGGATCGACTTTTTGCCGCTGACGGTCGACTACCGCGAGTACACCTATGCGTCCGGACGAATTCCAGGTGGATTCTTCAAGCGCGAGGGCAAGCCGGCGGAAAAAGAAGTGCTGACGAGCCGCTGTATCGATCGTCCGACGCGGCCGCTGTTCCCTGACGGCTGGCGCTACGAGACGCAGATCATCGCGCTCGTCCTCTCGGCCGATCAGGAGAACGACACCGACGTGCTCGCCATTACCGGCGCGTCCGTCGCGCTCGCGCTCTCGGAGATTCCGTTCCAGAAGACGATTGCCGGCGTACGCATGGGCCTCGTCGACGGCAAGTACATCGTCAACCCGACTTTCAAGCAGCGAAAAGAGAGCAAGCTCGACCTGGTCGTCGTCGGCAGCAATGACGGCCTGGTGATGGTGGAAGCGGGCGCGAAGGAAGTGACCGAGGAACAGGTCGTCGTGGCGCTCGACACGGCGCACGCCGCCATCAAGCAGATTGTCGCGGTGATCGACGACCTCGTGAAGGAAGCCGGCAAGAAGAAGCTCACCGTCGCGAAAAAGGAAATCTCGAAGAGCTTCTACAAGGAAATCGAAGGCAAGGTGCTCGGCCCGCTCACCGAGGCGATGCGCATTCGCGAGAAACTCGAGAACTACGAGACCGTCGAACTGACGCTCAAGAACATGGTCGCGGCGCTGCCCGAAGGCGAAGCCGAACAGAAGGCCGACGCCAAGGCGATCTTCAAAGAGCTGAAGGAAAAGGTCCTGCGCGAGGAAGTGCTCACGCACGGCGTCCGCCTCGACGGCCGTAAGTTCGACGAAGTGCGGTCGATCTGGATCGAAACCGGCGTCCTGCCCCGCACCCACGGCTCGGCCGTGTTCACGCGCGGCGAAACACAGGCGCTCGTCACCTGCACGCTCGGCACGGCCGACGATGCGCAGAAAATCGAGAGCTTCGAGGGGGAGACGTGGAAGAGCTTCATGCTCCACTACAACTTCCCGCCGTTCTCGGTCGGTGAAACCGGCCGCATGACCGGTCCCGGCCGCCGCGAAATCGGCCACGGCGCCCTGGCGGAGCGTTCGCTGACGCCGATGCTGCCCACCGAAGAGCAGTTCCCCTATACCGTGCGAATCGTGTCGGACATCCTCGAGTCGAACGGGTCGTCCTCGATGGCCTCGGTCTGCGGCGGTTCGCTCGCGATGATGGATGCAGGCGTCCCGCTGAAGAGCGCGGTCGCCGGCATAGCCATGGGCCTGGTGATGGACGAGAAGAGCGGCAAATACGCCGTGCTGTCTGACATCGCTGGCGCCGAGGATCATTACGGCGACATGGACTTCAAGGTCGCCGGCACCGCCGAAGGGATCACGGCGCTGCAGATGGACATCAAGGTCGGCGGCATCACGACGGAGATCATGCGCAAGGCGCTCGATCAGGCCCGCCGCGGCCGGCTGCACATCCTCGCCAAGATGCAGGAATCGCTGGCGCAGTCACGCGAGAGCATCTCCCTGTTCGCACCGCGCATCGTGACCATCCGGATCCCGGTCGACAAGATCCGCGACGTGATCGGTCCCGGCGGCAAGATGATCCGCAGCATCATCGAGCGGACCGGCGTCAAGATCGACGTGGAGGATGACGGCCGCGTGAACGTCGCCTCGGCAGATGGCGAGTCGGCGCAGAAGGCGATCTCGATCATCCAGGAACTGACCGCGACCCCAGAGTTGAACAAGAGCTACCTCGGGAAGATCCAGCGGATCACCGATTTCGGGGCATTTGTCGAGATCATGCCGGGCACCGACGGCCTGCTGCACGTCTCGGAAATCGCCAACCATCGCGTGAAGGACGTGCGGGACGAGCTGAAGGAAGGCGAGCAGATTCTCGTCAAGGTCATCAACATCGACCCGACCGGCAAGATTCGACTGAGCCGCAAGGCGCTGCTGCAGCCCGATGAGGGCGTGGCGGCCGGGACCCCGAAAAACTAGCCGGATTTCCTGGCCGCGGCGATTCGTTCGCGAATAGGCGGGTGGCTGTAGAACAGCCATTGCACGAGCTTCGACGGATTTTCCTCCGCCAGATTCTGCGCCCCGAGCCGCCGCATCGCGGAGATGAAGGCGCCGGGGTTCTTCGTCAGGTCGAGCGCGAAACGATCGGCGCTCCTCTCGTACGCACGAGACACGGCGTGGGCGACCGGCATCATCACGAGCGACACGGCGCCGGCTGCGAGCAGCAGCAGCGGCAGCCCCGCGGGATCGGCCACGTCCCGCAGGCCGAAGCGCACGCTCAATCCCGCCAGCGTCCGCGCCGCAAGATAAAACCCGGCGAGCATCAACGCGCTCTCAAAGACAAGTCCCTTCCAGATGTCCCCGTGGACGTGGTGCGCCAGCTCGTGCGCCAGGACCACTTCGATTTCCTCGTCCGAGTATTCCGCCAGCATCGTGTCCGACACGAGAATGCGGCGCGTGCCGCCGATGCCGGCCAGCGCGGCGTTCGCTTTCTTCGTCTTCGCGGAGAGGCCCCACTCATACGCGCCGAGGACGCGCGCCCCCGCGCGCTCGGCGAGCGCGAGGAGCCGCGCCCGCAACGCTTCTCGATCGAGCGGCTTCACCGTGTAGAACAGCGGCAGCAGGAGAACCGGCGCGAGGTTCGTCAGACCCACGATGATGAGCGTGAAGAGCGCGCCGGCGCTCAGCCACCACCAGCCGGGTGACAACCGGATGAGGAAATAGATCAGCGTTGCCGCGCCGCACCCGAGCAACATGCCGATACCGAGCGACTTCACCTCGTCGGTCGTCCAGTGGCCGAGCGATTCGTTCGACAGGCCGTACCGGCGCTCGACAACGTGTCCGCTGTACCACCCGATCGGCAGGCTGCCGATCTCATTGAGGAAGGAAAGGAGAACCACGTAAATCAGGACAGTCAGGACGGGAAGGCCCGGAAACCCCGTCAATGAACCCGCGGCCGACTCGGCCACCTCGCGCAACGTCACGCTCCAGCCGGTCCACGTGAGCCCGACGAGGAGCAGCAGCGTCCAGACCCATCCGAGAATGCCGAGCCGCCGCTTCAACCGGTGATACCGGGTGGCCCGGTCTTCGTTCATTGCACTCCGATCCGAATGGCGCCGTTCGTCGTCGACGCCGTGATCGGCGTACCGCCTCCATTGATGCGGCCCGAGACGTGTCGGCGCGACTGGTCTGAGGGTTCGAACTTCAAGCCGGTCACGCTGATGTCGCCGTTCGTGACCGACGCGTCCAGATCGGCCCTGGCGTCCACGGGCAATGTCAGCGAAACCTGCCCGTTCGTCGTTCGAAGGTCCACCTCGCCGGCGCCGAGCGCCGCGAGCTCCAGCTCGACCCGGCCATTCGTCGAATTCGCCGTGATCCCGCCGGCCAGCCCGTCTCCGCTGATGCCGCCGTTGGTCGTAGCCGCAGCCGTCGTTCCCGATAACGCGTGCAGGAGGATACGGCCATTGGTCGTCGTGGCGCGCACAACCGTATTCTTCGGCACGCGCACATGGTAGTGCACCTCATACCCGACGCCCGACAGGAACGTGCCGGCTCGTTCGCTGTCGAGGGAAATACGGGCGGGGGTGACGTCTTCTTTGATCACGATGCGTGACAGCAGGTCGCGCGCGGCCGAGTCGGTTGTCGCATGCGCGACCCGCTCGGCACGGACGTCGACGGTCGATCCGGTTATACCTTCTATTTCGACTATACCGTTGGTGTTGCTGATTTGCAGTTGCCCGCCGTCAGCGAGCGGGTAGCTGCGCGTCCATTCGTCGGTGGCCCGCCCGGCGAGCTCAAACGTACCGTCGCACGCAGCGAGCGCCAGCGCGAGCGGCACGACGAAAACCCCGATAGTGACTACACGTGAGGTCATAACGGTCGCCTCCACCGTGTACATACGCGGGAGGCGTGCCGTCAGTTCAACTGGACCGAAATCAGCTTCGACACGCCCGGCTCCTCCATCGTCACGCCGTAGAGGCGGTCGGCGATCTCCATCGTCTTCCGATTGTGCGTGATGACGATGAACTGCGTGTGCTGCTGCATGCCGCGGAGCATCTCGACGAACCGGCCGATATTGGCATCGTCGAGCGGCGCGTCGATCTCGTCGAGCAGACAGAACGGGCTCGGCTTGTATTTGAACATGGCGAACATGAGCGCGATGGCCGTCAGCGCCTTCTCGCCGCCCGACAGGAGCTGCACGCTCTGCAGACGCTTGCCGGGCGGCTGCGCGATGATCTCGATGCCGCTTTCGAGCGGATCGGTTTCATCGAGCAGCGTGAGGCCGGCCCGGCCGCCGCCGAAGAGCGTGCTGAAGGTCTCCTGAAAATTCAGATTGATCGCGGCAAAAGCGTCGCTGAAGCGCTGCCGTGTCGTCTCGTCGATGCGCTTGATGGCTTCGCTCGTCTGGGCGATTGAGTCGACGAGATCCTTGCGCTCCTTGGTCAGGAACGCGTGACGCGTCTCGAGCTCGTCGAACTGCTCGATCGCCATCATGTTGACGGGGCCAAGCCGATCGATCTTCGCGCGAAGCGCGGTGATCGCCTCCTCGGCGCTGAGGGCTCGCTGCTGCGCTTCTTCCAAGGCTTCGGTCACACTACCATCTGAATCGTCTTCGGGCTCTTCGGCGCAAATGACGCGCGCGTCCGGCGTCAGCTCGCCAGCCTGCTCGAGCGTGTCCACTTCGGCGAGGACTTCGTCCAGCGTCGCCTGTACGGTGTCGAGGCACGACGTTGCGAGATGCGCGAGGTCGCTTTCGGCCGTTGCGCGCGCCACGTCGAGCTCAGCGACCGCCGAGCGGATGGCCTCGTGCTCGCCGCGCGCCACCTTGAGCGAGGCTTCGTGCCCGTCGGTCCCCATCCGGAGCGCCGACACGGCTTCGTCAGCGTGCTGAACGTCTCGCCGAAATGCCTCGAGGGTGCTGACGTCGGCATCGAGTTGCGCTTCCCCGGCGATGATCGCCGTGCACAGGTCCGCGACGCGCCGGCGTGTCGTCTCGAGGTCGGATGCCAGCGAGGTTGCCCGGGCATCCAGTTCGGCCGCGGCCTCTTCGAGGCGCTGTACTTCGGCAGCCAGGCCCGCAGCGCGTTCGACCATCGCGGCGTGGGCCGCGCCCGCTTCGGCGGCGCGCTGGCTGAGATCCTCGGTCGCCTCCCGCGCTTCGAACAGGCGCCGCTGCGCCTGCGTCAACCGTTCGTCGGCGCCCTGCTGCTCGTCCTGCAGGCGAACGATCGACGCGCGCGCCTCTTCCTGACGGCAATCGAGTGCGTCGCGCTCTTCGCCGGCCTGATGCCGCTCGCGCGCAAGCTGCTCACCCTTCTGGGTCAGCCGGTTCACTTCATCGGTCGCGTACTGCAGCTGGGCGTCGAGCCCGACGACGGCCTTTTCGTGCTTGTGCTGTTCGGCGTTCAGCGCCGCAATAGCGTGCGAGGCCGTCGCGATGGTGCCCTCGAGGCCCGCGGTCTCCTCGGCGAGCTTGAACAGCGCGTCCCGTTCCACGCGAATGCGCTCGCGGAGCTCTTTGATTTCGCGCTTCGTCTCGAGGATTCCGCGCGCATCGTCCCGGCTCCCGCCCGACACGAGCTGCGGCCCGCGAAAGACAGCGCCGTCGACGGTCAGGACCGGCACCGTCGTGAGCCCGCTCGCCTCCCGGGCGCTCTCATACGAATCGGCGATCCACGCATCCCCGATCGCGTCTCGAATGGGTTCCGCGAATGGTCCGTTCACCTTGACCATCGAAGTCAGCGCGATGAGTCCATCAGGAACGGTCCGGCTAGAGCCGGGCACTGCGTCTACGTGGGCATCGTGACTGTCGTCGTGTCCGGCTTTAGCCGGACCTTCCGTGATCAGAAATCCGCAGCGTCCCGCGCCCGCCTCGCGAACCACGTCGAAACCGGCGGCGGCGTGCTCCGGCCTTTCGACGACGACGTGCTGCAGGAGATCGCCAAGGTAGGCTTCGACCGCGCGTTCGTAGCCGGCTTCCACTTCCAGATAGTCGGCGATGGCGCCCTGCTGGTTGACCTTGCCGTTCGCTTGCGCGAGCACGGCACGCGGCGCGTCCCCATATGACGCGCGGGCGGCCTCGATCTCCACGAGCGACGTCAGCCGCGCCTCGAGCCCCGCCAGCGTCTGTTCCGCGGCCCGCACGGAGCGGGCCCGCCACTCGTGCTCGATTCGCGCACTGGCCAGCTCCGACTCGCGCGCCAGCCGGCCGATGCGCGTCGCCTCGATCGCGTCGTGCGCGCGGCGAAGGCCGTCGGACGCCGCCGTCCGTTCGGCCTCGGCACGCCCTGTTTGAATGCGCACGTCGTCGGCCTCGACGGCCAGCTTGTGCAGCGTTTCGGCCACCCGATCGCGCGCGGTCGCGGCCGTCTCCAGCGCGTGGCGGAGCGCCGTCGCCGAGTTGATCGCGGAGAAGACGTCGCTCCGTGCGGCCTCGACGTCGGACTCGAGTCCTTCGATCTCGCGATGCGCCGCTTCGTAGGCGTCCGATTCCGTGGCAAGCCGGATCGCGGCGTGCTCGCGCCCGGCCTCGGCGTCCAGCGCGGCTTCGGAGCGGCTGGCCAGCGCCAGGCGCGACGGCTCGCGCCGGGCTTCAATCGTCGCGAGCTCGGAGGCCATGACGGCGCCCCGCTCGTCGAGCGAAGCGACCTGTTCGCGATCGAACGCGATTTGCTGCTGCTGACGATTGATCGCGAGATCGCGGGCGTGCGCCACCTCGCGGGCATTCGTCGCGCGCGTTTCGGCTTCGGCCATCTCGATGCGCAGGCGGCCGAGATCGTTTTCCACTTGCGCGACCCGCGCCGATGCGACGAGATCGCGCTCGCGGGCGTCGGTGAGGCGGGCGCGGGCCGATTCGATCGTCTCGGCAAGCTGGCGATACTTCCGCGCGAACAACACCTTTTCCCAGCGCCGGAGCTCGTCGCGCAGCTTCTGATAGCGGCGCGCCTTGGCCGCCTGGCGCTTCAGCGTGCCGCGCTGCTTTTCGACTTCGAACACGATGTCGTCCACGCGCAGGAGATTCTGGCGCGCCGCATCGAGCTTCAGCTCCGCCGCCCGCCGTCTCGCCTTGTACTTCGTGACGCCGGCCGCCTCCTCGATCAACTGGCGCCGATCGGTTGGGCGCGAGCTGAGGATCATGCCGATCTTCCCCTGCTCGATGATCGCGTAGGCCTTTGCACCCAGGCCGGTGTCCATCAGCAGGTCGTGGACATCGCGCAGCCGGCACGTCTGGCCGTCGATCAGGTATTCGCTCTCACCGGAGCGGAACAGACGGCGCGTGACTTCAACTTCGCGGGCGATCGATTGAATCAATTCGGTCACGTCACCGTGCGCATGACCATTGCCGTTCCCGTTGCCGTTGGTGTGACCATTCGCGTGGCCGTTCCCGTTGACGTTTTCGAGGTTGTCGATTGTTTCGACTTTTTCGACTGTTTCGACTTTTTCGACTTTTCCTCCAGGGGCGGCCGGAAACGCGGGACCGCTGACGGTTTTCAGGACTCCCGTAAATCGCAGGCGCACTTCGGCAGCGGCGGTCGGCTTCCTGGCATCGCTGCCGTTGAAGATGACGTCCTCCATCCGCTCGCCGCGCAGGCTCTTGGCGCTCTGTTCGCCCATGACCCAGGTGATGGCGTCCGCGACGTTGCTCTTGCCGCACCCGTTGGGGCCGACAATCGCGGTTACGCCTTCGTCGAAGGCGAGCTCGGAGCGATCGGAAAACGATTTGAAGCCGTTGATTTCGAGACGATCAAGGCGCATGGCTACACCCGTGGGATTTGGGATACGGGATTTGGGTTCGAATCACAAACCCCGAATCACGAATCCCGGAATCGCAGTTTTTCGTCTGGCTGGAATGCAGACCGCAAGAAACCGTCTGGCGCCACCCTTTCGTCATCCTGGTCGTTGGTCTAAGTGACCGACGACCACGTTGACGGCCCCGGGGTTTCACGAAACGGTGGTCAGTCTAACAAGGCCTAGCTGTAGGGGCAAGGTCAATCTGCCCCCACAAGAGATTGTGGTCTAATGACCTACGAGCCTTCCCTTTCGGCGAAGGCCAGGCAGGTTCAGCCTTCGTTACCTTAACGAAGCTTTCGTGCTCGTCTTGTTCAGCTCGACCAGCTTCTGGGCTTCGCCGAACTGCGACAGGGCCATCTGCGCCTGCGGGTCCACCATGATCAGGTGACGCCACGCATCGCTGACGCCGAACAGCGCCATGTCGATTTCGAAGCGGAGCATCGCCTTGATGTAATCAAGGTCCTGCGTGAATCCGGCTTCGTCAATCTTGATACCGTCGTTGATCAACTGCTGCCGGAAATCGGCCAGCAGCTCGTCGTCGACCACGAAATTCTGTTTGACGACCTTCCGTCCGGTCGCCAGCTGCCCCACGCGCGCATCGCCGTCGGCCGTGTACTTCTGCGCGTAGTTCGCAAACGCCTGGCGTCCATTCAGCAACCGTCCGAACCGGCCCACGTTGAATCCGCCCGTGCTTCCGGGACCGACAGGCCCGGCAATGCGCTTGTCGGGCTCGACGCCGCCGCCGCTATACACGGGGCGCCCGGCATCGGTGTATTTCAGCTCGGTCGCATTGTGCGTCCGTTCGGTTTCCTGATCGCGCAGCGTGTAGAGCTGGTACTCGTCGAAGGTCGCGTCCCACGGGCGCTGAATGAGCCGGCCGCTTGGCGTGTAGTAGTGGGCCGTGGTCAGTGCGAGACCCGCGCCGCCGTCGATGCGGTACACCGACTGCACGAGCGCCTTGCCGAACGTCGTCTCGCCCACCACATACGCGCGATCGTGGTCCTGCAGCGCCCCCGTGACGATCTCCGACGCGCTCGCGCTGCTGCGATTCGCGATCATCACGATCGGGATATCGGTGAACTCGCCGTCCTCGGTCGCGCGGTAATCCTGATCCGAGTTCGAAATGCGGCCGTGCGTCGAGACAATCTTCTTGCCCTTCGGCAGGAATTCGTTGGCCACCTTGATCGCCTGATCCAGAGGACCTCCCGGATTGCCGCGGATGTCGAGGACGAGCCTGCGCATGCCTTTGCTTTTCAGATCGTGCAACGCACGCTTGAGGTCGCGGTCCGTGTTCTCGCCGAAATCCTGCAGCTTGATGTAGGCCGTGCTCGAATCGATCATGAACGCGGCCGGCACAGTCGGGATGTACACTTCGTCGCGCGTGACGTCGAGCGGAATCAGCTGGTCGTAACCGCGACGCCGCAGCTCGATGTGCACGGTCGTCCCTTTTGGACCGCGCAGCTTCTGCATCGCCTGCTCGGTGCTCCAGCCCTTGGCGCTTTCGTTGCCGATTTTCGCGAAGGCGTCGCCGCGGCGGACACCTTTCTTATAGGCCGGCGATCCTTCGAAGACGCCTGTCGCGATGATGTCGCCTTCGGGCGTGCTCTGAATCTGAATGCCCAGGCCGTAGTAGCGGCCTTCCTGGCGCTCGCGCATTTGCGCGTAGGCTTTCGGATCGAAAAAGCTGGAGTGTGGATCCAGCGTGCCCAGCATCCCCCGAATCGCGCTGTAGACGAGGCTGTCGGACTCGATCGTGCCGACGTAATTCGCCTCGATCGCGTCGAGCGCGACGGCAAAGGTCTTGTAATCTGGAGTCTTGTCGTCGATCGCCAGCGCGCTCCGGCCGAAGAATCCACCGACGAGCGCTGAAACGACGATCGCAAAGACCAGGGCAGGGACAGCACGGGCACGTCGCATGAGAACAAGCCTAACAGATAACTTCCTCACCGGCAACGACTTCTGGGTGCCGGCGGGCGGATTTCCTTGACCGCCCCAACACCG
>Ga0307310_10000649_pt1 | contig 12007 bp, 7 predicted proteins | sample ER_DNA_197_FD_194502 | JGI IMG/M metagenome (GOLD analysis project Ga0307310, IMG submission 194502) | Bulk soil microbial communities from the East River watershed near Crested Butte, Colorado, United States - ER_DNA_197 | ecosystem: Environmental > Terrestrial > Soil > Floodplain | place: USA...
GGACTTCCAGGTCGCGCGTCGCGTCGCCGACCATGTCGCGCTTGCCGTCTCCCACGAACAGCTCGCCGAGGCGGCGAGCCAGGTGGCGGAGGCGCACGCACGCGCGGAGCGGCTGGAACTGCGCGTGCGGACGCTCGCCGAAGAGCTCGATTTGAAGGCAGGACATGGACGGGCCGTCGGGCAGTCGGAGGAATGGAAGGATGTGCTCAAGAAGGCGACGCAGGTCGCCGCCACCGACACGACCGTTCTGCTGAGCGGCGAATCAGGAACCGGCAAGGAAGTCGCCGCCCGGCTCATTCACCGGGCATCCGCGCGGAAGGACGGCCCATTCGTGGCGCTCAATTGCGCCGCGCTGCCGGAGCAGCTCCTCGAATCGGAGCTCTTCGGCTACGAGCGCGGTGCGTTTACCGGCGCACAGCAATCGAAGCCAGGCCAGATCGAGCTGGCGTCGGGCGGCGTCCTGTTTCTCGATGAAGTGAGTGAGATGAGCCCGTCGGCCCAGGCGAAGTTCCTGCGCGTTCTCCAGGAGCGCGAATTTCAGCGTCTCGGGGGCACACGGCCCCAGAAGGCGAACATCCGGGTGATCGCCGCCACCAACCGCGATCTGCGAAAAGCTGTCGAGCGCGGCGATTTTCGTGAGGATTTGTACTATCGCCTGCAGGTATTCGATATTCAGATTCCGCCGCTTCGTCATCGCAAAGACGACATCCTGCCGCTCGCCGAGGCGTTCCTTCAGGATATCGGCAAGTCGTTCGGCCGCCCGCCCGCCGGGCTCACCCGCGACGCCAAGGATGCGCTCTTGCGCCACGAATGGCCGGGCAACGTCCGGGAACTTCGCAACGCGCTCGAGCGCGCGGCGATCCTGTGCGAGGGCGGTCTGATCTCCTCGCAACACCTGTCGCTGCACTCCGCCGAGCGGCCCGCTCCGGTCTCGACGACGACGGATTTGAATGTCGTCGAGCGCGGGACCATCGAGCAGGTGATGCGCGAGAGCGGCTGGAACAAGGCGAAGGCCGCTCAGCGTTTGGGATTGTCACGAACCCAGTTGTACACAAGGCTCCGGAAGTACGATCTCGACAAGCGCGCGTACTCGTGAGCCTGATAGCTCGCGGGGAGGAGCGCCGAGGCGTGCGCAGGTCTACGCACAGTGTCCACAGCTGCGCAGACGCTTCGAAGGCGCGAATCCAGCCATCGTGAGAATCAGCCCGCCAATAGCCCACATCCAATCGAATGCAGGCGACGACGACGTGGCCCACGAGTTGCCCTGTCGTGGAGTGAGGTCGTGCACCATGTCTCAGAAAACGGTTCAGTTGCTCATCGGTCAAATCGTCACGGATGAAGAATTGCGGCTGCAGTTCGTCGAACAGCCGCGTGAAACGCTTACGGCCCTGCGCGAACGAGGCTTCGAGCTGACGCCCACTGAGATCGACGCGCTCGTCGACACCGACAGGCAGTTCTGGGATTCAGCCGCCGCGCGGATCCATCCACGGCTGCAACGCTGCTGTCTCAGCGCGTTTTGGCCGCGAAAATCCCACTAACCATCTGCCCTCAGGCGGACCAATCCGGCTAACCGCCTTCGCTGAGGCTACGGCGGTCAAGAAGCCGGATCCCACGCGAGAAGCATAGGAGAACATCGTGACAAATGGCGTCGTGAAGTCGGTACTTGGTCGAATGGTGATTGCGCTTTCTCCGTTGCTCCTTGCAGCGTGCCAGAACACGAAGGCGGCGGCGCCAGCCGCCCCGCCGCCTGAAGTGAGCGTGGCCACCGTCGTGACGCAGACCATACCTGTAACGAGTGAATGGATTGCCACGCTCGACGGGTACGTGAACGCGCAGGTGCGGCCGCAGGTCTCGGGCTATCTGCTGAAGCGGAATTATCGCGAAGGCGCAGTCGTGAGAAGGGGCGAGGTGCTGTTCGAAATCGATCGACGGCCATTCGAGGCGGCGCTTGCACAGGCGCAGGCGCAACTCGCGCAGGCCGAGGCCCAGCTGGGCCGCACCGAGCGCGACGTGCAACGCGATACGCCGCTCGCGCAGGAAAAAGCCATCGCTCAGAGTCAGTTGGACAACGACATTCAGGCGAACCTCGCGGCGCAGGCCACGGTCCAATCGACGACCGCCCTGGTCCGGACGGCGCAGCTGAATGTGGAATTCACGAAGGTCACCTCGCTCGTGGACGGCGTGGCCGCCATCGCGACTGCGCAGATGGGCGATCTCGTCGGACCGAACACGCTGCTGACGACGGTCTCGCAAATCGCGCCCATCAAAGCGTACTTCGCGGTCAGCGAGCAGGAGTACCTCGCCATGGCCGACCGCATCAACGGCGGCGGGGCCAATCGACAGCCATGGGACGCGAAGGCGGGACTCCAGCTGATTCTGAGCGATGGCCGCGTGTACCCGCAGAAGGGGTCGTTCATCGCGGCGGATCGTGAAGTCGACTCCAAGACCGGAACGATTCGCCTGAGCGCGTCGTTCCCGAATCCAGGCAACATCCTGCGTCCGGGTCAGTACGGCCGCGTCCGCGCGAATACCCGCACGCTCGTTGACGCACCGCTCATCCCCCAGCGCGCCATCAGCGAGCTGCAAGGCGCGTATCGAACGCGTGTGGTCGGCCCCGACAACCGGATCAGCACGCGCGCTGTCACCGTCGGCGACCGCCTCGGGCCCATGCTGGTCGTGTCGTCCGGACTGCGGCCCGGTGAGCGTGTTGCCGTCGAGGGCGCCCAATTTGCGAAAGACGGCGACGTCGTGTCGCCGAAGCCGTTCACGTTGACGGCGAAAGGCGAGTGACCTGTGTCGAAGTTCTTCATCAACCGGCCCATCGTCGCGATTGTGATCGCGATCATCACCGTGCTGGCCGGCCTCGTTTCGATGGGCAGTCTGCCCATCGCGCAATTCCCCGAGATCGTTCCGCCGCAGATGCTCGTCACGGCAACCTATCCTGGCGCCGATGCGGTGACGATGGAGCAGTCGGTGGCGACGCCGATCGAGCAGCAGATGAACGGCGTCGACAACATGCTGTACATCCAGTCGATCAACGCGAACGACAGCACGATGCAGCTGTCGGTCACGTTCGCGCCAGACACCGACGTCAACACGGATCAGGTGAACGTCCAGAACCGGCTGGCGCAGGCGCAGGCGAACCTGCCGCCGGAAGTCAATCAGTTCGGCTTGTCGATTCGAAAATCGACCGGCCTGCCGCTGATGGCCATATCGCTGTACTCGCCCAAGGGCACGCACGACTCGCTGTTTCTCGGCAACTACGCCAACATCAACGTCGTCGACGCGCTGCTGCGCGTCCCCGGCGTCGGCCAGGTTCTCACCTTTGGAAGCGCCGACTATGCGATGCGGATCTGGGTCAAGCCCGATTTGCTGGCGAAGCTGGGGCTCGCCGTTCCGGATCTCGCGCGGGCGATCCAGCAGCAGAGCGCGGTGAACCCGGCCGGCCAGGTCGGCGCCATGCCGGGACCGACCGGACAGGAGAACACGTTCACCGTCCGGGCGAAGGGACGGCTCCAGACGCCCGAGGAGTTTGGTCAGATCGTCGTGCGATCGCAGCCTGACGGATCGGTCGTTCGGCTGAAGGATGTGGCGCGGATCGAGCTCGGGGCGCTCGCCTACAAGCAGATCGCCCGGTTCAACGGCATGCCGAGCTCCATCGTCGCCGTCTTTCAGACTCCCGGTTCGAACGCGCTCGCCATCGCTGACGGCGTCAAGAAGACGATCGAAGATCTGAAGACGCGATTTCCCGACGACGTCGAGTACGCGTATTCGCTCGACTCGACCCGTCCAGTCACCGAAGGCATCCGGGAAATCGTCAAAACGCTCGTCGAAGCGATGGTCCTGGTGATCATCGTCGTGTTCGTGTTCCTGCAGAACTGGCGGGCGACGCTCATTCCGATGGCCGCGGTCCCCGTGTCGCTCATCGGCACGTTCGCGGTCTTCCCGCTGCTCGGGTTTTCCATCAATACACTGTCGCTGTTTGGACTCGTTCTCGCGGTGGGCCTCGTCGTCGACGATGCCATTGTGGTGGTCGAAGCGGTCGAGCATCACATCGAGCACGGGATGTCGCCGCGCGACGCGACGGTGCAGGCGATGAAGGAAGTGTCGGGCCCCGTAGTCAGCATCGCGCTGATTCTCGCCTCGGTGTTCGTGCCGATCGGGTTCATGGGCGGCATTCAGGGCCGGTTGAACAAGCAGTTCGCGCTGACGATCGCAGTGTCGGTCGTCATCTCGGCTTTTAACGCCTTGACGCTGTCGCCCGCGCTGTCGGCCTTGCTTCTTCGGCCCAGGCAGGCGGCGACCGGCCTCTCGGCGCGTTTCTTCGGCACCTTCAATCGGTGGTTCGCGAGGGCCACCGATGGTTATGTCGGCATGAGCCACACGCTGATTCGAAAGTCCGTCGTGGCTGTCGCGATCCTGGCGGGCTTTGCGTTGCTGGATGGGGCGCTCGGCAAGGGATTGAACAGCAGTTTCGTCCCGGAAGAGGATTATGGGTACTTCTTCCTGAACGTCCAGCTTCCGCCCGCGGCGTCGCTCGAGCGGACCGACGAAGTGTGCAGGAAGATCGAACGCATTCTCGCCGAGACCGAGGGGGTCCAGTACGCGGCGACCGTCGCCGGCTTCAGTCTGCTGACTCGCGTGTCGGCCACCAACACCGCGTTCTACTTCGTGCCGTTGAAGCCGTGGGACGATCGAAGATCGGGCGCGCTCGGCGCCCGCGCCATTGTCGACGCGCTGAACGGAAGGCTGGCGAAGGCGGTGCCCGAGGCCGTCGCCTTCGGATTCATGCCGCCGTCGATTCCCGGACTCGGCAACTCCGGCGGCTTCTCCCTGTGGCTGCAGGATCGAAGCGGCGGCTCGGTCGAGTTCCTCGATCAGAATCTGCAGGCGTTTCTGGCGGCGGCGCGGAAGCGGCCCGAGCTCGCGGGCGTCACATCGCTCTTCAGCGCCGCGGTGCCTCAGATCTACGCGAACGTCGATCAGGACAAGGCGCTGAAGCAGGGCGTGGCCGTGGGGGATGTCTATCAGACGCTGCAGACGTTTCTCGGCGGGCTGTACGTGAATCAATTCAACCGCTTCGGCCGGCAGTGGCGGGTGTTTCTCCAGGCCGAGGGAGACGCGCGCACACGCCCTGAAGACATCGGCCGGTTCTATGTGCGGAACAACGATCAGAACATGGTGCCGCTGTCGGGGCTCGTGACGACCGACCGCATCGTCGGACCCGAGTTCACCAACCGGTTCAATTTGTATCGAGCCGCGCAGGTCATCGGCGGCGCCGCGCCCGGCTACAGTTCCGGACAGGCGCTCGATGCCCTCGAGGAGGTAGCCAAGGCGACGCTGCCCCCGGAGATCAGCTACGACTGGGCCGATCTGTCCTATCAGGAACGGAAAGCGTCGGGAACCGCCGGCACCGTATTCGGGCTGTCGCTCGTCTTCGTGTTCCTGATTCTCGCGGCCCTCTATGAAAGCTGGTCGCTGCCGTTCTCGGTTCTGCTCTCGGTGCCCATCGCCGTCTTCGGCGCGTTCGCCGGACTGTATTTGCGCCGGCTCGATCTCGACGTATTCGCGCAGATCGGTTTGGTGATGCTGATCGGCCTGGCGGCGAAGAACGCCATTCTGATTGTCGAGTTCGCGAAGGCTGAGCTCGATAAAGGACGCGATCTCGTCGATGCGGCGCTCGAAGGCGCCAGATTGCGATTTCGGCCGATCCTGATGACGTCTTTCGCGTTCATCTTCGGCTGTATTCCGCTTTGGGTCGCGACGGGCTCCGGCGCCGCATCACGGCAAGTCCTTGGCACCGTCGTGATCACGGGCATGCTGGCGGCGACCGCGTTGGCGATCTTCATCATCCCTGTGCTGTTTGTCCTGATCGAGCGGCTCGCTGCGCGTCGTGTGCCTGCGCCGCACCTTGCCGCGCAACCCGGCATTTCCGAGGGAGGCGCGTGATATGCGTTCGATGCCCACTCTGTTCCTCGTGTTCTCGATATTTTCTACAGCCGCTTGCACGGTCGGACCTGACTACAAGCGTCCGCTCGTCACGTTGCCTGACGTTTATCGCGGTGCCTCTGCGGTCAGCGGCTCGCCGGCGGGCACCCCTTCGCTCGGCGATGAGAAGTGGTTTGACGTCTTCGAGGACGATCAGCTGCGAAGTCTGATGACGACCGCCATTCGGCAGAACTTCGACGTACGCATCGCTGCCGCGCGCGTGCTTCAGGCGCAGGCACAGTTCGGCATCGTCCGCGCCGACCAGTTCCCCACGGTCCAGGGCGGCGTCAACTCGACCCGCGATCGCCAGCCCGATTCGCTCAGATCGGCGGCTGTGGAGACCGGTGCGCTGCAAGTCGGCGTGGCCGCTGCATGGGAACTCGATTTCTGGGGCAAGTTTCGGCGAGCGACCGAGGCGGCGCGAGCGGAAGTGCTCGCGAGCGAATGGGGCCGGCGAGCGGTCCTCACAAGCCTCGTCGGTCAGGTCGCGGGCGCGTACTTTCAGCTGCGGGCCCTCGATCTCGATCTCGACATTGCCACGCGAACGGTGGCCTCGCGGCGGGAGTCGCTTCGCCTGACGGAACTACGCGCGCAGGGAGGAGCGACATCGGTGCTGGATGTCCGGCAGGCGGAGCAGCTCGTCTTCGGCGCCACCGCAGAGATCGCAGACCTCGAGCGTCAGATCGAGCAGCAGGAGAATTTCATCAGCACCCTGTTGGGGACGATGCCGGGGAGCGTGCCGCGCGGGCGATCGCTGACCGATCAACCCCATGCTCCGGAGGTGCCGGTCGGACTGCCATCGGCGCTCCTTGAACGGCGCCCCGACATCGCCCAGGCCGAGCAGCAACTCATCGCGGCCAACGCCGACATCGGCGCGGCAAAGGCCGCATACTTTCCGCAAATCACCCTGACCGGCGCCGGCGGCTTCCAAAGCGCGGCGCTGTCGAAGCTGTTCACAGGCCCGGCCGGCCTGTGGTCGGTGGGCGGAGCGATCATCCAGCCGCTTTTCACGGCAGGACGAACGCGATCGCGGGTCGAGCTGGCGCGCGCTCGACGTGAAGAGGCGACGCTTGTCTATCAGCAGACGATCCAGCAGTCCCTCCGGGACGTGTCAGATGCGCTGGTGGCGTATCGAAAAGGTCGTGAGCTTCGCGAGCAGTTGGAACTGCTCGAGGGTTCCGCCGGTGATGCGCGGAGGCTCGCGGATTTGCGATATCAAGGGGGCGCCACCAGTTACCTGGAGGTGCTCGACAGCGACACGCGGCTTTTTTCCGCCGAGCTCGGTCTTGCGCAGGCACAACTCAGCGAGTTACTGGCGCTCGTGCAGATTTATCGATCGCTCGGAGGCGGCTGGCAAGAGTAGCCTGCTGCCGCTCCAAGACTGCTCAGTTTTCGGCGGAGCCGCAAGGCGTCGTGGGGCGCGTTACCGCCAGCGTCGTTGTTGAAATAGGCAAAGACAGATCGCCCTTCCCGAAGTCGCTCGGCGAACCACTTCGCCCAATCGTCCAACGCCGCATCCTCGTATCGGCCGCTGTATCGCGCGGGTCCGTGAAATCGTGCATAGACGAACGGACCCACAATCTTCTGTCCAGTCGCCGAACCGGCCATGTCGTGAACGCAGCATGCGACGTTGTGACGGGCAAGCAGCTCGAAGACCTCATCGGTATACCAGCTCGGATCCCGAAACTCGATCGCGTGACGGCGGCGGGCGGGTAAAGTGCGCACGAAATTCGCGAGCCGTTCGATATCCACCCGCCACCTTGGAGGGAGCTGATAGAGAACTGGTCCGAGCGCAGCGCCCAGGAGCCGCGCCCGCGAAAATAATCGATCGAGCGGTTGCTTCGGGTCCTTGAGCTTCTTCATGTGGGTGAGATAGCGGCTCGCCTTGACCCCATAGAGAAATCCCGCGGGGACACGCCTTTTCCAAGCCGCGAAGGTTGATGCATCGGGCAGCCGGTAGAAGGTGTTGTTGATCTCGACCGTGTCAAACGTTGAGGTGTAGTAATCGAGCCAGCGGTTTTGCGCGAGGTCCCTGGGATAGAACGTCCCACGCCAGTGTCGATACTGCCAGCCGGAGCAGCCGATACGCGCTTCCGCCCTGATTTTCGCCGGGCACATTCAAGGGCTGTGCGCTGCCAAGGGCGTGCCACGCACCGCTCGGCGTTCCAAAGGCGGCGGTCAGAAGCCCTTAGCGTCGTTCGCGCGCGGCCAGGTCTTCCTTGAGCATTGCGGTGTTCATCGCGAACGCCGCCGCCGCTCCTTCCGCGGCAGCGACGATGGCGAGCTGGACGAAGCGGGACGCGTCGCCTGCGACGTACAGTCCCGAAACATTCGTGATCTCGTAATCGCCGGTCTGGACGGCGCCCTTCGGCGTGAAGGCGCATCCCAGCCGCGCCGCGAGATCCGATCCCTGATGCTCCCCGGTGCTGAAGAACATCGCGCGGCGTTCCAGTACGTCGCCGGTCGCGAACACAATCCGCTCGAGGATTCCGTCGCGTCCTTCGAGACGCGCGATCGGTTCTTCCCGCAACCCGATCCCATGGCGTGCGAGGCGATCGGCATCATGGCCGGAGAGGGCCGACAGACCGTCGGTGCACAGAACGAGGTCGGCGCTCCACGCGGTGAGCTCCAGCGCCAGCCCTGTGCCGTGCTCTCCGGACCCATAGATGGCGAGCGGCTGATCGCGGACTTCCCAGCCGTCGCAGTACGGACAATGGAAGACACTGCGGCCGTAGAACGCCTGAAATCCCTCGATCTGCGGCAGGTGATCCACGACCCCGGTTGCCAACAGCAGTGTTCTGCACGAGAGCGTCGTTCCGTCGCTCAGTGTGACTGCGAAGCCATGCGTCTCGCACTTCCCATCCACGACCTCGACGTCCCGGACCTCCACGGTTGGATAGCGGCGCAGCTGCTCGCGTCCCTTGCGCCGCAACTCCGCTGGTTCGATACCGTCACGCGTGAGAAAGCCGTGCAGCGCATGGGAGACGGCATTACGTGGACGCCCGGCATCACAGACGAGCACGCGGCGCCGGCAGCGCCCGAGAATCAGCGCCGCGCTCAGTCCGGCCGGGCCCGCGCCGACAATGACGGCATCAAATCTATCCATCGACATCCGCTATTATGTTTCCCCATGGACCATCCGATCACCCGGGATCGTTCCGCCCACGACGTGGGCGAAGCGTGGACCGTCGCCGATGCGGCCGAGCTGTACGAGATCGCGCGATGGGGGAAGGGCTACTTTTCGATTGGCGGGAACGGCCAGGTGAAAGTCCATCCGACCAAGGACACCACTCGATCGATTGACCTCAAGCAGCTGGTCGACGATCTGCAACGCCGCGGCATCAGTCTCCCGACGCTCATCCGGTTTCGCGACATCCTCGCGCATCGGCTTCAAGACATTCACGAAGCCTTCCAGCGCGCCATCGCTCAGCACGAGTACTCGGGCCGCTACGTGTTTGTTTACCCAATCAAGGTCAATCAGGAGCGCCAGGTCGTCGAGGAGGTCCTCGACTTCGGACGCCAGTATCAATTCGGCCTCGAGGCAGGCTCCAAGCCGGAGCTGCTCGCCGTCGTCGCGCTGGCCAGCAACGAGACGCCGATCATCTGCAACGGCTTCAAGGACGCGGAATTCATCGAGATGGCCATGCTGGCGCAGAAGATCGGCCGGCGCATCATCCCGGTCGTCGAGAAGTACACCGAGCTCGGCCTGATTCTCGAATACGCGGAGAAAGTGGGCGTGCGGCCGACCATCGGGATGCGGGTCAAGCTCGCCGCCCGGGGCGGCGGGCGGTGGCAGTCGTCGGGCGGCTATCGCTCGAAGTTCGGCCTCACCGTCGGAGAGATTCTCCGCGGGCTCGAAGAGCTGAAGGCGCGTCGGATGGAGGACTGCTTTCAGCTCCTGCACTTTCACCTGGGCAGCCAGATTCCCAACATCCGGATCGTCAAGGGGGCGCTGAACGAAGCGGCGCGCGTGTACGTCGAGCTGGTCAAAGCCGGCGCCGGATTGCAATATCTGGACGTCGGCGGCGGCCTCGGCGTCGACTATGACGGTTCACAGACCGATTTCGAATCGAGTGTGAACTATACGCTGCAGGAGTACGCGAACGACGTGGTCTACCACCTGCAGACGGTGTGCGACGAGGCGAAGGTTCCGCATCCCACGATTGTGTCGGAAAGCGGGCGTGCGATCGTGGCCCATCACAGCGTCCTCGTGTTCAACGTCCTCGATGTCTCGGGCCTGGGTGAGGAAGTCGTTCCCAAGGCCGTGACGCCCGAGATGGAACAGCCGTTGATCGACCTGATCGAGATATACGACGGCCTGACGTCGAGGAACGCGCTCGAGGGCTATCACGACGCGCAGCAGGCGCTCGACATGGCGATGAATCTCTTCTCCGGCGGCTATCTGCCGCTCGACCAGCGATCGCTCGCCGAGAACCTGTACTGGGCGATCTGCCTGAAGCTGCAGAAGCTGGTGCGGACCATGGACGATGTGCCCGAGGATCTCCAGAGCCTCGACGAGTCGTTGTCGGACACCTATTTCTGCAACTTCTCGTTGTTCCAATCCATTCCGGACAGCTGGGCCATCAAGCAGCTCTTTCCCATCATGCCGATCCACCGGCTGACCGAGCGTCCAACGCGGCACGCGGTCCTCGGTGACATCACCTGCGACTCGGATGGCAAGATCGATCAATTCATCGATCGCCGCGACGTGAAGCGCACGCTGCCGCTCCACCCGCTCAACGGGTCGCCGTACTGCCTCGGAGTTTTTCTGGTGGGGGCGTACCAGGAGATCCTGGGCGATCTGCACAACCTGCTCGGCGACACCCACGCGGTCCATGTGAGCCTGGATGCGAACGACGCGGTCGTCCTGGACGCCGTCATCAAGGGCGACACGGTCCGCGACGTGCTGGACTACGTCCAGTTCGATACCGGGGCGCTCGTCGCGAAGCTTCGATCGGATGTCGAGACCGCCGTTCGCGCCGGCCGCCTCGATGTCGAAGAGTCCGGCCGTCTCCTTCAGTTCTACGAGGACGGCCTCAACGGGTATACCTACATGGAAGACCGCCGTTGATCCGCCCTGCTCCTGACCTTCTACCCTCCTGTTCCAAGCCCTAGCCGGAACAAAACTCGCTCCGTCTCGTCTACCTCACTCGTGGAAGCTCTACTCGCGGATCTGCGCTACGCGTTCCGCATGATGCGCAAGAACGCCAGCTTCACCGCGATTGCCGTGGCCGCGCTCGCGCTCGGTATCGCCGCAAACACCGCAATTTTCACCGTTGTCGATACCGTTCTGCTGCAGCCGTTGCCCTACCCGCAGGCGGACCGCATCATGAAGCTCGGCCGCCAGTTCCGGACTGGAGTCGGGTATTCGAATTCCATCCCGAAGTACATGGCGTGGAGGCAAAACCAGGTCTTCGAGGCGCTGACCTTGTACGACTTCGGCGCCCTTGCGATGACGCTCGGCTCCGGCGACCCGCCGCAACAGGTGGATGCGGTCCACGTCTCGGCGGACTACTTCAAAGTGTTTGGCGTGTCGCCGATCGTGGGCCGAACGTTCACGGACACCGAGGATCTTCCAAACGGGCCGGCCGTCGCCGTCATCGGCTACGGCGTGTGGCAATCGCGGTTTGGCGCGGACCGCACCGTCATCGGGCGTCCCCTGCTGCTGAACCGCGTTCCTTATTCAATTGTCGGCGTCCTTCCAGCCGGCTTCCGTTCCGATCCGCAGGCGGATGTCTGGCTTCCGCTGCAAGCGGACCCGAACAGCGCCAATCAGGGACACTACCTGAGCGTCGCGGGGCGACTGAAGCCGCGCATCAGCATGGCGACCGCGCAAGCCCAGATGAAGGTGATCGGAGAGCAGTTTCGCAAGGCGTATCCCAAGTGGATGGATGACGAGGAAAGCGTTGCCGTTCGATCGATGCGCGATGCGACAACCGGCGACGTTCGAACCGCGCTGCTGATTCTGTTCGGTGCCGTCGCGCTGGTCCTCCTGATCGCATGTGCCAACGTGGCCAAT
>Ga0307310_10000652_pt1 | contig 11993 bp, 9 predicted proteins | sample ER_DNA_197_FD_194502 | JGI IMG/M metagenome (GOLD analysis project Ga0307310, IMG submission 194502) | Bulk soil microbial communities from the East River watershed near Crested Butte, Colorado, United States - ER_DNA_197 | ecosystem: Environmental > Terrestrial > Soil > Floodplain | place: USA...
CACGTCACGCTGCGGGCCAACAGCGGCTTGCCGGGCAGCGAGACGTCATTGCGTGCATCCAATCGCTCGCGGTAACGCACCAAGGCACCGAGGGCAGCTTCGGGACTGTCCAGCGCCTTACGCAACTGGGCTCGCGCCCGCGTCGGTCCGGATGTCGATCCACCTACGCCGAACCAGACGGTCTTCACTTTGCCGGCCCGCAGCTTGACCTTGTAGGCGAGCTGGCCGCCTGCACCCTTCCCGTACTCGGTGTCGTCACAGCGTTTCGGCTGCGGCGGCGCGCTCAGACCCGATGCAGGGCAGATCACTGCTGGATCCTGCTGACCTCGGAAATTCTTGCCGGTCTTCGTCGCGTATGGCGAAAGGTCGCTGCCGAAGGCGGCGGCCCAGTCGTGGGACTCGAAGTTCGGCGACGGCGGCTTTCCCTTCTCTCGGAACAGCAGGTGGTTGCCGCGGACAGACACCGAGTCGGCGAGGTTGACCAGCGTCTGGCTGGGCTTGGTCTCTCCCCAGGGATACGACGACATCAGCTCCGAGTGCGCGTCCGCTCGTAAGGTGATTGTCCGGGTGCGTTCGGACCGCAGACTCAGCCCAACCACGGCGCCCGAAACGCCGCGAGGCACGAAATCGGTACGGCTCGCCGATACGCCGTGAGTCGTCGGAAGGTCCGCCCGTACGTAGCCCCAGCCGGAGGTGGTCTTGGTGGCTTTGCCGATCCAGTCGCCATTGATGTTGAACCACATGCCGTCGAGCAGCTTGAGATTCGGGAGCCAGAAGCCGCCCATCTCGCCCCGGGTATGGAAACCGGCGGCGGGATAAGTGCCGTCGGCCGCGCCGAGCGCCCAGGCGCGGTCGCCAGTCACCACAAATCGGCGATCTGAGAGCCGGGTGGTCTCCGACAACTCGGGCGACCGGGTGATGGCAGGATCGACGACCGGGCCACTAGCGGCCTGGGCGGACACTCCGAGTGGTGCCGTGATCAGTAGCAGGGAACAGGCTGCGGTAGCGCAGGCAGCGAGGCTCCCCCGAGAAGTGCGATGCACGATTGCCTCTCCTTTGAAGCTGCGGGCGCGCGCAACCCGCCGCTCGAGAGGGAAGATGATGCGCTCAGCGCACTGATCGAGTAGATGGGCGCGTCTCGCGCACAGGACGTGATCTTCCTATCGGGTTGGCAATGTGTGGCGCAAGGGTGTCGGGGAAATGTTGGGCCGGAATAAATCTGAAGGGTCGGCAATGGAGCCGTCGTAGCTGCGAGTGGCACTGCGCAAACAGCAAGCCCAAAGAAACTTGCGCCAATCGAGCAAGATGGGCGCATGCGCGCCGCTCGAGCAGCAGCCTCACTGCTGATCGTTGCGTTGGTGGGTGCGATCCCGCTGCCCGCGTACGCAGTAGACCAGGTAATCGAGACCGAGCTCATGGTGTCAGGTACGCCTGAGGCGGACGGTAAGCCGGTAAAGCTCGACACGACGATTCTGACCACAGATCCCGCCACGCCTCGGCCGGCAATCGTGCTGGCACATGGATTTGGCGGCACCAAGGCCGATAGCGAGCCGACCGCCCGTACCCTCGCGCGGGATGGCTACACAGTGATCATCTACACCGCGCGCGGCTTCGGCAGATCCGGCGGTCGGATTCACTTGGACAACCCGGCTTACGAGGGCGCAGACGCGCGCAAGGTCGTTGATCTTGCCGCCACCCGCCCCGAGGTCGCCAAGGAAGGCAACAACGACCCTGTGATCGGCTTCGCCGGGGCCTCGTACGGGGGAGCGCTCTCCTTCCTTGCCGCCGGGCTCGATCATCGTGTGGATGCCATCGCGCCGGCATTCACCTGGCACAGCCTGCGGCAGGCGCTATTCCCGCAATATCGGGTTGTCGGCCTGGCCAAGTCGCCGGCTGATGTCAGTCCCGCGAATCGGCAGGGCGTCTTCAAACAGCGTTGGGCCTCGTTGCTGTTCTCCAATGCCGCCGGAGGAGGAGGAGGAGGAGGAAATCCGAGCAATGAGCAGACACCGAATCAGAATGGATTCTGCGGTCGATTTGATCCGGTCCTGTGTCGGGGGTATCTCGCAGCAGCTGAGACCGGAGAGGCCAGTGTCAAGCTGAAGGCACTGCTCGACGAGTCCGGCTTGGAGAAGGTCTTGCCGGCAATCAAGGCGCCGACCCTGATCATTCAGGGTGAAGATGACACGTTGTTCCCTCTCGACGAGGCCGATGCGAACTTCCGAGGCTTGCCAGCCAACACACCGGCTGAGATGAAGTGGGTGGCTGGCGGGCATGACACCGAGATCTCAGTCGATCCATTGATCGATGATCTTGAAGCGTGGTTCGGCCGCTACTTGAAGCGTGACGGCAGCATTCCCGACGGCTCCTTTTCTGTGCTGGTGCCAGAGACATCGCTACTCGGCGAAGATCGCGGCACTCGCGAGCCGCAGACACTTAGTGTCCAGACCTACCCGGGGCGCGGGTCCAATTTCACAGATCAGCGGATAGTACTGAAGGGCGAGCGGCAAGGCATCCTGGCTCCGCCAGGCGGTGCGCCCGCGGCACTGACCAACCTTCCTGGAACTGGCGGTGCCGTCGGCCAGGCCTCCAGCGTGGCTGGCTACGCCCAAGGTGTGCTTCCTGGTCAATCGGCTCGTTTCACCAGCGAGTCGCTGACTACTCCGATGACGTTGATCGGTAGCAGCCGCATCGATCTCGAGGTCACAGGGTCGGCTCCGACCGCCACCTTGTTTGCGTCGCTGTGGGATCTGGGACCCGACATCGAACGGACCGAGAACGGTCGCACCAGCGCTGGTCCGAGTACAGCGATACTTCCCCAACTCGCCGTTGCGCCAGTGAAGCTGACAGGGCTCGACCCCAATAAGCCACTGCGAGTAACGGTCGCGCTGCCTGCGATTTCCCATAAGGTGCCGGTCGATCATCGTCTCCAGCTGGTCATCTCCACTACCGACCAGGCATACGCAAACGCAGTTCAGGCGGCTAGCTACGAGGTGAGCTTGGCCGACGAGGCGGGAGTTGCGATCCCCGTGCTTGCCACGACGGCGCTGAATGCGAAGACCGTCGATGTCCCGCTTCCGCTCATCATTGTCGTAGCTGCCCTGGTAGTTGCCTCATTGGTTGCCGCAGTATTCATGTGGCGTCGCCGCCGCGGAATCCAAGCAGTCCCTGAGCTGGTCAGCCTCCCGCTAGTTGTGACCGATGTGGTGAAGACCTACGGCGACGGCTTTCGGGCAGTAGACGGGGTGTCCTTCCGAGCAGAAGCGGGCCAGGTGCTGGGTCTGCTGGGTCCCAATGGCGCCGGCAAGACCACAGTCATCCGCATGCTGGTCGGCTTGATTCGGCCCGATTCGGGCTCGATCTACGTCCACGGCCAACCGGTGCATGCCGGAGCCGACGTGCTGAACTCGGTTGGCGCCTTCATCGAGGGACCTGGCTTCCTGCCGCATCTGAGTGGCAAGGCAAATCTGCTTGCGTACTGGCATGCGACCGGTCGACCACTGGGGGAGGCTCAGCTGGATGAGGCTTTGAAGATTGCGGGGCTCGGTTCAGCGATCAATCGGAAGGTCCGCAGATATAGCCATGGAATGCGGCAGCGCCTCGGCATTGCCCAGGCGATGCTCGGATTGCCGCCGTTACTCATACTCGATGAGCCAACCAACGGTCTAGACCCACCGCAGATCAAGGCGATGCGTGCCGTACTGGCGGACTACGCGGCGGCTGGCCGTACGGTCATCTTGTCCTCACACCTGTTGTCGGAGGTCGAACACACCTGCAGCCATGTAGTGCTGATGGACCAGGGCAAGGTTGTGCTAATCGGGGCCGTCGAGGAGCTGACCGCCAGCGACACGGTGACCGTTATCGGCCTGACGAATGGCGACGATGTCCGCGCTGCCCGGCAAACGTTGCGGGCGAGAGGGCTTCAGGCTGAGCCGGAGGGCAAGCAGCTACGGGTAACTGGTGATCTGCCGCGTCAGGCGATTGTGGCCGAGTTGGTGGCAGCTGGCTACGGGGTTGAGTCAGTGGACGGGCATCGCCAGCTCGAGGAAGTCTTCATGAGCCTCGTAGGCACGACGAGCCAGGGCGCCGAAGACAGCGACGAAGGCGCGTCATGAGTGCTAGGACGATTGCTCCGCCGCTGCCGCTGGCAGCCGAGATCGGGCGCCAAGTGCGCCGGAGACGCACCATCGGCATCTTCATCGTGCTCGCGGTCCTGCCACTGGTGCTATTGCTGGCTTTCTGGCTCGGCAATGACAGCAGCGAGACAGGCGAGCGTGGGTTCGTCGACCTGGCCCAAGACAGTGGCGCCAACTTGGTGATCTTCACGCTCTTCGCCTCGACCAGCTTCCTTCTCATCGTGATCGTCGCGTTGTTCGCTGGCGACACGGTCCCGTCAGAGGCGAGCTGGGCCAGCCTGCGATACCTGCTCGCTGCACCCGTACGGCGTGAACGTCTGTTGCGTCAGAAGCTGATTGTGGCAGCTCTGTCTTCGCTGGTCGCGCTCGTTTTTCTGCCGGCCTGGACGCTAGTCGTAGGTGGAATCGCATATGGCTGGGGACCTTACGTCGGCCCTACGGGGACTCAGATCGGTTGGCCTGAGTTCGCGGGCCGGCTGTTAATCATCGTCGGTTACCTGCTCGTCGAATTATCCGTGGTGGGTGCCTTCGCCTTCGTGCTAGGAGTGCTCACTGATGCGCCACTCGCCGCAGTTGGCGGCGCTGTGCTGTTGATGATCTTGTGCGCAATCTTGGACTCCATCACGGCCTTGGGCAGCATCCGGGACGGCTTGCCCGGCCATTACGCCTACGCCTGGCGCGATGCCCTTGCGCCGACCGTGAACTATTCAGACATGATCACTGGCGCACTGTGGTCCATCGGCTACGCGATCATCGCGGTCTGGTTTGCCTTCTGGTACTTCCTGCGGAAGGACATCACCAGCTGAGTGGCCTATCCGTGCAAAACTCGCTCACATGGACGTCTTGCAGATAGCACAGCATGCTGATGACCTTCCTCGGGCGCAGGCTTTCTACCAGCGCTTGCTTAACACCGAGCCCGCCGGGATCTTCGACCCGCCAGGGCTGTTGTTCTTCCAAGCAGGCCGGGTACGCCTGCTGCTGGAGCAGGCCGCGACGAGCGCGCTCATCTATTTCAAGGTCGACGATGTGCGAGAGACGCTCGAATCCCTGCGTGCCGAAGGTGTGGAGGTCGTCGCTGAGCCGCAGGTCATCTTCAGCCATAGCGATGACAGTCTCGGCCCCGCGGGGTCGGACGAATGGATGGCGTTTGTGAAAGATTCCGAGGGCAATACGGTCGGCCTGGTGAGTCACCATAAGCCGGAGCACTCTTGACACGTCCCATGATGGACGGAACCGCGCACCGGATCGCGCGCCGCCGTGCTGAGGAAGAGAGAGGCGACACGCTTTTCGTCGCCGAGCGATGACGAAGAAGGCGGCTACAAAGGCGCGATCCGCGCGGAGCGAGCGCCAGCGAGCGAAGCAATTGAACACGGTTGGCACATTCTTGGATGCTTCTGGCAGAATGCAAGCCGCATCTGTTGTCGTGCGGTGCCCTCTCAACCCGGACGACTCAGATCCATTGAGATCATCGCGTGCGCGCCCCACCGCGTGAGGATGGGATCACCGCAAGCGCGACGGGTCTACGGGCCTTGTCGCACTACCACCACAACAGGAGTGACCACACACGTGGCTGTCAAGATACGTCTCAAGCGATTCGGCAAGATCCGGTCGCCGCATTACCGCATTATTGTTGCCGACTCGCGGACCAAGCGGGATGGCCGCGCCATCGAAGAGATCGGCAAATACCACCCGAAGAACGACCCATCGCTGATCGAGGTGAATTCTGAGCGGGCTCAGTACTGGCTATCGGTTGGCGCCCAGCCAACTGATGCTGTCATCGCCTTGCTGAAACGCACTGGTGACTGGCAGAAGTACTCAGGTGATGCCTCGCCGTCCGGAGTCCTGCCGCAACCTCAGAAGCCTAATAAGACCGATGCGTTCAACGCCGCACTCGCTGATGCGGGTCAAGAACCAAAGACGACCGCGGTTCGAACAGCGAAGAAGGCCGCATCAAAGCCTGAGACCCCTCAAACTGACGAAACTTCCGTGGAGGGCACTCCACAGGAGGCTCAGCAGGCTGCCAATGCCGGTGTGGCCGATGCGGGGCCCAGCGAGTCCTAATGCTTGCCGACGCACTGGAACATCTGATCCGCGGCATCGTCTCGCGTCCCGACGATGTCACCGTCAAGGACAAGGAACTGCGCCGGGGGCGGATGCTCGAGGTGCGCGTGAACCCCGACGATGTAGGCAAGGTCATCGGCCGCTCCGGCCGTACCGCGACTGCGCTGCGCACCGTGATTGGCGCGCTCGCCGGAGCACAGGACGTACGCATTGACTTCGTCGATGTTGACAAGCTCGCTCGTCGCGGCGGCGGTGGCCGGCGCCGCTAGTTGGCCCGGACACGCGAGCCGGCTTGCAGTGCAAACCATCATTGTTGGCGTCATCGGCCGAGCGCACGGCGTACGCGGCGAGGTTGCGGTCGAGCTGCGGACCGATGAACCGGAGCGCCGCTTCGCGCCCGGCCAGATACTTGGTGAAGAGGGCGGCTCGCGAATCTTTACGGTGCAGACGGCTCGTGATCACTTTGGCCACCTCTTGGTGAAGTTCGCTGAGGTTGTCGACCGGACAAGCGCCGAGGCGGCTCGCGGCGCGCTCTTGATCGCCAGCGTCAAACCGGACGAGCAGCCTGAGGAGCCGGAAGAGTTTTATGACCGCCAACTCATCGGCCTGACAGTCACGAGGCCTGATGGCGCCGAGGTCGGCATGGTCGGTTCGGTGTTGCACCTGCCCGCTCAAGATGTGCTGGAGATCGAGACGGCCACTGGCACCCGGCTGGTGCCGTTCGTGGCGGCATTGGTTCCTGAAGTTGATCTTGATGCCGGTCGTCTGACCGTGGTCGATGTCGCCGGCTTGCTCGATGATCGGGGAGAAGCCGATGAAGATTGACATCATCTCGATTTTCGTCGACTACTTTGAACCGCTGCGCCTGTCACTGGTGGGCAAGGCGATCGAGAATGGGCTCGTCGATCTTCGCCTTCACGATCTTCGCAAGTGGACCTTTGATCGACACCGGACGGTCGACGACGCGCCGTACGGGGGAGGGGCGGGCATGGTGATGCGTCCCGAGCCTTGGGGATTGGCACTGGACGCAGTGACGGCTGAACAAGCCGATCCGCGACTGCTCGTGCTCTCGCCATCCGGTCGGCCCCTCAACCAGCCCCTTGCGCATGAGCTAGCCACGGAACAGCACTTGATCTTCGCCTGTGGTCGCTATGAGGGCATTGACGCTCGCGTCGTCGAGGACGCCGCTCGGCGACTGCGCGTCGACGAGCTCAGTATTGGCGATTACGTGCTGAGTGGCGGCGAGGTGGCGGCGATGGTGGTGATCGAGGCTGTAGTTCGGCTGCTACCCGGAGTGATCGGCAATCCGGAGTCCTTGATCGAGGAGTCCTACGGCGCCGACAACGAGGGTCTGCTGGAAGGGCCGGTGTATACCAAGCCGTCCAGCTGGCGCGGGCTGGACGTACCCGAGGTGTTGCTCAGCGGTCATCACGAGAAGATCGCCGCATGGCGTCGCGAGCAGGCCGTCAAAAGGACGCAGGCGCGACGCCCGGACTTGCTGTCATGACGAACCGGCCCTGGATAGCGCCTTCGCTGGATGCGCTGCTGCATGGCGCAACCGACCGCGTTGCAGTGCGCTCAGCCGATGCTAGGTCCGGCGCGTCATTCGAAAAGTTGATCATTGAGGGGCGCCCCTGTTTCCTCAAGGTGGTTTCCGCCGAAGACGACTGGATCATGCGGCTCACCGGCAACACGCAGTGGGAGTTTCAGGTGTGGAAGGCCGGTCTCTACCACCGCGTACCCACCATCATTGATCATGCGATGATCGGCATGGCACTCGAGAATTCCGGCGGTGTGCCGCGGATGGCGATGCTGATGCATGATCGTTCCGCCGACCTCGTACCACCTGGCGACGACCCGATCTCCGGGTCGCAACACGCAGTTTTCATCCGTCATCTCGCGCTCATGCATGCAGCAAACATGGGCTGGCGGGATGACCTTGGTCTGTATCCACTGGCGCGTCGTCCATTGTTCTTCGCACCGGCCACCATCGCGCCTGAGTTAGCCCGCGACGACGTGCCGCTCACCCTGCAGGTTGCCGAGCGAGGCTGGGCTTTGCTTCCCGAGCGAGACCCCGCACTTTTCGAGCTCGTCAGCGCAGTGCATCGTGATCCGACCACCTTGGCCGGACTGCTCGCCGAGACCCCTCAGACGTTCATTGCCGGGGATTGGAAGCTGGGCAACTTGGGCAGCCGATCGACCGGCGAGACGGTGGTACTGGATTGGGCTTATCCGGGAGAGGCGCCTCCGGCGTGGGAACTGGCCTGGTACTTGGCCCTTAACCGGTCACGAATACCAGAGAGCAAGTCCGACACGATCGCGCGGTACCGCCACGCACTTGAAGGTGCCGGAGTTGCAACGGGTACCTGGTGGGACCGGCAGCTCTCACTGTGTCTGCTGGCCATGGCAGCCACGATGGGCTGGGAGAAGGCCGTCGGCGACGCCCATGAGCTGGCCTGGTGGTCCGAGCAGGCCCAAGATTCCGCCGCCCGCTGGCTTTAAGAAGGGCTTGGCCCGGCACACGCCCAGCGCGCATCGGTTTCGCGCGCCGCCGTGGTGAGGAGGAGCGAGCGGACACGCCCTTCCGTCCGCGAGTGACGACGAACAAGGCGGCTGCCAGGCGCGAAACCGCAGCGAGCGGCAGCGAGCAATCAAACACTGCGCGAGCAGCAAGGCCTCGACAAACACTGTGGCCAAAAACACCAGTCAGCGGGGTGGTCTCAGGTCGTTGTTAGTCCGGGCAGAGTTCTAATGTGGCTGCGTGGCAACAATTTCCTTGAGCCCTGCGCAGCAGGCGACTAGGTCAACTGTTGCGCTGAAAGCCGTGATGGCTGTTACCGGCCTTATCTTGATCGGCTATTTGCTGGCTCACATGTATGGCAACCTCAAGGTCTTTGCCGGGCCCGCGGCATTCAACGAATACGCGCACCATTTGCGGACGCTCGGTGAGCCGATTCTCCCGTATAGCGGTGTCCTCTGGATTATCCGCGTGATCTTGATCGTCAGCATTTTCGCCCACATGTATGCGGCGTTCGCTCTGTGGTCTCGAGCCCGCAAGGCACGCGGCGGTGTCAGGCGATACCGCAGCAACAAAGCTCGTCTGGGAGTACAGCGAACCTACGCTTCGTTCACCCTGCGCTGGGGCGGCGTCGTGATCGTGCTATTCGTGATTTATCACCTATTGCACCTGACGTGGAACATCATTCATCCTGGCGGCGCGGCCGCTACGCCGTACGACCGGGTAGTAAATGGCTTCCAGATCTGGTCCGTCGTTCTCGCATACACGATCGCTGTGATCGCCGTCGGCTTGCATGTCCGGCATGGCACCTGGAGCGCCCTGACAACACTTGGAGCCAACACCTCAAGCCTTGCGCGCCAACGCTTGAACGTCATCGCATACGCCGTTGCCGGGTTGCTCACAATTGGCTTTCTGCTTCCTCCCTTCGCCATCTTGTTCGGGTTCGTGAGCTGATGAGCCGCGGCTATCGCAGCGTCAAGAGGTGTTTGTGAGCAACACCGAACTCTATGACTCGCTCGATTCCGATTCGTTCTATCTCGAGGGCGCCGACATTGCCGACATGACGGCGCCGAAAGTGCCCATTGACAGGCGGTGGGAGGAACGCCGGTTCCGCGCCAGGCTGGTCAATCCGGCCAACCGGCGCAAGCTGAACGTGATCATCGTGGGTAGCGGACTGGCCGGAGCTTCCGCGGCGGCAACTTTGGGCGAGGCGGGTTACAACATCGCTTGCTTCTGCTACCAAGATTCACCCCGGCGGGCTCATTCCATCGCTGCTCAAGGCGGCATCAACGCCGCCAAGAACTACCGCAACGATGGGGACTCGGTCTATCGGTTGTTCTACGACACCGTCAAGGGCGGAGATTTCCGCGCCCGGGAGTCCAACGTCTATCGGCTTGCCGAACTAAGCGTTCAAATCATCGATCAGTGTGTTGCTCAAGGGGTGCCCTTTGCCCGGGAGTACGGCGGCTTGCTGGACAACCGCTCATTCGGCGGGGTCCAAGTGTCGCGAACCTTCTACGCTCGCGGCCAGACCGGCCAGCAACTGCTGCTGGGCGCGTACCAGGCATTGGAGCGTCAAATCGCTGCTGGCACCGTTGACATGCATACCCGGCACGAGATGCTCGAGCTGATCGTCGTCGACGGCAGAGCTCGCGGCGTCGTCATACGCGACATGGTGACCGGGGCCATCGAGACGTACTTCGCCGACGCAGTAGTGCTCGCTACCGGCGGCTATAGCAACGTGTTCTTTCTGTCGACCAACGCCAAAGGATGCAACGTCACAGCTACCTGGCGGGCGTACCGCAAGGGCGCCTACTTTGCGAATCCCTGTTTTACGCAAATCCACCCGACTTGCATCCCGGTCAGTGGCGACTACCAGTCCAAATTGACGTTGATGAGCGAGTCGTTGCGAAACGACGGCAGGATCTGGGTTCCGAAGAGCGGTGAGGACAAGCGGGACCCTCGAGAGATCCCTGAGGAAGATCGCGACTACTACCTGGAGCGTCTCTATCCCTCCTTCGGCAACCTGGTGCCGCGTGACATCGCTTCCCGTGCTGCCAAGAGCGTCTGCGACGAAGGCCGCGGCGTCGGGCCCGGCGGACTCGGGGTTTACCTTGACTTCGCTGATGCGATAGCGCGACTCGGCCGGACATCCGTGGAAGCCAAGTACGGCAACCTCTTTCAGATGTATGCCCAGATCACAGGCGAGGATCCGTACCAGACCCCGATGCGGATCTATCCGGCCGTGCACTACACGATGGGCGGACTGTGGGTCGATTACGACCTCCAGGCCAGCATTCCCGGCCTCTATGTCACCGGTGAAGCCAACTTCTCCGACCACGGAGCAAACCGACTGGGTGCCAGCGCCTTGATGCAAGGCTTGGCTGACGGCTACTTCGTGCTTCCCAATACGATCAACGACTACCTGGCAGACGGGCCCTTTCCTGCTATCGATGCATCCCATCCAGCAGTCGTCGAAGCCGTTGAGGTGGTACGGACCCGAATCAACAAGCTGCTGTCGGTGAATGGAAGCCGCACCGTGGACTCCTTCCACAGGGAGCTTGGGCGCCTGATGTGGGACTACTGCGGAATGGAGCGCAGCGAGGAGGGCCTGCGCAAGGCGCTGACCCGGATGCGAGAGCTGCGGAAAGAGTTTTGGTCCGACGTACGAGTGCTGGGCACAAATGAGGAGCTCAATCAAGCGCTGGAGCGGGCCGGTCGGGTGGCCGACTTCTTGGAGCTCGGAGAGTTGATGTGCATTGACGCGTTGGTCAGACGCGAGTCGTGTGGTGGCCATTTCCGGGTCGAGAGCCAAACCCCGGACGGCGAGGCGATGCGTGATGACGAGGAGTTTGCGTACGTGTCGGCCTGGGAATTCGGCGGCGATAACGGGCGGCCGATCTTGCACAAGGAGCCGCTGGTTTATGAAAACGTGGAAATGAAACAGCGGAGCTACAAGTGAATGTCATTTTGCGGGTCTGGCGACAGGCGAACTCGCGAGCTAAAGGCAAGATGGCCGTCTACCGCGTCAACGACATCTCCGAAGACATGTCTTTCCTAGAAATGCTCGACGTGCTCAACGAGCGCCTGACGCTGCAAGGCGACGATCCCATTGCGTTCGACAGTGACTGCCGAGAAGGTATCTGCGGCGTGTGCGGTCTGGTCATCAACGGTGTGGCGCACGGTCCACAGCAAACGACGACCTGTCAGCTCCATATGCGCTCCTTCTCCGACGGCGACGTCATCGATGTCGAACCATGGCGAGCCGGACCGTTCCC
>Ga0307310_10000655_pt1 | contig 11940 bp, 14 predicted proteins | sample ER_DNA_197_FD_194502 | JGI IMG/M metagenome (GOLD analysis project Ga0307310, IMG submission 194502) | Bulk soil microbial communities from the East River watershed near Crested Butte, Colorado, United States - ER_DNA_197 | ecosystem: Environmental > Terrestrial > Soil > Floodplain | place...
GCATTGTTGATCAGCACGTCGCAGTCGCCTATGTCCTCGGCGGCCGCTCTGACGCTCACCGGGTCGGTGACGTCCATAGCTACGCCGCGAGCGTGGTCGCCCAGGGCCTCGACGACGGCGTCGAGTCGCTCACGGCGTCGCCCCGTGACCACGACGTCGAAGCCCTCCGCGTGCAGCCGTCTGGCTGTGGCGGCGCCGATTCCGGATCCGCCACCAGTGACGACCGCAACGGGTCTGGTCGGGTCACTCGGCATCGGCGCCTCCGCTGTCGACCAAAGCGACGGCCCGGTCCAGGTCCGCCGGCGTGGTGATCTTGTGCGCGAGCGGATCACCAGGGATCACCAGCACCGGCTGCCCGAGCGCCTCGACGAGCGCCGCGTCGTCAGTCACCGGCCCCGATCTCGTTGCGGCGTGGGCGCGTTCGAGCACGTCCCGGCGGAACCCCTGTGGGGTCTGGATGGCCCGGAGGGCGGCCCGCGGCGGAGTCGCCACCACGGTGCCTGCCTCGTCGACCTGCTTGATGGTGTCGACAACCGGTAGCCCCGGCACGACGGCTGGTGCGCCGTCGGCGACCGCGGCGGCCACCGCGGCGAACAACGACGACGGCGTCATGGCTCGGGCGGCGTCGTGGACTAGGACGACGTCCAGCTCGGCGGGAAGCACGGCCAGTCCGGCCGCCACCGAGTCATGGCGCTCGATCCCGCCGGCTATCACCCGAACCGGGGCGTCCGGATACCCGGCGGTCTCCCGCTCGGCCTCGGCGAGGTGCGATGAGGGCGCCACGACGACGACGCACCTGACGCCGGGACACCCGAGCGCCGCCTGCACCGACCAGGCCAGCAGGGACCGGCCGGACAGCGGAACGAACGCCTTGGGCACGCCGGCGCCGTAGCGCGCCCCGGCCCCGGCCGCGACGACGACCACCCCGACCCGGGGCTCGGCCATGGCGGTGGGACGCGAGCGGGGTTAGGAGGCCAGAACCTCGTTGAGGATGGCCTCGGCCTTGTCCTCGTTGGTCTTCTCGGCGAGGGCCAGCTCGGAGACGAGGATCTGGCGGGCCTTGGCGAGCATCCGCTTCTCGCCGGCGCTGAGCCCACGGTCCTTGTCACGACGCCAGAGGTCGCGAACCACCTCGGCAACCTTCATGACGTCGCCAGAGGCCAGCTTCTCGACATTGGCCTTGTAGCGGCGCGACCAGTTGGTCGGCTCCTCGGTATGCGGGGCTCGAAGCACCTCGAACACCCGGTCGAGCCCGTCCTGACTGACGACGTCGCGGACGCCGACGAGGTCACAGTTCTCGGCGGGGACCTGGATGGTCAGATCGCCTTGGGCGACCTTGAGGGTGAGGTAGATCTTGTCCTCTCCCTTGATCGTGCGGGTGGTGATGTCTTCGATCAGTGCCGCCCCGTGGTGGGGGTACACGACCATTTCGCCGACCTTGAAAACCATGTGCTGTTTTCCCCTTTCGCGACGACCAGAATACCACGCGAGCACCGACACCCACGACTTGAAAGCGCTCGTTTGCGCAGGTCAGAGGCCTGCAACGCGCGCGTCGAACGGCGGTCCGCCTCTTGACAAACGGCTCCCGGCGTGCAACGCGCGCGGAGAAACGGCGGCTCAGCGGCGGCCTGTGGAGCGCCCTCGTTCACCGGTGTCTCAGCCCGGTCTCGTCGCCTCTCGCGCGAGGCATGCTGCCGCTAGGCTGACGCGCGTGCCTCGGCCCGCGACCATCACGCTGCGCGTCAGTCCCGTCACCTCATGGCTCCGGCATCCCGGTCGCCGGACCGCCGCGGTCCTCGCCGCGGCGGCGCTCGGCGCGACGGTGCTCGCCGCGTGTTCGACCCAGTCGCAGGCGCAGACGAACGTGCCGTACCAGCCGGCCGACGGGATCAACGTCAATCTCGGCTCCCTCGACGCTCGCGGCCTGCTGCTGGTGTCCGCGGCCAAGGGCGCCGCCGGCGTGATGGTCGGCTCGCTCATCAATAACGGGGCTGAGCCCGTGACCGTCACCTTCCTCACCGCGGAGCAGGCCCAGTCAAACGCCACGGGTGGGCCCAGCATGGACGTCAAGGCCTACTCGCAGACGGCGATCAGCGGTGTCCAGCTGGCCAGCGTGCCGGCCGCGCCCGGCGACCTCACCACCGTCGTGCTGCAGAGCATCAAGGCCGGCCAGGTCTTCGCCAACGTGCCGGTCCTCCTCCCCGACGGCTACTACTCCTCGGTGACGGCCACGGCGGTGCCCACCACCGCCACGACCACGGCGACGACCGGGAGCACCGCGACCGCCACCGTAACGACGACGGTCACCGGGTCGGCGACGACTGCGGCGCCCACCACGACGACGACGACCGGCGGCTGACCCGCATACCGGTATGCGGGTGAGGTTGCCTAGGCGGCCTCGAACTTGTACCCGAGACCCCGCACGGTGACGATGTGGCGCGGGTTGGCCGGATCCGGCTCGATCTTGGCCCGGAGCCGCTTGATATGGACGTCCAGCGTCTTGGTGTCGCCGACGTAGTCGCTGCCCCACACCCGGTCCATGAGCTGGATGCGGGTGAGCACGCGGCCCGCGTTCCGTAGCAGCATCTCCAGCAGCTCGAACTCCTTGAGCGGCAACGGTGTCGAGACTCCACCCACCGTGACCGTGTGTCGCTCGACGTCCATCCGGACCGGGCCGGCTTCGAGGGTCGGCGAGAGGAGCTCCTCCGGTTCGGCGAGCCGGCGCAGCAGCGCCTTGACGCGGGCCAGCAGCTCGCGCGAGGAGTACGGCTTCGTGACGTAGTCGTCCGCACCGATCTCCAGCCCGACGACCTTGTCGATCTCGCTGTCCTTGGCGGTCAGCATGATCACCGGGACCGAGCTGCGCTGCCGCAGCCGGCGGCAGACGTCCACCCCGGAGAGTCCGGGCAGCATGAGGTCGAGGAGCACGAGGTCGGCGCCGTTGCTGTCGAACTGCGCCAGGGCGGCGGGTCCGGTCGCGGCGACGACGACGTCGTACCCCTCGCGCCGCAGGAGGTAGGAGAGCGGGTCGGAGTACGACTCCTCGTCCTCGACCACGAGGATGCGGCTCACGGTGTTCGGCTCATCTGCGGCGGGGCTCCTGCCGGTCGGACGTCATCGGGCGCGCGCGACACTGAGGGTGTCGTCGGTCTGGCGCGAGTCGGCGTCCCGCATCCGACCGACGGTCATGGCCGGGAGGCGGAGGGTGAATGTCGATCCCCGACCCGGCTCCGACCAGACGGAGACCTCGCCACCGTGGTTCGCGGCGACGTGCTTGACGATCGACAGGCCCAGGCCGGTGCCACCCGTCGATCGCGACCGGGCCGAGTCGACCCGGTAGAACCGCTCGAAGATCCGCTGCTGGTCGGCGGGGGCGATCCCCTGCCCCTGATCCGTCACCGCGAGCTCGACGAGGTCGCCGGCGGCTGCGCGCACGGCCACGACGACCTGGGTGTGCGGGTCGGAGTAGGCGACGGCGTTGCCGATGAGATTGCGGATCGCCGTCACGAGGAGCTCGTGGTCGCCCCAGACCGCGCAGTCGCCGCTCGAGACGAGAGCGACCTCGATATCCCTGTCCTCCGCCGCCAGCCGGGACCGGTCCACGGCCTCCCGGGCCGCATGCGCCAGGTCCACCGGATGCGGCTGGCTGAGTGACGCGGCGACCTGCAGCCGCGAGAGGTCGACGATCTCCTGGACCAGCCGGGTCAGCCGGGTCGACTCGACCTGCATCCGCCGGGCGAACCGGGCCACCGCCTCGGGGTCGTTGTGGGCGTCGAGGACGGCCTCGGCCAGCAGGGCCAGCCCACCAACCGGTGTCTTCAGCTCGTGGCTGACGTTGGCGACGAAGTCGCGTCGGATCGCCTCCAGACGACGCGCCTGGCTACGGTCGTCGACAAGCAGCAGCACATGCGAGGAGCCGAGTGGGGCGACGCGGGCGCCCACGACGAGGCCGGGCCGCCCAGCCGGACCCTTAGGCAGTTCCAGTTCCACCTCGCGGATGACGCCGTCGCGCCGGACCTGACGGGCCAGCGCGAGGAGCTCGGGTTGGGTGAGGTCCTGGCCGCGGACGAGCCCGTTCGCGACCGCGGCGGGCGAGTTGTTGACGACGGCGTCAGCGGAGTCGAGGAGGATTCCGCTGGACCTCAGGACGGCGAGAACGTCGGCGACACCCTCAGGGATGGCGGCCCGATCCTCGTCAGCGGCCGGCACCCGGCGCTGCTGCCGCTCGGAAAGGCGCACCGCATACACCGCCAGCGCCGACAGGGCGATCCCGCCGATCGCCCCGAGTGTGGCGGCCGTTGTCACGTCCACACCGTCAAGGGTAGGTGCTCGTCGGCTCCGCCCGGACCGACGGCTGCCGGGCGCCGCAGGGCGTCGGACAATGTTCACCCGGCTGGCCACAACCGTTCATCCGGCCGTGCGAACCTCGCGCTGGCTTGGGACCGGACCAAACCTGAGAACTACGACAAGGATTTCAGCCGTATGCGTAACGCGTTCCACGACGACCTCGAGAAGATCACCGACCAGCTCGTGGAGATGACCCGACTGGCCGGGTCGGCGGTCGCCCGCGCCACGACCGCGCTCCTCGACGCGGACATCCACCTGGCGGAGAGCGTCATCGCGGCCGACGACGAGCTCGACGCGATCCGCGTCGAGCTCGACGCTCTCTCGATCGACCTCCTGTCCCGTCAGCAGCCGGTGGCCACCGACCTGCGGGTCGTCGTCACGTCCATGCGGATGAGCTCCGATCTCGAGCGCATGGGTGACCTGGCCCGTCACATCGCCAAGGTCGCGCGGCTCCGGTATCCGGCGAGCGCCGTTCCCCCAGCGCTCGTCGCGCACATCCTCCAGATGGGCCAGGTCGCCGAGCGCATTGTGGCTAAGGCCGGTTCGGTCATCGCCTCCAAGGACACCGGCGCGGCGCTCAGCCTGGAGCGCGAGGACGACGCCATGGACGAGCTGCACCGGCAGCTGTTCGAGACGATCCTGCGCGACTCCGGCGAGGGTGCCCCGGACGTTCCTCGCGAGACGCTCGTCGACCTCACCCTGCTGGGCCGGTACTACGAACGGTTCGCCGACCATGCGGTCTCGGTCGCCCAGCGGGTGGTCTACCTCGTCACCGGGGAGTACCGCAGCGAGCTGGACCTGCCAGAGCTCGACCACGAGGAGCAGGAGGACTCGCGGGTCGCGCTCTGAGCTCGAAATGGCGGTCAAGGGGCTGGTCAGCACCCAGAACCCGACGAGTGCCGCGACGAGGGCCAGCGGTAGTACCCGCGCATCATCGGCTCTGGGGCGCGGAGGACCGCAGAGACCAGTTCGGCCGCGTCGAGCAGCCGCGGGTTCAGCACCGCGGGGGAGTCGAGGAGGCTTGGCGGTAGCGAACCTGGACCGCGGCGCGGGAGCCGCGCGTAGATCCGCCGGGCCCGCGACCGTGAGCAGGTGGAGGCCGTCCTCGCAGGGTGCCGACATGAACGCCGAGCGCTCGTGCATGTCCAAGCGGATCCAGTCGGACGCCGGGAGGCCGCGCCAGTATCCGAGCAGCATGGCCACCTCGCCCTGGCGCTCCTCGACCCGACCAAGGCCCAGGTGGTGCGCGACGCTCGAGTGCTGCCCATCCGCCCCGAGGACCCACCGCGACCGGAGCCGGCGCCCGTCGTCGAGGACGACGCCGCCTACCGGGTCGTCCTCGGTCCCGGCACCGACCAGCCCGGTGAGCTTGTGGCCCAGGACCATCGTCGCACCGGCCTCTTCCGCAAGGTCGACGAGCACGGAGTCGAGACTGATCCGGCGCACCGACAGGGCACGAGTGTGCCCGCCGACCGGCGTGAAGGACCCCGCGATTTCGTGACCCAGTACGCGCCATGAGTAGCGGGCGGGAGCATGGTCGAGTCGCTTGGCGAGGAGCTTCAGGGCGCCAAGCTCGTCGAGCCGCGCCAACCCGTGCGGGGAAGACCTCGTTGACCCCGACGGCGATGGCCGCGATCTTGTTGTAGTCCCCGGAGCTCCACATCTGCTGCTGCTTGGCGCGCAGCGCGGTCAGGACCTGGGTGTCGTCGATCTGGGTGCTCATGAGGGTTTCCCTTCGCTGAGGTGACTCGGCCATGCGTTTCGATAGCCGATCACCGACCAGCGTCGGGCCACGCCGTTGAGGCGCCGTTGAGGTCGCTGCCCCTCGGTCGTTGAGGCCTCAGCGGCCCTGGTTCGCCACCGCCGCCGCCGCTTCGGCCGCCGCCTCCGGGTCGAGGTACCGGCCACCGGGAGTGATCGGCTGGAAGTCGTCGTCGAGCTCGTAGACCAGCGGCATGCCGGTCGGGATGTTCAGCGCCGCGATGTCGTCGTCGCTGATCCCGTCGAGGTGCTTTACCAATGCGCGCAGCGAATTGCCATGCGCGGCAACCAGAACCATCTTGCCGTCGCGCAGGTCGGTCCGGATCTCGTTCTCCCAGTATGGGATCATCCGCGCGACGACGTCCTTCAGGCACTCGGTCTGCGGCATGTCGGCGCCAAGATCGGCGTACCTCGGGTCGCCCGCCTGTGAGTTGGGGTTGTCGGAGTCGATCGGCGGTGGCGGCACGTCGTAGGAACGGCGCCAGAGCATGAACTGCTCCTCGCCGAACTTCGCCATCGTCTGTTTCTTGTCCTTGCCCTGCAGGTCGCCGTAGTGACGCTCGTTGAGCCGCCAGTGACGGCGCACTGGGATCCAGTGACGGTCGGCGGTGTCGAGGGCGAGATTCGCGGTGTTGATGGCCCGGCGCAAGACCGAGGTATGGACGACATCCGGAAGCAGCCCTTCTACGACGAGCAGCTCGCCGCCCCGCACCGCCTCGTCCCGTCCCTTGTCCGACAGGTCCACGTCCACCCAGCCGGTGAACAGGTTCTTGGCGTTCCAGACGCTCTCACCGTGACGGAGCAGGACGAGGGTGTACGTCATGCGCCCACCCTATTGGCCGGGTTGATCCTCCAGGAGATGCCGGAAGGCGTCGAGGTTGCGGGTCGACTCGCCCCGGGAGATGCGCCAGGCCCACTCCTTGCGCATCGACGTGAGAAAGCCGAGGACGAGCAGGTCGTTGAACGGCGAGTCGGCGGCGTCGAGGACGACGCCGAGGAGCTGGTCCAGGTATGCGGCGTCGAGGGCGGTCGTGGGTACCTCGCCCTTGACGTAGACGTCCCCCGAGGTGTCGATCGCGTAGGCGAGGCCAGGCATCCGGAGGTTGTGGCGCAGCAGGTAGCGGTAGAACGCCTCGTGGTTCTCGTCGGGGTTGCGCACGACGAACGCCGACACCGACGTGGCCTTGTCGCCGACGAGGAGTGACGCGACGGTCCGCAGCTTCTTCTCGCCGGGCAGCGTGACGACGAACTCGCCGGCCCGTCCGCCGAGCTCCCACTCGATGCCGGCGTCCTCCAGGTATGCGCGAACGGTCGCCTCCGCCTGCGCTGTCGTGCGCCCGGCCGGGTCGTCCGTCACGGGATCAGCGCCGGCGGCGCTTGGACCACCGCGGCGAGCGGGTCCAGCGGTGTGGGCGTACGGACGCGGCGGGCTTCCGCATACACCTCGAGCAGGTGGTCGGTGGTGGCTCCCCAGCCGAAGTCCTGCGCATGGATCGAGGCGCGGCGGCCGAGGTCCCGGCGCCGCTCGGGGTCGACCATCAGGGACTCGACCGCGTGGGTCCAGGTGCCGAGGTCGTGTCCCTCGACAAGGATTCCGGTGTCGCCGACGGCCATGGGCAGACCGCCGACGTCGGCGGCGACCACGGGAGTTCCGCAGGCCTCGGCCTCGAGGGCGACCAGGCCGAAGGACTCGCTGTGCGACGGCATGAGGACGAGGTCGGCGGCGCGGTACCACTGCGCCAGCACCGGACGCGGGACCGGGGGGACGAACCACGACTGGTCGGCGACGCCGAGCCCGGCCGCGAGTGCCTCGAGCTCGCCAGCGCGGGTCAGCCCCGAGCCGCTGGGGCCGCCGAGGACGGCGAGGACCAGGTCGTCCCGCCAGTCCGGGTGGCGGCGGAGCAGCTCGGCGCCGACCCGGAGCAGCAGGTCAGGGCGCTTCAGCGGCTGGATGCGGCCGACGAAGAGCAGGACGCGGGCGTGCGCCGGCAGGCCCAGTGCGCTCCGGGCGGCGCCGCCGTCACCGAGCGTGAAGGTGGCGAGGTCGACGCCAGGTGTCACGACGCATACCTTGCCGGGGTCGGCGTCGTAGAGCTCGACGAGGTCGGCCGCCTCGCCCTCGGTGTTGGCTACCAGCCGGTCCGCCGCCTCGACGACCTGCGCCTCGCCGATCTCGCGGCCTGGCGGCTCAGGGCTGTCGTCGGTCGGCAGGTGCAGGTTCTTGACCCTGGCCATGGTGTGCATGGTGTGGACGAGGGGGACGCCCCAGCGGTCCGCGGCCAGCCAGCCGACCTGTCCAGACAGCCAGTAGTGCGAATGGAGGAGGTCGTACCAGCCCTCCGGGCGGGCGGCCGCCGCCCGCATCACACCGGCGGCGAAGGCGCACAGCTGGCCGGGGAGGTCTGCCTTGCTGAGCCCCTCGTACGGGCCGGCCGTGATGTGCCGCACCGAGACCCCGGGGACCAGCTCGACGATCGGCGGGATCGCTCCGGTCGTGGCTCGCGTGAAGATGTCGACCTCGATGCCGCGGGCGGCCAGCTGCTTGGAGACCTCGGCGACGTAGACGTTCATGCCGCCGGCGTCTCCGGTGCCGGGCTGCTCGAGCGGGGAGGTGTGGACGCTGACCATGGCGACCCGCCGGATCTCGTCAGGGGTGGCCACCCCCGCAGCGTATGCCGACCCTTGGGACTCCGCCCCGCCAGCCCTTTCCGCCTTCCAGGCTGGTGTTCTTGTGACTTTCCGGCCTTGCCGGGCCTCCAGATCGGCAACAACGTGAGCCTGGAAGCGGAAGGGCGGCCACATACCCTCCGGGTGTGGCACGGAATCGGCCCGTGGGCGTCGTGACGCGGGGGATGACCAACCCGAACCGGCTGCTGCGGGTTCGCCCGGACGTCGAGGTGGTCGGGATCGAGATCGACCCGGAGCGGGTTCGGGCGGCGCAGGGCCTCACCCGGCCAGGCCGGTCGTTCACTGGCCAGTCCTCGACGGCCCGCGGCGATGGCGGCTCGGCGAGCTCACCGTGGCCTGGGAGGCCGTCGCCACGAGGCCGACTCAGCGGGCGTAGTCGTCCTCGAGCCGCTCGATGTCGTCCTCGTCGAAGTGGCCGAACGCCACTTCGAGGAGGCGGCTGGGACGGCTCCCGCTGTTGCCCATCCGATGCGTCGCCCCACACGGAACCCAGACCAGCTCGCCGGGCTGGGCCGGCCAGGTCCGGTCGCCGACGGTGATGTCGATCGGACCGTCGAGGATCTGCCACATCTCGCCCCGGTGCTCGTGACGCTGAAGCGACAGCCGGTGACCGGGCTCGACGGTGATGATCTTGACGGTGACCTGCTCGTTGGAGACGAACTGCTGGAACTTCCCCCACGGGCGCTCCACGGCGAAGATGTCGACGGTCGGGTCGCGGTCGCCCGGGTCGTACTCGCTCTGCGTGTGGGTCGCCTCGTCGGCGAGATGCAGCTGGTCGCTCATGGCGGACAGTCTGCCCTAGTCAGAAGGACAGTCTCCTCACCACGGACCGTAGGGACCGTCATGAGAACGGCCACGTCCGCTGACCTGGCGCAGCGCCGGGCGCACGTCGGCGAGGTAGACCGCGGCAGCGATGAAGCCGATGAGACCGAAGAGGTTCAGCACGTTGAAGAGCGTGACGACGCCGAGAACGACGGCCACCAGCAGGAGGATCATCCAGAAGTTCTTGGTCCGCTTGCCGGCGGCAACGTAGGCGTCGGGGCGGTGGCGCAGCGCGTCTACGAGGGCGAAGACTTCGCACGCGAGAGCGAGCAGGCCAAGGATCAGCACGAGCGTGCTCTGGACGTTGGTGAAATTCATGGGCGGGTCACCTCTGCGGGGTCACGGGCTCTCGAGGACCAGTGTCACCGGCCCGTCGTTCACCAAGGAAACCGCCATGTCGGCCCCAAAGGTTCCCGTTTCCACGTGAACACCCTTGGCGCGGAGGGCGGAGACGACCGACTCGACCACTGGCTCGGCCACCGAACCGGGCGCGGCAGCGTTCCAGGTGGGCCGGCGACCCTTCCGCGCGTCGCCATAGAGAGTGAACTGGCTCACCACCAGCACCGGTGCCGCGGCGTCGAGCACCGACTGCTCGTCCCGCAACAGTCGGAGGTGGGCGATCTTCCGGGCCAGCCACTCGACCTCGGTCGGCCCGTCGTCGTGGGTCACCCCGACCAGCGCGACCAGGCCTGGTCGGTCTATCGCTCCGACCACCTGCCCGTCGACGCGCACCGAGGCGGACGTCACCCGCTGCAGGACCGCACGCATACCAGCTCTCAGAACCCGACGGCGACGATGCCGCCCACCGGGTCGCCGTGCCCAAGGACCGGTTCGGTGGCCAGGTCGTCGAGCGCGCCCGGGGCGTCCACCCCGAGGCGCCGGAGCACCGCGGCGAGGACGACGGCCTTGGCCCGCGGGTAGCCGTCGGCGATCTTGACCGCTACCCCGCGTCCGTCGGCGAGTCCGGCGGCATACACCGATTCGGCGCCGTCCTTGGCGATCAGCCCGGGCGCCTCGCGCACGAGCTGGGTGACATCCCGGTGGGTACCCCCGAGGTACAGGGGCTCGGCCCGGATCGCCGTGGTGACGCGGGCCTCGGCGCTCCCGTCGGGCCCGGCAGCAACGCGTCCGAACGCCCGAGCCAGGCCGGCGATGGCGTATGCGTGGAGTGGGGCGCCGCACCCGTCGACGGTGACCGCGACGACCGGTTCGCCGGACAGCTCGACGATGGTTTCGGTGATGGCGCGCTGGAGCGGGTGCTCGGGGTGCCGGTAGGCGGCGGCGTCCCAGCCGTTCAGCACGCACGTCGCCAACATGGCGGCGTGCTTGCCGGAGCAGTTCTGGGCGACCGCGGCCTTGGCCCGGCCGGCCCGGATAAAGGCGTCCTGCTCGGCCTCGTCGATCGGGTAGTCCGGGGTGTTCTGGAGGTCCGCCTCGGTGAGGCCCGCCCGTTCGAGGATGCGCAGGGCCGCCTCGCGGTGGAACCCTTCGCCCGAGTGGCTGGCGCAGGCCAGGGCCAGCTCCGCGTCCGGGAGTTCGAGGCCGAGGCGGACCATGGCCGTTGCCTGAATGGGCTTGTTGGCCGACCGCGCGAAGACGGCGCCGGCCGGGTCGCCGAGCGCCCACTCGACGGTCCCGTCGGAAGCTGTAACGACGACGGTGCCGCGGTGCACGCTTTCGACGAACCCGCCCCGGATGACGTGGGCCACGATCGGGGCGTCGGTGAGTGCCGTGGAGACCGCGGAGGTGGTGGTGGCCGGCACGGCGGTCAGTGTCTCAGAGCGGGTATGCGAACGGGCCGGTCCGCTGCGGGTGTGCGGACCGGCCCGTCGATGGATCCAGTCGCGCCGGGCTTGGTCGGTTGCAGTCGACCCGGCGCGACCGGGGCCTGGTGCCCGCTAGTCGGGCGGGATCAGGGTCAGGCGCCGACCTTGGTGGCGGCGGCCGCCGTGGCCTTGCGGGCGCGCGGGGCGCTCTTGCGGGCCGAGGTGGCCGCGGCCTTGGTGCGGGCGGTGGTCGCCTTGGCGCCCTTGCGAGCCGTCGTGCGGGTGCGCTTGGCCGCGGTCGCGGTCTTGGCGACGGCGTCCAGGGTCGCATCCGCGATGACGTCCGAGGCGGCGTCGGCGTCCTTGACCTCACGGCTCACGACCTCGGTCACGACGCCGGCGACGCGGACCGCCTGATGGCGGCCGGTGGTGATGGTCGCCTTGGCCGAGGCCTGGGTGTCGGAGACCGCCTTGCGAACGGTGGTCACCGCGCCCTTGCTGAACGCGACGGTCTGCTCTGCCTGCGCGACGAGGTCCTGGGTGGACTTCTGGGTGC
>Ga0307310_10000656_pt1 | contig 11932 bp, 11 predicted proteins | sample ER_DNA_197_FD_194502 | JGI IMG/M metagenome (GOLD analysis project Ga0307310, IMG submission 194502) | Bulk soil microbial communities from the East River watershed near Crested Butte, Colorado, United States - ER_DNA_197 | ecosystem: Environmental > Terrestrial > Soil > Floodplain | place...
TGCAGCATCCCGGCGGTGTCGGTCGCCGTCACTTCACCGCTCACGGGCCCGTTGACGATTTCGCAGATCCGCTTGAGATTCTGCCGGAAGTCGCCCGACTCCTTCGCCAGCAGCGAGGGGTTCGTCGTGACCCCGTCGATAATGCCGAGCGCCGCGACTGCTTCGATTTCCTTGATGCTGCCCGTATCGACAAAGAGCTTCATGGGGTCACTCCTGATATTGCAGATTGCAGATTCTAGCTTACCGAGCCGCTTCCTCGATGGGCTCCGACGGCTCGCTGGCGTTTCCGGCCTTGTCGACGGCCTTGACCGCATAGATGTACCGCACGCCGCCCGGCACGCGATCCTGAAACGAGGTTTCGCGAATGGCCGCCGGCGTGATCGGCGCGAGCTCGCCCCCAGGGGCGACCCCTCGTAACAGGATGTATCCGTCGAGATCCGTCTCGGTGTTCGCGTCCCAGATCAGGTCGATCACACCTTCCGTCGCCACTCCCTGCAGCCCCTTCGGCGCCGCGGGGGGAAACGTGTCGGCGAGTGTCACGCAGGCCGGCGGTGTGGCGTCGCTTTCGACCGTGAGCCGGTCGACCGTCTCGACGGATCGGACGGCGTAGCAACGGGTCGCGCCCCACGTCATCCGCGCATCGGTGTACTGGGGCTCGCTGATTGGCGACTTGGTCAGTTGCGTCTCGGACGACGCCGCCACTTCGTACACGTTATACGCCATGGGAGGCCCGGGCGGCCACGTCACGGTAACCGCCGTTTCAGTGTAGCTGACGTCCGGTTTCGGCGGCGACGGCGGCGGAGGAGCCAGCGGCACAGCGGCGCGTCGCGACGGCTGACCTCGACGCCCTTTCGTCGTGATGCCGACGCCGACGTAGGTTCGAACGGCTCCTGTCGTGACGGCGGAAGCTGCCGCAGCGGCCGCCGTCAATTTTTCCTCGACGCGGGCGACGGCTCCCTGATCAAGTCCCGCCCCTTCCAGAGGTTCGATGTCCGCCTCCGACTGGTCCGGGTCGTCCGGATCGAACGTGGCATTGGGATCGCGCGGCGCCTTGACGGCAATCGTCGCCACCTTCGTCCCCTGTTTCAGCACTTCGGCTTCCGAGACGGTCGCCGGTCCGGTGAGCGCGTATACCTCGATGCGCGCGACGTTGGCCGGACGCGAGCTGTCGGTGTTCGTGGCGGGCACGGTGAAGTGCAGATCGACGGTATCGGCGCGGCGCGCCGCGACGAGATCGGATGGAGCGACGGGTAGTTTCACGAGCGGCGGCAGCGGCGGGCCCTTCTTGCCGCACGCCACACAAAACAAACACAAAACGATCAACGCAGAGACCGCAGAGTTCGCAGAGAAGATTTGGCTCTGCGAGCTCTGCGTTGAATGCCGTGTCCTCACAGAATGTACCGGGACAGATCCTCGTTTTTCACGATCTCAGCCAACATTTTCGTGACGTAGGCTTCGTCGATCGTCACGATTTTCTCGACGAGATCGGGGCCCTCGAACGAAATCTCGTCGAGCAGCTTCTCCATCACTGTATGGAGCCGCCGGGCGCCGATATTCTCCGTGCGCTCGTTGACCTGCGTGGCGAAGTCGGCGATCCGTTCGATGGCGCCGGCGGTGAACGTCAACTCGATGCCCTCGGTTTCCATCAGCGCCATGTACTGCTTGACGAGGGCGCTGCGCGGTTCGGTCAGGATGCGGATGAATTCCTCTTTGCCGAGCGCCTCCAGCTCCACGCGGATGGGAAAGCGGCCCTGCAGCTCCGGAATGAGATCCGACGGCTTCGACACGTGAAACGCGCCGGCGGCGATGAACAGAATGTGATCGGTCCGCACCATCCCGTACTTCGTGTTCACGGTCGTGCCTTCGACAATCGGCAGGATGTCGCGCTGCACGCCTTCGCGGCTGACGTCGGGCCCCTGCGCTCCCTCGCGGCCCGCAATCTTGTCGATCTCGTCGACGAAGATGATGCCCGCCTGCTCGACCCGCTCGACCGCCGTCCGCGCCACGCTGTCCATGTCGATGAGTTTCTGTTCCTCGTCCTGCGTCAGGTACTCGAGCGCCTCCGGAACTTTCATGCGCCGCTTCTTGGTCTTGCCCTGGAACAGCCCCGGCATCATGTCCTTGAGGTTGACGTCCACCTCCTCGATCGACGAACCGGCGATGATCTCGAACGACGGAAACGACTTCTCCCGCACGTCCATTTCGACGATGCGCGTGTCGAGCCGGCCGGAGCGCAGCTGCTCGCGGAACCGTTCGCGCGTCTGCTGAACCTGATTCTGCGGCGAAGGTCCGTCCTCGTCGGGCGCCGCCGTCGGACGAGCCGGCGGGAGCAGCAGGTCGAGCAGCCGTTCTTCGGCATTCTGCCCGGCCTTCGCATGCACTTCCTCGAGGCGCTCGCCGCGGACCATGTCGACGCCCAGCTCCACGAGATCCCGCACCATCGACTCGACGTCGCGCCCGACGTACCCGACTTCGGTGAATTTCGACGCTTCGACTTTGATGAAGGGTGACTGCGCCAGCCGGGCGAGACGGCGCGCGATCTCGGTCTTGCCGACGCCGGTCGGCCCGATCATCAGGATGTTCTTCGGCGCGATCTCCTCGGCCAGTTCCGGCGCGAGCTTCTGCCGGCGCATGCGGTTGCGCAGCGCGATCGCGACGGCGCGCTTGGCGGCGTTCTGGCCGATCACGAACTTATCCAGCTCGGCGACGATTTGTCTGGGCGTGAGCGTGTCGACCGCTGTGCGCGTGGCTTCGGGAAGGTAAATCGGCACTACAACTCCACCACTCTACAGCTCTTCGAGGACGATATTGCCATTCGTGTAGATGCAGATCTCGCCGGCGATCGCCATCGCCCGCTCGGCGATGGCCCGCGCGTCGAGATCGGTGCCGTTCGCCAGCGCCTTGGCCGCCGCGAGCGCGTAGGGTCCGCCCGATCCGATCGCCACAATCCCGTCGTCGGGCTCGATCAGATCGCCGGTGCCGGACAAGAGAAACGTCGTCGACTTGTCGAGCACCACCAGCATCGCTTCGAGACGACGCAGAATCCGATCGCTGCGCCAGTCCTTCGCCAGCTCCACGGCCGATCGTTCGAGATTACCTCTGTATTGCTCGAGCTTCGACTCGAAACGCGCGAACAGCGCAAAGGAGTCGGCCGCCGACCCGGCAAATCCGGCGAGGATGCGATCGTTATAGAGCCGCCGGATCTTGCGGGCACGCTGCTTCACGACGGTCGTGCCGAACGTCACCTGCCCGTCGCCGGCGAGAACGGCCCGGTCGCGGTGTCGGACGGCAAGAATTGTCGTGCTCTTGAACATGGAGGCAGGTTTTCGAGTCTATCGGTCGGGTTCAAAGAGTGTCAAGAAATCGGGACGCGTTGCACTCGGTGGTGGACAGGCGCCCACCCCGAATGCGTGACGCCGGAACGATTTAGGCCGATACTTGAGGGGTCCCGGGCTGTCCCGCTGGCAGCCTGGTTGCTGGAGAGAGGTAGCGGAGCCCAATATGCGATATCCAGGTTTCACGTCATTTCTTACGGTCCCGGTCGTAACGGTCGCGGTGGTCGGGCTGCTCGCTGTGCCAAATGCCTCAGGCGCGCAGGCTCGGCAGCGTGACTCCAGCGGGAGTTCGGAGCAGGCCGTTCCTCGGGATTCAGCACCAACGCGCAATCCTGCGCCCGCACCGGCTCCCCCACCCACTCGGGTTGCCCCCGCCGCTCCAGCTCCGGCACCCGCACGGACTCCGGCCGCCACCGCGGCTCCGGCCGGCGATTCGGGCCAGGCCGTGCGGCGAACGGCTCCGAGAGCCGTTGAGGCGACGGCGTCGGGCGCCGCGGCGGCCGCTGAGCAGAGACAAGGAGCGAGGCCACGCGACGGGAGGCCGGTGGTTGGCACTGCCGTGCCGCGAGGCTCAGTGCCGCGCCCGCCGATAAACATCGTCACGCCGTCTGTCCGGTACTACCGCAGCTACTCGCCGTGGGGCTTCGGCGGCCTGGGCTTCGGCAGCTACTATGGAAGCTTTTACGATCCCTATGTCTTCTACGATCCGTATTCACCGTGGTATCGAAGTTATGGAAGTTACGGATACGGGCCGTATGGATATCCTTCTTACGGCGCGTATGGCTATCCTTCCTCCTACTCGACTTTCGCCGACGGCGATTTGCGGCTGAAGGTCAAGCCGCGGGATGCCCAGGTTTTCGTCGACGGCTACTACGTCGGCATCGTCGACGACTTCGACGGAGTGTTCCAGCGCCTTCACCTCCCGTCCGGTCCGCACCGGATCGAAGTGCGAGCGCCAGGCTGGCTGTCGCTCACGTTCGAGGTTCAGATCCGGTTCGACGAGACGACGACATACGAAGGCAATCTGCAGCGACTCCCGTAGCGGAATTTTGACGGAGGAACTCGACGATCCTGGTGACTGCCGAGTTCCTTCACGCTTACCCTCGGAGTGCTTGTCAACCGCCCAGGCGTCGGGAGCCCCGCCGCATCCACCAATAGATCGGAAGACCGGCCGCGATGATCGCAAGGCCCCAGATGGAGCTTTTCAGTGGAGTGTCCAGAAGAATGCTCCCGAGCATGGCCGCGCTGGCAATCACAAACGTCGCCGGCGCCCAGGGATAGCCCCACGCCCTGAAGGGACGAACCTCGTCGGGTTGTCGATGTCGAAGCACGAAGACGGCGCTGACGGCGACAGCCGAGAAAAGGACGACGGCAAACCCCGTGTAGTTGACGAGCTGTGACAGCGTGCCCGACAGCACCAGCACGCCGCTCCAGATCGCCTGTGCGACGACCGCGTGTGCGGGCGCCCGGAATTTCGGATGAATCTCTCCGGCTGTCGTCGCAAACAAGCCATCTCGTGCCATCGCGAAGTACACGCGGGGGCCGGCGATCATCATCGCGCTCATGCTTGCCGCGAGACTCACGATGGAAAACGCGGCGAACACGCCGCCCACGACGACGCCGAACAGCCGTTCGGCCACCGTGTCGATCAGCCGCCCTTCGAGGGTTCCCAGCTCTGAAACCGGCAGCGCGTAGAGATACAGCGCGTTGAGACTGAAATAGATCACGATCACCGCGAGCGTCCCGAGGCCAAGCGCCAGAGGCACGTTCCGTTCGGGATCGCGTACCTCCTCGGCCACATAGGCACCCGCATTCCATCCCGAGTACGTGAACATCACCGGTATGAGCGCGAGAAGAATCGGCGCGAGACCGGCCGAGCCGGACGTGACCAACTGGGCCGGCACCCCGTGCCCGACACCGAACCCGAACGCGATGAACAGCACGAACGCCGTCACCTTGACGGCGGTCAGCCCGTTCTGCACCACGCGACCGAGCCTCAACCCGCGGATGTGGATGATCGTCAGCGCGCCAATCGCCGCCAGCGCCACGAGCGTCTTGCGCGACACGACGAGGGGAATGCCGGGCAGCGGCACGGTCAGCAGTGGTGAGGCATCCGCCGCCGCCGGGAGAAAACGACCGGTGTAATCGGCGAGGGCGATCGCGCTGGCCGCAATCGCGCCCGAGAAACCGGCGACGAACGACGTCCACCCGCTCAGGAAACCCGCGGCCGGGCCGAACGCGTCGCGCAGGTAGACGTACTCGCCCCCGGCGTGCGGCCGCAGCGCGGCCAGCTCCGCGTACGCCATCGCCCCGGCAAATGCCAGGGCGCCGCCAAGCGCCCACACGAACAGAATCGCCCGCGCGTCCGAAACGAGCGCGGCGACCAGAATCGGCACGAAGAAAATCCCGCTGCCGATGACGTTGGAGACGACGATGGCGGCCGCGTCGAGGGGACCGAGGCGGCGATCGAGGGAGGGAGAGGGCCGGACGTTCACGCGCGCCGTGCCGGCGTCATTCCGTGATCAGCTTCCGCTCGATGGGCACTTCGCGGAGGTGCGTCCACTGCGTTGCCGCGTACTTCGCCACGAGCTTGACCATCGCGTCGACGAAATGGGCGTTCTTGAGCATGTCGGCCCGCGGATCCGTGCCCGTATAACCGAGGGGCGACTTCATCGTCAGCATCGGCGTCGTCGCGCCGGGCGCGAGCCCTTCGGACCCGGCCACGTTCAGGAGTCCGTTCCCCCACTCCGACGAGGTGTCGGTGACACGAAAAAAACTCGCCATCATCTGCAGGCTGACGAGCTTCTCGCCGGAAACATTCTTGACTGTGAAAGAGACGGTTGGGACCAGCTTGTTCTTGCCGTCGACGATGCCCGCATCGAACCAACCGGTATCGACGACATTGATCTGCAGCCCCTTCGTCAGATCAACGGCGGGCCCGCCGCAGCCGGAACCGAACAGGGCGCACGACAGGAAGAGAATCAGGCAACGGGCTGGGGCGCGCATCCGCGCTATTCTAGAACACTCGCACCTCGATCCGCTGCAGGGCCTCTTCACGTGTGATCTGCCGGGCTAGGAACGCCGCCAGGTCCGATCCCTTGAGTCGAATAAAGAAGGTCTGCGCATCGGTATCCGCCGGGGCGAGTCGCGGGCGGTCGTCATTGCGCCGAGCCGCAAGCGTCAGCCATTCGGATGGTTCGATCCCGAGCGAGCTGCTGTGGTCGAGCAATGCCTCCTTGAGCGCCTGCGTCACCTCGGTTCGATAAACGTCGTTCGGATTGGCAAGGATAGAATCCGCAGCCTGCTGGGGCACGTCAGCCGTGGCCGCGGTGACCGAGTCGGTCACATTACGCGCGGCGGATCCGACCGTCGTCGCTCCCGCGACCGACGTCGCGGAGCGGGCGACCAGGAGCGGGTCCACCTGCAGTTCGATTCGCCTGAGGGCCTGCTCGAGGTTCACATCGCCGGATTGCTTGACGTGCGTCTCGAGCTCTTTGAGCGCGCTCTGCAGGCCCAGCAGATTCTGGTCGAGCGTCCGAATGCTCCAGAGGACAGTCGTGTCGAGCGACGGGACGACGACATCGAAGAACACGCCGTAGCCGTCGAGGCGGAACCCGCGGGCCCGCGCGTTGTCGCTGATCAGTAGCTCGGTCGGTCCTAGCGCCTGCAGCCGGTCTCGAATGTTCGCGACGCCGTGCTCGACCGCGCCTTCGAGCACGCGTTCCATCTGGGCGATCTCGTAGCGCGCCTGCTTCTGGGCCGCGACGGACTGCTTTGTCTGGGCCGACGCCGCACCCGCGCTCAGGGTGACGGCGCCAACAATTACCAATGCGATCCTCTTCACGATGATCCTCCCTTGCTACGGTCTCTGCGCGGCCGTCCTGATCGAGACGTAATTCAGCATCTCGTTGCGCTGTCTCAGCATCTCGCGGCCCGTATTGTTCTGCATGGCGCCGATGTTGCGGTCGATTCTCACCAGATCGGCCTGACGCTGCGCGTTCGCTTCGCGGACGGCTTCGCCCAGGCGCAGCGCGAGCTCGGTCTGCTGACGCCGCTCGCTCTCGTCGATGAGCGCGCGGACGCGGCGGAGCGTCTCGCTGTTGACGGTGTTGGGGGCGTTAGCCGGATTCGCCGCAGTCGCGGCGTTGACGAGGTTGCCTGCTCCAGCCGGTGTCTGACGCAAGTCTGTACGGAGCCGCTGCTCGAGCGCCGTCAGCTCCGCGCGCCACGGCGCTGCGTCTTGCGAAGCCGCCGCAACGGATTGACTCACCTGGGCGACAGGCACAGATACGGCTGTCGACCAGCCGGTCCGCACCTGAAGGCCATTGGCGTCGTACCGCACGTTCAGATTCGCGATGCCGGCGCCGACACCGAGGCACAACATCGCGGCTGCGACCTGGGCCCACGCGGGAATGTCGCGCCACGATCGAGCGCTGGCCGCCTTCGCGCCGTCGGCGCGCCGGCGCGTTTCGCGAACGCTCGGGATCGAGCCTGCTGCGCCGAAGCTCGGTGAATCGTCTGAGCGAAGGCGGGGAGGCGACCACTGCCCGAGCGACATGCGCACCTCTTCGAACGCGGCCAACTCCGCGCGGCAGCCTTCGCATGTGGCGACGTGTGCGGCGAATGCTGTCCGCTCGACGGCGTCGAACCCGCCTTCATCGCCGTACAGATAAGAGACGATCGCCTGTTGCCGATCGCCTGAGTATTGACAGATATGTTCAGTCATAATGTTTCCGCCGTTTTTGCCAGCTCGCGCCTCAGCACCGAAAGCCCCTGATACAAGCGTGTCTTGACTGTACTCAACGGGCACCCGAGCAGATCCGCGATCTCCTGAAATGTGAGCCCGTGATATTCCTTGAGAACGATCGCTGTCCGCTGGTCCTCGGGCAGCAGCGCCATCGCGCGCTCGACCGCCCGCATCTGATCCTTCCGCGCAACCAGATCCTCGATCGATTCCGAGGGTTCGGCCGCTGCAATAAAATCGATGAGATCGACGTCCTCCGGCGGCTGGACGAACCCGGTCCGCCGCTCGCGGCGGATCCAGTCGCGGCACAAATTCAACGCAATCCGATACAGCCACGACGAGAACTTGGCCTGGCCGCGGAAGCCGGGCAGCGCGCGAAAGGCCCGGAGAAACGTCTCCTGACACACGTCGCGTGCGTCCTCTTCGCGCCCGATCGTTCGGTACGCAAGGGCGTAGATGGGCCTTTCCCACCGAAGGATGAGTTGATTGAAGCTGTCGGCGTCCCCGCCAATCGAGCGCGCCACCAGCTCTTCGTCCGTCGACGTCATGGGGAGCCGGAAGGCCCTCTTTTCTGAATAATTAGACGGTCAAGGTCGACGATCGGCCGGAATGATCTTCTGTGCACATTATTATAAGGCCCGGACTGGGCTAACAACCAATTTCACCGCTATTTACGGCTGATTTGACGGCTGGTGTCGCGTAGTGACGCACCGTGGACCAATGGCATACAATTCCCGAGCATTGAACCCTGGGCCCACCGGCTTCCACCGTTCGTCTTCCGCCGCAGAAAAAAGCAAGGGGGCAGGCCTGGCCACCCCCTCCCTGGTTTCGCTGCTGGCGCACACCACGCGGCTTGTCGACTTTCTGCCGTCGCTGCACCAGCACGCGCTGGACGTCACGGGCGGCAGCCGGCTCCTGCTCTTCGAACATAACCTCCGCAACGGTGTGTTGCAGGCGACCTCCGGATTCGGCCTCGAGGCCTTCCCCAGCGAGCCGTGGACGCCGGCACCTCACGAGGCGGCGATCGTTTCCGATGTATTTTCGCGAGGGATGCCGCTCGTCGTCACGGACGCGGACCGTGACATGCCCGATCTCTCGTCACGTTTGCGCGCCCGCGCGGCGCTTCTCCTGCCGCTCGTCCGCGGCGACGATCGCATCGGGATGGTCGCCATCGGCTTCAGCGGCGCGGCGCCATCTTCGCTGCGAGACGATGTCGCGCCGGTGGCCGACGCCTTCCTGCTGGCGATCGAGTTGACTCGCCTGCGCCAGGGCGATCAGCTGCAACGGGATCTGCGGCTTCTCCTCGACGAGTTTGCGCAAAGCCTGTCGGCGAACCTCCAGCTCGCCGCCGGGCTCGACAGCTTCTGCCACGGCGCCAAGCGACTGTTCGGCGCCGATCGCACGTCGGTCTGGATCCACGATCGCCGCGCGCGATCGCTCGTGCTGCGGGCGTCGACCGATTCCGGACAGGGGGCGAGCGACGTGCAGATCCCGGCGGACGATCCGCTCTCGCCGGCATCGGTCGCCATGCGTCGCGCACGCGCCGAGATCCTCGCGGGGGCTTCCGGATTGGCGGTCGAAGAGGAGGCGACCGTCACCGTGACGGTACCGCTTCGCGGCTGCCGGCGCGCGCTCGGAACCGTCGTGTTCGAGGGCGTGCGGGTCGAGCCGGGCGGCGAAATGGACCTGCTCGACCGGGCCGACGAGCTCGGCCGCCAGCTGTCCAACGCCGTCGAAAACCTCTCGCTGCTCGACGACGTCATGCAGTCGCAGCGCGAGCTCGAGGACACGTTCGATTCAATCGCGCACCTGGTGGCCGTCTTCGATCGGCTTGGACGGATCGTCCACGTCAACAATGCCTTCGCCACGCGCGTCGGACGCACGCGCGATCAGCTGATCGAGCGGCCCCTCTCCGACGTCGTCGGGCCCGAGCTGGCCGCATGGCTCGCCGAGCTCGCCGGCGAGCCGGCGCGGCCCGACCACCGCGCGCCGGTCACGCGCGAGTTCGTGGATCCCGTCCTGAACGGGTCGTTCATGATCACGATTACCGACCTGCTCAATCCCGAACGCGAGCCGGTCGGCAGCGTCATCGTCGCGCGCGATCTCACGCCGCAGACCAAGCTCGAAGCCGAGCGCGAGGAGCTGCGGAAGCGCCTGACGCAGTCGGAAAAGCTGGCGGCGCTCGGCCAGTTCGTGGCCGGCATCGCGCACGAGCTGAACAACCCCCTCCAGGGTGTCCTCGGCCACCTGGAGCTGCTCCGCGTGACCGGTGCGTTCCCCAAACAGCTGCGCCGGGAAGTGCAGACGATCTACCGTGAAGCTGATCGGGCCGCGAAAATCGTCCGCAACCTGCTCGTCTTTGCCGGCTCCCGGCGGGTACCCCGCCGCGCGGTCAGCCTCAATACCGTCCTGCAGAAAGTCGTGTCGCTCAGGTCGGCCGCGTGCCGTGCCGCAGGCATCGAAGTCGTGCGACACTATGACGAGAAGCTGCCGCGCGTCCAGAGCGATCCGCTGCTGCTCCATCAGGTGTTCCTCAACATGGTCATGAACGCGGAACACGCCATCGCGTCGACGGGCACCGGGGGCCGCATCGAAATCACGACCACGACGGCGCCGGCCCGCAGGATGATCGTCGCGACCGTCCGGGACACGGGCTGCGGCTTCGCGCCCGAAGTGCTCTCGCACATTTTCGAGCCGTTCTACACGACGAAAGAGGTCGGCAAAGGCACCGGGCTGGGCCTGGCGATCGCGTACGGGATCGTCCAGGATCACGGCGGGCAGATTATCGCCGCCAACCATCCGGAGGGCGGCGCCGTGCTCACCGTCGAACTGCCGATGAAGCCCCATGATTGACGAAACCTTCCTCACGACCGAAGAAGTCCTCGAGTACCTTCAGGTCAATCTTCGGACGGTGTACCGGCTGATCAAGGCCGGTAAGATTCCCGCGGTGCGCGTCGGCCGCCAGTGGCGCTTCCGCAAGCGCGACATCGACGCCTGGCTCGACAGCCAGCGTCTCCGCGGCGGCGCGCGCGCAGCGGCGGCGCCTGCTCCGACGCGTCCGGCGACCGGCGCCACCCGACCGCGGGTCCTCGTGGTCGACGACGAGGCCAGCATCCGCGACCTGCTGGCGAAGACGCTCGCGCTTGCCGAGTACGACGTGGACGTCGCGGCCGACGGACGTTCCGCGCTCGAACGCATGCGGATGTATCCGTACGATTTGCTGATCGCCGATCTGAAGATGCCGGGGATGGACGGGCTCACCGTCATCCGCGAGGCGAAGCGCTACAAAGCCGATCTGCCGGTCATCATCATCACCGGCTTCTCCACCGAGTCGAGCGCGATCGAAGCGGTGAATCTGGGCGTGGCCGGCTACCTCACCAAACCGTTTCGCGTGCCGCAGGTGCTCGCCGCGGCAGCCAAGGCGCTGGGCGAGTAACCCCTGCCACGGGTTATACTTAAGGGTTGATCCAACTCTCCGATCTCACCAAATCGTTCGGCGATCGTGTCCTGTTCGACCACGTCACCTGGCAGATTACGGACAGGGAACGCGTCGGCCTCTGTGGTCCGAACGGCTCCGGCAAGACGACGCTCCTGCGCATGATGGCTGGGCTCGACGAGCCCGATTCAGGCGGCATCCTCAAACCGGCCGCGTTGACGGTTGGCTACCTTCCGCAGGACGGTCTCACCCACGCCGGCCGGACGGTGTTCGAAGAGGCGTCAACCGCCTTCGAGCTGCTCCTCAGCATCAAAGCGGAAATGCACGCGCTCGAGGCACGGCTCGGCGATCCCGCCATTCCCGCCGCCGAGCACGACGAGATGCTGGCGCGTTACAGCGATCTGCAGGACCGGTTCC